>Ga0306920_100001351_pt1 | contig 30313 bp, 25 predicted proteins | sample flu12Cox44000170_FD_204666 | JGI IMG/M metagenome (GOLD analysis project Ga0306920, IMG submission 204666) | Lab enrichment of tropical soil microbial communities from Luquillo Experimental Forest, Puerto Rico - flux4day.12C.oxic.44.000.170 (v2)... | ecosystem: Environmental > Terrestrial >... | reverse complement strand
TGTGTCGTTCGTCGAGCGGAGTCTGCCGCCAAACTTCCAGGCATGCTTCCCGTAGTTCATGTACGTGATGTTTTGCAGTTCAAAGCGGTTCTGCGTGTCGGAACCGGAAAAGCCGCCGCTGCCGTTACCCGTAAAAGCACTGTTCACCGAGACGGTTGTCGAGGTATTTACCGGCGTCGTTTTGGAGCTCGCGTGTACATACTGGAACCGCGTTTCGTTAATGACGTGCGCACCGATAATCTGCGTATCGCTGACCTGGAGAGTGCTTTCCGTGCTGAGCTGGTTCGTCGCCAGTTCCCCCAGGTTAAACTGGCCAACGCCGTTGTTGGATTCGGAATCGCGGAAATACTGGTAGCGCACGGTCAGCGTATTGTTCGGCGTTACTTGGTAGTCGAGCCGCGGGCTCAGGTTGGTCCGCGTCTGTGGGTTCGCGATGGACGCACTGTACGGTGTAATGGCGAATTCAGGCGGCGGCCCGAGGATCGTAGCGCTCACGATATTCAAATCCTCGATGTTGCGCTGCTCAAGGTTGAAAAAGAAAGAGGCCTTCTTGGTCAACGGGCCGCCGATACTTCCGCTGAATTGCGTCGAATGATAGGTCGGCAAGGACGTTCCCGGCGAGGGAATCTCAAATGGATTCCGCGAGTTGAAATCGGAGGAATTGCCGCTGAGAAACAACTGTCCGTGCAGCTTATCCGTTCCCGGCTTGGTGAAAATCTCGATCCGGCCGTATCCTAATTTGTCGTATTCCGCCGAAAATGGATTCTGGTTGATGCGAATCTCACGAATGGAAGCTTTCGGCGGCAACTGCCCGGCAGTGAATCCATCAATGTAAATCTGCCCGCCATTCGGTCCCGCGGAAGGGCCTGCTAATGCTTGCAACTCGGATTGCAGCTCATCCGGGTCATCGGACAATGCTTCGAGATCCTTCCCTTGCAGCACGATCGTATTGGCATTATTGGCAGGATTTACGTCCAACTGGGTAGTGGTGGAATTTACGACCACTTTTTCCTGCTGGGTTTCCAGTGTCAGCGGAATATTGATGCGCAGAGTTTGCCCGGCCGCAAGCGCAATGCCGCTCTTCGTAAAGAGCGCGAAATTCTGCGCTACGGCTTTCAACTCATAATTCCCTGCTGGCAAGCCCTTGAACTCGTAAAAGCCATCTTTATTCGTGGTCGTGTCCATCGCGCCACCGGAGGGAGTCGTCAGCAATACTGTCGCTCCAGCAACATCCGCCCCGGAGGGGTCGGTTACCTGGCCGCGAAAAATTCCTGTCGGCGACTGCGCGGCTGCGACGACGGCTCCAAGTAGAATCCATAGCCCTGCAACCAACACGCACCACGCCTTCTTCCTCCCTGATTTTGATGTCATTCCCTGCCCTGATCCCTTTCTCGGTTTTTGCGCTGCAACTGGCTTGCGTCTATTGTGCGACGGTATCTCCGCCACCGCTGCTGAGACTCCACGGTGTGAGGATGGATACCGCCTGACCTTGGGGTGAAGCTTGCAGAATCGGTTCCACGCCGCCCAGAAGCGTGATTGCCGTCGGACGCGCATCCTGCTGCCCGCTGGTGGCCACGATCATGACCGCGTCTCCCTTTTGAAAATCGCTCAACGCGCTGGCCGGCAACCGGCTCAACATCTGCTGCAAATCGCCGCCACCTTGCCGCCATGCGCCGCCGTTCGGAGGCCCTCCGGTCCCGCCACCCGGGCCACCGGCAGCTCCTTGCGGGGACCCGCCTGCCGGTTTTGTCGAAGCATCTTCGGGTTTTGCGGTCGCGCCCGGCGCGGCCGCGTCGGAGGTTCCGCCTTTCAGTCGTATCGCAATACGTTGGGCCATCGGCTGCGGAAGTTTGCGCAACTGCGAGTCCGGGGTTAGCTTTATCTCCACGTTCTTATTTGTCGTCAGATCGGAAACCGTCAACGTCCCGCCGCTAGGATCTACGACAACAATCGTTCCGGCGATATTTCGAAAAGATCCCGAAACGATTTCATCGGCAGTAAAGTCCAGGCCGTCCGGGCGGCGTGTTCCGCGCGCGCGTAGCTGGTCGCCAACAGTAATTTCTGCCAGCGAGCTTGGCTTTGCTTCATCGAATTTCACGGATCCGGGAGCATACCGGCGAAAGATCGTCGCCTTGGACGTGTATATGGCCACGTCCTTGGTCCCGGCTGCCGTCATCGTGCCAATGGTAACGACGCCGTTCGCCGCATCCACGCTGCGCACCAGTCCGCCCGTGCCCCGGCGCTGCCACTCTTCCCGCTCACGCGACTGCTTTTCCGCGATGTCGCCTTTCTTCATCGCCACTAACGATGTGGCCACCAGGGGTCCCGGCTTTTCTTCACGGTCACCGCGAACCAGGATGCGATCGCCCGCCTGGAGTTCACTCAGTTGAATAGCTACGGCTTCTTTCATGTCTTTCGCGCCGGGTGGCACGCGCTGCAAACGCGCTTCCGGCGGCACCACAATTTTGACTTCCGCCCCCGCATCCGTATTCAGGGTGATAGCATTGCCCGAAATGGATTTGATCGTTCCAACGGTGAGCGGCGCTTTCAGCGTCGAGGTGTTTTGAGAATTCTCCTGAGTGAGCATTCCGCTTGTCCAGGTAAGCGTTACGAAAGCAACAATCACCCCCACGCGCAAACGCAGCTTCCATAGACTATTACAGTTCACAACTCTAATTCCTATCTGCATCTCTTTGAGTTCCCTTTCCTTGGCGGGAGCGCGACAGCGCATAGAAACACCTGTTGCTTCACTCAGAAGCGAGACCCTTTGGTTTAGACGTAGAGAAAAGGAAGAATCGTTACAACGATTATCCGTGAACCCCGCAAAAAACGCCTACACTCCCACAATTTCCCCGGAAGCATCCACATCGATCTCCGCCGCCCGGGATACTTTTGGCAGGCCCGGCATCAGCATCATGTTTCCGGAAATGAGCACCACGAAATCCGGGTCCCGCGGAAAGAGAAGCGTCCGGCACATTCAGAGTCCAGCCTGTCGGCGCCCCAAACATCGAATTATCGGAAAGCGAGTACTGCGTTTTGGCGATGCAGACCGGAAGATTCCCGAAGCCCCATTCCGCAAATTCCCTCAGTTTGCTCTTGGACTTTCCACTAAAGCTAAATCCCGATGCCCTGTATACCTCTTGCGCAACCTTTTCGATCTTTCGTTCCAGGGAATCCTCATGCGAATAAACCAGTTTGGGAGAAGCCGCTGGGTTTTCTTCGACCGCACCGGGTGGCGGTTATTACGGTACTTAGGCTCTAGAATATCGATTAGGGAAGAAGTTCAAAGGCGAACGGAATTTTCGTTTCATCTAAACGGTTATCGCAATAGAAGCATGCGGGACTGCTCCCCTGGGATCCGAAAGCCGCCGCGAAGTGATGGTACTTACGCCGGAAGAAATAGATTTTCTGCCGAATTGCGGTGATTATTCAGCGATCCTTTTTTCGGTTTGCGCCCTTGCACGGGAAACATCTTGACAAAGTGAAGTGGCTGCACTATAAGCCTTGCAAAGTGATAAGCGGTTAGATTCAGCCGGTCTGGGTGCGGATTTGGTTGAAAAATCGATCACCGGGTATCCGGCGATGAGTCGCCTCCAACGGTGCAAGTAAGTCGAGCGCTAGAGGATTCGGAGGAAAAATGCAAATGACAAAACTTGGCAGGTTTTGGGTTGTTCTAGCTTGCGCGCTTATTCTGCTCACTTGCGGCCGGCTCTTCGCTGGCGTGACGGCCAGCATTTCCGGCACGATCACCGACGCAACTGGCGCCGCCGTCGTTGGCGCCACGGTCATCGCCACAAACGTTAATACGGGCGTGACGACCACACAGCAAACCAATGGTCTGGGCTATTACTCTTTCCCGTCTCTTCCTCCGGGCAAGTACACGATCGATGTGGAACAAACAGGATTCAAATCCTATCGGCGCACGGAAATTGTATTGGTCGTGGATGAGTCGCGCGTCATTGACATCTCTCTTCAGGTCGGATCGAAAACCGAAACAGTGGAAGTAACCAGCGATGCTCTGCACGTCGAAACGGCCAGCACGCAAATGGGCGACGTCATCACAGGCAAGGAAATGACCGACGTTCCCCTAGTGACCCGCAGTTACACCGACCTGTTGGCGCTGCAGCCTGGTGTCGTTTCCCAGGCATCTGGGATGACCGGCGCTTACTCCGGACCGTTCATTTCCGCGGGATTCGCTCTTCCCCCCATTTCGGGAGACCTAAATTCCGGTGCCCTTTCCGTCAATGGGATGCGTGAGGCGGCCAATGGATTCATCTTGAACGGCGTGACCGTCCAAGAGACAGGTTATTCCGGGGCTGGCGCAATTCCCAATCTCGATTCGATCGCCGAATTCCGCATTTTGACAAACAACTTTGATGCGGAGTATGGGAACTACAGCGGGGGGCAAATCAATGTCGTCACCAAGTCCGGTACGAATGAATGGCACGGAAATGTTTTTGAGTTTTTTCGGAACACGAGTCTGGATGCAGCCAACTTTTTTGAATCGGGCCACAGGGGGGCTTACCATCAGAATCAATTCGGCGGAACCTTCGGCGGACCCATTAAGAAAGACAAAGTCTTTTTCTTCGCCGACTATCAGGGGAATCGCGTAGTCCAAGCGATCCCTCAAACGATCAACGGCGCCCCAAGCGCGGCTACGATCGGAGGCGACTTGTCGGGCCTCGCCAGCGTAGATACTTTTGCAAAGAGTACCGTCATTCAGGGCGTAAACAACAACCAGCCCGTCCCGGTTCCTACGACTGTGAATGGAGCTGCATGGGCTCAATCGCTCGTCACAGCTACGGGCAATGTTAACATCGTGAATAGCTTTCCTTATTACTTTCTGCCAACCGATTATAACCCGGTAACCAAGGCTCCGTACGGCGTGGCTTGTACCCTTCCGACACAATGCGTGCTCCCTAACGCTCAACTGCCCACAACAGCTTTTTCGACCATCTCCTCAAATCTCCTCAATCTGAACTATATCCAACCGGCCCCCGCGGGGACAATCAATCCGGCAACGGGACTTGGGATTTTTTCCACAAGTGCCGGCAAGTTGAATTTGAATGACAACAAATTCAGCGTGCGAGGGGACGCGAACACTGGCTGGGGTCTCCTGACAGGCTACTATTATTACGATCGCTACAGCCGTACGGACCCGTATTGGGCGTCCAACGCGCCGTTGTATCCGGGATTTAGCGTGCTTGGCACTGGTACCACAGACAGTGTAAATCTCGGGGACACGAAAACTTTTAGTTCCAATACTGTGAACGAATTTCGATTGGCATACTTCCGCCTGGATGCGAAATTCAACCAACCGCAGGGTGGAAAGGGCACAACTCTCCAGCAACTGGGATTTGCTTCCGGTGCGGATAGGCAGCCTGGCATTTTTGTCGGGACACCAAGCGTCGAAGGAGTTCCCGAGATTGATTTCGCAAATTTTGTGATCGGTGTGCCCAGCCGGCCGAACCGCATCACCGAGAATATCTATCAAATTCTCGATAACGCCAGCCAGATCGTCGGTACACATACGATTAGGTTTGGGGGACAGTATCACTACAGCCAGTTAGAGGAAAATCTTTCCAACGTTGCAAACGGCAATTTTTTCTTCGGAAACATTAACGGAGGGATTAGCGAAACAGGGAGCGATTTCGTCGATTTTCTCCTCGGGGCGCCGAGCTCTTTTGTGCAGGGACAGTCATTTCCCTCGTATGGACGCAACTTCTATTTTGGCCTTTATGGACAAGACAGCTGGCGCATAAAATCTAATCTTACGCTAAATTATGGCTTGCGCTACGACGTGAGCTCGCCTTGGCGTGAAAAGTATAGCGAAATTCAGACCTTGATTCAGGGAGAACAGTCCCTTGTTTTCCCTGGTTCTCCCGTCGGCTGGGTATTCCCCGGTGACCCAGGTGTCCCCAGCTCCCTTGCCCCAACCCGTTGGAATAACTTTGCTCCACGCGTTGGGCTTGCATATTCATTCGGCGACCACGCGGGCACTCTGGGAAAGATTCTTGGAAAGCCCGGGACGACGAGTATTCGAGTTGGTTGGGGGATATTCTACACAGCATTCGAGGGAGCCACCGACTTTAACGAAATCGGAGACGCGCCGTTCGGAAACTACACCGGCCAAAGCGCATCGACGTTCAGTGCTCCGTTCACAAACCGGGCGTCTGGTGGTTCCATTCCAAACTTCTTCCCGGTCGCACCGCCGCCCAAGAGCTTCTCTATCACCAACCCCGCTGGGGGCTCAACAAACCCGGCGTATTTCAATGTTGTGAATTTCTTTAATGCCTTTGGGACCATCGGCAGTTCCCCAGCTTTTTACAACAAGAATAAGCTGCCCTACGCCGAGGACTATGAGCTCTCGATTCAACGGCAACTAACCAACGCAGACGTAATAAGCGTGAGTTATGTTGGCACCCAAGGACATCGCTTGCTTTCCTCACTATCAGCGAACCCGGGTATTCCCTCACTGTGTTTGAGTCTGCACGATCAAACCTCGGTTATGGCCGGTACTTCTACTTGCGGTCCAACCGGGGAAAATAACGTCTACACGAAACCGGATGGAACTTTAGTTGCCGGTACACGCGGACCTTTCAGTACGCCGTATCGCGATAGTCCAGTTTTGCAAAACGGGACGCCAATTGTTCCGTTTGGCAACGACTCCTACTTCATCACCATCGGCAACTCAGCTTACAATTCAGCTCAAATCAGCTGGACGCATAGAAGCGCTCGTTTGAACACCCTTGTAGGTTATACCTTCAGCAAGGCGTTAGACAATTCGTCCGGCTATGGTGAACAAATTAATCCCATCAATCCAAGGCTCAGTCGTGGCTTGTCTGCATTCGACACCACTCATAATTTTGTGGCTAGCTACTCCTACCTGTTGCCGCTCGACAAGTTGAGTGGACCCAAAAAGCTGACGAACGGTTGGCAGATCAGCGGTATCACGCGCTTTGCGACAGGTTTGCCAGTAACCCTCGTTGAAAACGATGACCAATCCCTGCTGGGAACCGGTTTTGGGGGTCCGATCACACTGGCAGTGGATACCATGAATTTCAACGGCGGCTCTGTCGGAATTATGGATCCTCGGAAAACGAGTTCACATTTCTACTTTAATCCCGCGGCTTTTAGCCAGGCAGCGTTGGGAATGCAAGGTACCGCCAATAGACGTTTCTTCCATGGACCGGGCATCAACAACTGGGACTTTGCCGTCCTCAAGAATACATCGCTGACCGAGCGGTTCACCCTCCAATTCCGAGCCGAACTTTTCAATATCTTTAACCACGCGCAATTCAACACGCCAAACGGTATCGCCAACAGTTTCGCGCAGGTCAGCGGCAGTGGGTCTGCCATACCGACGGGATCTTTCGGTCAGGTGAGTAGTGCCGCCCCACCGCGCATCGGCCAGCTTTCCCTGAAGTTGAACTTTTAAGAGCCGGCCGAATAGCCTTTACCTGGGGGGAACCAGACCCGCGTGGTTCCCCGAAGCTTCTACGAGGGCCCCGGTTGCTCGGGCCAGAACCACAGGAATCAGTAGAGAATCGATCATGTCGGCCCAAGGCGTCCTCGCAGCAACATTGATCAAACCCGGTCAGTACGAATTGCGGGAATACCCCCTGCCCGATCCTGCTCCGGGTTGCCTCCTGGTCAAAATGGAGCTGTCCGGCATTTGCGGCACGGACAAGCACACATTTCAGGGCTATACCACTCAGTATGGCGACCGCAAACTCGAATTCCCGATCATTCAAGGACACGAAAACGTCGGCACCATCGCCGCAATTGGCGGTCATGGAAAATACACTGACTTCGAAGGTATTCCCCTTCGTGTCGGAGACCGCGTCGTCATTGGCGCCAATGTTTCCTGCGGCCAGTGCTACTACTGCCGCCATGATTTTCCCTACTACTGCTGTGAAAACACCACAGACTATGGCAACAATCTCAGCGCCAAGAACCCACCCCACCTGTTCGGCGGATGGTCGCAGTACATCTACATTGTCCCCGGAAGTTTTTTGGTTAAAGTGCCCGACGATCTACCCAGCGAGGTTGCCGTACTGACGGAAATCTTTGCCGTATCCGTAGGGCTTGATCGCGCGAAACAAATGTCCGCGTTTCCAAACGAATCATTCCGCTTCGACGATACAGTAGTCGTCCTCGGGGCCGGCCCTCTCGGCATGTGTTTCCTGATGAAGGCCCGCATGCTTGGCGCAGGAACCATCATCGCCGTGGATCTGTCGGACTACCGGCTGAACTTTGCCAAACGACTCGGCGCGGACCAAGTGATCAACGCCGGAAAAGCCTCGAACGTAGAACGCCTGAAAATGGTCAAGGAATGGACCCATGGCCGCGGCGCGGATATGGTCATTGAATGCGCCGGCGTGCCGCAAGCCATTCCCGAAGCGTTGGAGATGCTACGCGTCGGCGGCCTGCTGGTCGAGGCCGGCAACTTCTCGGACCTGGGAAACATATCCCTCAGCCCGCACCGCCATCTCTGCGCGAAAAACGCCCGTATCCTTGCCGTCGGCGGCGAAGAGCCTGCTGCCTACGGGCCGAGCATGCGGCAGATGGCGCGTTACATGAAGCATTACCCGTTGCGCGAGTTCGTTACACACCGCTTTGGCTTGCGGGATGTCGAAACCGCGGTGCAAAAATCGATCGAGATGGAATCCATGAAAGTCGTCCTGGAACCGTGGCGGTGAACATGGGACAGGATTTGCAGACAATTTCAAATCGCGTCGAAAGAGGAAAAGAATGAGTGGAATTGAGGGACGCTTTTTATTTGCGTCGGCGCCCGACAGTTGGGGCGTACTCGATTATCCTGGCCCCTCCTGGGAGCAATCCTACGAGAAAATGCTGGATGAAATGGTGCAAGCCGGCTATGCGGGATCGGAACTTGGGCCCTATGGCTTTTTTCCGACCGACCCGCAAATTCTCCGGCCGCAGCTCGAAAAGCGCAAACTGAAATTGCTTGCATCCTTCGTCCCAGTCAAGATGACCGATCCGGCCGCCGGCAAAGCCGCCATCGAGCGAATCCGCAAGGTCGGCAATCTCCTTGCGGCCTTAAAGGCGCCATTCCTCGTGATGGCGGATGACCAATCGCAAGAACGAAATGCTTTCTCGGGCCGCGTGTACGACAAAGACTGTCCCAAGTTGAGTCCCGCACAATGGAAGCACGTCGGCAACATCGTTGCCAACGCCGAAACAGTTGCAAACGACTTCGGCCTTGACCTCGTCTTTCATCCCCATGTCGCAACTTACGTGGAAACGCCCGAAGAGTGCGAGCTCTTTTATGACGCAACTTCGCACACGAATGTCGGCTTGTGCCTGGATACCGGACACTGCGTTTACGGCCACGGCGACTCCGTCCAGGAAGCGGAAAAATATAAAAGTAAGTTGCGGTTCGTGCACATCAAGGATTGCGACACGAAAGTGCTGGAAGAGGCACGTCAAAACAAGTGGACCTTCGAAGAAGCCATCGAGCATAAGGTTTTCACGATCATCGGACAGGGCAACATCGACTTCCCCGCATTTTTCCGTACCTTGGTGAAGAACGGTTATTCCGGCTGGTCCGTCGTCGAGCAGGACGTAAAGTTCGGCGCAACTCCGATCCCCGCGGCAGACAGCATTGCGGCAAGCCTGAACTACTTAAAGGGAGTCGTGGGCGCTCTCGGCGGTGCCGCTGCAGCGCGCTAGGGGCGGGTAGGGGTTGCGATGGAAACGGAGAATTTCGAATGAGAAAGCTGGGAATCGGCGTTCTTGGCGTTGGAGAGATGGGCAAGCGTCACGCAGAAAACCTCCGCCGCCTCGTCCCCGAAGCACACCTCATCGCCGTAGCTGACATTGCCGACCAGCGAGCTAGCCAAGTCGCCGAAGAGCTCGAAATCGAACATTCCTACGGCAGCCTAGAGGCAATGTTGGAGAACAAGGAGATCAAGGCGGTTCTGATCGCGACTCCCGACAAATTTCACGCGCAAGCCGTCCAGGCCGTTGCCCGCGCAGGCAAAGATATTCTTTGCGAAAAGCCCTTGGCCCTCGCCCTGGCCGACGCGCGTGCGACAATCGAAGCGGTCTCGAAGGCCAATCGGCGGATGCAGGTTGGCTTCATGCGCCGCTACGACCCTGCCTATGCGGCGGCCATGCAGCGGATTGAAGCCGGTGAAATTGGAGTCCCTGTCGTGTTCAAGTCGCTTGGTCGAGATAAGGATGCTCCGCCTCTTGCCGCCTACGAATCCAACGTGAACGGTATGATTTTTTACACCAACACGATCCACGACTTCGACCTGGCGCGCTGGCTCATGCTAGATGAAGTGACAGAGGTGCACGCTTACACCACATCCGCCATCCGCCCGGAGGTCGCCCGTTATGGCGACTTGGTCGCGAGCGCCGTCAACCTAAAGTACGCGAAAGGCGCCATTGGCAATGTCGAATCCTATGCCCAGGCTGTCTACGGTTACGATGTCCGCACCGAGATCGTTGGATCGAAAGGTTCCATCCTTGTGGGGACCCTTCAACAAGCTCCCGCGGTTTTTCTAACAGCCAATGGCGGGACCCGGAATCTTGCCGACCATTTCCTGACCAGATTTGCGGATGCTTACTTGGCGGAGGCACGGGACTTCGTACACAACATTTTGTACGACAAGCCACTCAAGATCTCCGGCGACGACGGACTGAAAGCGCTCGCCATCGCCGTGGCAGCGGAGAATTCGCACCGGCAAGCAAGACCGGTCAAGGTCACGCTGGAACAATCTGCAGCGTCTTCTTAACGCGCGGACCAGGACGGCCCATTTTTCGCCCCGTCGAAGGGAGGAACGTATGACGCAAGCGTTTGCTACAGCTTACAAAAGCCCGCTCCACAAGATGACGCAGACTACTCCGACCAACCTTTGGAATGATTCTGCTTCCATTCAGGAGTTGACCTATTCCATCGAGCACGGTGCTGTCGGCGCCACTTGCAATCCGGTCATCGTCCTCGGTGTCCTGAAAAAAGAAATCAACTCGTGGAAAGATCGCATCCAAAGCTTAATTCAGGAACTTCCAACGGCCACTGAGGACGAAATCACATGGCAACTCGTCCGCGAGGTTTCCATCAGGGCCGCTAGCCTCCTAAAACCGATCTACGACACTCAGGGCGGTAAGAACGGGAGGCTCTCGATTCAGACCGACCCGCGGTTCTTCCGCGATTCTCACGCCATCGTCAAGCAGGCCGAGGAATTCAGCCGCCTCGCGCCCAATATGATTGTCAAAATCCCCGTCACGAAAGCGGGCATTCCCGCCATCGAAGAAGCCACCTACCGAGGGATCAGCATCAACGCAACCGTCTGTTTCTCCCTGCCGCAGTGTGTTGCCGTGGCGGAGGCCGTCGAGCGAGGCTTGAAGAGGCGCGAGCGGGACGGCAAGGAAGTCGCCTCCATGGGTCCCGTCTGCACCATCATGGTGGGCCGCCTCGATGACTGGCTCAAGGTACTGATGGAAAAAGACAATGTCGCCATTGATCCGGGATACCTGGAGTGGGCAGGCGTGGCGGTGTTCAAGAAGACCTACCAGGTATTTCGCGAGCGAGGCTACCGCATTCGCTTGCTTTCCGCCGCGTTTCGCAACCACATGCACTGGAGCGAGTTCATCGGCGGTGAAGTGGTTATTTCCCCCCCCTACTCCTGGCAGGTTCGCTTCAACACCAGTGACATCGAAGTTCGTCCCCGCATTGACGAACCTGTGAAGCCCCACCTCGTCGAGGAACTCTCGCGGAAGTTCCCGGACTTTCGCCGCGCCAGCACCGAAGGTGGCCTGACCGTGGAAGAATTCGATGCCTTTGGCCCCACGCGGCGAACTCTGCGTCAGTTCATCACCGCTTGCCACGATTTGGATGGCTTGGTGCGCGATTTCTTGCTTCCGAACCCCGACTTTTCGTGACGGCGTTCAAACTATCCGAGCGACTTTTTGAACGCTGGGAGAAGCAACGAAGCACTTGGTTGGGTTTGTCTTAGATGCCCGCACATCTGGATGGGAGACAAGAACACATGGGAAAGCTCGCGATCACGGGTGGTGAAGCCTTACGCAAGACGCCGTTTCCAACGTGGCCTATAGCCAGGAAAGAAGAGGCGGCAGCCCTGGAAGAGGTGCTCACCAGTTCGAAGTGGGGTGGCCAGCCCTTCCCGGGAAAACACGCCGATGCCTTTGCCAAGAAGTTCGCCGAATTCCATACCGCCAAATATGGCCAATGCGTGAATACGGGAACCGTCGCCATTCAAGCCGCATTGCGAGCCATCGGCATACGCCCCGGGGATGAAGTCATTTCTCCGGCTTACACCTGGGAAGGAACCGTTGGGCCGGTCCTCCTGGTCAACGCTATACCCGTTTTTGTGGACATAGACCCGGACACCTATTGCATGGACGCGAAGCTCATTGAAAGAGCCCTCACGCCGAAAACCAAAGCCATCCTCCCCGTCCATCTGGGAATGCGCTTCGCGGACATGGATGAAATCCTGCGCATTGCCGCGAAACACAATCTGAAAGTTATCGAAGACTGCGCTCACGCCCATGGTGGTATGTGGAAGGGCAAGGGAGCCGGCTCAATGGGAGATTTGGGCGCCTTCAGCTTTCAGTCCAGCAAACTGATCACTTCGGGAGAAGGCGGAGCGGTTATAACAAACAACCTGGAATACATGGAACGCGTCCAGAGCTACATCAACGCGGGACGCGCGAGTCTCACGGACAAATATCATCATCGCATCATCGGATTCAATTATCGCTTGGGAGAGTTCCAGGCAGCCGTCCTCGGTCCACAGCTCGGTAGGCTTCCGGAACAGGCCGCCGTCCGCGAGAAAAACATGAAGCACTTCGAGACCCGCCTTCAAAACACGCCCGCCATCGGCCTTCTGAAACCCGACCCTCGGATCACGCGCTTGGCTCCCTACGGCTACGTCATCAAGTATTTCTCCGCAAGAGCCAAGGACATTCCGCGCGCTTCCTTTGTTGCCGCCCTGCAACTCGAAGGGATTCCCTGCGACGGACTGTTCTATGAGCCGGTATATAAGAGTTCCCTCTTTCCCGTGGATTCCGCCGATTTCCCTGCCCTCAGCTGGGGCCGCGAAAAGCCTCTCGATCTCCGCACCATGTACTCGTGCCCGGAGTCAGACCGCGCCGCTTATCAGGAAGCCATCTGGTTTCCCCACCAAAACTTCCTGGGCACCGCGGAGGATGCGGACGCGATCGCCAATGCCATCCACAAGGTGCTTGAGAATGTGGAGGATCTGCGTGGGCTGGATCACAAGGCCATCCGAAACCAAAAACTCGGCCGTGCGGACCGCGAGAGTTAGCCCGGAAATGCCTTGCGCGTAAACATTATGCGGTGGAGAGGTCCTCTTTCAGCGATGAAAGCGAAGAGCAAAATCGGGTTTGCAGTCGTTGGCCTTGGCAGCATCGCACAATCTTCCGTTCTGCCTGCGTTTGCGAGATGCAAGAAAGCTAAGCTCGTCGCTCTTGTGAGCGGGGATAAGAAAAAGGCAGCGAAGCTCGCGCGGATGTCCAAAGCTCGCAACATCTATAGCAACGAGGAGTATGCCTCGTGCCTGGCAAATCAGCAGGTCTCCGCCATCTACATCGCCACTCCGCAGGGCGTCCATCTGAATTTCACGGTAAAGGCAGCCGAGGCCGGGAAGCATATCCTCTGCGAAAAACCCCTGGCCGCCAACGTCGAACAGTCGGCACAGATGGTGGAAGCTTGCAAGCGCCATGGCGTCCTGCTGATGACCGCATATCGAAAATACTTCGAACCCAGCACCGTTTATCTGAAAAAGCTTATTCAAGACGGCAAGCTCGGCAGGATTGACGTGATCCACACCGCCTTCAGCGAGTTGCATAGCCCTTGCTCGCCGGAGTGGCTCCGCAGTGCTTCTCTCGCCGGCGGCGGGCCGATGATGGATCTGGGCGTGTATTGCGTAAACACCAGCCGCTGGCTTGTCGAGGAAGATCCCGTCGAGGCGATCGCGCATATGTGGACCCTCGACACTGCACGGTATCGTGAAGTCGAAGAGGGGATCACCTTTCGGCTGCAGTTCCTAAGCGGCCTGGTCGTGCAAGGAAGCTCGACCTACAGCTCGGCCATGTCTTCCTTTGTTTATGTGCAAGGGAGAAAGGGCTGGGTCTGCTTAAGCCCCGTCTTTCCTTTTGAAGAAGAGCGGCGGCTGACCGGAAAGGTCAACGGGCGCTGGATCGAACGCAAGTTCAGGATGGTTGACGAATTTGCACCGCAAATCGATGCCTTTGCCGATGCTATTCAGCGTAAGCGCGGCCCGGCTCCGGATGGCGTGCAGGGTCATCGGGATATGCTCATCCTGCAAGCCATCTACGAGTCCGCGAGAAAACAGGAACCCGTTGTCATAAGATATTGATAACGGTTGCCTGAACAGGTCAGAAGAGATTTACCGAGCTTCACTCTTTGTTGGAAAGTGGATTGCGCCAGAGGAAGGCTCTGAACGAATGTCAGTTCCAAAGAAGGTCGGCCGGAAAAAGTCCACCAGATCGGCGAGCATATATGATGTCGCGCGCGAATCGGGTGTCTCCGTTTTCACCGTGTCCGCCGTGGTTAATCACAAGACTCACGTTGGCAAGAAGCTTCGCGAGCGCGTCGAAGCTGCGATTCAGAAATTAAACTACCGCCCCAATCTGATCGCGCGCAGCCTGGCGAAGCAGCGGACTCACACCATCGGCATGATCGTGCCGGACATCGGGAATCCTTTTTTCCCCATGGTGGTTCGCGGCGCCGAAGATGCCGCTCAGAAGCGCGGCTACAACCTGCTCTTATGTAACAGCGACGATAGCCTCGACAAAGAGGAGAATGCTGTGGAGCTTCTCCTCTCCAAACGCGTAGATGGCATTCTGCTGACGAAAGCCGCGGAAGACTTTCGCCCTCCCTTGCGCCAGATGATTAAAGAGGTCAACATCCCCTTCGTTCTGGTCATGCGCACCTATCCCAAACTCACGAACGATGCGGTAATTACCGACGATTATCAAGGCGCTTATGACGCCGTCTGTCATCTGGCACGCGCAGGCCGTCGCCGCATCGGGCTGATCAGCGGCCCCTTGAAGATCAGCAATGCCAAGGCACGATGGGAAGGGTTTCGCGACGCTTTGAAGGCGAAGGGGCTGCCCTACGAATCCGAATTGGTCATTGAAGGCGATTACCGCATCGAATCCGGTTCTCGCGGCGGACATGCCCTGCTCTCTCATCGTCCCGATGGCATCTATGTCGCGAATCATCTGATGACCATCGGCTTGCTGAAAGCCGCCGAAGAGATGGGCCTGAGCTGTCCCGAGGATTTCGGTCTTGTAAGTTTCGACGACTATCCCTGGCTGAGCATTTTCAAACCACGACTGACCACCGTCGAGCTGCCGAAACATCAATTAGGCAGCGAGGCGGCGGAGTTGCTCATCGAGCGGATTGCCGGAGACACCAGCAAAGCGGTCACCCGCAAGCTTCAGCCGGAGTTGCGCATCCGTGAATCTTGCGGCTTCGCGCTGCACCTTACGCGAGGGTAGCTGCGCATCGCCTTCCGAACCAAGCTTTGCCGGCGTCATCCTTCCATTAAACGCTGACTACGACTCACTGAAGTCAATCAGCTTAGGGCGCAACGTAAACCCGCGCGTCTTGTACGCGGCATACACCAGCCCGGCCCCCAGCCACACCAGGCCAGCGTATTTCGTCCACATCTGCAGACTGAACAGCAACGTTGTGCAAAATATGAAGCCAAATCCGGGTACCACCGCATCAATAAAGAAATTCCTCTTCCCGCGCGCTTCGGGGGCAAACCAGAAATGCATGAGGGCGACGAGATTGACGCCCATGAAAGCCAGCAATGCCCCGAAGGTCACGATTTCCGCGGCTCGCTCCCACGGGATCGTCAAGACCCCGAGGTAGGCGAGAATTCCAACAATCCAAACGTTATAAATGGGGTTGCTCTTCTTGGCGCTGAGATGGCCGAAAACCTTCTTCGGCAGCACGTCGTCGCGTCCCATGCTGTAGAGCAGGCGCGCGGCGCCGACGTGGCCTGCAAGTCCGCAGGCGATGCTGGAAACGAGGAGCATGATTCCATACGCCGCAAATAAAAGCGGTCCGCTGGCTTGCTTGGCCACGTCCATAAATGCCGTTTCCGGGTTTTGCAGCGTGGTATAGTCTGGCCACACGCGCTGGGCCAGGTACACTTGCAACCCGCTGAACAATCCGGTAAAGACACACACCAGCACGGAAGCGAGAAGCACGTTTCTTTTCGGATTTTTGACTTCCTCGGCGAGGATAGAAACACCGTCGAATCCAACGAAGACAAGTGCCGCGAGCGATGTTCCCGCGGCCAGCGCTCGCAGCTTGAACGTCGCTGGGTTGTAAATCGGTTGAAGAGAGACTAGCCCCGTGTATCTTTCGTGCAGGACAATGTAACGGAACGCCTCCACAAGGAATGCGACCGTGACTAGAACCATAAAGCCAAGCAACACTTCGTTTGTGCGCGCCGTGAACTTGATCCCCTGCACCGTCATGATGGTAATGAACCCGACCGCGAGGGCTGCCAGGATCGCGAAGGGAATACGCGGCGCCATTCTCTGGATGGCCAGCACCGCGTAGAGCGCATTCTGGATGGGTTGAAACAGATACTCTAGGAACATCGCCCAACCCACGATGAATCCCAGATGAGGATTCAGTCCGCGGCTGATGTAAGTGTAGACAGACCCGGCCGAAGGATACACGTGCGCCATCCGGCCGAAGCTCACCGCCGTAACCGACATCGCTACCATGGCCAGGAGAAGCGTTGCCACCGTGTGCCCGTGAGAAAGTACTTGCGCTTCCCCGAAAAGGGGGACGGCGGCGATCGGCGATGTCAGGATGACACCGTAATAGATCAGGTCCCAAAGTCCAAGCACGCGTTTAAGATGAGGTTGACCGGGTGTTCCCGTTTGGACCGTCTCCGTGGTTGTTTCCACCCTGACCTCTTTCTTTTTCCTGAGTCCAAGCGAGAGATTTACCTTGTTTTTTCGGATTGCCCGAAAACTCGCTAGAAAAACAGTCGTTCCTTCTTGCGCGCTTCTTCGTACTGCCGGCGCGCGGCCTTGACGGCTTCTTTTTCGGAAACTTCAGCAATCGGGACATCCCACCACGATTCGTAACCGGGCACTCTTTCATCGTAGGACGTTTCGACGACAACAACCGAGGTTCGCGTCTGCTTCCGGGCAGACGCCAACGCGGCCTTAAGCTCCTCCCCCGTTCGCGCCCGCACCGTCCATGCTCCCAGGCTCGCGGCGTTCGCGGAGAAGTCCACCGGCAGCAACTCACCGTCGTATTTGTCTCCGCGGCGGTAGCGATAGCTTGTGCCCATCCCTTCATTCCCGCAGCTCCGGCTCAGTCCCCCAATGCTGGAAAAGCCGTGATTGTCGAGTAGCACGATGTTCAGCTTGTGACCTTCCTGGATAGAGGTCACAATTTCCTGCGCCATCATCAAGTAAGACCCATCGCCAACGAGAACATAAACTTCTCGCGAAGGGTCCGCCATCTTCGCCCCCAGACCCCCCGCAATCTCGTAGCCCATGCACGAGTAGCCGTATTCCATGTGGTAGCCGCCCGGCTGCCGCGTGCGCCAAAGCTTGTGAAGGTCCCCCGGCAAACTCCCTGCGGCACAGACCAGCATGTCCCGGGCCTCAGTAAAGCCGTTTAAGACTCCGATGACTTCTCCCTGCGCAATCGCCGGATGCTTACGCAATCCGTAGATGCGGTCTACTTCCTTTTCCCAATCGGCGCGGAACCCGGCAATCCGGGCGCTGTAACTCTTTGCAACTTTGTAACCAGCAATCGCTTGCTGCAGTTCTTCCAAAATGGCGCGTGCATCGCCGGTCAGCGGAAGCGCGGCATGTTTGTACGCATCAAATTCGGCGACATTGACATTGATGAAGCGGACCGCGGGATTCTGGAACGCAGTCTTTGAGGCGGTTGTAAAGTCGCTGTAGCGCGTGCCAATTCCAAGGATCAGGTCGGCTTCCCGGGCCAGAACGTTGGCGCCCGGCGTGCCAGTTACTCCTATCGCGCCTACTTCTTGCGGATGGTCAAAGGGCAACGCGCCTTTGCCCGCCTGCGTCTCCCCCACGGGAATTCCGGTTGCCTGAGTAAATCTCGATAAAGCCTCCGAAGCCTCCGAATACAACACTCCCCCGCCGGCGACAATCAACGGCTTCTTCGCCGCGCGAATCCATTCCCCTGCACGAGGTAGGAGCTCCTGGTCGCACCGGCTTCGAGGAATGCTCCACACCCTTTTTGCCAGAAACTCTTCCGGGAAATTGTAAGCCTCGGCCTGGACGTCTTGCGGCAAACTGAGTGTGACCGCCCCGGTCTCCGCCGGAGAAGACAGCACGCGCATCGCTTCGGGAAGTGAGGTCAGCAATTGCTCCGGCCTTTGAATCCGGTCCCAATACCGCGAAACCGGCTTGAAGCAATCGTTGACGGAGATGTCCTGGCTCGCAGGCGACTCCAACTGTTGCAAAACAGGTGCAACATTGCGCCGGGCGAAAATGTCTCCCGGCAGGAGCAGCACTGGCAAGCGATTCACGGTTGCAACCGCGGCCCCGGTAACCATGTTCGTCGCTCCCGGGCCAATCGAAGTCGTACAAGCCAGCGCGCGCTTCCTCATACTGGCCTTCGCGAAGGCGGAGGCAGCATGAACCATCGCTTGTTCGTTCCGGAAAAGGTAGTACCGGACGCCCGAATCTTGCTCGAGCGCCTGACCGATTCCCGTCACGTTGCCGTGGCCAAAAATGCCCAGGCATCCCTCGATGAAGCGCTGTTGTTTTCCGTCTCTCTCGGTGTATTGGTTTTTGAGAAATGCAAGGATGGCTTGCGCGGCGGTCAGGCGTAGGGTCATGGGGCGTCGCTCTCCCTGCATGATACTGGCCCCACGACTTCATTGCCACACAGTCTTAAGTCCACGGGGAGAAGCCCGGCGGTGCACTTGCGCGGTGCAAATTCGCTTAATCCTTCTAAGCGATTATAAATATTCTCCGAACCGTTGCTGGGACTCTTGTGCCCTGCAGCCGGATGCGCTGCAGCTCGCCTTGCTATCTCGCCGCCGCTTTTCGAGGAAGACGTCCACATCAACGGCAACTCTCCAGGGAAGACTATTCCTTTACCAGCGGCAGCCGAGGGTCCGTTTCCTTCCAGGTCGAACGAATCCAGACATGCTGCGCATCCTCCGTGACCGCCAATGCTCGCGAAGAACCAGCGAGAAAATTCAGGTAGTACACGTCGTACCCTGGACCGGCTACCACAGGGTGGTAGCCGCTGCGTACCAACACCGCATCTCCGTCTCTCGTCTTCACCGTCTTTTCACTCGACTTGTCTGTCGCGTAGAGATGCTGAAAGGCGAAGCCTTCCGGTTGCCGGATCCGGTAATAGTAAATCTCATCGAGGTCCACCTCAGCCGGAGGGTTATGCACATCGTGCTTGTGCGGAGGATAACTCGACCAGTTCCCTCCCGGGGTATAGACCTCAATCACCATCAATTTATCCGCGGGAAATGCGGGCGTAATCGCGTCAACGATCTGTCGCGACACGTTTCCACCGCCTCGAATGCTGCTGGCCACGTCCTTCGGCGTGACGAGTTTCGCTTCACCCCGCCGTTCCGACGGCACCCGGCATTCCGCGATTTCGCACATCGTTTCGGCCGTAAAGGTCGCGCTATGCCCTGCGGGAAGATAGAGCACGTACGGGAAACCGTCGAACACGTTCTTACGCTTGCCGATTTTTGTGCTTCCCCGTCCCCAGTCCGCGGCGCAGGTTCCACCCAGAAGCACGAAGGCCGCCTCTTCCTTTTCCGTACGGGTGCGAAAAATGTCACCCGGCTTTAGCCGGCGGACAAAAAAGCTCATCCATTCCCACTTGGCGTCCTGGCGAGGCAGGCGGATCAGGTCCCCGGCTTCTTGCGGCGCCAAAACTTTGGAATGGACGAGGACATCACTTTCACCCACAAAGCCTCCCAGACCATACGCACCATTCCGATGTGATAGCTTCTAAGCGCTTTGACACTATGGCAAAAGGTGGGCTTACTGTCAATCGCCGCCTATTCTCGGGATCGCTGCCCCAAGCCAGGCCAGATTTCTTCCATAAGATCCCTGGGCCAAGAGGACTGTGCCAAAGACTCTCGCGCAGGAGGCCGGGTCATTCTGTAATCGCTCTCAAGAATTGGTTTGGACACCGCTTCGAGCTTTGAAGTTGGATTCGGCCCGCAAGTCTCGGGGATTTGTTGACTTGTCGCACACCGAGCTCTTACATGTCGCACCATGAGGGACCTTCAGTCGCTCCTGGGCAAGAACGTTCGCGTTACCGCTGACCTATCGCATCGGCAGGAACAGCTACGTCCCGAGCACCTGGTCAGCTTAAGGAAAACATGCACACTTATCAGATCATTGGTTGTTGGGCGCTACTGCTTTATCGCCACATACTCGGTCTTAGTGACTTGCAGTTTGTCGTCGTAGACGCCCTTCGCGCTCTTCCCGTCGGCGGCAACCCTCATTTTCCAGACACCGATGACTTTGGCATCCCGCTTATCGGTTTCCTCTAGCATGTCCTCGCCCATCATCTTCACCGAAATACCTGGCGACCTAAGGCTTCTTTTTGTCCTCCCACAACAACCCCCAGGACATAACTCCCGATCGGCCCCGACTGCGTCTTCGACGAGTCACCGGTCCCAGAAACTTGTCCAGAGTTCCCCGCTTTTGCGCTCTGCTGCAAGTTACGTGTACGATGGATGCCGTTATTGAGCTCAAAAAGAGTCCCGAATAATTCCCGCTGGTCGGACTCTGTGGCGGAGGTCCATGCCAAATGACACGACATACCAGCCGGTTCAGTCTCGCGCCGCGCGCGTGCTCAGAGACATTCATTTTTGGGTTCCCGCGGCAGTACTGATTGGCGGGCTGCTGCTGTTGAAGTTCATTCATTAATCGGCCTGCCGAAGGATCATTCCGGCCCACCGCCGCCTCATTCCCTCTGTGGACCACCACCTTTTCACGGCGCACGAGTAACTGCGTTAATCAGATGAGATGAGAAGGCCGGTCTCCCGCGGGATGCGATACGCTCCCATGTTCGACGTGCTCGAGGCACAATGAAAAGGAGACCGGCAATGAAAAAGATTAGCACTGTTCGGGTAAATGGAAACATGATTTTCAAAGGACACAAGCTCACGATTGGTGTGGACCTCGGCGATCGCTGGTCGTTCTACTGCATTTTTGGATGAAGCGGGCGAAATCCTTCTGGAACAGAAAGTGGCGACGACACCGGAAGCGATGAAACAGATATTTGAGAAGATACCGCGAAGTCTTATTGCCGGAGACCGGAACACATTCTCCTTGGGTAAGCCGGCTGCTAAGGGAGCTGGGGCATCAGGTGCTCGTGGCCCACGCTCAAAAGGTGCAATTGATCACCAAGAGCAATCGAAAAGATGATCGACACGATGCGCGGACACTGGCACGGCCTTCTCATGGAAGGAGTTGAGCGGTTCGAGGTAGAAAGTCTGCTGCGTAAAAGCCTATGCCGAAATTTCGGGAAGCGCCAGCAGTAAACCCTCAAAGTAAATGGCGGGAAGATATTGATCTCGATGGGGCCTGCTCTGGTGGCACCTGGTGGCACGTTGTGTCGAGGTAGGAGAAGAGTACGATCCGCGTTTAACACGATTTGCAAATGGGGCATAGAGTCGTGAAGAAGCCCGATAACTTGAATCCCCTCATCACCGAAAGTCTGTCCGAGCGTGCGCGCCAGCGTAGGCTTCAGGCGCTCGGAATGTTCTGCGGTTTCTCTGCCGCACTGTGGCTCGCGGCTGCCGAGGCGCCGACCAAATTGGTATCCGTCGCCGTCTCTCCCTTCGTGATTTCCTTCATGATGGTGTTTGGAGCCTTCGTTTCGCGGTGGAGCTTGCCTGCATTGATTCGCGGAACTTCGGACATCGGTGCCGACCTGCGGCAGGTGCCGCACCTGGTCGTCTGGGGAGTGTTAGCGGGGTGTCTTTGGGCGGTTGGGAATACTTTGACCATTTTAGCGGTAAGAGATATCGGCCTCAGCATTGCTTTCCCCTTGTGGAACTCTAACAGCCTGGTCGGCATTCTGTGGGGAATTCTGTTCTTCAAGGAATTGCACCGCGCGGGCTGGCTCCGTTGGGTTGGAGTTGTCGGAGGAGCGTTCGTACTTTTCGGAGGAGCGATATTGTTATCTTTGGGTTCCACGTCTCAAGCTGCTCACGGGCACGCCATGCGCGGGGTGGTGGCCGCACTAGGAGCGGGCATCGTCCTCGGGTCGATGTATATCCCCTATCGAAAGGCTTACATCACTGGCATGAACCCGCTCACCTTTATTACCTTCTTCACAGTTGGTGAGTTGGTGACAATGACTGTGCTGGCCATCAGTTTCTTGGGCGGATCACAGACTTTCTGGCACGAGCTCGTCAAGAGTCGGGAAGTGCTTTTCTGGCCGCTGCTCGGTGGATTCATGTGGGTGGTGGGCGATTTATTTCAGAACTACGCCGCCAAATACGTAGGAATTAGCCGCGGCATTCCTTTGTCAAACACCAATCAGCTCTGGGGATTGCTTTGGGGCATCCTGGTTTTTGGTGAATTGCATGGTCTGACGCGTGCCGTGTTTGCGCAGGTGATAGGAGGGTCGCTGTTGATGGCCGCCGGCGCAGTCGCGATTGCATTCTCGTCCGCAACGGAGGGAGAGTACTCGAGTTGGAAGGAAGCGGCCCAGCGGGAGAGCGATCTTTACAACGTCGAACCCGCCTATGTGGCCGCGCGCATGGAGGGCAAGGAAATTAGGGCGAAGAACCACGCACGCACCTTGATCGATTGGCTACTAATCGGAGGGGCCGCCCTAATATTCGCTGCTTTTGGTCTCATGACCAGCATTCCCGAGATGGAGATCCACTGGGGCTGGCTCGTAGCGCTCACGTCAGCGATGCTGCTGGTCTTGCTGGCCGGAGGAGTTGCTCTTTGGCGTATCACACGATTCAATTAGGACAGAACACTGGTACTTGACTTGTCCGGTTAGCACGGTAATCAGGAGTTGACCAAGCAATTGTCCGAGAATCTCTTCCTCACCGGCCAATTTACTGAAAGATTGGGCCAGTCGTCGGCGCCAGTTGCTTCTGATTGCGACCGACAGGGAACTCCGGTACCCTACCTGAAAACTTCATCTCAAGGAGGGGCTTATGGCCACCACAAATCCGACCCATGAGCAGGCACAACTTCAACTCCAATTGTACGATTTGCGCCGCGAAACCAAGCTACGCCAAGCTCGCGACTGGTTCAACCAGAACTATTTCGCAGACAGCTTTGAAGAAAGTATGCGCATCGCTCCGTTCGGTTCGCAAGAGGGCACATACTTCATGATGGTCCTGTCCTATTGGGACCACGCTTGCGCCTATCTGAACCACGGCCTGCTTCACGAGCAACTCTTCTTTGAGACCTCGGGCGAATTCTTCGGAGTTTGGGAGCGAGTGAAGCCCGTGATCCCGGGCGCGCGCGAGAAGTTCCGCCAGAAGCTCTTTGCTGCCAATCTGGAGAAAGCCGCGCAGCGCTTTGAGCAGTGGCTGGAAAAGGAGTCTCCGGGCTCGGTCGAGGCGATGCGCCAGTTCATGCAGCAGATGCGTTCAGCCAAGACGCAGAAGGCCAGTGCGTGAAAGGTTTCAGCGGCGAGTAGAGCATTTGCGCTTCGGCGCTGAATCATCCGAACATCTGCACGATTTATGACATTGGTGAGGAGCACGACAGCGCCTTCATCCTCATTGAGAATCTGGACGCCACGACACTGAAGCACCGCATCGCCGGGGGCGCCCCGTGCCTAGCGAACACGTGCTGACATCGCTTTCCAATTGACCGTAGCGCTCGACGCGGCTCACACAAGGGAATCATCCATCGGGACAGCAAGCCGGCGAACATTTTCATCACGCAGTGCGGACTCGTGAACATCCTGGATTTTGGTTTGGCGAAAGTTTCTTCTGCAAAGCGGGTCGTGGGCCAGGACGAAGATTCGGCAACCCTGAGAGGAAGCATGGGCCCAATTGACCAGTCCAGGGACCGCGCTGGGCACTATCGCTTACATGTCTCCAGAGCTCCGATCTGATGACGCTTTCTGCGATGCTTTGCGAGATGCCGGTCTGAAGGCTCTGGCTGGAGGCGTGTGGCCGACGACCGCCGGTTGTGATGTCCTCGAACCGGACTTCCAGACCGTATCCTCGAAGGTCTCCGGCTTGCGTTCACGCACGGGAGGAAGCAGTGTCAAAACGGCCGCTCTGATGCGGCCCCCCCTTTTACAACTTTTTACAATCCTTTGCATCAGCTTGACACACTCCCCGCGGCTGGTCTTTATAGTTTTACTCTGGTAAAGGTAACTGAACCAGTTGTACATAACGTAAAGGGATCTGGGTTGGGCCTCTCGCTCGTGCGGCACATCGCCCGGGCGCACGGTGGGGATGTGCTGGTCGAAAGTGCTCCCGAGAAGGGTAGCAAATTCACAATCGCGTTACTTTTGGCTCCCCCATCGCAGAATGGAAACGCAATCGCATAAGGTTATGGACCGTCTGGGCAAGCACAAGGGAGAAGGCATGGGAACAGAGAAGATTCTGATCGTCGAGGATGAGCCGAACATGGTCGCCGGCCTACGCGATAATTTCGAGTACGAGGGTTTTCAAGTGCTAACGGCGCTCGATGGTGTCGAAGGACTTGAGCGGGCCCTGAAGGATTCCCCAGACCTGATCATACTGGACGTGATGATGCCACGCATGAGTGGTCTGGATGTGTGTAAACAGCTAAAGGCGAAGCGTCCCTCGATTCCCATCATCATGCTTACCGCACGCGGTCAGGAGGTAGACAAGGTTGTTGGTCTCGAACTTGGCGCCGATGATTACGTCACTAAGCCATTCTCGATCCGAGAATTGCTCGCTCGAGTGAAGGCCGTTCTACGGCGGTCACAGACGCTACCGAAAGAGCAGGACCGCTATAGCTTCGGTGATGTTGACGTGAATTTACGTAGTTACCAGGTGCTGCGTGGTGGCAACCCCGTGGAGTTTTCCAGTAAGGAATTTGAGCTCCTGAAGCATTTTCTATGTCACTCCGGAGAGACGCTGAGCCGCGAGCGGCTGCTCGACGAGGTTTGGGGTTACGAAAACTTCCCGACAACTCGAACGGTGGATGCTCATATCGTGCGAATTCGGCAGAAACTTGAACCAGTTCCGGAGCAGCCCCGATTCTTTCTTACCGTGCACGGAGTGGGCTACAAATTCGTAGGGTGAGATGAAGATGATCACGCCAAGCGTAGAAACGCAGAACCCCACGCGAAGGGTGCCCGAGAATCGTCCGGCGCGGGAGACAAGACTCCCGGCGGAAGGGCACGGGCATCGAAACTTACGAAACACCCCGGCAAAAGACCTTACAGAGGTCGTGAAGTTGCTGAAGGACGAGCTCGATACCGTGCGCCGTGAACATGCAAAACTGCAACAGGCCATCTACGAGGCAGCCCAGACCCAACGGCGGCTATGCGCCCCACGCGAATTTGTTTGGGGCGAATTCGAGATTTCCGGCGAGATATTTCCGGTGCGCCATCTTTCGGGAGACTTTTTCAAGGTGATGGAACTCGACTCCGTGCTTGGACTAACCCTGGGTGACATCGCGGGCAAAGGATTATCCGCAGGGATTTGGCAAGCCCATCTGGTGGATTTGATTCAGCGCTGTGCGCGAACTTACTTACATCCGGCCGACGCCGTCGGCGGAGTCAATCGCGAATTATGCCAGGATCAGAGTGGGCCGCCAATCACGGCATTGTTCTTTGCCCGACTCGATCCCAAGCGAAGTGAACTCGTGTACTGCAACGCTGGCTTGCCAGCCCCGCTGCTCCTGAGATGCAACAAGACTGTGGAACGACTGGAAAAAGGTGGCCCGATGCTGGGCGCTGTGCAGGAAGCGAGATACAACTCGGGGAGCGTCCGCTTGAACCCTGGCGATATGTTGCTCGCTTACTCCGACGGCTTGACGGAATGCCGGAATTCCCAGGAAGAGGAGTTTGAGATGGGACGGTTATCGGCCGCAGCGAATGCGGTTAGTGGCGCCACCGCAAACCAGGTTCTCTTCTCCACACTTGGGGCGGTACTCGACTTCGCCGACGCGTGCCCGCCGGGTGATGACTTAACCTTATTGGTTGTGCGTCGCCGCGGAGCGCTGCTGACGGAGCACCCTTCTGCGGACAACAAGGATTTTTCAAGGCGCCGTCAGTCGACTTCGGTTGTGCGACGAGGCAAGTCGCGAGCGGAGAGGAAACTATTACAAATAGTTGAACAAACGTAAGGACGGGCTCGATAACTCGTATCGTACGGGCCCCAAAAAGTATTGGTGTGTCCAAATTCAAAGGAAACGACGGACGATGGCAACCAACTCGACTTTACCACTCACGGAACAAACGCAGCTCTACGCAGCCTTCAACCAGCCACAACCAATCTCCCCCGAAGTATTAAGCACAATCTATACGGCTCACTATCGCTACGTTTTGCAGATCTGCCAGCGGTTTTTTCGACAACCAGAAGACGCCGAGGATGCGGCAGCAGAGGTCTTTTTGAAGCTTTACAGAGTGCTGCACCAAAGAGACGAGACGTTGCCCTTCCGACCTTGGGTCTCGCAGGTGGCAGGGCGCCACTGCATTGATAAGTTGCGGCAAAAAAAGAGCGAGAAAAGTTCATCTTTGGAAGAAATCGACCCTAGCGGTGTCGCCGATCGTTCGACTCCTTCCCCACTCTCGCAAGTTCTGCGCAAGGACGAACAGCGCCAGGTAAGAGAGCAGTTAACTCGTTTGCCGAAAAAATACAAAGTTCCACTTGTGCTGCGCTACTACAAACGAATGAGTTACCCCGAGATCGCCCGCGCGCTGAACACGCGCCTTCCTATAGTCAGAATGATGATCTTCCGTGCCAAAGACTACTTGCGCCGCAATTTGGTACCAGAATGAGGTTAGTGGATCTTTTTAGAAACTTCACGACAATCATAGGCTGTTCGGTGTGCTTTCGCATCTCAAGCCGTATTGATAAACAGGAGAAGAACCCCTATGAACCATCTAAGTTTAAAGAATGCGAGGAGATCGGAGCGGGAGCAGCACTCCGTAGCACTCAGTATCACTCCGTTTCTCACAGCGGGACTCCTGGACAGTTTCGCAGAACTGACAGTCAAATGCCGAGCACATCCACTTGTACAATAATTTCCGACTGCCCCCTTACTCGGGCGGAATCGCGACGAAGGTCGTCAGCGCTGTACGCTGCCGAGTGATTCAATAAGTTGTGGTTCTAGTGACTGATCCTCTGAGTTGTGGTTCGTCACGGACTCTTTCAGAGCCGCTATTCAAAAAACTCGCGTATTCTTGATGGAGGTCCCGAATCCAGTCCACGCGAAGTGCATCCATAACCTCTATGAAATCGGCATGCGACGAGGCCGTAATCCGATCGATCAATGCCGACGTCCCGTGCACAAAGCAAGTGGGACGTTGGATCCTCGCAGCGACAATTCTCGGTTCCAGCATGGCCTTCATCGACGGCACGGTCGTCAATGTAGCTTTACCGGCGCTCCAAGCAGGCCTCCACGCAACTATCGTCGGTGTGCAATGGGTGGTCGAGTCTTATGGGTTGCTCCTGGCAGCTCTGATTCTTGTCGGCGGGTCGCTCGGCGATCTGTTTGGCCGCCGACGGATGTTTTTGGTTGGCGTAGGGATTTTCGCGGTTGCTTCTATTGCTTGCGGTCTTAGCTTGAACATTCAGCAGTTGGTAATCGCGCGGTGTGTCCAAGGCGTCGGAGCCGCTTTTCTCGTGCCCGGCAGTCTGTCGATCATCAGTGCATGCTTCGACGCGCAAACCCGCGGGCAAGCGATCGGGACTTGGTCGGGGTTCACCGCCATCACAACAGCCGTTGGACCGGTTCTTGGCGGCTGGCTTATTGAGCATGCCTCCTGGCGCTGGGCATTCTTCATCAACGTTCCACTCGCGGCCGCAGTGATCGCAATTTCGCTTTGGTGCATTCCCGAAAGCCGTAACACCTGTGCCGGGCATGTGGATTCGCTGGGAGCGCTAATCGTGACTGCCGGATTAGGTGGCGTGGTCTACGGATTCATTGAGTCCACAAATCTCGGTTGGGAGCATCCTCTGGTTTTCGGAAGCCTAATTGCCGGATTCGCGTGCTTGATTGTTTTCGCGTTCGTCGAGGCCAAGCTGAGCTCACCCATGGTTCCACTGGCGCTTTTTAATTCGCGCAGTTTCAGCGGCGCCAACCTGCTCACTTTCTTTCTCTATGCCGCTGTTGGAATCTTCTTTTTCTTGTTTCCGTTGAACCTTATCCAGGTGCAGGGATACTCCACAACCGCGACCGGCGCTGCTGCGCTTCCGTTAATTCTGCTGATGTTCTTTCTTTCCCGCTGGTCCGGCGGGCTTGTCATGCGCTATGGCCCGAAGGCTCCGCTCGTCACAGGACCGCTCGTTGCGGCGACAGGCTTCATTCTTTTCGCCGTACCTTCCGTAGGAGCTGGTTACTGGAAATCATTCTTCCCTGCGTTCGTTGTTCTTGGTCTTGGAATGGCTATTAGCGTGGCCCCACTCACCACGGTCGTGATGAGTTCGGCAGGCCAGAATCGTGCCGGCACCGCTTCCGGCATCAACAACGCAGTCGCCCGTGTGGCGAGCGTGCTTGCGATTGCAATCCTGGGGATCGTGATGGTGAGAATGTTCAGCTCGGATTTGGAACGTAGTCTCAGGGGGCGAGTGCTTTCGCCTGGCATTCTCCAGTATATTCAATCGAACGCGATCAAACTCGCCGGCCTTGACCTACCCGCTGGCTTAGACGCCGACACAATCGTGACGATCCGTGCGTCGATTGCCCATGCGTTTGTCTTTGGATTCCGAATCGAAATGTTAATCTGTGCAGGTTTGTCCGCGGCAAGTGGCGCAGTCGCATGGCTGATGGTTCCGGCTAAGGTTGAGTAGATTGTGTTGGGAAATTGAGCGACACCGAGGCTCGGATAGATCGCACGGCTACCGCCGTTCAATCTGTGTCTGTCACCGAACTCCAACAGGATTCCGGGCGGATTGTCGACTACACGGAAGCTATCCAGGAGCGGCGTTGTGGGAGAGATGCAGCTCGCGTTTGCCGACTCGGCGTCATAAACTAGAAGTGAATTTCTCGCCCGGAATAACCTTCGACTTGCCCGTCAACCGCCCGGAACGACTGCTACTTGTACAAAGCATCGGCAAGCCCGCTGGAGAATACCTCAAAATAGTCGCGGAGGGCTGGAATGAGAGTCGTCGGAAAGATCGCGAGTTTATGGCGTTACCCGGTCAAGAGTATGCGCGGTGAAGAGTTGCAAGAGGCCTTTGTCGGGTTTCCTGGCGTCTACGGTGACCGTCTTTACGCCTTTCGGAGTTCGGCGGCCCCGAAAGGATTCCCATATCTGACAGGGCGGGAGCAAGAGGCAATGCTGTTGTATCGCCCCAGATATCGGCATCCCGAGCGCACGACGAAGCCAGGCAACCTCGCGGATGCTGAAGCGATAGGGCCCGGTCTCACCCCGGTCTACGCGGATCTCTCCGATCTTATGGTGGACGTCGAGACACCGGCGGGAGAACGGCTCGCAATTGATGATCCTCGGCTGATGAGCATGCTGCGCGAGGGCATTCGCGATAGGCATGAACTGACGCTGCTTCGATCCGATCGATCGATGACAGATTGCCGCCCGGTCTCGATCATTTCGATCCAAACCGTGTGCCAGCTGAGCAAAGAGTTAGGAATCGATGCGGACAAGCGGCGATTCCGCGCGAATCTTTATGTCGAGCTCAAATCCGGAAATGCTTTCGGCGAAGACAGGTTCGTGGGCCAAACCTTACGGATTGGCGCGAAGACAGCGATCGCAGTGGTTAAACGCGACTCCCGCTGCAAGATGATCACGCTCGATCCCGACACTGCACAGCCGAACCCCGAGGTGATGAGGCGTTTGGCTCGCGACCATGAAGGCAAGGCTGGGATCTACGGTGTTGTTCTGGCCGAGGGGACCATCCAGCCGGGCGATGAGATCGCTCTGCTGGATTGAAGCAAGATCGTAGCTATACCAAGTGCCTCGCCATCGAGAGAATATCGGTCTCATTCATTAGTACAACCTGATAATCGCGGGAAACGGCGTTGTGGGAAATCTGGCCAAGGATCGCAGGGCTAACTCCTGATCAACCGGTCGATGCAGCACCATCTAATCAGTTGATCCGACCATACTTCCCCTGGG
>Ga0306920_100001350_pt1 | contig 30338 bp, 30 predicted proteins | sample flu12Cox44000170_FD_204666 | JGI IMG/M metagenome (GOLD analysis project Ga0306920, IMG submission 204666) | Lab enrichment of tropical soil microbial communities from Luquillo Experimental Forest, Puerto Rico - flux4day.12C.oxic.44.000.170 (v2)... | ecosystem: Environmental > Terrestrial >... | reverse complement strand
GCTTGCAGGCGCCAAGCTTGCTGCCCTTGATCCGGTCGACCCGGCAATCCCATGGGCAGAAATTGCAGTGGGCGAGCATGCGGTAGGCAAGCTCGCGCACAAGCTCGAGCAGGCTCGCCCCGTGCGACGCGGAGGCAACGGCGCACCCGCGCGGATCGCCGCCCAGCGATCGAGAAAGACCGGCGTGAGCGCCTCAAGCTCGGCCCACAGAACGTCCTCGCTACTCTCCGCAAGATCGAGGCCGGTCGCGACGGTCGCCGCGATGCGGAACTTGGCGGGACGGCGATTGTCCGCGACCTCCAGGTACCACGACAGCGCGGCACGGATGGCCGGATCGTCCCAGATTCTCAGGCGGGCGAGATCGCTCATGCTCCCGAGATAGTACTTCAAAACGTCAAAAGCGATCAGCACCCACGCCGATTGCCCAGAACGGCCCAACCATGCCGAACTGTTCAAATACAGCCTGCGCCTGTTCGACCGACCATTTTTGCCAATGACGATCGCGGTGACGCCCGTACCAAGTCCGCGCAAATCTCGCCAAGGTCCTGACTGGTATCCCCTCGCCTCTGGAAAGGTCATGCTTGTGTGACCACTGGTCGATTTGTGCTTGGCTGCGGAACGGCAGGCAGGTCGCGCATGTGTGGTGCACATTGTCCCATGCGTGACGCGGCTGGATCGAGAAGTGGATGATGAGATCTGCTGTCGCAATATCGTCGCCGTCGACGCGCAGATCGAGAGCCTCGGCCTCGCCCTGGAGCCGAGTATGGACGATGCCCTTGTTGTCAGTAGCTAGTGCAAGAATTCCGAAAGCGCACCACATGCACGGCGCCCACCAGCCACACCCGTCATGCTCGACCCAGGTCGCCGTCGGTGAGAGCGAAAACGGGTGGATGATCCAAGGCTCCGGCTCGTGCGGATGAAGGACCAGCGCATGATTCTCCGCCATCCTGCGATAGAGGGCCTCAACTTCTGTAAGGGAGAGGCCCATCTCGCGAGCAAGTTTTTCCCGGCGCGGCGCATGGCCGTGGGCAATGATGCTCTCGATCAGGAGATGATGGGCCAACGCCTGAGCGTCGAGGTCTCGGTTGACATCAGAAGATGAGTAAAGTTGGTCATCAATCATCAGGAAAACTCGGCGATCTTCATTTTTTACACCTTTTGGCCTCAAAGCCGTGCGCCCGCGCTTCGCCCCGATCAATGACGTAATGACGCGGGTTCGGGCGCTGTGTCTCTCGAGTGGTTTCGAGTGCTCAACGAACAGGCGTGATCTCCAGGATCTCCGCTTCGGTCCTTCCTGCCCGCACGGCATCACCGACCTGCTTGCCCATCAGCGCCTGCGCCAGAGGTGAAACGTAGGAAAGGGTACCCTGGTTCGGGTCCGCCTCGTCTTCGCCGACGATCCGGTAGCTCTCGCAGCGCCCGTCACGCGCGATGGTTACCGTGCAACCGAAATGGACCCCGGCCAGATCCGTTGCGGAATGCACCACCTGGGCCGTGGACTGCCGGGAGCTCCAGTACCGCAGATCACGGTCGATCCGTGCCCGCACCGCCCGATCGTTCGCCTTCTGCGCCTGCGCGCGTTGTTCCCGCAAGCGCGCCAGAGATACCTCGATCAGCGCGAGCCCTTGGGGCGTTACAAGATTCGGATGCGGTGACACTGGCCTGTCCGGCAATATCTCGAAGCTCTCATCGGTCTCCTTGACAAATGCACGACTCACAAACGACTCCATTTGCCTTTAAATTAGAGCGGCTCCATTTCCGTCCGCATGATACCGCAAATGACGCTTGAATCGAAAATCCTGTTGGTCACGGGCTCTACCGATGGCGTTGGCCGGCTCGTAGCGCGGCGCGGCGCCGATCAAGGTGCGCGTGTCTTCATCCATGGACGAGATCGGTTCAGAGGCGAGCAATTGGTCGCTGAGATCGGAGCGGCGGGTGGCACGGCCAGCTTTCTGCCGGCAGATTTTGCCTCGCTCGCCGAGGTGCGTCGTCTCGCCGGCGCTGTTCGCGAGAGATGTGAACGGCTCGACATTCTCATCAACAATGCCGGCATCGGCTCCGGCGGTTCCACGGGGAAGCGACTGACCAGCCATGACGGTTATGAATTGCGCTTCGCCGTCAATTACCTTGCCGGCTTTCTGCTCACCAGGATGCTGCTGCCGCTGATGTTCCTCGGCAAGCCAGCCCGCATCGTGAACGTCTCTTCGCTCGGCCAACACCCGATCGACTTCGATGACGTCATGTTGACTCGCGGCTACAGCGGCTCGCGCGCGTATGCCCAGAGCAAGCTTGCCCAAATCATGTTCACGTTCGACCTCGCACGCGAGCTCGATCCTGCGGTGGTCACCGCAAACTGTCTGCATCCGGCCACCTACATGGCGACGACCATGGTGCGGCAGAGCGGCGTCAAGCCGATCAGCACGGTCGAGGAAGGTGCTGAAGCGATCCTCAGCCTGGCAGTGTCGGAAGAGCTCAATGAGCATTCCGGCCAGTTCTATAACGGGCTGCGGCCATCGAGGGCGAACCCGCAGGTTTATGACGAGGTCGCGCGGGAACGGCTGCGGGTGCTCAGCTTGCGCCTGACTGGACTGACGTGAGTCCGCCGCGGCACGGCGACATTTTTGCAAGCCGAGCTCGAGCCGCCGGCCGATGTGACGCCCGCCATAAGCAGCCACGCCTACTCACGCTGCGCAAGCTTGCCGGTAGCTCGTTAGAGCGAGCTGTTGCGTCCACTAGAGCTTGAGCTTCCTGCGGCGCTGGGCGAGCGTGCGCAGGCGCAGAGCATTGAGCTTGATGAAGCCCGCCGCATCGCGCTGGTCGTAGGCGACCTTGCCCTCCTCGAAGGTCACGAGCTCCTGGTCGTAGAGCGAGCAGGGTGATGAGCGCCCCACGACCGCGACGCTGCCCTTGTAGAGCTTGAGCCTGACGGTTCCGGTCACCAGCTGCTGCGAGTGGTCGATGGCCGCCTGCAGCATCTCCCGCTCCGGCGCAAACCAGAAGCCGTTGTAGATCAGCTCGGCATATTTCGGCATCAGCTCGTCCTTGAGATGTGCGGCGCCGCGATCGAGCGTAATCGATTCGATCCCCCGATGGGCCGCGATCAGGATGGTACCTCCCGGGGTCTCGTACATGCCGCGCGATTTCATGCCGACGAACCGGTTCTCCACCAGATCGAGCCGCCCGATGCCGTGCGCCCGCCCGAGCTCATTGAGCTGCGCGAGCAATGCTGCCGGGGAGAGCCGCTTGCCGTCGAGCGCCACCGCGTCGCCGCCCTCGAAGTCAATGGCGATAGATGCAGGCACATCCGGCGCGTTCTCGGGATCAAGCGTGCGGGAATAGACGTATTGCGGGACCTCGAGCGCCGGGTCCTCGAGGACCTTGCCCTCCGAGGAGGCGTGCAGCAGATTCGCGTCGACCGAGAACGGCGCCTCGCCGCGCTTGTCCCGGGCAATCGGGATCTGGTGCTGCTCGGCAAACGCGATCAGCGCCTCCCGCGAGCGCAGCTCCCATTCCCGCCACGGCGCGATCACCTTCACATCCGGCTTGAGCGCGTAATAAGAGAGCTCGAAGCGGACCTGGTCGTTGCCTTTGCCGGTCGCCCCGTGCGCAACCGCATCGGCGCCGACCTTCTCCGCAATATCGATCTGCCGCTTGGCAATTAGCGGGCGCGCGATGGAGGTGCCGAGCAGATACTGCCCTTCGTAGAGTGCGTTGGCCCTGAACATGGGGAAGACGTAGTCGCGCACGAACTCCTCGCGCAGGTCCTCGACGAAGATGTTCTCCGGGTTGATGCCAAGGAGAAGGGCCTTCTTCCGCGCGGGCTCGAGCTCCTCACCCTGTCCGAGATCGGCAGTAAACGTGACCACCTCGCAGCGATAGGTCGTCTGCAGCCACTTGAGAATGATAGAGGTGTCGAGGCCGCCGGAATAGGCGAGCACCACCTTCCGCACCTCGCGAGTTTCGGGATTGCTTGCGGGCATCGTGATTACGGCCGGGCAGCCATGCGCTTTCCTCGGCGGCAGCTTGGGTGACGGGCGTCACCCTGTCCTGCGCGCTATCAAACGTCGCGGACTATAGGGCCAAACCGCCGGTGGACAAGCTAAAGCCGGAAGCCTCCAGAACGTGAGCCGGATGAGCCGATCGAGCGCGATTGGCGCCAGTCACATTGGATTTTCCATGTGCTCCACGGGAAGGTCCTTCGACCTCAACATGATCTCATGCGGCGATATCGCAGCGTCCGGTCGCACCGTCGTGGCGTTCGTCACCTCGACGCTCGAGCGCGGCCAGAGGACGGTGGCAAGCGTCGTGATTGCGATCATGAGAGCAAGCGCGATGTATCTGCGCATGGCGAGCCTCCATCGGTTGCGTCCACCGAGAGTGCCGGTGGCACGTCCCGATTGCGAAGCTACCGAGATTTGCGCGAAAGCTGTGTGAAGCGCATTACAGACTTGCTGAAATTGGGAAAGCCGGAAGTGGCTTGCCGCGTCCATCCGTGGACGTTGGAACAAGCAGAGAGGGTTCTCAACACGGGCAGCACGCTCCGTTTTACCCCTTCCCGCCGGGGGAGAGCCTGCCCCGGACTTGATCCGGGGTCGCGAGCGAAGCGAGCCGTGAGGGGGACTGGGCAGGCAATATGCAACTCTGCCCCGGATGCGACTCGACATCCGAGGCAGAGCCATTCGTCGCAGAGATCGTGTCGACCTGCCCGTTTAGTAAACCTCCTCCATGGCATGGATAGGCAGATACGGGTTGGACATTACGACATAAGGCGGCTGCCGAACCTTCGGCCGAGCAATGTCGGCCTGGGTTGCGAGCACACTGGACCTGACCAACAAGATCGCGCCCAGTGCCATTAGCACGGCAGCCATCGCAAAACCGGCGTGTTTGCGCATGCAAGCCTCCGATCTTCACGGGCCGTGAGAATGGTCAGCGGCGCCTTCGCAAGAGCGAAGCTATGTCGGCTCGCCCAGTGTCAATGTGAGCCAGTTCACACCTCAGGGCTCGGCCGCAACGACACTGTGACGGAGATCACAGCAGCGGATGCTCGCGCTAACGGCGCGTATTGACTCCATCCGACGCCCCAAAGGAAAGACCAATTCGTCTCAGGATGCCAAGCGGCAGCCTGGCCAGCCAGGCCACCGCTTCGTCCACGGCCTTGTCAGTGAGCTGCGTCAGCCGCCAGCGGTAGAGACATCCATGCGCGATCCAGATCACCAGAAAGGCGATGATCCCCGCGAATGCGACATCGCTGAAAAAATGCGCGCCCGCTGCCATACGCTGCAACCCTAGGCCCGCTCCGAACACGAGAGCCGCGCCGTAAGCGGCGGCGCGCCATGGTGGCGGCGCCAGTGCTGCGGGGGCGATGGTCCAGAACGCGCCCGAGGGCTCCCCGGCAATGAACGAGCAGTTCCTCGCGCAGTCGCCGCGCGGGTCCCACCACGGACGAAAATGCTCGTCACCGCCGAACTCGGCTACATCGATGGGCCGCGGGCGTCCCCAGTGCTCCTTGAGCAGCACGTTCGCCAACAGACCGGGCACCACCGCGAGCGTCGCCAGCACGAGCACGATGGCACGCCCGGGAACCATGAGCGGCCGCTGCGGACGGATGAGCTTGATGAACAGGGCAACCCCGGCCGGCGCGGCGACGAGCGCAATCAGCCAACTGCCGGCGTCGCGCGCAAGCAGATACAGCGGATCAAAGCTGCGCCAGAAGCCGCCGCGCGCCGCATCGAAGAACAGTCCGGCAAGCTCGAGATCGATCTGCGGCCAGATGCCGAACACGAGCCCGACCGCGGCTGCAAGCGCGAGCGCGACGACAAGGCCGACCCGGCTCATGATCTGGCATTCCCGCAACGGACGCGAGACGGCTCCCCGCGCGGAGAGGCATAATCGCGTTTGCGCATGCGCGCTATTGCGGCCGCGGCGTCTGCTGTCGGCAGGCCTGGCTGCCGAGCGGCGACACCCAGTCGCCGCAGCTGTCGCACCCGGCAAGCAGCACCGCCAGCAGCAACATGGCAGCGAGCCGCCACGTCGGGTTGAGGCGGGCCGCTTTGGGTTCTCGGGCAATCATGCCCGTGGATTTGCTACCGGATTTGCGGCGGAGGTGAGGCCGCAGGTGGCAAGGCCGCTGCACTGCCCGTTCTCACTAGGGGCTTCCAGAAACCCGCGTTCCAGCCCGCAATGGCCCAATAGGCGAAGCCCCCGGCGAGTCCCGCGGCGATCACGGCCGCGGGCTGGTTAAGAGCGACATGGCGGTCATCCACGTACCCGAACAGGTTCCAGGCGATGAGCGCGGACACCGCACCGTTGCCGGCATGAAACATCCACGAGCGCAACGCGAATGTTTCCGCCAGCAGGATGCCGATAGCAGCGGGAAGCCACATCATGCTGAGCAGGATTACAAGCAGCACCGGCGCGGCGAAGACATGTCCATAGAGTGCGATCGCTTGCGCATGCGGATCGAGGCCGTCGGCATCCCAGATTTTCCAGGAGCCGAGCAGGATGACGGCGGTGCCGGCCAGCACACCTGCAAAATAGCCGAGCGGGACGAGAATGAGGCGCAGCAGCAGGCGAGCGAGCGCGTCCATGATGGAGCCTATTACCATGCGAGTCGCGCCCGCGGAATCGGCCGTTGTGCAGTGCGGTGCGATGACCATCGCACGGATCTTTCCCCTGTACCGCGGCAAGGGGCCGTGGCAGGATTCTGGATCGTGCGCCGCGACCGCTCGCCATCGGCGAGGGGCGCGGTCGGGGAAGCCGATGACGAAGAAGAAGCGCCGCAGCTACGAGGCCGGCCATTCGCCGAAGTTCCTCGTAGTCATCGACGACTCGCCGGAATGCGACCGCGCGCTTTATTTCGCCAGCCGCCGTGCGCTGCGCATCGGCTCCACAGTCCTGATGCTCCGGGTGATCGAGACCGACGACCATGGTCCGCAGTGGTTGGGGGTGGCCGATATCATGCGCGCGGAGGCGCACGAGGAGGCCAACGCCGTGCTCGATCGCCACGCCTCGCGCGCGGCAAGCATCACCGGAGTCATGCCGCAGCGCGTGATCCGCGAGGGCGACAAGCCAAGCGAGCTGCTCGCACTCATTGAGGATGACGAGGACATTGCCCTCCTGGTACTGGCGGCGGCGACGGACAAGGAAGGGCCCGGGCCGCTCGTCTCCTCGCTGATCAGAAACGCGGGCGAATTCCCGGTCCCGATCGCCCTCGTGCCGGGCAATCTCACCGACGAGGACCTCGACACAATGGCGTAGCACGGCCTGACTTGATCTTTTCCCGCGCGGCGCCACCTTATGGTTGCCAGACACCTGTTTCTGCGGGACGCGAGGAGCGCGAGCGATGTTCATCCAGACCGAAGCGACGCCCAATCCGGCAACCCTGAAGTTTCTGCCAGGGCGGACCGTGCTGGCGGCTGGCACGCTTGACATGCGCGACCGGCAATCGGCGACCCAGTCTTCGCTGGCCGAAAGCCTTTTCGCCATCCCCGGTGTCTCCGGCGTTTTCCTCGGTTCGGATTTCATCGCTGTGACCAAGGCGAGCGGAGAATGGCAGCAGCTCAAACCCGCGGTCCTCGGCGCCATCATGGAGCATTTCATGTCCGGCGCCCCGATCGTGCGCAGCCCAGAAGCCCACGCTGCTTCCGACAGCGACGAGTTCTTTGCCCCCGAGGATTCCGAGACCGTTGCCACCATCAAGGAGCTGATCGAATCGCGCGTGCGCCCCGCGGTCGCAAACGACGGTGGGGATATTACTTTCCGGGGCTTCAAGGATGGCGTAGTCTATCTCGACATGAAGGGCGCCTGCTCGGGATGTCCCTCCTCCACGGCGACGCTTCGGCACGGCATCCAAAACCTGCTGCGACATTATCTGCCCGACGTGCTGGAGGTGCGGCCGATGGGGTGAACGCCACGCCAGCGTCCCCATTCGGGCGTTTGTACCCCTTTGCAGCACGCCCTTGTACGCCAGCCCCGTAACCTGGTGGTGATGCGCGAAGCTTAAGTGATGCGCGTCCTTGCCATTGATACTGCGCTTGCCGCTTGCTCGGCGGCCGTACTCGACACCTCCGCCGGAATCACCGCCACTCAGACACTGGACATGGGCCGTGGCCACGCCGAAGCGCTGATGCCCCTCGTCGCGCGCGTGATGGACCAGGCCGGCATCGAGTTCGCGGAGATCGATCGCGTTGCCGTCACCACCGGCCCGGGCAGCTTTACCGGGCTGCGAGTCGGAATTTCCGCGGCTCGCGGTATCGCGCTCGCTGCCGGAAAACCCGCTGTCGGGCTCTCGACCCTTGCCGGCTTCGCCGCACCGCTGATTGCCGAGGACGACAACAGCAATGTGGTCGCTGCCATCGATGCGCGCCACGAGCACGTCTATATCCAGGTTTTCGGCCCCGGCGGACGCACGCTGGTCTCGCCCCGCATCGCCAGCTTGCGGGATGCGGTGCGCGCGGCAATTAGTGGGGCGGCGCGGATCATCGGGTCAGGCGCAGGGCTGCTGGCGGCGGCCTGGCCCAGAGGGGTGGAGCCGCCGCTCCTGGTGGACAAGCGGTCCGCTCCCGACATCGCCTGGATCGCACGTCTGGGTGCCGCTGCTGCCGAGGGACATGGCCCGCCGCGTCCACTTTACTTGCGGGCCCCTGATGCCCAGCCGCAGGACGCCGCCCGGCTTCCGCGCCGATGAGAGAGCTTCTCCGCCTCTTTGCGCGCAGCGGCCCGGTCCTGTCGGAAGCCGGCCCCGCAGATGCCCGCGCCATGGCCAGGTTGCATGGCGCCTCCTTCCACCACGCCTGGAGCGATGGCGAGTTCGCGGAGCTGCTCGCCAGCACCCATGTCATCGCCGATCGCGCCATTATAGCGGGCACGCTTGTGGGCTTCGTCCTCTCCCGGATGGCCGCCGGCGAGGCCGAGATCCTTTCGATTGCGGTCGATCCCGCGCGGCGCGGCAGAGGGCTGGCGCGCAGTCTGCTCGACCTGCACTTGCGACGCCTTGCAGGCCACGGCGTCGAGGCGGTTTTTCTGGAAGTGGCCGAGGACAACCGGCCTGCCCGCGCGCTCTATGGGCGCGCGGGCTTCCGCGACGTAGGGCGCCGGGAACGCTATTATCCCGAGCCAGGAAGCTCCGCCGCGCTCGTCCTCCGGCGTGATCTCGTCTGAGGAGCTCGGATGCCAGGATCAGATTATCTCAGATGGCTGCTCGGTCGCGCGTTCGCGCTGGCGCTCGCTGTTTCCGCGGCGATCACCGCAACCGCTGGGAGCACATCGTTTCCGGACCGGCCGATCAGGATCATCGTGGGATTCTCCGCGGGCGGCGGCACCGATGTCATTGCCAGAATTCTCGCACAGAAGCTTTCCGAGACGCTGAACCAATCGGTGATCGTAGAGAACCGCACTGGCGCAAGCGGCCTGATCGCCGCCGAAGCCGTGGCCAAGGCGGCGCCCGATGGGTACACACTGATGATGGGTAGCCAGACGACGCTTGCGGTTGCTCCCACGCTCTACGGCAAGAGCGCGCTTGATCCGGCCCGCGATTTCGCGGGCATCGCGATGGCCGGCATTTCACCGCTTGTGCTGGTGGTTCATCCTTCGTCGCCGGCAAGGTCCGTCGAGGATGTTATCGCGATGGCCAAAGCCACTCCCGGCGCTATCAATTTCGGATCAGGCGGAGTGGGAACGACACCGCATATGGCTGCCGAGCTGTTCTCGCTGCTTGCCGGCATCAGGATGACGCACGTTGCATACCGCGGAGAGGCCCCGGCAATAAACGATCTTTTAGGCGGGCAGATTGCGCTGATGTTCCCCAACCTCTCGGCGGTCATGGGCAATGTGCAGGCAGGAGCGCTGCGCGCGCTGGCCGTCACCAGCTCGACGCGCTTGCCGGCGACGCCGGACATTCCGACCATCGCCGAAACTGCAATCCCCGAATTCGAAGCCGCCACCTGGTTCGCGCTGGTAGCGCCTGCCGGCACGACGCCCGATGTGCGCGCACGACTCAACGCGGAAGTCCGAAGCGCTCTGGCGCAGGACGACGTCAAGCGACGCTTCGCGCAGCTTGGGATGAGTCACCAGAACAGCACACCCGAGAACCTGGACGCCTATGTGAAGGCCGAGATCGCAAAATGGACCAGGGTGATCAAGGAGGCCGACATCCACGCCGCCGAGTAGGGAGGGCACATGAGCCCGCAGCAAACTTGCACGGCCATTTCCTTGGACCAGCAAAGCCGCTATGACGGGAGCCCCGGCGCCGTGTCGAAAATCATCAAATTAATCATGAGTTCAATCGTTTAGCAGCTATGGACGCCTTGAATAGCCATGACAGCTGAGCGCAGGGTCCATATCAAGTCGTTCGGATGCCAGATGAACGTTTACGATTCTCATCGTCTGGCAGACACGCTGGCGCCCGCCGGTTTTAGCGAGACATCGCGCCCCGAGGACGCAGACCTCATCGTGCTCAACACCTGCCATATCCGCGAGAAGGCGGAGGAGAAGGTATTCTCCGAACTCGGGCGCATGCGGGTCATCAAGGAGGCCGCGGCAATCGCCGGGCGGCGCGTGACCATTGCGGTTGCCGGCTGTGTTGCGCAGGCGCAAGGCCGGGAAATCGTGCGGCGCGCCCCAGCAGTGGATATCGTCGTCGGCTCGCAGAACTATTATCGTCTGCCGGCGCTCCTCGCGCGCGCCGAGCGCGATTGTTCCGTCGTAGAGACGGACTTTCCGGTCGAGGACAAGTTTGACAATCTCAGCCCGCCAAGCTGGGCGGCGATCCGCGCACGCGGGGTGTCGGCCTTCGTCACGGTGCAGGAAGGCTGCGATAAATTCTGCACTTTCTGCGTCGTGCCATATACGCGCGGTGCCGAGGCATCGCGCCCAGCCGCCAACATCCTCGCAGAGACCAAGCACCTTGCGCAGGCGGGGGTGCGCGAGATCACGCTGCTTGGCCAGAACGTCAATGCCTATGACGGTGAGGCACCCGATGGTCGGCGTTGGGGGCTTGCTCGTCTGCTCGCTCGCATCAGCGAGATTCCCAGGGTCGCAAGGGTGCGCTATGCCACCAGCCATCCCCGCGACATGGACGCAAGCTTGATTGCGGCGCACCGCGATCTGCCCAAGCTGATGGCGTTTCTGCATCTGCCCGTGCAGTCCGGTTCCGATCGAATCCTCTCCCGCATGAAGCGGCGGCACACCCGCGCCAATTACCTCGACACCATCGGACGGCTGCGCGCCGCCCGGCCCGACATGGCGTTTTCGTCCGACTTCATCGTCGGCTTTCCCGGCGAGAGCGAGGACGACTTCGAGGCCACGCTTTCTCTGGTTGACGAGGTCGGATTTGCGGGTGCGTTCTCGTTCAAGTACTCGGCCCGGCCGGGGACCCCGTCCGCCGAGATGCCGGACCAGATTGACGAGGCTACGAAGTCCGAGCGGCTTTATCGGTTGCAGGCGGCAATCGATCGCAATGCAGCCGCGTTCAATGCGCGTTGCCTCGGGCGTACCTTCGACGTCCTTTTCGAAAAGCCTGGACGGCATGCTGGCCAGATCGTCGGCCGCTCCCCATATCTTCAGCCGGTTCAGGTCATGGCCGCCCATAGCCTCATCGGCCAGGTGGCAGCGGTCACGATTACCGAGGTGAGCTCGAACAGCATGTTCGGCGCGATCGCGCGCGAAACACGGGCAGCGGGGGACTGACGCCGTTGCGGTCGACTCGAATGGACAACGGGTCAATCGCACGCTCGCCGGTAGCGACGAGCGGAAACCCGGCGACATCCCTGGTGCTCGCCTTCGACGACAACCGCCTGGCATCCACGCTGTTCGGCCAGTACGGCCAGAACCTCGCCCTTATCGAGCGCAGGCTTGAAGTGGTTGCCGAGCAGCGCGGCAACCACGTCAGCATCGCAGGCTCGCGCGAGAGCGTAGAGCAGGCGCGGCGCGTGCTCGAAGACCTGTATGAACGGCTAAAGCGCGGCGACGAACTCCTGTCCGGCGATGTCGAGGGCGCGATTCGTCTCGCCATCGCGCAGGGCTCGCTGTTCGACTACGAGCCTACGGCGGAGCGTGTCACTTTCGAGGAGATCAACCTGCGCAAGCGTCCCGTGCGCGCGCGCACCGCTGCACAGGACGCCTATATTCGCGCGCTGCGCCGGCACGCGCTGGTGTTCGGCGTGGGGCCGGCCGGCACCGGCAAAACCTGGCTTGCGGTCGCGCATGCGGTACAGCTGTTCGAGCGCAAGGAGGTCGATCGCATCATTCTGTCGCGCCCTGCGGTCGAGGCCGGCGAGCGCCTGGGTTTTCTGCCTGGCGACATGCGCGAGAAGGTGGATCCTTATCTGCGGCCGATCTACGACGCGCTTTATGATCTCATGGATGCGCGCATCGTTGAGCGCGCCATCGAGACCACCGAGATCGAGATCGCTCCCCTCGCCTTCATGCGCGGGCGTACGCTTTCCAATGCGGTCGTGATCCTGGACGAGGCGCAAAATACCACGGCAATGCAGATGAAGATGTTTCTGACCCGCCTGGGAGAGAACAGCCGTATGATCATCACCGGCGATCCGAGCCAGGTGGATCTGCCGAGCGGGCAGGCGTCAGGACTGGCCGAAGCCACCCGCCTGCTCAGGCACGTCGAGGGAATCGGCATTGTCACCTACACCGCCGGTGATGTCGTTCGGCACGAGCTGGTCGCGCGTATCGTCGAGGCGTACGACAAAGACACGCGCAAGATCGCGCGAATGCGCGAGAGCAACGAGTGAGCGCAACCCTGTGCCGCGACGGGAGATGAACTCGCTGGAATCGGGCTTGGCCGCAGGGCGCCGGAATCCCGCCGCACGGCCGCTCACGATCGACATCGCCCTGCAATCGACCCTTTGGAACGCTCGCCGCGGCGTGAAGGCGATCCTGCGCCGCGCGCTGCAGCAGGCCTCGGCTGCGGCCGCAATCAACGACGGCGAGATTTCCGTCGTGCTGTGCGATGATCACGCAATGCGTGTGCTCAATCGCAACTGGCGCGGAAAGGACGCGCCAACCAACGTGCTGGCTTTCCCGGCTGATTCCGGCAAGCCCGCAGCGGGACGGCCGCGCCTGCTCGGCGACATCGTGATCGCCTATGAGACGCTGGAACGCGAGACGCGCGCCCAGGGCAAGCCGTTTGCAGGGCATCTCGCGCATCTTGCCGTGCATGGGTTCCTTCATCTCGTCGGCCATGATCACGGTACCCCCGCGCAAGCGGAGCAGATGGAGCGCCTCGAGACCTCGATCCTCGCGCGGCTCGCTATTCCAAATCCGTACGCCGAGCGGGTCAGGCCGGCCATCATCTGATCACCTGCCATGCCTGATCCCGAATCATCCAGCTCGAGCGAGGCAGGCGCAACGCGCAATCTGCCCGTTCTGGTCGCGCGCCCGCGCGAGCGCGCCCGCGAGCCCGGCGAAGGCTGGCTCGCACGCGTGCTGCGCTCCCTGTTCGGCTGGAAGCCGGACAGCATTCGGGCGGGGCTCGCGGATGTGCTGGAGGAGGGCGCGGGCGAGACCGGCTTTTCACCGACCGAGCGCATTATGCTGCGCAACATCCTCGGCCTGCGCGAACGGCGCATCGCTGATGTAATGGTGCCGCGGGCCGATATCATCGCCGTTCAACGGGAGATCTCGCTGGGCGAGCTGATGAAGGTGTTCGAAAGTGCGGGGCACTCGCGACTTGTGGTCTATGACGAGACGCTCGATGACGCGGTCGGGATGGTCCATATTCGGGACTTGGTCGCATTCATGACGGTGCGGGCGGCAGCGAGCGCGCAGGCGAACACCAGGCGCAAGAAGCCGTTTCCCGCTGGCCTCGACCTCAAGGCGGTCGAGCTGTCGATGCCGCTCTCGGGCGCCAAGATCATTCGCGAGCTTCTCTATAGCCCGCCTTCTATGCCGGTTCTGGATCTGCTTGCGAAGATGCAGACCACCCGCATCCACCTCGCGCTGGTCGTCGATGAGTACGGCGGCGCGGACGGCGTGGTCTCGATCGAGGACATTGTGGAAGAAATCGTCGGCGACATCGCCGACGAGCATGATGAGGATACTCCCCCAGGCGTGGTCTGCCAGGCGGATGGCTCGTACCTGGCAGACGCACGCGCCAGCCTCGAGGATGTCACCGCAATCGTCGGGGCGGAATTTGAGGTCGGCGAGGTCGCCAATGAGGTGGATACGCTGGCGGGGTATGTTGTTACCAGAACGGGGCGGGTGCCTGTGCGAGGCGAGCTGGTGCCCGGACCAGGACCATTCGAGATCGAGATCCTCGACGCCGACCCCCGCCGTCTCAAGCGACTGCGGATCTATCGCAACCCCGAGAAGGCAAACGGAGGAAAACAGGTGGTGCCCGCACGGCGCACGGATCCCGTGCTGCACGGCACATCGGCTCCGGCGTCCCACGCGGACCTGCCGCCGGGCGCCACGGAGCCTCTGCCACTTTCCTCCGGTAGCGTCGCAGCGAAGTCGCCCCACCGTCCGTGACGCCTGCCCGCCTCTCTCATTCGATCGTCTTGGCGTGGGGATGGCGGCGCATCTTGATCGCTTTCCTAGCCGGCGCGGGTGCCGTGCTGGCGCTGCCGCCACTTGATGTGTGGCCGGTTCCCTTCATCTCGTTCTCCATTCTGCTGTGGCTTGTAGACGGCGCAGCCGCAGGCCGGCTTGGCGGGGTGTGGTCCGCAGCTGCCGTTGGTTGGTGGTTCGGGTTCGGCTATTTCCTGGCGGGGCTCTACTGGATCGGACATGCCTTCCTGGTGGATGCCAGGACATTCGGCTGGTTCTTGCCGCTCGCGGTCACGGCGCTGCCGGCCGGAATGGCGGTGTACCCTGCGCTGGGGGTGGCACTGGCACGTCTGATCTGGACACGCGGTGCCACCCGCGTTCTGGCACTCGCTGCGGCGCTCACATTGTCCGAGTGGCTGCGCGGTCACCTGCTGGGCGGTTTTCCCTGGAATGCCTTCGGCTATGCGCTGATCTCGCCTCTGTGGCTCGCACAGGGTACCGCGCTTGTTGGCATCTGGGGCATGACCTTCGTTGCGATTGCTGTCTTTGCGTCACCGGCAGTGCTTGCGGATGACCGCAGCGACACGGCGCGGCCGTGGCTGCCTGTTACCATGTCCCTCGCCTTGGTCATGGCGCTTGCGGTGTTCGGTACCGCTCGTCTCTCCGCTCACCCAACGACCTTCGTCGAAGGCGTGCGTCTGCGCATCATGCAGCCCAACCTGCGGCAGGATGAAAAATTCAACATTTCGCACAAGCAGCAGGTGATGAGCCGCTATCTTGATTTGTCCGCTTCCTCGACCGGTCCTCGGCCAGCCGGATTGAATGACGTGACCCATTTGATCTGGCCGGAATCGGCATTTCCGTTCTTTCTCACGCGACAGCCGGATGCGCTTGCCCAAATTGCCGCCCTGCTGCGTCCGAACACTGTGCTGATTACAGGCGGCATTCGCCCTCCCGAAGCCATGTCAAACCAACCAGTGATGCGCGCCTATAATTCTATTTACGTGATCGGCCCCGACGGCTCGATACTTTCCTTTTACGACAAGGTGCACCTTGTCCCGTTCGGGGAGTATCTGCCGTTCCAGGAGGCGCTCGAGCGGCTTGGCATGATGCAGCTGACCAGGACGCGCGGTGGATTCATTGCCGGCGATCGCCGACGCAATCAGCGACTGCCGGCGGCCCCCGACTTTCTTCCGTTGGTCTGCTACGAGGTCATCTTTCCCGGCGCTGCGGTGCCGGTCAGCGAACGACCCGGTTGGCTCTACGATCATGTCGGCCGCTATCTCGCCTGGCCGTTTGTGGCCGGCAGCGGCGAACGGCCGGGCTGGATGCTCAATCTCACCAATGATGGATGGTTTGGGCAAAGTGCCGGTCCTTATCAGCATTTTCAGCAGGCCCGCGTCAGGGCCATAGAGGAAGGGCTGCCGCTGGTTCGCGCCGCCAATACCGGAATTTCGGCCGTCGTTGACCCGCTTGGCCGCGTCATTCGGTCGCTGCCGCTTGGCGCCGAAGGGGTGATCGATGCGGCGCTACCGCAGCGCCTGGCCCCGACGCTTTATGCCCGTGCCGGCGACGGCCCGCTTGCCGCTATGCTCGTCCTTGCACTCTTCCTGGTCGTGCGCTCGCGCGCTGCTCGCCGCAGCCACCAGCATGAGGATTCGTGATTTGGAGAACTTCGGAAACGACGCCTAGTATCCTGATACTACAGCCGGAGCGGGGGAAAATGATTGCGTTCTGGCGTCGCACCATGAACACTTGGCGGCGTTCACGGCTGCAAGGAGAGTGTCGTAATGGCCGCAAAGAAAGCTCCCAACCCGATCGATAAGCATGTCGGAAGCCGTGTGCGCATGCGACGGATGATGCTGAACATGAGCCAGGAAAAGCTCGGCGATGCTCTTGGCCTCACGTTTCAGCAAGTCCAGAAATATGAGAAGGGCACCAACCGCATTGGGGCCAGTCGCTTGCAGCAGATTGCGCACATCTTGCAGGTCCCGGTGGAGTTTTTCTTCGAGGGGGCGCCGAGCCTCCCGGCATCGGGAAATGGCGCCAAGGATGCGCCGTCTGCGAGCTATGTCTCGGATTTCCTCGCCACATCGGAAGGGCTTTCGCTCACCAAGGCATTCACGCGCATCAAGGAGCCGAAGCTTCGCCGCCGCATCGTCGACCTGGTTGAGGAGATCGCCGCCAGAAGCGAGCGCTGAGCCGCTGTCCGGCGTCCCGCATTGTCCTTGACCGCACTCCCCTTCGCTGCAACAAAGACGCTTCTGCAGCACTGTCCTTGAGGCTGGCAGGGGGAGCTTTCAGTGGCGCGAAAGAATTATCTCTTTACCAGCGAATCCGTCTCCGAAGGTCATCCCGACAAGGTATGCGACCAGATCTCGGACGCAGTGCTTGATGCGTTCATCGAGAACGATCTCAAGCTGGGAATCTCCGACGACAGCAAGGTGAATACGCGCCTCGGGTGCGAGACGCTGTGTACGACCAACAAGATCGTCATCGCCGGCGAGGGCCGCGGGCAAGCGCCGCTGTTCAAAAGCTATGGGGCGCGAGCCGTCATCAATCGTGAGATGATTGCGCAGATTGCGCGCGACGTGGTGCGCGACATCGGTTATGACCAGGATGGCTTCTCATTTCACGGAGCCGACATCGAGGTGCTACTGCACGGGCAGTCTCCCGATATCGCCCGCGGCGTCGATGCCCGAAACAAAGGTAAAGGCGAGGAGGAGGGCGCCGGCGATCAGGGCATGATGTTCGGCTATGCCTGCACCGAAAGCGAGGTCTACGAGAAGGGCTCCTTCATGCCCGCACCGATTTATTTTGCCCACAAAATATTGAAAGTAATGGCGGAGCGGCGGCGCTCGCAGCAGCTGTTCGATCTTCAGCCTGACGCGAAAAGCCAGGTGACGGTGCAGTACATTGAGGGAAAGCCGATCGGCTGCACCAAGGTCGTGGTTTCGACACAGCACAATGCGCAAACCCGCAATGGTAAGAAATATACGCCTGGCATGGTGAAGGAGATGATCGCCGATACGGTTGCTTCCGCTTTGCCGGAAGGCTGGATGCCGAAGAAGGCGTCCGACTTCCTGGTCAATCCGACCGGCAATTTCGTGGTCGGCGGACCCGACGGCGATTGCGGGCTCACCGGACGAAAGATCATCGTGGATACCTACGGCGGCTATGCACCGCACGGCGGCGGTGCGTTCTCCGGCAAGGACCCGACGAAGGTGGACCGTTCCGCCGCCTATGCAGCGCGTTACCTGGCCAAGAATGTGGTGGCCGCCGGCCTCGCGGAGCGCTGCACGATTCAGCTCGCCTATGCCATTGGCGTCGCCGATCCAATGTCGCTGCTCGTGGACCTGCACGGCACCGGCACCATTGATGAGAGGAAGGTCGAGAAAGTGCTGCCGGAGATCTTCCCGCTGCGGCCGACCAGTATCCGACGCGCGCTCAAGCTCTCCCGTCCGATCTATCGCCGGACGGCGGCCTACGGGCATTTTGGACGCGCCTCAGAGAAGGACGGCGGCTTTTCCTGGGAGAAGACGGATCTCGCGGATTCGCTGCTGCGTGCCGTGCGCTAACGCTCGATCGACTGTCTTCGGCCGGCGCAAGGGCCGCAGGTTGCGGCCGGCGCGCGCAGCGCTGTTCGAGAGCCTGCTGCCGAGCCTCGCCCTGGATCTGACAACACAGCCGAACTCCCTGAGTGCGTTGTTTCCGAACGTCGTCGAGGAGGTCCGAATGGAAATCGGCTTCGGCGGCGGCGAGCACCTGATGGTGCAGGCGCACGCCAACCCGTATGTCGGCTTTATCGGGGTCGAGCCTTTCGTCGATGGCGTGGCGAAGCTCCTCTGCGCCGTCGCCGCAGCTTGCACCGCCAATATTCGTGTGCATCAAGGCGATGCGATAGACGTGCTCGCCTGGCTTCCTCCGGCTTCGCTGGCGCGCATTGATCTGCTCTACCCCGATCCCTGGCCGAAACGACGCCATTGGAAGCGGCGTTTTGTGCAGGACAGGAACATCGCAGCAATGAGCCGTGTGCTGCGCACGGGCGGGGAGCTTCGCTTCGCGACCGACATTGCCGATTATATGGCCTGGACACTGCGCCACTTGCATGGGGCATCGGCGTTCGAATGGACGGCCAAGCGCGCGGAGGACTGGCGTCGTCCCTGGCCGGGCTACGCGACCACGCGGTATGAGGTAAAGGCTCGAGAGGCAGGCAGGATGCCGTGTTATCTGGTTTTCAGAAGGAGCGAGGGAGGCTAAGGAGAACCACGTGGAAAATGGCGCGATCGCGGGCTTGCGCGCTGTCTACCCTACGCGTTCGCGATCCTGTCCTGCCAGAACTGCGCTTGCCAGAATCGCTTCACGCGCTGCGCGGTGGTTGGCGAAAGGCGCTCAAAATTGTCAAAGGCTGCATCGAGGTCGCGGCTGGACATTGCCGCAGCACCGGGCATCGCGCTCATGATCGCCTTTGCCGTTGCCCAGGCCCAGCCTACCGACCTGCAGAGTATGAGCACCGGATCCGGCCGGCCGCTTGCCATCAGGCGATCCACCACGGCGATTGGGACCTCGCACAGCAAGGCCAGCGCGGCGACCAGATTCTCGTACTCGGCGTCCTCGTGCTGCGCTGCCTCCGCCAGCTCGATAATGGACGTTTCCTCCAGCTTCCCGGTTCGGTGACGGTCGGCTATCCGGCGCTCGGCGGCAGCGTAGTCACGATGCGACGCCCCGGCCTGCCCCTCGCTGGGACTGTCCACCAGGATTCGCCGAATCTCGGCTTGCACCTCCGGCCGTGCGGTCGCGAGCAGACGCTGTTGCATCGCAGGCGAGCTCGCCAGCACGAGAGCGCGCAGGTGCCGCGGGGCGAGGTCAGGGCGGATGGCAATCCTTTGCGCAAGCGAGCCGTCCTGCGCACAGCGCTCAATCAGCGCGGCAAAATTGGCATCGGTGAGATGGGCCTCCCCGTTATCGGCGAGGCTTCGGAGAACGTCCCGATTGCCGCGGCGGATTAATGTGTCAGTCAGCGGTGGCGTTATTGCTTTGCGCTTCGAGAGCGCAAGCAGGTGCGCGGCGCTCCTGGTTTCGGCAATGTCGACGAGATCGCTTTCTGCAACCCGCGGGGATTGCCGCAGCATCGGTCGCGCGACAGCGATGTCATCGTCCCTGACGAGCCGATGCACCAACTCGCGTGGCGCATTATGGATCTCGCCCAGACGGTGCGCGAGCTCCACCCGCGCATCGACTTCGGCACCGTCAAGCAGGCGACAAAGCACGTCCTCAAACACCAGGATGTGATCGTCATTGAGACGGCTCGCCGTCTCGGCGAAGAGCGAGCCTAACCGCCGCAAGGCATCGCCGCGCCGCGCCGACGAGCTGTGCTGGATTACATCCTCCAGCTCTGGAATGAGAGGGTTCACGGTCATGCCATGCACCACAGCGGTACACCGCGTCCCACACGCGAGTGATTACCGCCCGCGCCAAGGTAGTTAAGGAGTCTGAAGGAAAGGTTAGTTAGTTAGCCAACCGTTAAATCGCGCCTCCCCGGGTCTGTGCGCATCCGAGGGTAGAAGGAGGAGGCGGCAGAATCGCCGGCCGATGGCCCGCCGTGGCCCTTGCGCCCGCAGTGAAAATCGCTATATTTCGTGTGTCCAGCTTATGGACATCTCATAACGATCGGTTTCCGGTCGGCTTTTGAGAGTGGGTTCCCCCGGGACCCGCTCTTTTTTGTTAGCCCCGAGCTCGCTTCGAGGGCTGGTGCCAAGCGATCGATGACGCAGGCGAGCGACATGATTGAGGTTGATGCCGAGCCGCGACTGATCGTCGAGCAGGGCATGGCGGCGCGTCTGGCTGCGATCGTCGAGCCGGTCCTCAGCGGACTCGGCTATCGCCTCGTACGGGTGAGGATTCTGGGACTCGACGGCTGCACGGTCCAGATCATGGCCGAGCGCCCCGCTGGAGCCATGACGGTTGCGGATTGCGAGGCAGTCTCGCGGGCTCTTTCGCCCGTGCTCGACGTCGCCGATCCGATCGAGCGTGCCTACCGGCTCGAAATATCCTCCCCCGGCATGGACCGGCCGCTGGTGCGCCGCTCGGACTTCGAGCGTCACGTCGGCCATTGTCTCAAGGTGGAGATGGCAACGGCGGTTAATGGCCAGCGCCGATTTCGCGGCATTCTCGTCGGGGTCGAGAGTGAGGGCGCCCGCATTCGCAGCGACTCCGCCGAGGCCGGCGACGTCCTTTTGCGGATCGAGGACATGGCCGACGCAAAGCTGCTGCTGACCGAGGCGCTGATTGCGGAGTCGCTTCGGCGCGGCAAAGCTGCGCAACGCGACGCTCGTGAGCGCCGCAGCGCACGGAGCGCTGCGGCCAGACAGGGCAAGCATCCCCGACCCGATGTCGATCGGTCTAACGGCTTCCAGCTGCCGGGAAGGCAAAACGAAGGAGACTGAACAATGGCCGTGAGTGCGAACCGGCTTGAACTGTTGCAGATCGCCGACGCAGTCGCGCGTGAGAAGGCGATCGATCGCGGCATCGTGATTGCCGCCATGGAGGACGCCATCCAGAAGGCGGCGCGCTCGCGTTACGGCAGCGAGACCGAAGTTCGCGCTGAGATCAATCCGAAGACTGGTGAGATGCGGCTCTCCCGCCTGCTGCTGGTGGTCGAACAGGTCGATAACGATTCCACACAGATTTCGCTTGACGACGCCAAGAAGCGCAACCCCGCCGCCCAGGTTGGCGACTATATAGCGGAAGCCCTGCCGCCGCTCGAATATGGGCGCATCGCCGCGCAATCGGCAAAGCAGGTGATCGTCCAGAAGGTGCGCGAGGCCGAGCGCGACCGTCAGTATCAGGAATACAAAGACCGCATCGGCGATATCGTCAACGGCATCGTCAAACGCGTCGAATACGGCAACGTGGTAGTCGATCTCGGCCGCGGCGAGGCCATCGTGCGCCGGGACGAGATGCTGCCGCGCGAGACATTCCGAAATGGAGACCGCATCCGCGCTTTCATCTACGATGTGCGCCGGGAGCCACGCGGGCCGCAGATATTTCTCTCCCGCACCCACCCGCAATTCATGGCGAAGCTGTTCGCGCAGGAGGTGCCGGAGATCTACGACGGTATCGTGGAGGTCAAGGCGGTGGCGCGCGACCCGGGCTCGCGTGCGAAGATCGCTGTGATCTCGCGCGACTCATCGGTCGACCCCGTCGGTGCCTGCGTGGGCATGCGGGGCTCTCGCGTTCAGGCGGTGGTCAATGAGCTGCAAGGGGAGAAGATCGATATCATTCCATGGACCGCGGATCCGGCTAACTTTGTGGTCAACGCGCTCGCCCCTGCCGAGGTTGCCAAGGTTGTGCTTGACGAGGATCGCCAGCGCATGGAGGTGGTGGTTCCTGACCAGCAGCTCTCGCTGGCGATCGGCCGCCGCGGCCAGAACGTGCGGCTCGCTTCCCAGCTCACCGGCTGGGATATCGACATCGTCACCGAGCAGGAGGAATCAGAGCACCGGCAGGCGGAGTTCGAGAAGCGCACGAACCTGTTCATCGAAGCGCTCAATCTCGACGAGGTGGTGGGCCAGCTGCTTGCCTCTGAGGGCTTCAGCTCAGTCGAGGAGCTGGCCGCGGTGGACGAGAAGGAGATCGCCGGGATCGAGGGATTCGACGAGGAAACCGCGCACGAGCTGCAGACCCGCGCGCGCGACTATCTCGCGCGGGAGGAAGCCGAACTCGACGCCAAGCGCAAGGAGCTCGGCGTCGTTGACGAGCTCAGGGAGGTCGAAGGTGTCACCACTGCTATTATGGTGAGGCTGGGCGAGAACGGTATCAAGACGACGGATGATCTCGCCGGATGCGCCACCGACGACCTGTTCGGCTGGAGCGAGCGCAAGGACGGCGAGAACGTGCGCGAACCCGGCATTTTGGACGGCTTTGATCTCTCTCGCGATGACGTCGAAACACTGATCATGCGTGCGCGTGTCAAGGCCGGATGGATCAAGGAAGAGGATCTCACCCCTGTGGTGCAAGCGGAACCGACCGAGGGGGTCGCAGCGCCCGCATGAAAACGCGCAATTGGATTTGGCATTGGGCCGGTCAAGTGTGGTACATGCAGCCCGGCTTGGCGACCGCCAAGAGCGAGACAATATCTCGCGCGCAGCGTGCGGCCGATTGAGCCACTGCCTGATTTCGAAACGGCGTGAATCTAGTCGAGATGGTAATGGTTGAAACTACTGAAAAGACTGGCGAAAAGAAGCTCAGCGTCGCCGCGACCAAAACGCTTTCCTTGAAGGGGCGCGGGGTCGAGCAAGGCGTCGTGCGCCAGAGTTTCAGTCACGGCCGCAGCAAGGCGGTCGTCGTGGAGAAGGTGAAGAGCCGAGCGCCCGCCCGCACCAGGGCGGAAGCCGGGGCGCCGGTAATCACATCTGCCAAACGGGCAGGCACTGCAACGTCGGCGACGCCGGCAACCCCGGCGGCGGCTTCGGCAGCAGCAGCCCACGTAGGGGTCGCCCCCAAGCCCTCCGGCGTGGTGCTGCGCACGCTGACCGAGGAAGAACGCAGCGCGCGGGCCCGCGCGCTTGACGAATCGCGGTTGCGGGAAGCCGAGGAACGCAAGCACGCGGAAGAGGAGGCGTTGCTTCGAAAGTCTCGCGAGACCACCGAGCGTACGGAGCGCGATGCAGCCGAGGCGCGCAAGGCCGATGAGGAGAAGCGCCGCAAGCACGATCTTGAGACCAAGCTCAAAGCCGAGCAGGAGGCGAAGAAGCGCTTCGGGGAGGAGCCGGCGCGGCCCCTGGCTGCGCGACCCGCTCTTGAGCCCGACGATGAGGAGGCGCCCCGTACCCGCCGCGGCCCTGGTAGCGCCCGGCCGGCGCCGGCGCCCAAGCCGACCCGCAGCGGAGCTCAAAAGAACAGAGGCCGGCTCACGCTCGTGACTGCGCTGAGCGCAGGTGAGGAGCGCGAGCGATCGGTCGCTTCCTTCCGCCGACGGGTGCAGCGGCTCAAGGGGCACGCCAGCGATGAGGCGAAGGATAAGCTCATTCGCGAGGTGACCATTCCCGAGACCATCACCATCCAGGAGCTTGCCAACCGGATGGCCGAGCGGGCCGTCGATGTGATCAAGCTGCTGATGAAGCAGGGCCACATGGCGCAGATCAATGATGTGATCGACGCGGATACGGCCCAGCTCCTGGCCGAGGAGCTCGGCCATACCGTCAAGCGGGTGGCCGAATCCGACGTCGAGGAGGGCCTGTTTGACGTCGCCGACGATCCGTCCGCGCTCGTGCCGCGCCCGGCTGTAGTCACCGTGATGGGCCATGTTGACCACGGGAAGACTTCGCTGCTCGACGCCATCCGCTCGACCGAGGTGGCAGCGGGTGAAGCGGGCGGCATCACGCAGCACATCGGCGCCTACCAGGTGACGGCGCCCTCAGGCAACAAGATCACCTTCATCGATACACCGGGTCATGCGGCCTTTACCGCCATGCGGGCGCGCGGCGCCAGGGTGACTGACATCGTGGTATTGGTCGTGGCGGCTGACGACGGGGTAATGCCGCAAACGGTGGAGGCTATCAATCACGCCAAGGCCGCCAAGGTGCCGATGATCGTCGCCATCAACAAAATCGACCGCCCCGACGCCAAGCCGGAGCGGGTGCGCAACGAGCTCTTGCAGCACGAGATCCAGGTGGAGACGCTGGGCGGCGACGTGCTCGATGTCGAGGTCTCGGCCACCAAGAAGCTCAATGTTGACCGGCTGCTGGAGGCGATCGGGCTGCAGGCGGAAATTCTCGATTTGCGCGCTAATCCACTGCGGCCGGCGGAGGGCACCGTCATTGAAGCGCGGCTCGATCGCGGCCGCGGGCCGGTCGCCACCGTGCTGGTGCAACGCGGCACGCTGCGCGCAGGCGATATCATCGTCGCAGGCGCGGAATGGGGCCGCGTGCGGGCGCTGGTTTCTGATACCGGCTCGCCGGTCGCATCGGCCGGTCCTTCGATGCCGGTCGAGGTCCTCGGTTTCAACGGCACGCCCGAGGCGGGTGACCGGTTGGCCGTAGTCGACAGCGAGGCGCGCGCGCGCGAGGTGACCGATTATCGCGCGCGACAGAAGCGCGACAAGGTGGCCGCGCGCGCGACCGGCATGCGCGGCTCGCTCGAGCAGATGATGAGCCAGCTCAAGACTGCCGGGCGCAAGGAATTCCCGCTGGTGATCAAGGCGGACGTCCAGGGCTCGCTGGAAGCAATCACCGGCGCGCTGGAGAAGCTCGGCACCAACGAGGTTACGGCGCGTGTGCTGCACGCCAGCGTCGGCGGTATCACCGAATCGGACGTGACCCTTGCTGAAGCATCCGGGGCGGCCATCATCGGATTCAATGTGCGCGCCCACAAGGAGGCCCGCGAGGCGGCCGAGCAGGCCGGCATCGAGATCCGCTACTACAACGTCATCTACGATCTCGTGGACGACGTGAAGAAGGCCATGTCCGGGCTGCTCGCCCCCACCGTGCGCGAGACCACACTCGGAAACGCAACCATTCTGGAGATTTTCAAGGTTTCGAAGGTGGGCAACGTTGCCGGTTGCCGCGTCACTGACGGCGTTGTCGAGCGTGGCGCCAACGTGCGGCTGGTGCGGGACAACGTGGTCGTGCATGAGGGCAAGCTGTCCCAGCTCAAGCGGTTCAAGGACGACGCGCGCGAGGTCCTAGCCGGACAGGAATGCGGAATGGCATTCGAGAATTACCAGGACATGCGGGTCGGCGACGTCATCGAGTGCTTCCGGACCGAGACGGTGCAACGCACGCTCTGAATCCTTGGGTGCGCCGCATAGCGGGCATCGCACATGCCTCGCCACCAATCCAGATCCGAGAGTTCGCCGTCTCAGCGCCAATTGCGCGTCGGCGAGCTTGTGCGGCATGTGCTTGCCGACCTGCTCGCCCGCGGCGAGGTCCATGACCCGGTCATCCAAGGGCATCTGATCACCATCCCGGAGGTGCGCATGACCGCGGACCTGCGGCTTGCAATCATCTACACGATGCCGCTGGGCGGACGCGATGCGGAGGCCGTTCTGGCGGCGCTGAACCGCAACAAGCGCTTCCTGCGCGGCGAGATCGCCCGTCGCATCAACCTGAAATTCGCGCCCGAGATCAGGTTCGTCATTGATCACCGGTTCGATGAGGCGGACCGCGTCGAGCGGCTGTTGCGCACACCCGCCGTGCAGCGCGATCTCCGGAAGAGGCAGGACGAGCAGAGTTGAGGGCGGTGAATCCGGAGCATTCAGGGCAGCCGCCAAGACGCAGGCGGGAGCGGCGCGACGTCCATGGCTGGCTGGTGCTCGACAAGCCGGTCGGTATGACTTCGACCCATGCTGTGGCGATCGCCAAGAGGCTGCTCGCGGCCCGGCGCGCGGGACATGCTGGCACTCTAGACCCGCTGGCCTCGGGCTTGCTGCCGATCGCCTTCGGCGAAGCGACCAAGACGGTGCCGTTCGTGATGGAAGGACGCAAGACCTATCAGTTCACCGTGCGCTGGGGAGAGGAACGCGACACCGACGATGCGGAAGGTCGCATCATCGCGAGCAGCGCAGAACGACCCAGCGGCGACGCCGTTCAGGCCCTGCTCGGGTGTTTTACCGGAGCCATCGAGCAGGTTCCGCCGCGCTTCTCTGCGCTCAAAATCGAGGGTGAACGCGCCTACGATCTTGCCCGCGAAGGCGAGTCGGTCGAGCTTGCGCCCCGTACAATCGAGATCCATCGCCTGGAACTTGTGGCGGCTCCGGATCCGGACCGCGCCATTCTCTCAGCCGACTGCGGCAAGGGCGCCTATATCCGGGCGCTCGCACGCGACTTGGGCCGGGCCCTGGGGTGCTTTGGGCATGTCGCAGCGCTGCGCCGCACGGCGGTGGGTCCGTTCGACGAGAGCAGCGCAACTAGCGTCGAGATGCTGCAGTGCCTTGCGGCGCCTGGCAGTGAGGGCGGCGGATCGGTTTCGCTGCTGCCGGTTGCGGCGGCGCTTGCCGACCTGCCTGCCTTGCGGGTGAGCGCGGCCGATGCGGGACGGCTGGCACGCGGCCAGCGGGTCCTGCTGCGCGGGCGCGACGCACCGATTCTCGCCGGCTGGGTCTCGGTCTCGACACAAGGCGCCCTGATCGCGTTGGCCGAGGTGGAAAAAGGCGAGCTGCGGCCCAGGCGCGTCTTCAATCTGCCGCGCTCATGAGCCGTCCTTGCGCTGATCCGGCCCGCCGATCTGCCGGACTTGCAGGCGCAATACCTCTGGATTCCCGGCGCGATTTGCGATATTGGCCGGGATGCGCGGGCATTTGCCCGCGCGCAGCACTTATGGCGACCGCGCTGGACGACATCCCGGCGCCGGCCGCCGGCGCTGGTGGGCCTCAGCATCTCAGGAGCAGGAAATCCCGATGTCGATTACGCCCGGCCGCAAGGCCGAAGTCATAAAGGGCTATGCCACCAAGGCCGGCGACACTGGATCGCCGGAGGTGCAGGTAGCGCTCCTCTCGGAGCGCATCAACAGCCTCACTGAGCATTTTAAGGTTCACGTGAAGGATAATCATTCCCGACGTGGATTGCTCAAGCTGGTCTCGCAGCGGCGCCAGCTCCTCGATTATCTCGCCCGCATCGACGATACGCGTTACAGATCGTTGATCGAGCGGCTTGGAATTCGCCGCTGAGCGTTTGCGCGCGAGGCTCTCGCGCGTCCCGAAGCGGATATCGCGTTTATCCGCCGTCCGTCCGGCAGCACGACCGCTGCCGATTTGAGAACACGGGTGAATGATCGCCCGTCACTTCAACGGAAGGTCGAACGCCATGGCAGGATCGCCGGGTGCTGATTCAGGTGGCGGCGTCGCCACGCAGTGCAGCGTCTCGCCGTCTTGCTCATGGCATTCGCGCCTTCGCAAGAACAATGAAAGACAATCGCAATGTTTGATATCCATCGCGTTGACCTCGATTGGGGTGGCCGCAGGCTGGTACTGGAAACGGGAAAGATCGCGCGCCAAGCCGATGGCGCTGTTGTCGCCAGCTATGGCGAATCCAAGGTGCTGGCGACGGTGGTCGCCGCCAAGGAACCGAGAGAGGGCGTCGACTTTCTGCCGCTGACCGTCGATTACCAGGAGAAGTTCTACGCGGCTGGTCGCATCCCGGGCGGCTATTTTAAGCGCGAGGGGCGCCCGACGGAGAAGGAAACGCTGGTCTCCCGGCTGATCGATCGCCCCGTACGGCCGCTGTTCGCGGAAGGTTGGCGCTGCGAGACGCAAGTGATCGTGACGACACTATCACACGATCTCGAGAACGACCCTGATGTCCTCGCCATGATCGCGGCTTCCGCTGCGCTGACCTTGTCAGGCGCTCCATTCATGGGCCCTATTGGCGCGGCGCGCGTCGGCTTCATCAACAACGAATATGTACTCAACCCGCAGCTTGACGAGATGACGGAGAGCCAGCTCGATCTGGTTGTCGCCGGCACGCAGGATGCAGTGCTGATGGTCGAGTCGGAAGCAAGAGAGCTCTCAGAGGATCTCATGCTTGGCGCGGTAATGTTTGGCCACAGGCATTTCCAGCCGGTGATCGATGCCATCGTCAGGCTGGCGGAGAAGGCTGCCCAGGAGCCGCGCGAGCTGCAGGCGGCTGATGACGGAGCGCTCGCGAAGGCCATGCTTGCGCTGATCGAGAACGACGTACGCGCCGCCTACGCAATCGCCGACAAGCAACAGCGGCACGCCGCGCTCGACGCTGCAAAAGCAAAGGTGCTTGGGCATTTTGGACCCGAGGGAGCGGAGAACCCGCCCTATTCGCCGCAGCAGATCGCCGGCGTCTTCAAGAAGATCGAGGCGCGGATCGTGCGCTGGAACATTCTCGACAGCGGACGCCGCATCGACGGCCGCGATGTGCGGACCGTGCGTCCCATCGTCTCGGAGGTCGGGGTACTGCCGCGCGCACACGGCTCGTCCCTGTTCACCCGCGGCGAGACCCAGGCGCTGGTGGTAGCCACTCTCGGCACCGGCGAGGACGAGCAATGGGTCGATGCCCTGCAGGGAACCTACAAAGAGACGTTCCTGCTGCATTACAATTTCCCGCCGTTCTCGGTGGGGGAAACCGGACGCATGGGCGGGCCGCGTCGTCGCGAGATCGGGCACGGCAAGCTCGCCTGGCGCGCCATTCACCCGGTGCTGCCAGCGCACCACGAGTTCCCTTACACCCTGCGGGTCGTCTCAGAGATCACGGAATCGAACGGCTCCTCCTCGATGGCCACGGTGTGCGGCACCTCGCTGGCCCTGATGGATGCAGGCGTGCCGCTCAAGCGCCCGACCGCCGGCATCGCCATGGGTCTGATCCTCGAAAACGATCGCTATGCCGTGCTTTCCGACATTCTCGGCGATGAGGATCATCTCGGCGACATGGACTTCAAGGTTGCCGGCACCGAGCGCGGAGTGACCTCACTGCAGATGGACATCAAGATCGCCGGCATCACCGAGGAGATCATGCATGTCGCGCTCGGCCAGGCGAGGGAAGGCCGCATGCACATTCTGGGAGAGATGGCCAAGGCGCTGACCCAGCATCGCGCGCAACTGGGCGAGCATGCGCCGAGGATCGAGGTGTTCAATATCCCGGTCGACAAGATTCGCGAGGTAATCGGCTCGGGCGGCAAGGTCATTCGCGAGATTGTCGAGAAGACGGGAGCTAAGATCGACATCTCCGATGATGGCACGGTGAAAGTCGCCTCCGCCAACGGCGACGCCATGAAGGCGGCGATCAACTGGATCAAATCGATCGCGTCCGAGCCCGAGGTCGGCCATATCTACGACGGCACTGTAGTCAAGGTCATGGACTTCGGGGCCTTCGTGAACTTTTTCGGCGCCCGCGATGGACTGGTGCACATCAGCCAGCTTGCGCCTCGGCGGGTCCAGAAGGTCACCGATGTCGTGAAGGAAGGCGACCGGGTCAAGGTAAAGCTGCTCGGGTTCGACGAGCGCGGCAAGGTGCGACTCTCGATGAAGGTGGTCGACCAGACGACTGGCGAGGATCTCGAAGCCAGGCAGAAAGCGGAAGCCGAGCAGCAACGCACCGGCGAGCAACGCGAATTGGCGGCTGGTGAGTAGGCGATCGCCGCTCGGCCAAGAGCATGTCCCGCAAAAAGCCTGCGCGCGCGGGTTCACCCGACTGTGGGAAGGGGTTTTGCGAATAAGGACATGCTCAGACAAAAAGATAGAGCAGGATCGCGATTCGACAAAAGTCTCCTGCTCTAACCATACATAGGACGGCCGCTTGCGCTTGTCATGCTGCCCGGCCGTCGCTGTGTACGGCCCGGCCTCAAGCAGATGCCCGCCGTTCGATGGCGCTCGCATTTTCGCTCGTTATGGAGCCAAGATCCCCCATCAGAAAGTAAGTCCTGGTCGCCCCGATGCTTTTGATGTCGGTCGCGCCGCGATCCTCAAAAAGGAATGCGGCCGCCGTGAGATTGCGGAACTGCTCGCTCACCTGGATCCGCCCTGGCACCCCATGTGACTCCATGCGCGACGCCGTGTTTACGGCATCGCCCCACACGTCGTAGGAAAAGCGGGTATCGCCAATCACGCCTGCGGTGGCCGGTCCGCAATGGATCCCGATCCGCAGCTTGAGCCGGCTGCCACCGAGCGGGGGCTGGCGCTCCATGTCCTGTATCATCGCCAGCGCAAGGCGGCCGATCGCAACTGCCCCATCCTCGGCGGCCCCGTTGAAGCCGGCCGCCGCCATGTAGCTGTCGCCGATGGTCTTGATCTTCTCGGCCCCATAGCGCTCGCACAAGGCATCGAAGCTGCGAACGAGCCCGTCCAGGAAATCGACGACCATCTCCGGGGGAAG
>Ga0306920_100001349_pt1 | contig 30339 bp, 19 predicted proteins | sample flu12Cox44000170_FD_204666 | JGI IMG/M metagenome (GOLD analysis project Ga0306920, IMG submission 204666) | Lab enrichment of tropical soil microbial communities from Luquillo Experimental Forest, Puerto Rico - flux4day.12C.oxic.44.000.170 (v2)... | ecosystem: Environmental > Terrestrial >... | reverse complement strand
GGCCCGCGGCCGCCCCGGCGCGGCAGTATCAGCGGCCGGACCGTGCTGGAAGGGCGAGTCGTCCACGTCCCGGATATCTCGACGGATCCAGAGTTCGATGTTCCGCAAGCGATCGCGCTCGGCGGGGTGCGGACCGGTCTAGGCGTCCCGCTGCTGCGCGAGGGCGTCGTGTTCGGCACTATCAGTCTAGCGCGTAAGCGGGTCGAGCCGTTCACCGAGCGGCAGACCGAACTGGTCCGCACCTTTGCCGACCAGGCGGTAATCGCGATCGAGAACACGCGGCTATTGACTGAACTGCGCGAGTCGCTGGAGCAGCAGCAGGCAATCGCCGAGGTATTGCAGGTCATCAACCGCTCACCCGGCAACCTCGCACCAGTGTTCGACGCGATCCTCGAAAAAGCACACAGCCTCTGCGGTGGCGCTCACGGCGTGTTGGCAATCTATGACGGCGAGCACTTTCGCGCAGTAGCTACCCGCGGCTTACCCGAACAAATAGTCGAGTTGATGCGTCGTCCATTCGGCGGCAACGCATTCCATCAGCGATTAATACGCGGTGAGCGCTACGTGCACATCCCCGATATGGTGACAGTGGTCTCGGAGCTAAACGACTCGGTGGGAAGGGCTGCCAGCGAGTCGGGTTTCCGCACCAATTTAATGGTGCCGCTGCGGAAAGACGGGACCTTACTTGGTCACATCTCCGCGAACCGGCCCGAGGTCCGACCATTTTCGGAGAAAGAGATCGCATTGCTCGAAAGCTTCGCCGCGCAGGCGGTGATCGCGATGGATAACGCCCGGCTCTTGAACGAGATCCGCCAGCGCCAGGCCGAGTTGCGCGTCACTTTCGACAATATGGGCGACGGTGTGGCGATGTTCGACGGCGAGTTGCGCCTCGCCGCGTGGAACCTGAATTTCCAGCGCATCCTCGACCTGCCCGACGCGCTTTTGGCGGGGCGACCGAGTGCTGGCGATTACGTCCGCTTTCTCGCCGAGCGCGGTGAATTCGGCAGCGCCGACATCGAGGCGGAAATAAGCCGTCGCCTTGAAGCAATTCACCAGGAATTGCGCTCCGAGCACACGCGGCCAGATGGACGGGTTATCGAGGTGCGCCGCAACGCGGTGCCGGGCGGCGGGTTCGTGATCATCTACAGCGATGTCACCGAGAGAAAGCGCGCCGAAGAGGAAATCCGCGCGGCGCGCGACACCGCCGAACGAGCATTACGAGAGCTGCAAACAGCACAGGCGAGACTGAGCAGTTCACGCAGACGGTGACGAAGCAGCCGTATCGGCTGCACCCCGACAATCCAGCAAACGTATTGGTCCGCGGCGAACAGCCCTTCGTGCACGTCGCGGACGTGGCTGAATCTACTACGCTGTTGGCTGGTGATCCGATGGCGCGCGCGGCGGTCGAGCAGGGCGGGGTGCGAACCGTGCTGATGGTGCCGCTGCGCAAGGACAAAAGTCTTCTCGGCATTATCGTTGCCCAACGCCGCGAAGTCCGACCGTTCACCGACAAGCAGATCGCGCTGTTGCAGAATTTTGCGGCGCAGGCGGTCATTGCGATAGAGAACGCGAGGCTGCTCGGCGAATTACGAGAGCGCACGCGTGATCTCGAAGAATCGCTCAAATACCAGACCGCGACGAGCGACGTGCTGCAAGTCATCAGCCGCTCGACCTTCGATCTGCAGCCGGTGCTCAACACGCTCGTTGAGACTGCGGCGCGGTTGTGCCAGGCGGAGATGGCGCTGGTGTCCCGTCGCGAGGGCGAGGTCTACCGCTTGGCGGCGAATTACGGGTTTCCGGCCGAATTCGAGAGCTTTCTGCGGTCGCGCCCGGTCGCAGCTGACCGCGGCACGATGGTGGGGCGAGTGGCGCTCGATGGAGAGGTCGTCCATGTCGACGATGTTGCTGCCGACCCGGAATATCGCTTGCCGGAGGCCATAACGCTGGGCAAACAACGCACCGCACTCGGTGTTCCGCTATTGCGTGAGGGTCAACCCATCGGCGTCATCGTGCTAGCGCGCGAACGGGTCGAGCCCTTCACCGAGCGGCAGATCGAGCTGGTCCGTACCTTTGGCGACCAGGCGGTCATCGCGATCGAGAACACGCGGCTGCTGACCGAACTGCGCGAATCGTTGGAGCAGCAGCAGGCGATCGCCGAAATCCTGCAGGTGATTAACCGCTCCCCCGGCGACCTGCAGCCGGTGTTCGACGCGATTCTGGAAAAGGCGAACAGTCTGTGCGGGGTCGAGTTGGGCGGGTTGCGACTGATCGACGGCGAGCATGTGCGCCTCGTCGCAGTGCGCAATCCCGATGCATCCGGCGCGTTCATCGACCGACTGCGGCAGGGATACCGGGTTTCCGAGGGCCCAGCGACCCGGCCGTTGCTCGATGGCGCGCGTTTCGTTCACATCCCCGATCTCGCCGAGATTGACAATCCGCTGGCGCGGAGTGCGGTTGAGCTTGCCGGTGTGCGCAGCATGCTGTTTGTGCCGCTGCGTCGAGACGATGCGCTGCTGGGCTATATCACGGCTGCTCGCCGGGAGGTCCGACCCTTCTCCGACAAGCAGATCGCGCTATTACAGAATTTTGCGGCGCAGGCGGTCGTCGCGATGGATAATGCCCGGCTCCTGAACGAAATCCGCCAGCGCCAAGCCGAATTGCGCGTCACCTTCGACAATATGGGCGATGGTGTCGCGATGTTCGATGGCGAGTTGCGCCTCGCCGCGTGGAACCTGAATTTCCAGCGAATTCTGGATCTACCGGATGCGCTCCTCGCCGAACGGTCGAGCTATGCCGAATATTTTCGTTATCTCGTCGAGCGCGGCGAATATGGTTCGGCCGATCTGGAAGCCGAGCTGAGCCGCGCCGTCGAAGATGCCACCCGAGACCTGCGCCTCGAGCGCACGCGGCCGGACGGACGAGTCATCGAGGTACGGCGCAACGCGGTGCCGGGCGGCGGTTTCGTGCTGATCTACAGCGACGTCACCGAGAGGAAGCGCGCCGAGGCCGAGATCCGAACCGCACGCGACGCCGCCGAGACCGCGCTGCGCGAATTGAAGGCAGCGCAGGCAAATCTGATCCACGCCGAAAAGATGGCCTCTCTGGGCCAGCTCACCGCCGGGATCGCGCACGAGATCAAGAACCCGCTCAACTTCGTCAACAACTTCGCCGACCTCTCGGTCGAATTGCTCGGCGAGCTGAAGGAGACCGCGGCGCCGGCCATTGCGGCGCTCGATGATGACACCCGCGGCGAGATCGACGAGACCGTCGGCATGCTGACCGGTAATCTCGCAAAGATCGCCGAGCACGGGCGGCGTGCCGACGGCATCGTCAAAAGCATGCTGGAGCATTCGCGCGGTGCCTCGGGCGAGCGCCGCGAGGTCGACTTGAACACGCTGGTCGAGGAGGCGCTCAACCTCGCCTATCACGGGGCGCGCGCCCAGGACGCGAGCTTCGACATCACGCTAGAGCGCGACCTCGACCCCGCCATCGATCCGATCGAACTGGCGCCGCAGGAGATCACCCGTGTTTTGCTCAACCTTTTCGGCAACGGCTTCTACGCTGCCAGCAAGCACCGAGGCGACGGGGCCGGGCCGGATTTCCGGCCGACCTTGCGGGTAACGACCCGCGATCTCGGCGAGGTCGTAGAGATCCGTATCCGCGATAACGGCGTCGGTATCTCCTCCGAGATCAAGGACAAGTTGTTTCAGCCGTTCTTCACGACCAAGCCGACCGGCGAAGGGACCGGACTCGGGCTATCGATCAGCTGGGACATTGTCACCCAGCAGCACGGCGGCACGATCGCCGTCGACAGCCGCGTCGGCGAGTTTACCGAGTTCGCGATCCGCCTGCCGCGCGCACCGCGAGCGATCATGGCAGCAGAGGCTGCGGGATGACTGCTCCGAGGAGCTTGCTTCGGCCGGGATGACTTGCTAGAATCTCCTTTTCTACGATCGTAATTGCCGATTTTGAGTCCACCCTGTTCCTCCCCTGTTAGCCCGTTTTGGCCCCCTGCACACCGGCAAAAGCCCCCTGCTCGGCAGGGCGAACGCGGATTGATAAGGCCCTGATCCAGAATGCTTTCTTGCCGGTAAGGCGGTCGAATCCGGAGGCTGATTTGATTTTTCGCCCTGATATCCCGGGATAAACAGGGTGGGCGGCTACTCCCATTCGATGGTGCCGGGGGGCTTTGAGGTCACGTCGTAGACGACCCGGTTGATGCCGCGGACCTCGTTAATGATGCGGGTCGCGACGCGGCCGAGAAACTCGTGCGGAAACGGGAAATAGTCGGCGGTCATCCCATCGGTCGAGGTGACCGCGCGCAGGGCACAGGCGAAGTCGTAGGAGCGGGCGTCGCCCATCACACCGACACTCCTGACCGGCAGCAACACAGCGAAGGCCTGCCAGATCGCGCCATAGAGCCCGGCGTTGCGGATCTCCTCGAGAAAGACCGCATCGGCTTTGCGCAGGATGTCGAGCTTGGCACGGGTGACCTCGCCCGGGATGCGGATCGCCAAACCCGGGCCCGGGAACGGGTGCCGCTCGACGAGGTGCTCGGGCAGGCCGAGCTCGCGGCCGAGCGCGCGAACCTCGTCCTTGAACAGCTCACGCAACGGCTCGACGAGGTTCAGTTTCATGCGCTCGGGCAGCCCGCCGACATTGTGGTGCGATTTGATCGTGACCGACGGGCCACCAAGCGGGCTCACCGACTCGATCACGTCGGGATAGAGCGTCCCCTGGGCGAGGAACTCGATGCCGCCGAGCTTCGAGGCCTCCTCGTCGAAGACGTCGATGAAGGTGGCGCCGATCGTCTTGCGCTTTGCTTCGGGGTCGGTGATGCCGGCGAGGTTAGCGAGAAACAGATCGCTGGCGTCGCGATGTACGAGCGGGATGTTGTAATGGCGGCGGAACAGATCGACGACCTCGGCGGCCTCGCCCGCCCGCAGCAGGCCGGTCTCGACGAAGATGCAGGTCAGCTGGTCGCCGATCGCCTCGTGGAGCAGCACCGCCGCGACGGCGGAATCGACGCCGCCCGAGAGGCCGCAGACGACATCCCCATAGCCGATTTGGCGACGGATCTTATCGATCGCCTCGGTGCGAAACTTCGCCATTGTCCAGTCGCCGCGGCAGCCCGCGACCTTATGGGTGAAGTTGCGCAACAGCTCGCCGCCTTGCGGGGTGTGCACGACCTCGGGATGAAAGAGGACCCCGTAGAACCGCCTGACATCGTCGGCGATCGCGGCATAGGGTGCAGCCTCGCTCGCGGCGACCGCGCAGAAACCCGCTGGCAACGCGTCGACCCGGTCGCCGTGGCTCATCCACACCTGCTCACGCGCGCCCTTCGGCCACAACCCGTCGAACAGCGCGCACTCGCCGAGGATGCCGATAAACGCGCGGCCGAATTCCTGGTGCTCGCTCAATGTGACGCGGCCGCCGAGCTGGGCGCACATCGTCTGCATGCCGTAGCAGATACCGAGCACCGGCACGCCGAGGCGAAATACGAGCTCGGGCGCGCGCGGTGCTTCGGATCGGGTCAATGAGGCCGGACCGCCCGACAGGATGATTGCGCCAGGCGCGAAGTCGCGGAGCCGATCCTCGGCGATCGTATACGGGTGGATCTCGCAATAGACCCCGCTCTCGCGCACCCGGCGCGCGATCAGCTGGGTCACCTGGCTGCCGAAATCGAGGATCAGGATGCGGTCGGACATGGCTTGCGCTCGAAGATGGCGACGAAGAAGCCGTCGGTGCCGTGGCGGGCCGGGGTCAGCCTGAGATAGCGATAACTGCCCGGTGCAGCGCCGCCGATCGTCTCGTGCCAGGCGCGCGCGGCGGGGACCACGGAAAATTCGGGCTCGGCGGCGAGAAAGGCTTCCGCTTGCGCCTCATCCTCTTCGCGCAACACCGAGCAGGTCGCGTAGACGAGCCTCCCGCCCGGCTGAACAAGCCGCGCGGCGCCACGGAGAATTTGCTGCTGGCGGACGACGAGATCGGCAAGATCTTCGGGGGTGACGCGCCACTTGTCACCGGGATTGCGGCGCCAAGTCCCGGTGCCGAGGCACGGCGCGTCGACCAAAACCCGGTCGAAGCCGCCGGCGTGACGCTTGACCCATTTATCGCGCTCGCTCGTCAGCACGCGCCGCTCGGCATTGCCGACCCCGGCGCGGCGCAGCCGCCGCACTGCACGTTCGAGCCGGCGGGCCGAGACGTCGCAAGCGACGAGCTTGCCGCGGTTGGCCATGCCGGCCGCAAGCGCCAGGGTCTTGCCACCGGCCCCGGCGCAGAAATCGACGACCCGCATCCCCGGCCGGGCGTCGACGAGGAGTGCCGTCAGCTGCGAGCCTTCGTCCTGCACTTCGACTAGGCCGTCCTTGAATGCTGCAAGCCCGCCAAGGGCCACCCGCTCGTTGACCCGTAAGCCGACCGGTGACCAAGGGGTGGGCGCGACATCGACTCCCTCGCCAGCGAGCGCGCGGCGCGCCGTCGCACGGTCGGCCTTGAGCAGATTGACCCGCAGATCGGTCGGCGCCGGTGTGTTGAGCGCCGCCATCTCGCGCTCCAACCCTCGGCCGAAGACCCCTTCGAGATAGGGCTCGAGCCATTCCGGCAGATCGTTCGCCACCGCTCGCGGCATCGCGGGATGGCGCAGCGTGCGTTTGGCAAGGCCGCGCACCAGCCTTTCCTCGGCCTTGTCCAGCGGCGGCGGCCGGAACCGGTCACCGTCGCAGCACATGGCGACGGCCTCCGGACGCCAGCCTTCGGTCAGCACGAGCACAGCCAGCACCCGACTTCTCGGCCCGATGTCGGCCGAGTGTTTCGCGATCCACCAGTCAAGCGCTGCTCGGTGGCGCAGAACGGTGTAGACATGGCCGGCGATCTGCGCGCGGTCCTTGGCACCGATATATCGCCGGCGCCGGAAATAATCGGCCGCGACGTCGTCGGCCGGCCGTTCCCCGGTGTCGATCGCGGCCAGAATGTCGATCGCGGCGGCGACCTGCGCGCCCGGTGTCAAACGACTCCCGGGGGGTCAGCGGTCCGCCGGGTAGTTCGGCGCCTCGCGGGTCATCGCGATGTCGTGCACGTGGCTCTCGCGCAATCCGGAGGGGGTGATCCGCACAAAAGTGCAGTTCTTCTGCATCTCGTCGATCGTGCGGTTGCCGGTATAGCCCATCGCCGCCCGCATCCCACCGATCAGCTGGTGGATGATGTTGCCGACCGGTCCCTTGTGCGGCACGCGCCCCTCGACCCCCTCGGGCACGAGCTTCAAGGTGCTTGTTACCTCCTGCTGGAAATAGCGGTCGGCCGAACCGCGCGCCATCGCTCCGACCGAGCCCATCCCGCGGTAGTATTTGTAGCTGCGGCCCTGATAGAGAAACACCTCACCTGGGCTCTCGTCGGTCCCGGCGAAGAGCGAGCCGAGCATCGCGCAATCCGCCCCGGCGGCGATCGCCTTGGCGAGGTCGCCCGAGAATTTGATGCCGCCATCGGCGATCACCGGCACGCCCGCCTTGCGGCACTCGGCGACGGTATCGACGATCGCGGTGAATTGCGGGACGCCGACCCCGGCGACCATCCGGGTCGTGCAGATCGAGGCCGGGCCGATGCCGACCTTGATGGCATCCGCACCCGCCTCGATCAGGGCCTGGGCGCCCTCGGCCGTCACGACATTGCCGGCGACCAGCTGGGTGTAGTTCGACAGCCGGCGGATTTGGTTGACCGTCTGCAGCACCCGCTGCGAGTGGCCGTGCGCGGTGTCGACGACCAGCACGTCGAGCCCCGCGGCGAACAGCGCTTCGCCGCGCTCGATCCCGTCCGCACCCGTGCCGGTAGCGGCGGCGACGCGCAGCCGGCCGTGCTCGTCCTTGCAGGCGTTCGGGTAGCGCTGCGCCTTCTCGATATCCTTGACTGTGATCAGGCCGGTGCAGCGGTAGGCCTCGTCGACGACCATCAGCTTTTCGATGCGGTGCTGATGCAGGAGCCGCTTGGCCTCCTCGCGCGAGACGTTCTCGCGTACCGTGACGAGCTTCTCCTTCGTCATCAGCTCGGCTACCGGCTGACGCGGGTCGGTGGCAAAGCGGACATCGCGGTTTGTCAGAATCCCTGCGAGCCGGCGCGAGCTGCGCTCGACCACGGGAATCCCCGAGATGCGGTGATCGGCCATCAACCGCAGTGCGTCGGCGAGGGTTTCGTCGGGGTGAATCGTAACGGGGTTGACGACGATCCCGGCCTCAAATTTCTTCACCTTGCGGACCTCGTCCGCCTGCTCGGCGATCGGCATGTTGCGGTGGATCACGCCGATCCCACCCGCCTCGGCCATTGCGATCGCGAGCGCACTCTCGGTCACCGTGTCCATCGCCGCCGAGATCAGCGGGATGCCGAGCGCAATTTCGCGCGTGAGCCGGGTCGCGGTATCCGTGTCGGCCGGCAGGATCCTGGATGCCGCCGGGACGAGCATGACGTCGTCGAAGGTCAGTGCCTGCCGGATTTCCATCGGCGCCTCCTTTCCGATGGCGGCGCACTATACACCAGGGCGTTCGCGGGAAAAGCTCGCCGCGGAATGCGGCGCTTATCGGCCACCGCGAAACCCGCTCGCGACGACGTAGGTCTCGGCCGATTCGGCGCGGCTCGCGGGCGGCTTGGCGTGGCGCAGCTCGACGAAATCGCGCTTCAGCGCGACGAGCAGCGCCCCCTCGGTGCCGCCCTGGAACACTTTGGCGACAAAAGCCCCGCCCGGTTTCAGAATTTGCGATGCGACGGCGAATGCGTCCTCGGCGAGAGCGACGATCCGCAGGTGGTCGGTCGCGGCATGCCCGGTCGCCGGCGGTGCCATGTCGCTCAAGACGATATCGGCGAGGCCGCCGAGCGCAGCGGTGAGTGCTGCCGGCGTGGCAGGGTCACGAATATCGGCAGAAAGCAGCGTGACGCCGGGCAGCGGCGCGGTCTCGGCGACATCGATGCCAACGACCGTGCCACGACGGCCGACGCGCGCGAGGGCGACCTGTGTCCAGCCGCCCGGCGCGCAGCCGAGATCGACGACGCGCCAGCCCTGCCGCAACAGACGAAAGCGCTCGTCGAGCTCGATCAGCTTGAAGGCGGCCCGCGACCGGTAGCCGAGCCGGCGCGCTTCGGCGACATAGGGATCGTTCAGCTGGCGCGACAGCCACCGCGTCGAGGACGCCTTGCGGCGGCGCGTGCTGCGCACCTTGACCACCGCGAAGCCGCGCCGTTCCGGGCCGCGCGGACGGCTGCCATCCCGCGCCATGTCAGGCCTGCATTAGGTCGAGGAGAATGCCCTCACGCACACCCCGATCGGCGACCCGCAATCTACCGACCGGCCAGGTCGCACAGATCGCGTCGAGAACGGCGCAACCGCTCAGTACCAGATCGGCTCGCTCACGGCCAATGCAAGGATTGGCAGCGCGGCCGTCAAAGTCGAGACCGGCGAGATGAGCCGAGAGGGCGCCGATTTGCTCGAAGGTGAGCGTGCTGCCGTCGACCAACGCGCGGATGTAGCGCGGCAGCGCCAGATGGATGCCGGCCAATGTCGTGACCGTGCCCGAGCTTCCCAGCATCTGCACCCTGCCGGCGCGGACGTGGCGCAAGATGCGATGGTTGCGCTCGAATGGCGCAAGGGCCGCCGCGGCCTCGGCGATGATCAAGCGGTAGGTCGCCGGCGAGACCTCGGCGCCGCCGAACCGATCGGTCAGGGTGACCACCCCAAACGGTAGAGAGAGCGCACCGAGAATGTGCGGGTGTCGCCGCCCGTCGGGTCCGCGCGCGAGCCGCAGCCAGACGATCTCGGTCGAGCCCCCGCCGATGTCGAAGACGATGGCGTTCGGGATGCGGGGATGCAGCAATGGGGCACAGCCGGCGACCACCAGGCGCGCCTCTTCCCGGCTCGAGATGATCTCGATCTCGAGCCCCACCTCATCGCGCACCCTTGTGAGAAACGCTTCGCAATTGGCCGCGCGGCGGCAGGCTTCGGTTGCGACATAACGCCCGGCAGCGACTTTGCGAGCAGCAATCTTTGCGGCACAAACCTTGAGCGCATCGAGGGTGCGGGTCATTGCGGCATCGGAGAGCGCCCCGGTCGCGGCGAGCCCTTCGCCGAGCCGGACGATACGGGAAAAGGCGTCGACGACACGAAAGCCCGCACCGACCGGCCGAGCCACCAGCAGGCGACAGTTATTCGTCCCGAGATCGAGGGCGGCGAACTGGCGAGCGAACCCACGCGCCAGGGGTGGCGCAGGGCTCGCTCCGGGAAACCCTTCGGCGGCGACGCGCTCGGGCTGCAGCGCGGCGGCCGCACCCCCAACCAGTTCCCCGCTGCTGAGCGCCTTCTCCACCGCCGGCTAACCACCCCATCGAGCTCGACCGGTAATGCTAGCGCAGGCCGGCGGCGAATCAAAACGCCGCTAGATGGCGGATGGGGTCGCACTTGGAAATTCGAGTGACCGAAGCCCGCGCGCCACACCGGAGCGGCCCGGTCGGTATTGGAAGCGACCTGAGGCAGGATCGGGTCACGACGGGTCCGGTCGACGGTTCCGCTGTCGACAGGGGAAAAATCCGTTTCAGCATCAGAAAAGGCCTCCTCGCGCGTCTAAAATCTGGGTGAAATCAAATTCTTGATGCATTTTGACCGACCCTTCCGGCAGCGGAATTCTGTGCCCCAAAACCCGAATTGGCAGCGGACCGGCAGCGGAATTCGGCCGCACGATTTTGACCTGCTGTCTTGGCATGGATAGCGCGCCTCAATAATTGACTTTATCGCATTGATGCGATATGTAGGAGGCACGCTCGGCCACCGCAAGGGGAGGTCGCATCGGCGCTTGAGAAATGGGAATGACACATGTCCGAGACGAAGCGAGATTAGCAAATCGGCTATGGCAAGCCACCCGCGGTCCGCCCGGCAAGAACCTGTCGGCGCTTCTGGCCGCCGCGCTGAGCGAGCCAGTGTACGCCACGATCGACGGGCACCGGCGCAAGATCACCAAACGCGAGGCGATCGTCACACAGATGGTCAACAAATCGACCAAGGCCGATCTGCGCGCCACCAAGATGCTGTTCGACATGATAAAGGAGGTCGAGCAGAAGGCGGCACCGTCGGAGCCTGCCAAATTGACGCCGGCGGATCGGCAGGTCGTCGCGCAGTTCATCGCGCGATTGCGCCGCCAGATCGCGGCCGAGGCTTCGGGCGCCGCCGATCCGTCCCGTTGACCAGGCGGGCCGGCCGCAGCGGTGCGGATGGCTCCGTAATGTCGCGCCCGGACCCCTACACAGGGGCGCGCCAGTGTGATATCGGGTGATCGTGTCGCTGGGCCCGCCGATGTCCCGGCGATCGAGGCCCCGCGGATGGGGGATCGTCTAACGGTAGGACAGCGGACTCTGACTCCGCCAGTCTAGGTTCGAATCCTAGTCCCCCAGCCAGCCTTTTCAATAACTTAGTGGGCCTCCTGGCCGTTGGGTCTAACGCGGGTCTAACCGCCGTAGACTTTACTGTGCTTGATTCTGCAAATTGCCACGCGAGGCGGGTGGTTAGCCGCCCACCAAACCCCATCAATCGGAATCACCGCACCGGGCACATAATCGGATAGGTCGTTCGCGAGGAACTCGACGGCCTTGGCCTAGTTTTCGACCGTTCCGAGCCGCTGTAGAGCGACCAACTCGGCCCGATCGCGATTGCTTTGGCTGCTGCCCGGAACGACCGTCTACATGATCCGCCTGGTGGTGATCACGCCAGGGCGACGCGGTGATGCCGAACGGGCCAAGATGCTGCGCCAGATACCGCGTGTAACGGGCGATAGCGGCTTTAGCTGCCCCATAATGGGGCGTAGCCACCATCAGCGGAAGGTGCCGTGCCAGCCACCAAGCTAACCGTGATGATCTTCCCGGACCGCTACTGCTTGATGATCGGGGTGACCGTGTTGCACGAATAAACGGTCCCGAACAGGTTCATCGACGTGACAAGCTGCAAGCGCAGCCGGGTGAAGGGTGCTGACCTAGGTATCCGTGGGCAGACCGCGACCGCCGCCTGCATTTGCGACGAGCATATCGACCCGGCCCGACCCTTGCGATCATGGCCTCGACGGCCTCGTGGTCATGGACAGCGACCCCGATCCCCAAAGCGGTGCGGCCCGTTGCCTCAATCTCGACCACCTCGAAGCGTTCGAACGCCGTCAGGAGATCGTCTTGCTCAAACCCTTCGCCGCGTGCCGGGCGAAATAGCGGCGATGGGCATCGCGCCACCACGCAGGCTTCCCCCTTTCGGGCAACGTTGACCATTTTACCTATTGACATAATCCGTTACATTCCGTCACAAATGTCGACGACCTGCCGACCGAGGCAATGAAAGGCAGGCGGCAATTTCGATAAACACGGCTCACCCGGTTTTCCGTAGTAGAGCGGGGTGGATCATGCCTGAGAGGCAGTTGCAGAATTTATCGGCGCCAAACGAATTAGGCGCTGCCCAACTGCCTGCGCTCTGCCAACCAAAGGCGTCGTTGATGCTGCCGACCGGGTTCCATTGGAAGACTATGCGGTTGCGCGTGATCGCTTCGCCAAGAAGCCACTGCCCGCAACCTCAAAGGGCCCACAGTAACATTGCTCGTCTAGTAAATGGCCTTAGTGTTGACGCTCGGGCTTTGGGCGGCGATTTGACTGCACTGACCTCTGCCTAAGATCTCTCTGAACCAAAATGCGAGGAAATTTGGAGATGCACGCTGGCCATTTTGAACAGATTTCGGATTGCTGGGCATCGGTACAGCAACCTCCCGCGTATTATCGCACAGCAGCGGCGCGAGCCCGGAGGCTCCAGGCAGATGTTACCACACCCAGAGTGAAACTATATCTCGACAAGATGATTGCTCATTGTGAGCAATTGGCGGGCGAAGGCGAGCCCGGTTCCGACAGGCGGCACGCGGGCAGGACGAGAATGGCGAGGAAATCGTGATCGACTTCAACCTATTTCGACAGTTCCTAGCGACGCTCGGGTTTATGGCTCTCCGGGTCGACGGCCACCGCGTAGCGCAACCTCTACGGGGAGCCGTAGGGGCGTTGCGGCTATATAACCCGGCCTGACCCATACCCGCTACGCTGTTGCCCTTCAGGGGGCCTTCCAGAAGCGGCGCATAGCGCCAGCGGTGATCTCAGACGGAGTAAGCCGTGACGATGCAAGACATGGTAGCTTTCAGCCTCATTCAAACGGGCGCTTGGCCGCTTCGCCCCGTCAAATTGCCATCCCGAAAACTGTCAAAGATTTTCCACAAAGCCTGTGGATAATCTTGTGGAAAACTTGCTGTCGAGCGAAGTCGGATAGAGCGGATCTGGGCATTTCGAGCCTCTGCCTAAAATGTAGGCAATAATCTAATTGAATGATTTATTTTGGTTTTCCTGTCTATTAACCATTTTTTGCGTCTTTTAGGCCGTTATCACACGATCGTCACATTTCCTATGATCATAATCGCTATCTACGGCCGAGAGATTCACGCCGAGCCTCTCTTCGAGCGAGAGAAGGTAGCGACGCTAAAACCTCATCTGCCGCTTCGATCCAGCCTGGCGCTACCGCTTGATGAGGGCTCCCCCTCGCTCTCCCGCACCGCGAAATGACGCCGCGTGCCCACCCTCGCGCCCCGAACTGGAGCGCCAGCCGATCGAGGTCGGAATAATCATCGGTTCGCGGAGCAGAGCGATCAGTCCGCCCACCATCGTCGTGACCCCTTGTTAGAGGAAGGGAACCCTCATGGAGATCGAGCCTCGCTGAGACGTGGATGCGGACAACCCGGCGAGTCCCCTGGGAACGCACACCTAACCTCCAGATCGTTGGTCCCGTCCTCTTTAGCCATTTTACATATTGACATAAATCGTTACATTTGGGTAATATCTCTCTTCGTCGATGAGAAGCATTTTGCCCGATTGTCAGCGACGGCCGAGGGTGGATCATGCTTGAAAACGATATTGAAGCGGCGGTTGCCGAATTTATCCGCACAAAAGGAATTACGCGCTGCCCAACGGCCTGCGTTCTGCCGACGCAAGGCTTGGTTGGCGTAGCCGACCGAGCTGCATTAGAAGTACACGCGGCTGCCCGCGACCGGTTTCGTCAAGCACAAGCTGCTGCTCGTTGGCGACCATTTTTGAATATTGAGGCTCCACGGTTGGGGGACGACACCTAGTCTCGGTCTCTATCGGCCAAATCACGACCGGACCGGAACTCGGTTAGGGGCTCTCTGTTTCCTCAAGTGTTGCTGGGCTCGCTTACCCATTGGCGGGAATACGGGCTGACAGCCGTCCATCTACAGGCTATGAGCGAAGCACTTCTTCCAGTTTTTTAGCAAGATCCGCCCTTCGATACGGCTTCTTGAGCATGGGCAAGTGCTCATCAATTGGTACACCCGCCTCGTCACCCACAGTGACACATCCAGTTGTCAGGAGGACTCGCAAGCCCGGCCGCGTCACGGCAGCTTCACGGGCGACCTGAACACCATTTAGTCCGCCCGCCATCACTACATCCGTGAACAAGAGATCGACAGGCTCGTTTCCGCGTAAAATTTCGAGCGCTTCGCGGCCACTGCTTGCGAAAACCGCCCGATACCCGAGAGAAGCGAGGTTGACAATGACGATTTCGAGCACGTTGGGATCGTCCTCGACGACAAGAATGGTTTCCCCCTGGCTCCGCTCGTCTGCTTCAATCACTCGCGCGGCAGCAGCGACGACTATCCCTGCCGCACGAGGAAGATAAACGCGCACTGTGGTGCCCTGGCCGGGCGCACTTTCTATCACCGCAGTACCGCCTGATTGTTGCGCGAAGCCGTACACCTGCGATAGACCAAGACCCGTGCCCTTTCCCGTATCCTTTGTGGTAAAGAATGGATCAAAGGCCCGTGACATCACGTCTTCCGTCATGCCGTCCCCGGTGTCCCGGATAGAAACCACGACGTACTCACCCGGTTTGATGTTCGGTATCGTGCCGGTCGTATGCTCGTCGAGTACCACATTCCGCGTTTCGATCACCAACCGACCTCCGCCCGCCATCGCGTCTCGGGCGTTCATCACGAGATTCAATATTGCCGATTGGAATTGCGCAGAATCGACGAGTGCGGGCCATAACTGAGGCTCGTTATCCACGTCTACGTTAATCGTTGCCCCGGCCGCCCTATCAGTCAGAATTCTGATGTCTTTAATCAACGACACGATATCAGTAATCTCCGGTCGTAGTTTCTGCTTTCGAGCAAAAGCGAGAAACTGTTGGGTCAGTTGTGCTCCCCAGTCGATGGCTTGTCGGGCGGCTGCGACAAGTCGCTGGTTCGACCTGTCGTCCCCATTGCGCAGCGACATCATATCAAGACTGCCAGATATCGCTGTAAGGAGATTGTTGAAGTCGTGTGCGATCCCACCGGTCAGTTGACCGATCGTCTCCATCTTTTGCGCATGTTGGAGAGCAGTCTGAGCGCGGCGTAGCGCCTCCATTTGGTCCGTGAGGCGCTCGTTTGCGTCAGCGAGGCGCTGATTGGCTTGGGCGAGGGCCGATGTTCGCTCCGCGACCCTCTGCTCCAGGGTTTCGTTTAACCGACGCAAGGCTTCTTCGGAATGCTTTCGATCCGTGACATCGCGCATGATCCCGGTGAAATAGCGCTCTTCCCCCGCCCGCCACTCCGCGATGGACAACTCCAGGGGAAAGAGAGAGCCATCCTTCCGTCGTCCGGCCACCTCACGGCCAATCCCTATGATTTTTGCGTGTCCTGTTGTGATGTAATTGGCGATATAATCATCGTGGGCATCACGATACGGTTCCGGCATGAGCAAGCAGACATTTCCGCCGACCACCTCAGCGCTTTGGTATCCAAACGTGTGCTCGGCGGCACGATTAAACGATTGGATTATTCCCCGATCGTCGATTACGACGATGCTATCCACTGCGGTGTCAATGATTGCCCGATACTTCGCCTCATCACCCTCTCGGCGCTCTTGTGCCAGCACCCGCTCGCTGATGTCCTCGACGATTGAGATGCGACACGCCGGAGCGCCTTCGTCGCTATGGGCAAGCGATGAAATCACATTGACCCAGACAGGCAAGCCATCTTTGCGGAGATACCGCGTCTTCAGCGTAAAGTGCGAAATCGCGCCCTGGATCAATTGCTGATGTTGTTCGAGCGCTTCGGTCACTTGCTCTGGATGCACAAGCTCAGCGAGCGGCTTGCCGCGTATCTCGTCCAGCGAGTATCCCAGAGTGGAGCAGAGCGCATCGTTGGCTTCGAGTAGCGTTCCCTCCAAGCTGATTTGTTCGATACCGATCGCGGCTTGGTTTGTAAGAAGCCGGAATCGGTCAACCTCCACGTGGGGGCAGTGCTTACCCATATTGCCGCGTAACTTCGGGTGAGGTAGGGATGGGCCGATCGGGTGAGGGCTCGGCCATATCATTACCCTGCCGACATCATCTAACGCGATATCATGCGGACCGCTGTTGGTAAGTCTCTCTCGGCAATCCTGCCCCTCGGTCCTGCTTCCTCAATTCACCGACCCGAGTTGCCAGCCTCTTACCTGAATTCGTTCGATCAGTCTAGAGCATTGCGTGTGTAACGTCAAAAGTTAGGCAAAAACCCGTCAAATATGCGTCAAAGCTCAATTCAATTGAAATTGGATGGCCGAGTCATCCGAAAGTTCGCCGCTCTGCGGAAGTCCGAGGCCGTTCTCGGCTAGATACAGGCTGCCCCAGCGCTGATGATCGTTAACAACAAACTCTTCTCGAAAATTTTTCGCCGTCTTATCCTTTATTCTGAAACAAAAAACCGAAACAGCATGGATCGATTATAGACGGCTTCGTTTACCCGTATGTCTTGGTGATGCGGAGCCAGATCATGTCCCGATCGAAGATGAGGTTGCGATTGCCGCGTTCTTCCACACAAACGGTATCGCGTCGTGCCTGACTGCACGTGTGCTCCCAACCCAACGCTCAGATACTGCCGCTGAGCAGCCTGCATAACCTGCAAAAGCCCAACGCAGACGCTCAACCCAATTCGACAGAATGATTGATCTGCGGCCTCTAATTATAAGGTGGACGAGCCGCCGCAGGGCTGCGGTGGTCATCGCAGTGCGTAGCGGCGCGGTCAGTCTCGAACAAGCTTGCCAGCGGTATGAGCTCTCGGTCGAGGAACCTGTCGACCGCGGGTTGAAAGCTCGGCCACACCAAAGGCAACAGGCGTCCGATGCAGGGTTCGGAGCCAGTTCGAGCGCCGTGGTCACCGACCCGCTGCTAAGGTTCTCAGCAATCACGGAATGGGTCGCCGGTACGAACGCGGTTTTTTACGGCTGCCGAGATCGACGATTCAAAGGACTTCGTGAGCAATTCCGAGGTATTCCTCATAGCGACATCATACAACGTGGGAGGCTCGTAATCCAATATTTAATCATATGTTTCGCCGCTAGTATTTAAGAGCGAAAGCACGTCCTGGCACTCCTCGGTCGGCTTATCGACACCCCTGGAAAGCAGTCGCATGATATACAAACCGAACTTCACCCCTGGATATTGTTAGAGGGTAGAGCGCCCCAGCGGAGGCTGGGCACAGTCCCCATTGATTATTTTCGGAGTAAGTTCTCCCCTGTGCTGCCCATCGAACTTAGGCCCTGCGCCCACGCGATCCCGAACCCCGTGCCGAGGAGGAGGCCCAGTCCCAGCCATCTCAGCATTCCGTTCTTCCCGTTCAGGTTTCGCTTGCAGGTTACAAAGAGCATCGCCCCGTAAGGACTGAGTTTGCGGCATGGGCCGGACGCGAGTTTGACCTAGTGGGGTGTAAAGCGACTTTGACAGAATTGAAGGTAACCCTTCCATGGCGTGGCGCTTTCGACATGATGCGCGCCGCCACGCGGGTTCAGCCCTCAATATCAGAAACCACGGAGGCCCGCACCCTTAACTGATTCCGCGCGGCCACGTGCCGCTGAACTCCCCGCTGCTCCTTCTGCCGCTCCAGCGCAACCGGCTAGTGAGGATGCCGGTCAACGCTCGCGCGCAATCATTCCCGGCGACGATCCGGGAGACCAGCAGCCGCCCAAATCAACACAAAAGCGATTCTAAGCACCTCCCGATCGAGCGGTGGACTTGGAGGCTATCTCCGATCAGGGCGACATCTGCTGATAAAGAACCTCGGTGGGGACAACCGGTGCTCCGAGGAAGGACGATCTGGGGTTTGGGGGATATTGATCGTCCAGGCGGCAAGAGTGATTGAGGTCGCGTTTCGGCGAATTGACGCAGATCAAGGGTCACGACGACGACGCCGTGCGCGAGCCGCTGGCCAGGGGTCTGTCCAACACGCTGGTCGACGCCAAGGCGGAGGACGATCTCGCCCGCCGCGACGCGTTGCTCGACGAATTGCGCGCGCTGGCCCGCGCCCATACCGATGACTTCGCCGTGCGCCAGCCACTCGCCTCGATTATTGCCTCACTGGGATGGAAAATTTTACCGACCGAGTCGGTTAGCACCGGAGCCGACCGACCGCGGTCGAGGTTGTATTGATGGTGAGTGCGATTTGGTGCCGCTACTGCCGGCGCAAGCTTGAGATCACCTCGCTCGTTTGCTCCGTGATCGCGGCGCCCGCCGCGGGTCGCGCTCTTCGGGTGTCGGCGGCCTGGCTGGCTGTGGCGGCGTGGGACCCATTGGGCCGAACTTGGCGAGGATCCCGCGGAATGTTCGGATCCTTGGCGAGAGCCGGTAGCGATCTCTGTCGATCGCATCGGTTAGCAAATCGAGGAGCGCGAGCATCTCCTCTTCCGTCAGGTCGAGGTGCATGCCGGAGCTTAGCTTAGCGCGAAACCAACTCGATCCAGCCGATTACCAAACCGGTGGTGGCGAAGATGATGCCGAGGGCGGTACGCGCGAGGTCGCCCCAGTTCGGCCGCCGGGCGAGCCGATGGATGGATCGTCTCCATCTCGGTTTCGATGATGGCAAAGTCGGTCGGCGCCTGATCGGCTTGGCGGAGGGTGAGGTGGCGCTCAGGGTCGTCGGGCACGCCCCGTAGCCTGCCCGCTTTTAGTTACGGTCGGGTTAGCGACTGCCGAGAGGGACGAACCCGGCCCGTGCGGCCACTTTGTTCAATCCTGGGCGTCCGCCTCGTCTGCTTCCTCTTCTTCAAGGGAGGGAGCGCCTGCCACCGTTGAGCGGGCACCACTTGACGGTAAGAACGCGACGCCCGGCCCTTGCTGGTAGATCCGGCCATCTCGAATGTAGACCGGAATGCCGAGCCCATGGGCGAGGTTGCGGGCAGCATCGGTTAGTTGGTCTGGAGTCATCGCTACTCTACCTTTACTGAGCATGAAGGTGAGCCTCCTCACCGGTGTGATCGTGCACCGGTTAGGCTGGCAACCAGTGTGAAGCAAATCACACCATCGTAAATATTCCCCTTGCCGGCGTCCTCTTACTCTCTGGCTCGATTGAGGGAATCGCCCCGCCCCGCTCCTCACTGCACCATTGCTGATGTAATGTGACGCCCCTCCGGTTAGAGCCGCCACGGCCCTCAGCGCGGGTCCGCCGTGGCGGCGCTGCCGAACGTGATCGGGCGGACCCAGTTCTGACTTCATCTGCCTCGCCGCTGTCCCTGGCGCGGAGCTCGTCTTAGCTGTCAAACGACATCTGGAATTGACCCCCTTGGCTGATTCTTGACGGTGAAGCGGCACTGGCGGAGCGGGTCGTCCACGGAGTCCATGGGGGGGACCCGCGCATCGCGGAGCGACCGCCACGAATCTGCGAGCATGCGCGGGGGGTTACCTGTGGACCCTGTGGGCAACCCGCGGTCCGGGGAGGGAACGCACGGCTCAATCCCGTCCATAGCCGCGCGGCGGCTCGATGCTGACCAAGATCGAGATCGACGATTGCCTGCAACGCCTCGCCGGTGGCGCTGTCGCGCAACGCCTCGGGCAGCACGTCCAGCCAGGCGGCATATTCGGACACGACGAGGACCGCGACAGCGGTATGCCATTGTTGCGCTCGGCTGGCGCGCTAGATTGGGCGCGGCGGGCGAGGCGGTGGCGCCGCGCGGTTGCCAACTTGGCGTTGGCGATAGCGAGCCTGGCGCTCGGCGCCGCTCAACGCGCGCTGACCCTGCGGCTTGCGGGCCTCGCGCTTAGCGTTACTGAAGGGCAGCGGAGTGGGCTTGTATTTCGGCACGTGACGATAATCCAAGGGGCTCAGGCGATCGCCGAGGTGTCGCTCAGAGCGGTCTTAAACCGTTCCTCGAGCCGTCCCTCGGCATGCGCCTTCGCGAGCGCCGCTACGCTACCCGCGCCGGCGCGGTCACAAACAAGACCGAGTAGCCTTCGCGGATCGCGGCACGGCCGAGGGCGATGGCGAGATGCGTTTTGCCGACGCCGGGTGGTCCCAACAGCAGCAAGGCCTCGCCATGCGCCACCCAGCGGCAAGTGGCGAACTCGCGGATCTGCCGCGGATCGAGCGAGGGCTGGGCGGTTAAGTCGAAGCCGTCGAGATCGCGCACGGTCGGAAAGTGGGCGATCTTCCCCGCCATCTCGACGCGCCGCTCGTCCTTGCGAGCGATCTCGCGCTCGACCAGAAAGCCGAGCGCCTCGCCCAGGGTCAGTTCGCGCTTAGCCGCCTCGTCCAACAGGCTGTCGAGCTGGTCACGGATCGCAGTGCGCTTGAGCCGGGTCAGCGAGCCCGCCAAGCTCTCGTGATCGACGGTCATGACCAGCCCCCGCCAGCGACCGTTCGTACTCGGCCAACGGTCGCAATAGCGCGCGCTCCATTGGCGCGACCGCAGCCGGGCGCAGCGGCCGCAACCGACCGTGCGACGCCGGCGACCCCATGAAAGTGGGTCGGGTCGACAATGCGCTGGCGGCGGCCGGTGGTCTCGGCATGCACCGCCACCTCCTGGCCGACGTGAGAGATGCGAACCTGCCCGCCACAGACCACCACCTGCACGCTCTCACCGATCAGCCGCCACGGCACGCTGTAGCTGTTGCCGTCGATCGCAATCGCACAATCGGCCTGCACCCGACGCACCAGCTCGCGCACCGGCGGAACGACGGCCGGCCATCGAGCGGCGCCAGCGCCGCCGCCTCCGCCTGCTGGCAACGTACGAGCGGTACCGCGCCGGTGGTGCCGTGCACCCGCCGGTCGGCGATCTCACGCATCCACAAGTCGAGATGCCCCTCCAACGCTGCCCAACTGATGAAGGCATGGCCGGCAATGGCGTTGCGCTTGACGTAGCCGCCGCCGCGCTCGTCCTTTCCCTTGGTGCGGGCCCGATAGGGCGCGCAAGCGCACGGATGGATCCGCCAATAGCAGGCAAAGGCGTGCAGACGATCGTTGAACCGCACCTCGCGGGTGGCCGCGTCACGGTAATCGACCAGCGCCCGCGCATTGTCCAACAGCACCTCCTGCGGCACCCCGCCAAAGCGCTGGAACGCACCCTCCATGCCGTCGAACCAGGCCGATTGCCGCTCGTGCCGGAAGGCCCGGACAAAGGACCGTCGCGAGTAACCCAGTGTCGCCACGAACAGATGCACCAGCACCCGTTCGCCGCCAAGCGGCACCGTGGTCCCGCCGAAGTCGATCTGCAGTTGCCTGCCCGGCGCCGTTTCGAACCCACCCTTCGACCGCTGCGGGCGGTCCGACAGGGGGAGCAGGCCGGTCCGGGACGGCGCCCTGCTCGGCCCCGCTTTGGCAAGAGATGACCTCCGCAGTCGCGCGGTATCCACCGACGAGCTCACAATATGTCAGCAGCCAAACCGCAAGAATGCCCATCCCAGGTACTCGCGGGATCGGCCGGAAAGAAATCCTTTCGTGCTGCCTGCGACTACCTGGACATGATTGGTTGCACCGTGCATACTTCAATTGTTACGTTTCGTAGGAACCTTCCGCCGTGGCTCAGCGATTCCAAGCTTTCCCCGTCCTTCGTCGCGGCTCGCTGTCTCGCCGGGCTCCTGCCGCAGATAGCCTTGGCTCAGCACATCACGATCGATGGCCGTTTGGCGTCGTCGCAGACGCTGGTCAAGCCTAACTACTCGATCGCCGCGAACCTCGGCAAGCATGCTGGGCACCCTCGGCCAGGTGAGAAGAGTGCCCGCCCGCGGCGGATAGGGGAATGACTCGATGCAAATCGGCACGCGATCGAACCCGGCGAGCGTGGGGGTTTTGGGCCGTCGTGCTTGCTGTAGCGTTGGGCTCAGCGGGCACCAGCACCAAAGCTGCCAGTGGGCCGCCGAAGCTTGCCGATCTCCTGGCTGGCACTACCTTGAACGCGGTGACTTGGGTCCCGCGGTCCGCTACGACTTCCGTCGGCGGAACCTTGAGCCGTTTCATGTTGCAAGCCTATCTCCGGCAGGATGGGAGCGCATCGATTCGTGTCTGGGATGCCGCTCGCAATGCTTTCACGAAGCCGGTAGAGCGTATCTGGACTGTATCGAACAGCAGGCTATGCCTCGAACTCCCAAATCCCGCGCCGGCCAGAATTTGCGCCGACGTTCATAGCTGGGGTCCGCGAATTGCCGGCGTCGGAACTGCACCGTTCGTTATGCTCGACGGCGACCTTAGACCGGGGAACGCGATACCCGGGACACGTTGACCCCGTTCTGATCCGCTAAGCGGGGGATCGGATGCTGGCAGCAATCGCAGCAACAACGCTCCTACGCGCCTGCGCCATCACCGCCTTCAGCTTAATTTTGGCGATTGTAGGTCAGACTTGGGCACAGTCGCGGTGGGATGATGCCGTCCACCTCGGCGTCGCTTCCTGTGCCGGGAACAACTGTCATGGGGCGACAGAACGGAGCGAAGGCTCGTCGGTCGCGCAAAACGAATATCTGATCTGGTCGAAAAGCGACAAGCACCACCGCGCCTATGCCGTGCTGCTCGAGGAACGGGGGGTGCGGATCGCGCGGAACCTTGGTCTGCCCAACGCCGCGACCGCGGATCTCTGCCTCGGCTGCCATGCTGACAACGTACCGCCAGCCAGGCGCGGCCCGCGGTTCCAGATCTCGGATGGGGTGGGCTGCGAGGCCTGTCACGGCGGCGCGTCGACCTGGCTCGGCGTCCACATCTCCGGCGCTCGCCACAGCGAGAACCTCGCGGCCGGGCTCTATCCGACCGAACGGCCGGCCGAGCGCGCCGCCAAGTGCCTGTCCTGCCATTTTGGCGATCCCGCCGACGACAATCGGTTCGTCACGCACCGAGTCATGGGCGCTGGCCATCCGCGTATGGGTTTCGAGCTCGACACCTACACCGCAGTCGAGCCGGCGCATTTCGTCGTCGACCAGCGCTATATCGAACGCAAGGGGCCGGTGGACGACGCGCAGGTCTGGGCAGTCGGCCAGGCGGTCGATCTCGCCGAGCGCATGGACGCGCTGATCGAGCCGAAGCGCGCGCCCAAAGGTATTTTTCCCGAGCTGGTCCATTTCGACTGCCAATCCTGTCACCACCCCTACAACTCGTTGCGCGGCGAGATCTACACCGCCACCGGTCTCGCTCCCGGCTCGGTCAAACTCTATGACGCCAATGCCGTAATGCTGCGCGTCATTGCCGCCCGTCTGGCACCGGCCGTGGCAAAAACATTGAGCTCGCGGATGCTCGCGCTGCAGCGTGCGAGCAGCGAATCCTGGCCCGCCGTCCAGGGTGAAGCGCACGAAGTACGCCGCTTGGCAAACGCGTTGTTACCGACGCTGTCGAGTCACGATTTCACTCGCGACGACATGAAAGCCTTAGCGAACGGCATCATCGCGCTCGGGCTCACCGGCGAGGGTGTGCGGTATTCCGAAGCGGAGCAGGCCACGATGGGGCTCGCTGCGATTTTCAGCGCCGTCAAATCCTCCGGCAATTTAAGCGAGGATCAGCTAACTGCGATTACCAGGGCAATGAACGGGCTCTATGGCTCCTTCGCATCCGATGAGACCTACCGACACGAGCCGTTCGTCAAGGCGCTAGGGGAATTTCGGAGGACGGTGCCCCGGTAAGTGTCAGCCGCAGCGGAAGGCTGCGGGCCGGGGACAAGGGGAACGCGGATGAAGGGCGAAGTTTCGGTAGTGAGGTTGCATGAGATCGCTATCGCGACTTTCGTCACCTTGACGCTGGCGGTTGCGGCCTGGGCCGACCCGCAAGCCCAGAACAGCGACTCCAAGCACCTCGGGGTTAAGTCTTGCTCGGGGGATAATTGTCACGGCGCAGTAAAACCGGCCGAGCATTCGGCGGTCATGCAGAACGAATACCTTATTTGGTCTCAGGAAACCGATAAGGATAGGGTCGATAAGCACCATAGGGCGTACGCCGTGCTGGGCGACGAGCGCGGGATCCGGATCGCACGCAATCTTGGGCTCCCGGATGCTGTTACAGCCGAGATCTGTCTCAACTGCCACGCTGATAACGTACCAGAAACGAGGCGGGGACCTCGCTTCGAAATTTCGGACGGGGTCGGTTGCGAGACCTGTCATGGCGCCGCTGAAAAATGGCTGGGCGTCCACCTCTCCGGCGCCGGCCATAAAGCGAACCTCGACGCCGGGCTCTACCCGACCGAAAAGCCGATCGCACGCGCTGAAAAGTGCCTGTCCTGCCATTTTGGTGATCCGAGCGACGAAAGTCGGTTCGTCACCCACCGTCTCATGGGCGCAGGCCATCCGCGCTTAAGCTCGCGCAGCCGCACGTCGACCCGCAGCCTCTCGAAAAGCCTCAGCATACGCCGCCGCTCCTTGACCTAGTGGTACACATCAAACGCTTGGTACCCGGTTCGGAGGGCGGCTCGCGACCCTTTCCGGACTTTGGAGTTCACTGGTCTTTAGCGAAGCCCTCCGCGCTGACAGGTTAGTATTGCGTATGCCTCTTTGATCGAGGCAGGCAGCCGAAGCGCTGTTCAAGGTTGGGGAACGGCGCGCGACGGGCTATGCTGGTTTCGGGTGCGATCGAACCTTCAAAGAATAGAGGCTCAAGGAGGCAGGGTGGGACGATCAACGGTTAACCGCGCGCGACCGGTTTCGCCGAAGAGGTGATTAAGTGAGGCGGCGGGATCTGTTTTTGGCGCTGGCCGGCGCGGCGATTGTGTGTTGGCGCTCTGCTCCGGCACAGCAGCAAACGCTGCCGCTCGTCGCTTTTCTCAGCCCGAGAACGTACTGGGCCAATATCGACGCATTCCGGCGCGGTCTCCACGAGCTCGGCTATATCGAAGGGCAGAATATCGTGCTGGAGGTGCGGTCTGCTGAGGGCGAAAATCGGAGGCTCCCAGCGCTCGCAGCCGAGCTCGTCTCACTCAAACCGGATGTGATCGTCACGAACAGCGAGCCGGCGATACGCGCCGTCAAGGAGGTGGCCGGCACCATCCCGATCGTCATGTCGGTCGGCGGTGATGCGGTGGCTCTCGGCTACGCGCAAAGCCTGGCACACCCCGGCGGCAATCTCACTGGTCAGACCACCCTCTCCACGGACGTCCTCGGCAAGCGCTTGCAGATGTTGCTCGAAATCGTGCCGGACCCAGGCTGCGTCGCCGTGCTGGGCCGGGCAGGCGTCAATTACGACAGGGCGTCAGACGAGCTCGCTGCCGCCGCAAAAGCGCTTGGAGTGCCGCTACTGCCAATTACGGTCGCCGACGCGAACGACCTGGCAACCCGCATTGCCGAGATAACAAAGCACCAATGCCGGGCGCTAGTGGCGATGTCCGAGCCGCTATTCGTGCAGGAAAGCCGGCAGCTGATCGACCTGGCGGGCCAATACCGCATCGCCGCAAGCTACGACAATCGGCTGATCGTAAACGCTGGGGGACTTATGTCGTACGGGCCGGATACGGTCGACATGATGCGGCAAGCCGCGAGGTACGTGGACAAGATCCTCAAAGGCGAGAAACCCGCCGACCTGCCGATCGAACAACCGACCAAATTCGTGCTGGCGATCAACATAAAGGCTGCCGAAGCGATCGGTCTGACGGTTCCGTCATCGATCCTCGCCCGCGCCGACGAGGTCATCGAGTGAGGGGCATTAAAACGGGCGAGCGCGCCGCTCGATACCTCGCAACGATTTCGCAACGACCACTACCCTCGTTACCTTCGGAAGCTCGTCGCTAGGCAGGGCGCGGAAGTGGCACACCTCGGCGAGCGAATGACAGCTTACCACCCCAAGCGGACCCCCAGCACCGGTACCAAGCGTCAGATTTTATCCACTAGACCATCAGGATGTAATGCCCACCCGATCCAAAGTGCCGCACTCTTAGTCGCGTCAGTCAATCTCCTGACGACATAGAGCGTTACCGCCTCGCAGCTCAGGACATGGCGGCGACCCGCTACGGAAGTATGCCCTCGACATTCATGATCAGCGTTGCGCCTACCCCGGAACCTGCTGCACGCGAAGGTCTTCCGGCCATTCCGCCGGATTTTCGCCCCTGGGATGCTTGATGCCGGGCCAGGCCGTTCGGTTCGAGCCGAGTTGCTTGACGAAGAACTTGGCTCCGGCGGCATGCACTTGATCCCGGAGGTTGCGCATCCAATCCGGCTGCGTCGGCCGAGCTCCGGCACCGCTCTCGCCACCGCAAATGACCCAGTGAAGCTTGGCGAACCATGGAGCAAGATCGACCGCTTCGAGCAATGGTTCGACCGAGAGAAACCGGAGCGCGGCCGGGATCGCAGCAAGATGCGGGATGCGGCGCGCCGCCTCGAGGTTGTTCTCGACCGTCGTGCCGAGCCAGACGTTCGGCCAACCGTCGCCCCAATCGGGCGGAAGCATCGCAGGCGCGTTCTGCGGCCGTTTGCTCAAAAGCACCCAGATAAGCGCCGGCGTCGCGCGGATCAGATCCCACAGATCCGTGCGCCAGGCCTCAGGCACGTGATTGTCGAAGATATCCGCCATGCTCGCGCAAAAGACGCGGCGGCGCTCGCCGGTGGCGAGGGCATCGCGGTTCCACCGAAGAGGCCCACGCCAGTAGGCTTCGCTCGTGCGCTTGCGTTCAGCGTGCACGTCCCAGAGATCATGCCCTTCATTGTCGCGCCAGCCGAACCGTTTGGCGATCGCCGCGGCGTAACATCGATCGCAGGCCGGGCTCACTCGCATGCATCCTATCCATGGATTGAACGTCGCGTGAGCCCAAGCGATTTGCGTGACGGCTCCCACTAACCCTCTCCACCGAGCCAGACACACGGCGGGACCACATAGCTGCGATTGATGCGCCGGCCCGCTCGCGAAGGATCGCAGTCCCCAAAGCCAAGCGGCGCATCGATGAATAGCCACCACGAGATCGCACCAGCCTTGTTGCCATCATCAGCATCACGAAATAGACAAAATCGCATTACATGCTCCCGGCTGATCGCCGCGGCCGTAATGGGCTGCGGAAGCGGAAGGTGCCTATGACCGATTTACCATCTCAAAGCCATTCTACACGGGTTGAGATTCACCAACCGAAAGTTGATCAAGCCTGAATCCAGCCTGCAAATTCAGGCGCCGAAAGCAAGTGGGGACAACGGATGATTGCAGGTGAGCAGGGCAGATGCTTGCGCCAGCGCTCACGTCGCGGCCGGCAAGCCGGCAAGAAAATCCTCGACGGCTCGGTCAAAGGCGGCCGGCTGATGCAAATTGGAAGCGTGCCCGGCGTTGGGGATCGTCACCTGCACCGCACCCGGGATCTTACGCGCCATGTAGTCGGCGGCGGCGAGAAAATGCGTGTCGTCGGCGCCGACCAGTACCAGGGTCGGCACCGCGATCTTGTCGAGCCCGGCGATGATGCGGTCGTCGGCTTGGGCCAGCATCCCGCGCGCCGCACCGGCAAGACCCCGCGCCGAGCGACGCTTGCTGGCGCGGACCTCGTCGCTCTGTCCAAGTGCCACGAAACCGCGGGCCTCGAGGTCGGCGGCGCGCTGCTGTGCCCGCTCGTTCCAGGCGCGGCGGGCGTCGGCATTACGAAACCCCGGCCCGGTGTCGAACAGCATCAATGCCCTGACCATCTCGGGATGGGCGAGGTGGAAGGCGAGCGACATGTAGCCGCCGAGCGAGAGACCGCCGATGACCGCACGGTCGATCCCGCAATGGCGCAGCAATGCCGCCATGTCCTCGACCGCCAGCGCCTCGGAATACGCCGCGGGATCGTCGGGGTCGTCGCTTGCGCCATGACCGCGCATATCCCAGACGATGACCCGGTGGCGCGCGACGAGAGCCGAGATCTGCCCGTTCCACATCCGGCAGGTGGCGCTGTAGCCGTGGCTCAACAGAATGGGTGGGCCGTGCCCGTGATCCTCGTAATAGATCTTGACGCCTTCGCGGTCGAGAAGGGGCACGGTCTCTCCGGGTTGGCGGGTTGGCAAATTGTGGGAGACGGCGCCGCAGCAAGCGGCGCCGTCAAGTGATACTCAGTGCAGAGGCGAAAAGGACGCCGGAACCACCAGCATGTTCTCCTGCTTGATCATCATGTTCGGTCCGCCGCCGGACGGGGGCGGCCAGATGCCCTTGGCTCGCGCCTCTTCGCGGATGCGGAAGCGCTCGGCGGCGTCCTTATAGGCCCAGATATGACACCATTTGTTGAGCCCGCCGAGCTCCGAGTACCAAGCGCCGACCAATGGCGAGAGTTTGATGCGTTCGGCGATATGCCCGCTCCAGCGGTCGATCACACCAGGGATGCCGCCCGGCTTGAAGGTGTAAATGCGGATCTCGTAGAGATTGCCGAGCTGGCGCGGCTCGAGCTTAGGCGAGAAGGGTGCCGGGAGATAAATGTCGCTCTGCAGGTCGACCAGGAACTCCCGGATATCGGGCGGCCAGCCCTGCAGCTTTGTCGCCTCCTCGCGCAGGCGGGTGCGGGTGCCGAGGTCGTCATAGGGCCAGACGTGGATCACCCGGTTGAGCGGGCCTACTTCGGTGTGCCAGAAGGCGGCGAGCGGCGAGACCTTCGCCCGTACCGGCAAGGCCCGTCCGATGCGTTCTTCGAAGGTAGCGACCGTGCCCGGCTGCAACGTGTAAGTACGCATCTCGATGATCATCGGGTTTCCTCCATTTCGGGGATCAGCCGGGCGACGCTAGACCCTAGTGACTATGTGTCAAGCGCGCCATGCCCGAGGGCCGCCCGGGCTCCGGCCGATGACGCCGTCAGCGAGTCGACGCCTGGTTGCTCCGGACATTTCCACCCATCAAGTAGACCAGATGCTCGATGGCCGCGCGTTGCGCTCTCGAGGGTCGGGTCTCCGCCGATATGCTGTTGGCGATCCAGGGGCTCTCATCCAGATAGTTCCAAAATCCGATCCGGCGGGCGCATTGCGGAGCTTCCAGAATGCACCACAAGCGCACCGAGTTCACGGTCGTTGTATTGTTCTCCAGTTCCTCGACATTGTTTACGAACTCCGGATATATGCACCAGTAATTCTGATAATTCTCAAAGTAAGGTAATTGCCGATTGACCAAGCCTCGAAAACACATCTGCCCATTGAATGAAATAAAGAACTGGGCGAATGGATCGATATACTTGACACCATCATCGATAAAACGAATGGTTTCGAGGTAACCGCGCTGGCCAGGCAGCGGCGGCCGTTTGGCAAATGCGTCAGAGTTTATGCTTGCATCGTTGCTAGTGAACAACTTCTCCGGCGGAATGCCCAATATCGGCTCCTGCGGGGCTCCAAAGTATAGCGGCGGCACGGGCGAGCACGCCGCCGCCAGGACCGCCATGGCAATTACATGAATTAGCGATTTCGCGCTCATTCGCCCGACCTCCTTGATCAACTGGTGGTGCTCTCTGGGCGACGCAATCTAACCAAATCCGAGATCCGGCGCTAGACGACTCATCCGGCAACCGATCACATCCTGGGTCGAGGTTGTCGGGTGCCCCGCTTAGCCATTATCGTGCTCCGCCGCCGCAGGGGCCGCCTAAACCCGGAGCCGCAGATGCCGATCATTCCTCAGGTGCTCGACTATCGGGACGAGCTGATTGCGATTCGCCGCGACATCCATGCCCATCCCGAGCTCGCCTTTGCCGAACAACGCACTTCGGACCTCGTCGCGGGCAAGCTCGCCGAATACGGGTGCGAGGTCTATCGCGGGCTCGCCGGGACCGGAGTGATCGGCACGATCCGGCGCGGCAACGCGCCCGCCGCTATCGGATTGCGTGCCGATATGGACGCGCTGCCGATCCAGGAGAGGAACGATTTCGCCTACCGCTCGACCCACGACGGCAGGATGCACGCCTGCGGCCACGACGGACACACGACGATGCTGCTCGGCGCCGCCAAGTACCTCGCAGCGACCCGCAATTTCGAAGGCACCGTGCACCTGATCTTTCAGCCCGCCGAAGAGGGTGGCGGCGGCGGCCGAGTGATGGTCGAAGAAGGGCTGTTCGACAAGTTCCCGTGCGATGCGGTCTTCGCGATCCACAACAAGCCCGGCATCGCCGTCGGCCAGATCG
>Ga0306920_100001348_pt1 | contig 30340 bp, 31 predicted proteins | sample flu12Cox44000170_FD_204666 | JGI IMG/M metagenome (GOLD analysis project Ga0306920, IMG submission 204666) | Lab enrichment of tropical soil microbial communities from Luquillo Experimental Forest, Puerto Rico - flux4day.12C.oxic.44.000.170 (v2)... | ecosystem: Environmental > Terrestrial >... | reverse complement strand
CATGCCGATCTCGAACACGGCCGCGACCTTGTAGGCCTTGATCCGCGGCGTCGTGCCCATCGGCGTGACCGCGCCGCGCGGCGCGACCAGGGTGAGGTTGTCGCCGGCGCGCAGCGACAGCTGCTCGGCAAGCCGCGAGCCGATGGCGAGTCCCTGCCCCTGGTCGAAACCGTCCAGCGTGCCCTGCTTGATATTCTTGGCGATCGAGGCGAGCTTGGTCAGATCGGCAGCGCGGATGCCGCGCACCAGCACGCCCGAGGCGTTGAATGGCGATGACGCCAGCGCCTGGCCTTCGACGATGGGCGCGGCGAGCTTGATCCCATCAACCTTGCCGACGCGATCGGCCAAGGCCTCCCAGTCGGTCAGCGGCGATTCCAGAGGCTGGATGAGGAGATGGCCGTTCAGCCCGAGGATTTTGGTGAGGAGCTCCTGGCGGAAGCCGTTCATCACCGCCATAACGATGATCAAGGTGGCGACGCCGAGCGTGATGCCGAGAAACGAGAAGCCGGCAATGACCGAGATGAATCCCTCTTTGCGCCGCGCCCGGAGGTAGCGCAGCGACAGCATCCACTCGAACGGTGCGAACGGGTGCGTGCCGGTCGGGTTTGGCATTCAGATAGGGTTCCCGCGGATACCTGGAGTTTCACACGATTCTGGCGGATTCAAGCCTCGAAACGACGCAGGCGTGTACCGCGCGCAGCATTAGGCGGTGAGTCGGGCCACGGAGTCGGCCGGCGTCATGAGTTCTCGAGACCCGTCGGAGCGCCGTTTCACCTCGACCTTGCCCTCGGCCAAGCTGCGCGGCCCGACCAGGATCTGCCACGGCACGCCAATGAGATCGGCGGTGGCGAATTTCGAGCCCGGCCGCTCGTCGAGGTCGTGATAGAGGGTGTCGATACCCTTGGCAGTGAACTCCGCGTAAAGCCCCTCGCAGGCAGCATCCGTGTCGCTGCCGCCCTGCTTCAAGTTCAGGATCACAGCCTTGAACGGCGCCACCGGCTCCGGCCATTTGATGCCGGCGTCGTCGTGGGAGGCCTCGATGATGGCGGCGACAAGCCGGCTCGGGCCGATGCCGTAGGAGCCCATATGGACCGGCCGTTCGGCGCCGTCGGGGCCGGTAACATTGGCCTTCATCGGCTCGGAATATTTGGTGCCGAAATAGAAGATATGGCCGACCTCGATGCCGCGCGCCGACATCCGCTTGTCGGCCGGCACCGCCTCGTAGGCCGCGGGGTCGTGCTTTTCTGAGGTCGCGGCATAGAGCGAGGTCCATTTGTCGACGATCGCGTGCAGGCGGCCCACATGGGCGAAGTCGACGTCGGCGCCGGGCACTTCGAAGTCAAGATAGTCGCGGTGGCAGAACACTTCGCTCTCGCCGGTGTCGGCGAGGATGATGAATTCGTGGGATAGATTGCCGCCGATCGGGCCGCTCTCGGCCAACATGGGGATGGAACGCAAGCCCATCCGCGCGAACGTGCGCAAATAGGCAACGAACATGCGGTTATAGGCGTGCTTGGCACCGTCGAAATCGAGGTCGAAGGAATACGCGTCCTTCATCAGGAACTCGCGCCCGCGCATCAGCCCGAAGCGCGGCCGCACCTCGTCCCGGAACTTCCACTGGATATGATAGAGGTTGCGCGGCAAGTCCTTGTAGGAACGCACGTAAGCGCGAAAGATCTCGGTGATCATCTCCTCGTTGGTCGGGCCGTAGAGCATGTCGCGCTCGTGGCGGTCCTTGATGCGCAGCATCTCCTTGCCATAGGCCTCGTAGCGTCCACTCTCGCGCCAGAGGTCGGCCGACTGAATGGTCGGCATCAAAAGCTCGATGGCACCGGAGCGGTCCTGCTCCTCGCGCACGATCTGGCAGACCTTCTGCAGCACCCGAAAGCCCAGTGGCAGAAAGGCGTAAATGCCGGCCGCCTCCTGGCGGATCATGCCGGCGCGCAGCATCAGACGGTGCGATGCGATCTCCGCTTCCTTCGGGACCTCGCGCAGAGTGGGGAGAAAGAAGCGGGATAGGCGCATGGAATCTCGGTTCCCGAGGGTTTGCGGACGGCCGCGGCAGTGAAAGCGGAAGCGTCGCAGAAATACAAGGGGCGCGGCCGGAGGCGACCCTGGACCTGGAACCGCGCAAATTTTTTTGCCCTCGACGGGCGGCAACCGCGTGACAAAGGTTTTTGGATCGATTACCAATGCGGCTGCAACCCGGAGCCGCGGACGTTTGCGAGACTTCGGGATAGCGGTCCAAGTCTTGGGAGGATGTGACCCGGCGCGTAAGTAGCGGCTGCATCGCCCTGGACACGGGAACAGTGCGGGCGCGCAAAATCCATAAGTACGTGGAAACTGAAGGGTTCAGACAAGGATTTTGCAGCAGGGCTTTGGCCCTGCTTTTTCTTTTGGCGGTGAGGCCACGCGACCGACAATGCCGCACGCGTTCGGCATGAACGCCTTAATAAAATCCGACAACCTATTGATTTTATTATCTTCCAAGCGACATCGGGGGCCCGAAGGGCGCCGTCAGGGCGTCGAGCGTGACCAGCCGCTCGACATAGACCACGTAGCAGGCCGTAAAGACCGCGGTGGACACCAACGTGGTCCACAGGAGCTTGCGGCCGAGCCGCGGCACCGCCGGTGCGCCGGGCTCGGTGCCCTCGGCAATGTCGCCGGCCTCGTGCTGGCTGCGCACCCCCCAGGGCAACACGGCGAACAGCACCACCCACCAGATCAGGAAGTAGATCGCGACGGCGGTGGTGATCGGCATGGCTTCAGGCCTGCTCCAGCTCGACCAGCGTCCCGGCGAAATCCTTCGGGTGCAGGAACAGCACCGGCTTGCCATGGGCGCCGATCTTCGGCTCGCCGTTGCCGAGCAAGCGGGCGCCGGCACGTTTGAGCGCGTCGCGCGCGGCGCGGATATCGTCGACCTCGTAGCATAGGTGGTGCATGCCGCCGTCCTGGTTGCGCTCGAGGAACCTGGCGATCGGCGAGCCCTCGCCGAGTGGCTCCAGCAGCTCGATCTTGGTGTTGGGCAGTGTGACGAACACTGTGGTCACACCGTGGTCGGGCTGCGGCACCGCGGCCGAAACGTCCGCGCCCAAAGTGTCGCGGTAGACGGCGGCGGCCTTGCCGATGTCGCGCACCGCGATCGCCACGTGATTGAGCCTGCCGATCATGTCGTCGCCTCTGCTGCTTCCTGGCAGTATGAGTTAGCGGCCGAACTTGGCCTTCAACTGGTCCCGCACCGGGCCGAGAATGCTGGTCTTCTGCTTCTCGGCGCCGGCCAGTATGTCCTGGACGATGTCGCGCGGCGAGCGCCCGCCCCAGCCGGCATCGCGGAAATAGATGTTGGCGGCATTGCCGACCACGTAGGTGCTCCAGGCGGCGGCGAGCCCCTGGGGCAAGGCTGTGAGCACCGTGCTGGCACCGAGCGTCGCGGTGCGCATGAGATCGGCGGCGACGTGCAGGCCGTATTCGGCGGCCGCCGTCAGCCCCCAGGCGCGCAAGATTTGCAGCACCATGCTCTGGGAGTTTGTGAGCGAAAAATCGGTGCCGTAGATGGCGCCGATGCGCTGGACCATGAGCGTGTCGATCGCCATACCGCCGAGAATGTCGAACACCGGCACCGGCGTGACGCCGACGATCAAGGCCTTGCCGAGCATGTAATAGCCGATCAGGCGGCCCACCTCCTTGCCGCGCACTTCCTTTTTCATCTCTTTGAGGCGGTCGCTGACGTCGCTGGCAAAGAGGCTGGCGTTGAGCGCGATGATGGCCTTGCCCTCGCGGTCGAGCACTTCGAGCATGCGCGCCTCGAGCGCCTCGATCTTGGGCTTGGGCTGGAATGCGACGATCTCGATCGACCCGTCGGCTTTGTGAATCTCCCGCTCGGCCTCCTTCGGCGCCGCGGCTGTGAAGACGATGTCGGCCGCGCCTAAACGGTTCCCGACCTTGCGGAGCACCGATTCCGAGATTTCGCGGATCTGCGCCGGCCCATAGAGGTCGGCCTTGTTGATCACCAGCAGCATCGGCTTGTGCAGGTCGCTGAGCTGCTTGAACGCCTCGATCTCGACGCGGTTGAGGTCGCCGTCAGCGACGAACAGCACGAGGTCGGTGTAGCGCACCGTCTCCTCGGCAACCTTGCCGCGCAATTCGCCGGCCGCCTCGTTGATGCCGGGGGTGTCGACCAGCACGAGGCGGGTGTTCTTGAACCCGGTCTTGGCGACCTTGTCAGTCGAGCCGTGCTCGGCGGATACCGCGAAGATCCTCTCGCCGACGAGCGCGTTGAGCAGCGCGCTCTTGCCGGAGCCGACTTCGCCGAAGGCCGCAATTTCGAGGCGGCCGTTCTCGAGCTTGGCCGTGAACTCCTCGATATCCCGCATCTCCTTCTCGATGACGGCGCGCTCTTGCGGGCGCAGCCGCGCGTCGCCTGAGAGCGCGCGCAGCGCCTCGACCGCATCGGGCAGGATGGTCTGATCGTGCATGGCGCTCTCGGCCCCTCGCCTATGCGCCCAACTGGAAGCGCAGCGCCCGCCCGGCCGCGGGCGGAAAAATCCGCTCGAGCAACGCACTCAAGGCGCGGATGTCGGCCGACGGCCGGCGCAACTCCACGCGTACCGCGCCGCGGGCATCCTCGATTTCGCGCTCCACCGGGCTCGGCTCGACCGCAACCGACACGACGTTGCCGGCAGCAAAGCCCTTCGGCATTTTGGCGCGGATCGAGACCAGGATGGCGTCGCGGTCGGCGGCGTTGAACTGATCGGCCTTGTTGAGGACGACGTAGAGCGGCTTGCCTGTCGCCATCAGGCGGGCGACGGCGGCTGCCTCCGGCGCCCGCAAGTCCTGATCGACGACGAACAGAATGCCGTCGCTCTTCGCGGCACTCGCTACGACCGCGGCAAGGTCGCCGTTGTCGCCGTCGATCGGCCCGGCGTCAATGAGGCGCACGATCTCGGCTTGATCGGCTGCCCTGCTGCCAGTCTGGACGAGACCCGCGATCAACGCGGACTTACCGGAAAAACCCGGGCCCGTGATCGTGAGCGCGCCGCGTGGCGGTGGTACGTCGCTTTCGGGCTCGACCGGCATGACCGGCGCGACGGACGGCGGCGGTTCGGCCTCGAATTTCGATGGCAGCCGGCTGCGGCGCTCCCATTGCCGCGAAATCTGCGCGGCGCGCTTTAACACGACCGGATCGGGCAGCGGCAGTTCGGGCAGCGGCTTTGCCGGGATGAGCGCGGGCGGCGCCGCCAGCCGGCGCAGCCGCAGCCAGGCGGCCGCACCGACGCCGATGAAGAAGCAGACCAGCACCGCGCCGTAGATCAAGGCGATGGTCGGGCTTTTTAAGGTGTCGAAGGTGAGCGCGATGTTGGAGGCGAGCCAAACGCCCAGCACCAGCACGGCCGCCGCCACCGCGGCGATGATGACGCGGAGCAGCACATCGGGCCTGCCAGCGAGCAGCAAGAGCGGCGCGAACCATCGGAACATTGAAGGCGGCCCAATTTCCCGTCAGCAAACCCTCGGTGCGGGGGTAAATAGGAACGCGGGGAGCGTTCGGCAACGTCGTGCCGAACCCTACACGTCCAGTACCTGGACGTGGCAGATCGGCTTCTTGTTCCAGCGCTCGGCGATGGCCCCACGCACCGCGCGCCGCACCGCCTCGGTCACGGTCTCGGGATCGCGGCGGCGCGGCTTTGGCAGCGACTGGAACGCCTCCTCGACCGCGTCGCGGGCGATGTCCGCAAAGGCCGCGCCTGCCGCATCGGTCTCGGGGACGCCGATCAGCTCGATTTCCGGGTCGGCGACCAGCACGCCCTTGTCGCTCAAAGCGAGCGCCACGAAAACCACGCCAGCAAAGCTCAAGCGCCGGCGCTGCGCGACAGTTTTGGCCTCCGCGCTGACCAGGAGCGAGCCGTCCTTGTAGAGACGGCCGGACGGAATTTCGTCGACGATTGCCGCGCCGTCGCCGCCGAGGCGGACGAGGTCGCCGTTGCGGCAGACGAGCACGTGCGGCACACGGGCGCCGCGGGCCAGCGCAGCGTGCTCGGCAAGATGCAGCGGCTCGCCATGGGCGGGGATCAGAATTTTCGGCCGCACCCAGCCGATCATGTCCAAAAGCTCGGCGCGGCGCGGATGTCCGGAGACATGGACCAGATGAGTGCGGTCGGTGATGACCTCGACACCTTGGGCGACCAGGCCGTTGATGACACGGGCGACGGCCTTCTCGTTGCCGGGAATGGCGCGCGACGAGAAGATCACGCGGTCGCCCTTGCTCAAGGTGACTTCCGGATGCTCGTCCTCGGCGATGCGGGCGAGCGCCGCGCGCGGCTCGCCCTGGCTGCCGGTGCAGAGCGCCAAGACCTTGTCGGGCGGCAAGTAGCCGTAACTCTCCACGCTGCGGAAATCCTGCACGCCGTCGAGGTAGCCGGTTTCGCGCGCGACTTGGGCGACGCGCTCCATGGCGCGGCCGACGAGCACCACCTCGCGATCGGCGGCGCGCGCCGCATCGGCGACGGCGCGGATGCGGCCGACATGCGAGGCAAACGTCGTCACCGCGACACAGCCCGGTGCGGTGCGAATGAGCTCGGCCAAGGTTTTGGCGACGTCGGCTTCGGACGGCGAGCGGCCATCGCGCACGGCGTTGGTGGAATCGCCGACGAGCGCCAGCACGCCCTCGTCGCCGAGCGCGGTCAATCGCGCCTGGTCGGTGGCCGCGCCGATGACGGGGGTCGGGTCGATCTTCCAGTCGCCGGTATGCAGCACGATGCCGGCCGGCGTACGGATGGCGAGCGCGTTGGACTCCGGAATCGAATGGGCGACGTTGATGAAGTCGACCGTGAACGGCCCGAGCGTGAGCCGCCCGTTGTGCGGCACGACCTTGACCGGCACCGGCGGCGCGGCGGGCTCCGAGAGGCGCTTGGCCTCGAACAGGGCGGCGGTGAACGGCGTGGCGTAGAGCGGCACTTTCAGCCGCGGCCACAGATCGATCAGGGCGCCGAGATGGTCCTCGTGGCCGTGGGTCAGGACGAGGCCGACGATGTTCTTGCGCTCCTCGATCAGGAAACGGATGTCGGGCAGGATCAGATCGACGCCCGGGAGCTGCTCCTCGGAGGCGAACGACACGCCGCAATCGACAATCAGCCATTGGCGGCGGCGCTCGTCGCCGAAGCCGTAGATCGAGAGGTTCATCCCGATCTCGCCGATGCCGCCCAGGCTTGCGAAGACGAGCTCGTTCTGCGCCATCAGCGGGCGCTCCGTCCGGCCGCCGCGACGGGGAAGACGTCGCCGGCGGCAATGACCTGCACACTGCCGTTGGGCAGCCGCAACAGCAAGCGGCCGCGCTCGTCGAGCGCCTCGCAGCGGCCGGAAAATTCGCGCTCGGGCAGCCGCACCCGCATGTCGCCGCCGATACCGATCGAGCGCTCGAGCCAGGCGGCGCGAATGGCGGCGAAGTTTTCACCGCGCTGCCATTGTTCTAAGCGCCGGAGCATCGCCGCGGATAGTGCCATGAACAAGTCTTCCGCGGTCACGGTGGTGCCGGCCGAAGCAATGTCGGTCGCAGGGTACGCCGTCGCGACCGGGTGATGCATGCAGTTCACGCCGATGCCGATGGCGATCGCAAGCCTGCTGCCGATCGTGTCGCTTTCTATCAAAATGCCGGCGAGCTTTTGCATGCGATGCAGAACGTCATTGGGCCATTTCAGGGCAAGGCCGGCGCGCAGCTCCGGCGCGCAGGCAACGATCGCGTCATAGGCGGCAAGGCCAGCGACGAACGACAATTGCGGCGCATCCTCCGCTGCCGCCGGATCGCTGACGAGCAGCGTGGCGTAGAGATTGCCAGGTGTCGACACCCATTCGTTGCCGCGCCGGCCGCGGCCCGCCGTCTGCTGCCGCGCTGTGACCCAGAGCGGGCCGTTGTCGGCGTCGCGCGCGCGCGCCAAGGCCTCGGTGTTGGTCGAGGCCAGCGTGTCATGAGCCGAGAGGCGAATGCCTGCGGCCGCCGCCGCGGGGTCAAGGCGCATCAGAACAAGGAGCGGGCCGCCGCGCTCGCCGCGCCGACGAGCGGCCCCGGATTGAGGAAGAACAAGACGTTGAATAGGCCGCAAATCGCCAGCACCACTTTCAGTTCGACCGGCATGGCCTGAAAGCCCTCAGCCGCGTCGTCGAAATACATGACCTTGACGATGGCGAGATAGTAGTAGGCGCCAACCACGCTCGCCAGCACGCCGATCACGGCAAGCACATAGAGCCCGGCCTTGATCGCGGCGAGGAAGACGAAAAGCTTGGCGAAGAAGCCGGCGAGCGGCGGTACGCCGGCCATGGAGAACAGCAGCATCGCTAGGAAGAATGCCATGGTCGGATTGGTGCGCGACAGGCCGGCGAGCTGATCGATCGACTCCACCATGCCGGTCGAGCGCCGCATCGAAAGGATCACGGCAAAGATGCCGAGCGTCATGGTGATATAGATCGCCATGTAAACGAGCACGCCCTGCACGCCTTCGGGCGTGCCGGCGGCAAGCCCGACCAGCGCGAAGCCCATATGGCCGATGGAGGAATAGGCCATCAGCCGCTTGATGTTGCGCTGGCCGATGGCCGCGAACGAGCCGAGCAGCATGGAGGCGATGGCGACGAACACCACGATCTGCTGCCACTGCGAGGTGATGCCGGGAAACGCCACCACGGTAGCGCGCACGAACATGGCCATGCCGGCGACTTTCGGCGCGGCGGCGAAGAACGCCGTCACCGGCGTCGGCGCGCCTTCATAGACGTCGGGCGTCCACATGTGGAACGGCACCGCCGAAACCTTGAAGCAGAAGCCGGCAAACAAAAAGACCAGACCGAAGATCAGCCCGATGCCGCCGTGGGACGCAGCTTGGGCGATGCCGGAGAAGCTCACGGTGCCGGTGAAGCCATAGACCAGCGAGGCGCCGTACAGCAGCATGCCCGACGACAGCGCGCCGAGGACGAAATATTTCAAGCCGGCCTCGGTCGAACGCAAATTGTCACGGTGGCTCGCGGCGACGACGTAGAGCGGCAGACTCATCAGTTCGAGGCCGAGATAGAGCGCGATCAGGTCGGCGGCCGAGATCAGCATGAACATGCCGAGCGTCGAGAGCACGATCAGCACCGAATACTCGAAACGCTGCTGGCGCTCTTGTTTGGCGAAATCGATCGACATGGCGATGGCCGCGACCGAGCCGATTGCCGCCAGGACCTTGAGAAAGCGCGCAAAGTTGTCGACGACGAAGCTGCCGTCGAAGCTCGTCAGCTTGCCGGCGGGCAACAGGCAAACGATCGCGCCGGCGGCGACGAGGAGTAAGATCGCGGCGACATCGACGACGCGCACGATGCGCTCATCGCGATAAGCGCCGAGCATCAAGAGTAGCATGGCGCCAATGCCGAGCACGAGCTCCGGCGCGAGCGGCAGCAGGTTCGACACGTTCGCGGCTGCGTTCATCGCTTCACCTCGCCCATCGCCGACTTAACCGGTGCGAGCGCGTGCTGGTAGCTGTCCATCAGCTGCGTGACCGAGGCTGCCGAGATATCGAGCACTGGCTTCGGACAGATGCCGAACAGGATGGTGAGGATCACCAGCGGCGCCAGCACCACCATTTCCCGCCAGCCGAGGTCGCGAATGGCGGCAAGGCTCGACTTCTCGAGCTTGCCGAAGATGATCTTACGGTAGAGCCATAGCGCGTAGGCGGCCGACAGGATGGTGCCGACGGTCGCAAGCGTCGCCACCCAGGTGTTGACGCGGTAAGTGCCGATCAGCGCTAGAAACTCGCCGACGAAACCCGACGTGCCGGGCAACCCGACATTGGCCAGCGTGAACACCATGAAAGCGAAGGCATAGAGCGGCATGCGATTGACCAGCCCGCCATAGGCGGCGATCTCGCGGGTGTGCATGCGGTCGTAGACAACGCCGACGCAGAGGAACAGCGCCGCCGAGACGATGCCGTGGGAGATCATCAGGAAGATGCCGCCGGCGATGCCCTGGGCGGTGACCGCGAAAATGCCCATGGTGACAAAGCCCATATGGGCAACCGAGGAGTAGGCGATCAGCTTCTTCATATCCTCCTGCACAAGCGCCACCAGCGCGGTGTAGACGATAGCGACGACGGAGAGCGCATAGATCAGCGGCGCCAGCGCCTGCGAGGCGTCCGGGAACATCGGCAGCGAGAAGCGCAGGAAACCGTAGCCGCCCATCTTTAGAAGGATCGCGGCGAGAATCACCGAGCCCGCGGTCGGCGCCTCGACGTGGGCGTCGGGCAGCCAGGTGTGCACCGGCCACATCGGCATTTTCACGGCGAACGAGGCGAGGAAAGCGAACCACGCCCAGGTCTGCAGGCTGCGCGGGAAGGCGTGATGCATCAAGGTCGGGATGTCGGTGGTGCCGGCCTGCCAGTACATGGCCATGATGGCGAGCAGCATCAGCACCGAGCCAAGGAGCGTATAGAGGAAGAACTTGAAGCTGGCATAGACCCGGCGCGGCCCGCCCCACACCCCGATGATCAGGAACATCGGAATGAGGCCGCCCTCGAAGAACAGATAAAACAGCACCAGGTCGAGCGCACAGAAGGTGCCGACCATCAGCGTTTCGAGCACCAGGAATGCGATCATGTATTCGCGCACCAGGCGCTGGATCGCGGTCCAGCTGGCGAGGATGCAGATCGGCATCAGCGCCGTGGTGAGAATGACGAACGGCAGCGAGATGCCGTCGACACCCATCGAATAGGTGATGGCGCCGCCGAGCCAGGGCCGCCTCTCCAGGAATTGGAACTCCGCCGACGACGCATCGAAACGCCACAGCACGATTAGCGAGATGGCGAACGTGATCAGCGTCGTCCACAGCGCAGCCCAGCGCGCGTTGCGCATGCCCGCTTCGTCGTCGCCGAGGGTGGCGATGAACAGCGCGCCGAGCAGCGGCAGGAAGACGATGACGGAGAGGATCGGCCAGCTGGTCATCCGTGTCCCCCGCCGAACATGAACCAGGTGATGAAGGCTGCGACGCCGATCAGCATGGCGAAGGCATAGTGATAGAGGTAGCCGGTCTGCAGGCGGATGACGCTCTTGGTGACGTCCAGCACCCGCGCCGACACACCGTCAGGGCCGAAGCCGTCGATGATGAAGCCGTCGCCGCCCTTCCAGAACAGGCGGCCGAGCCAGATCGCCGGCCGCACGATGAGAAGGTCGTAGATCTCGTCGAAGTACCACTTGTTGAGCAGGAAGCGGTACAGCAGCGGCTGCTCGCGGGCGAGCCGCACCGGGATGTCGGGCCGGCGGATGTAGAACTGATAGGCGACCAGGAAACCCAAGATCATCATCACGGTCGGCGTCAGCGAGACATAAATCGGCAGGTGCTCCATGCTCTCGAGCACCTTGCTGTCGGGCCCGAACTTCAGCGCCTCGCGGAAGAAGCCCTCGACCTCGGAGCCCGTGAATATCGAAAGAAACGGCCAGCCGGCGGCGATCGAGCCGATGGCGAGGATCGCGAGCGGCACCAGCATCACCGGCGGGCTTTCGTGGGCGCCCTCGTAGTGGTGCTCGTCGTGCGGCGTGCCGTGGAAGGTCTTGAAAATGAGGCGCCAGGAGTAGAACGACGTCAGTGCCGCAGCGGCGACCGTCATCAGGAAACCGTACGGCGCCATCGGGTTGGTGCCGACGGCAGCCGCCTCGATGATCTTGTCCTTGGAAAAATAGCCGGCGGTGAAAGGAAAGCCGGTCAGCGCTAAGGTGCCGACCACCATGACGCCGTAGGTGAACGGAATTTTGCGCCACAGGCCGCCCATGTTTCGGATGTCCTGCTCGTGGTGCATGGCGAGGATCACGGAGCCGGAGCCGAGGAACAAAAGCGCCTTGAAGAAGGCATGGGTGAAGAGGTGGAACATGCCGACCGAATAGGCGCCCACCCCCATGGCGACGAACATGTAGCCGAGTTGCGAGCAGGTCGAATAAGCGACGATGCGCTTGATGTCGTTTTGCACCAGGCCGACGGTTGCGGCAAACATCGCGGTGGTGGCGCCGATAAAGGTCACAAAGGCGGCCGCGGTCGGCGCCAGCTCGAAGAGCGGCGACAGCCGGGCCACCATAAAGACGCCGGCGGTCACCATGGTGGCGGCATGAATGAGTGCTGACACCGGGGTCGGGCCCTCCATGGCGTCGGGCAGCCAGGTGTGCAGCAGAAACTGCGCCGACTTGCCCATGGCGCCCATGAATAGGAGCAGACACACCACGGTGAGCGCGTCGAAATCCCAGCTCAGGAAGTGAATGTTTTTGCCGGCGAGGCCCGGCGCCTGCGCGAACACGGTGTCGAAATCGACAGCACCGGTCAAATAGAACACCGCGAAGATGCCGAGCGAGAAGCCGAAGTCGCCGACGCGGTTGACGATGAAGGCCTTGATGGCGGCGGCGTTGGCTTCGGGCTTGTAATACCAGAAGCCGATCAGGAGATAGCTCGCGAGCCCGACGCCTTCCCAGCCGAAGAACAGCTGCACCAGATTGTCGGCCGTGACCAGCATCAGCATGGCGAAGGTGAAGAATGACAGATACGAGAAGAAGCGCGGCTTGTAGTGGTCCTCGGCCATGTAGCCGATGGAATAGATGTGCACCAGCGAGGAGATCGTGGTCACCACCACCAGCATCACCGCGCTGAGCGAGTCGATGCGCAGCGCCCATTCCGACTTCAGGTCGCCGAAGCTGATGAACGTGAAGATCGGCACGCGCGTGTCGTGATCGAGAAAACCGACGTCGTAGAAGGCGTACCAGGACAACACGCAAGCGATGACGAGGAGCGTCGAGGTGAAAAGCTCGGCGATGCCGGAGCCTGCCGCCGACGGCTCGATGGGCGTGTCCTCATGATGCGATTCTTGCGCCGCCGCATGGTCCTCGTGCGGCGACGGCGCGGCGCGGCTGTGCGCTCTATCGACCGTCGCCGGCGCGTGATCGTCGTGGGGCGCCGGCGGGTCCTCGCCCGGAAAACGATTGCGCGCGCCGACGAGCGAGATGGCGCCGGCAATGACGGCGCCCAGAAGCGGCAGGAAGACGATCGCCAGATACATGCGGCTCATTGCCCCCGACGCGTCATTCCAGCCGATAATTTTAGCTGGCGCATGATCTTGTCCGAAAATCGGCGTCCACTTTTCGGGATCATGCGCTAGCCTTTCAGGAGATCGATGTCTTCGACCGCGATCGAGCCGCGGTTGCGGAAATAGGCGACCAGGATGGCAAGGCCGATGGCGGCCTCGGCGGCGGCCACTGTGAGCACGAGCAGCGCATAGACCTGGCCGACGATGTCGCCGAGGAAGGTCGAGAACGCCACGAGGTTGATGTTTACCGCGAGCAGGATGAGCTCGATCGACATCAGGATGATGATGACGTTCTTACGGTTGAGGAAGATGCCGAGCACGCCGAGCGTGAACAGAATCGCGGCAACCGAGAGATAATGGCCGAGCCCGATGATCATTAAAGCCCTACAGCCCCTGCCCCGATTTGACCTTAACGATCTCGATGGCGGTGTCGCGCCGCCGTGCTACCTGCGCGGCGATGTTTTGGCGACGTACGTTCGGCTTATGCTTCAGGGTCAACACGATGGCGCCGACCATGGCGACCAGGAGAATGACGCCGGCGGCCTGGAAGAAGTAGACATAGCGCGTGTAGAGCACGAGGCCGAGCGCTTCGGTATTGCTGACGTGGCTCGCCGGCGGGATCGGGGCGGTGATGGCTTGGAGCTCGCTCGGTCCAATAGCCCAGGCGAACACCAAGGTGATCAACTCGGCGAGCAACACCACACCGACCAGCGCCCCGATCGGCAGATAGGCGAGAAAGCCCTGGCGCAACTCGGCGAAATCGACGTCGAGCATCATGACGACGAAGAGAAACAGCACGGCGACGGCGCCGACATAGACCACGATCAAAATCATCGCCAGGAACTCGGCGCCGATCAGCACAAACAGGCCCGCGGCATTGACGAAGGCGAGGATGAGAAACAGCACCGAATGTACCGGGTTGCGCGCGGCAATGACCATCACGGCCGAGGCGATGCAGACGCCGGCAAAGAGATAGAAGAAAATGGCGTGAAGGATCATGGGCGGCCAAACATCTCAGCGGTAGGGCGCGTCGAGCGCAATTGCTTGCGCGATCTCGCGCTCCCAGCGATCGCCGTTCGCGAGGAGGCGGTCCTTGTCGTAGTAGAGTTCCTCGCGCGTTTCGGTGGCGAATTCGAAGTTCGGGCCTTCGACGATGGCGTCGACCGGGCAGGCTTCCTGGCATAGCCCGCAATAGATGCATTTGACCATGTCGATGTCATAGCGCGTGGTGCGGCGCGTGCCGTCGTTCCTGCGCGGCCCGGCCTCGATGGTGATGGCCTGCGCCGGGCAGATCGCCTCGCACAGCTTGCAGGCGATGCAGCGCTCCTCGCCGTTCGGGTAGCGGCGCAGCGCGTGCTCGCCGCGGAAACGCGGCGACAGCGGGTTCTTCTCGAACGGATAGTTGATCGTCGCCTTCGGCCTGAAGAAGTAGCGCATCGACAGCACGAAGGCCTGGACGAATTCCTTCAGGAACAGCGAGCGGGCGGCCTGATCAAGCTTCATGGCAAAACCTCCCGCTCAAAATCGCGGGCACGAACCGGCGAGTGCATGGCCGATCCAATAGCCAGCGGTAGCGAAGATGGCGATATCGACAGCGAGGATGACGCGGCGCACGATGGAGAGGTTCTCCTCGAACGCCGTGCGCTGCTCCAAAGTCTGCGGGCCGGCCTGCGCGCGCCAGCGCCGGTCGGCGATGCGGATCAGCGGCACATAGAGCGTGACCGCAATCACCGTTCCGGCGAGCGCGCCGAGCCAGGCTGGCAGCGAATAGTCCATCGACCTTCCTCATTTCGGCGCCCAGCCCGCGACTTGCAGCACCGCCGCCACGATCGCGACCATGGCGAGCGAGATCGGCAGGAAAACCTTCCAGCCGAGCCGCATCAGCTGGTCGTAGCGATAGCGCGGCACGAAGGCCTTCACCATCGCGAACATGAAGAACACGAAGCCGACCTTCAGCACGAACCAGACCACGCCCGGAACCCAGGTGAACGGCAGCACCGGGAACGGCGGCAGCCAGCCACCGAGGAACAGGATCGTGCACATGGCGCACATGGTGGTGACCGCCACGTACTCGCCGAGCATGAACATCATGTAGGGCGTGGAGCCGTATTCGACCATGAAGCCAGCGACGAGTTCCGACTCCGCTTCGACCAGATCGAACGGCGGCCGGTTGGTCTCGGCCAACGCCGAGACGAAGAAGATGACCAGCATCGGGAACAGCGGCAGCCAGTACCAGCGCAACAGCCCCCACGGCGTATCCTGCGCCTCGACTATGGCCGTGAGGTTGAGCGAGCCGACGCACAGCAGCACGGTGATGATGACGAAACCGATGGAAACCTCGTAAGAGACCATCTGCGCCGCCGAGCGGAGCGCCGCGAGGAACGGATATTTCGAGTTCGACGCCCAGCCGGCCATGATCACGCCGTACACGCCGAGCGATGAGATGGCGAAGATATAGAGAATGCCGACATTGATGTCGGAGATCACCCAGCCGGCATCGACCGGGATCACCGCCCAGGCGGCGAGCGCCAGCACGCAGGTGACGAGGGGCGCCAATAGGAACACGCCCTTGTTGGCACCGGCCGGGATCACCGGCTCCTTGAGCACGAATTTGATCAGGTCGGCGAAGGACTGCAGCAGGCCCCACGGCCCGACCACGTTGGGGCCGCGCCGGATCTGCACCGCCGCCCAGATCTTGCGATCGGCAAGGAGAATGTAGGCGACCGCGATCAGGAGGACGACGAGGAGCAGCACGCTCTGCGCCACCATGATCAGCAGCGGCCAGATATAGTCGGACCAGAACGCTTCCATCGCGGTCCTCTACTCCGCCGCCGTCACGGCCGATCGGCCGTGGGCGATCGCCGAGCACTCCGCCATCACCGCCGAGCAGCGCGCGATCGGATTGGTGAAATAGAAATCGTCGACGCTGGAGCGGAACGGCGTTTTGTCGGCGCTGCCGCCGCGGCTTGCGAGCTTGCGCAGATCGGCGGCGGCGCCCGGTGCGACCTCGCCGACCCGCTGCATGTGCGGGAGCGCCGCGTAGAGCGCGCTGCGCAGCGCGGCCAGCGAGTCGTAGGGCAGCTTCTTGCCCAGCATATCGGAGAGCGCGCGGAAGATCGCCCAATCCTCCCGCGCATCGCCGGGTGGAAACGATGCGCGGGTCGCCATCTGCACGCGGCCTTCGGTGTTGACGTAGGTGCCGGATTTTTCCGGATAGGCCGCGCCGGGCAGCACCACGTCGGCGCGCATAGCGCCGCGATCGCCGTGGGTGCCGACATAGATGACGAAAGCGCCGGGCGCGATGTCGATCTCGTCAACGCCGAGCAGGAAGGCAATGTCGAGCGAGCCTGAGGCCGCCATCTGCCGGGTGTTGAGCGCGCCCTCGCCCGGCACGAAGCCGAGATCAAGCGCACCGACGCGCGACGCCGCGCTGTGCAGCACGCTGAAGCCGTTCCAGTTGTCCTTCACCGCGCCGAGATCGAGCGCCGCCTTGGCGGCGAGCGACGCGATCGCCGCGCCATCGGCGCGGGCGAACGACGCCGCGCCGATCAGCAGCAGCGGCCGTTCCGCCTTGCGCAGATCGTCCGCGAAGCCGTGGCGGGCGATATCATCGAGCGTGTCCGGACCGGCGCCGAGATAGTCGTAAGGGTAGGTCAGCTCCGCTTTCGGCCCGATCACGCCGATGGGGAATTTGCCGGCACGCCAGCGTTTGCGGATGCGCGCGTTGAGGATCGCGGCCTCCTTGCGCGGATTCGAGCCGACGATCACAAGCGCATCGGCGACATCGATGCCGGCGATGGTGGCGTTGAAGGTGTAGGCCGCCCTGCCCCATTTCGGATCGAGCATCGATCCGTCGGGCCGGCAATCGAGATTGGCGACGCCGAGCCGCGTCATCAAATCCTTCAGCGCAAAAATTTCCTCGACCGCGGCGAGGTCGCCGACGATCGCGCCGACGCGCTTCGAATTGGCACGCCTCATTTTGCCGGCAATGGCCTTGAACGCCTCGGTCCAGGTCGCCGGCCGCAAGTGGCCGCCCTCGCGTACGTAAGGCTGATCGAGGCGTTGCATCCGCAGGCCGTCGACTATGTGGCGGGTCTTGTCGGAAATCCACTCTTCGTTGATGGCATCGTTGGCGCGCGGCAGGATGCGCATGACCTCGCGACCGCGGGTGTCGATGCGGATGGCGCAGCCGAGCGCATCCATGACGTCGATGGATTCGGTCTTGTTGAGCTCCCACGGCCGCGCCGCGAACGCATAAGGCTTCGAGGTCAGGGCGCCGACCGGGCAGATGTCGACGACGTTGCCTTGCAGCTCCGACGTCATCGCCTGTTCGAGATAGGTGGTGATTTCCATGTCCTCGCCGCGGCCGATTGCGCCGAGCTCGGGCACGCCGGCCACCTCGGTGGCAAAGCGCACGCAACGGGTGCACTGGATGCAGCGGTTCATCGAGGTCTTGACCAGCGCGCCGAGATATTTGTCCTCGACCGCGCGCTTGTTCTCGTGGAAGCGGCTGGCGTCGATGCCGTAGGCCATCGACTGGTCCTGCAGATCGCATTCGCCGCCCTGATCGCAGATCGGGCAATCGAGCGGATGATTGATTAGCAGGAACTCCATGACGCCTTCGCGCGCCTTGCGCACCATGGCCGAGCGGGTCGAAAGCACTTTCGGCGAGCCATCCTTGTTCGGCATCAGGTCGCGCACCGCCATGGCACAGGAGGCTTGCGGCTTCGGCACCCCGGCGACCTCGATCAAGCACATGCGGCAATTGCCGGCGATCGACAGCCGCTCATGGAAGCAAAAGCGCGGAATCTCGGCGCCCGCGGCCTCGCAGGCCTGGAGCAGCGTGTACTCCGGCGGGACGTCGATCTCTCGGCCGTCGACGATGAGCTTGGTCATGCCACTTGTCCATCCGGCGCGCACCGCGCCGTCTTCCACAATTGCGCTGCCGGCAGGCTCTCCCAGCCGAACGCATGGTCGGATGGGCCGTGCGTCGTCAGATGCTCGAGCCGCTCCTTGGCTTCGTCGAGCGTCGGCCGATGGCCGGCCGGCACCCCCCACATGACGAGGTGCGGCGTATCGAGCGGCGCGAACCATTCCGGCCGGCGGCCGTAGAACCTTTTGTGCACCGTCTGCCAGACGAAATGCTCCAGCGCCTCGACGCTGTCCCACACCGACAGGTTCACCGCCATGTTCGGATCGGGGAACGGGCGGAAATTCGTGGCGTTGCCGCTGTCGTCCTTGAGCCGCCAGACAAAGCCTTTGCTGCGCTCGGCAATGTCGTTCACCAGGTCGAGATTGTTCATGAAGTCGGCCATGCGCGGATTGTCGGTCCGATACCGGAATCGGCCGATGTTCAGCTGCGCGAGATGACGGGCTTCGCTCATTGTCCTACAGTGACGGCTCAAGATGAGGGTTGGCGGTGTATTGTTCGATGCGCCGCTCGATCTCGGGACGGAAGTGGCGCAGTAAGCCCTGCACCGGCCAGGCGGCGCCGTCGCCGAAGGCGCAAATGGTGTGGCCTTCGATCTGGGTGGTGACCTCCATCAGCATGTCGATCTCGCGCTTTTGCGCGCGGCCCTCGGCCATGCGCTCGAGCACGCGCCACATCCAGCCCATGCCTTCGCGGCACGGCGTGCACTGGCCGCAGCTCTCGTGCTTGTAGAAATACGAGATGCGCGCCATCGCTTTGACGATGTCAGCGGACTTGTCCATGACGATGACGGCGGCGGTGCCGAGCGCCGATTTCTTGTCGCGGCAGCCGTCGAAATCCATCAGCAGCGTGTCGGCCTGATCGGCGCCGGCGGGAACGAGCGGCATCGACGAGCCGCCGGGAATGACGGCCATGAGATTATTCCAGCCGCCGCACACGCCACCGGCGTGCTTCTCGATCAGCTCACGCAGCGGAATGCCCATGGACTCTTCGACGTTGCACGGCCGCTCGACATGGCCGGAGATGCAGAAGAGCTTCGTGCCGGTGTTGTTCTGCCGGCCGATGCCGGCGAACCAGGCTGCGCCGCGGCGCATGATGTCGGGAATTTGCGCGATGGTCTCAACATTGTTCACGGTGGTTGGGCAGCCGTAGAGCCCGACGTTGGCGGGGAACGGCGGTTTTAATCGCGGCTGGCCCTTCTTGCCTTCGAGGCTTTCGAGCAGCGCCGTCTCCTCGCCGCAGATATAGGCGCCGGCGCCGTGGTGCACGACAATGTCGAAGTCGAAGCCGTGGACATTGTCTTTGCCGATGAGCTTGGCGTCGTAGGCCTGCTGCACGGCCGCATCCAGGCGCTGCCGCTCGCGGATGAACTCGCCGCGCACGTAAATGTAACAGGTGTGGGCGCCCATGCCGGTGCCTGCGATCAGGCAGCCTTCGACGAGGAGATGCGGATCGTTGCGCATCACCTCGCGGTCCTTGCAGGTGCCGGGCTCGGACTCGTCGGCATTGATGACCAGATAGCTCGGCCGGCCGTCGGACTGCTTCGGCATGAACGACCACTTCAGCCCAGTCGGAAAGCCGGCGCCACCGCGGCCGCGCTGGCCCGAGGCTTTGACCTCGTTCACGATAGCGTCGCGGCCCTTTTCCAGGATCGCCTTAGTGCCGTCCCAGGCGCCGCGGGCGCGCGCACCGTCGAGGCCCCAGTCGCCCTGGCCGTAGAGATTCTTGAAGATGCGGTCCTTGTCGGCGAGCATCGATCAGGCCTTGTCCAACAATGTCGTCTGACCGCCGATTGGCGCGGAATTCAATCGATCGATCTGCGGTCCTGGCTTGGGCGTCTTGCCGAGCGAGAGCTCGTTGAGGATGCGAGTGAAGGAGTCCGCCGTTAGGTCCTCGTAATAGTCGGCGTTGATCTGCACCATCGGTGCGTTGACGCAAGCGCCCAGGCATTCGACCTCGGTCCACGAGAATAGGCCGTCCTGGCTGACGTGATCTTGTTCGCCGATCACGCGCCGGCAGACTTTTTTCAGCTCTTCCGAGCCGCGCAGCATGCACGGCGTGGTGCCGCAGAGCTGGACGTGGAATTTCCCGACCGGCGACAGATTGAACATGGTGTAGAAGGTCGCGACCTCGAGCACGCGGATCCTCGCCATGCCGAGCAGGTCCGCGGTCGCTTCGATGGCTTTTTGCGGCAGCCAGCCGCCAGCCTGCTCCTGCGCCCGCCACAGCACTGGAATCACCGCCGACTGCTGGCGGCCCTCCGGATATTTGGCGATCTGCCCTCTCGCCCATGCGAGATTCTCCGGCGTGAAGGCAAAGCTCGGCGGCTGCTTCTCGGCAAGGCGGCGCACGCTCATCGGTCGACCTCGCCGAACACGATGTCGAGCGAGCCAAGCACCGCCGAGATGTCGGCTAGCATGTGGCCGCGGCAGAGAAAATCCATGGCCTGCAGATGCGCAAAGCCCGGCGCGCGGATCTTGCACTTGTAGGGCTTGTTGGAGCCGTCCGCGACCAGATAGACGCCGAACTCGCCCTTCGGCGCCTCGACCGCGGCATAGACTTCGCCGGCCGGCACCTTGAAGCCTTCGGTGTAGAGCTTGAAGTGATGGATCAGGCTCTCCATCGAGCGTTTCATCTCGCCGCGCTTCGGCGGCACGACCTTGTGGTCGTCGACGCTGACGCGGCCCTGGCCGTCCGGTGCATGAAGCTTCTCGATGCATTGCTTCATGATGCGGATCGACTGGCGCATTTCTTCCATGCGGATGCAGTAGCGGTCGTAATTGTCGCCGTTCTTGCCGACCGGAATGTCGAAATCCATCTCGGCATAGCACTCGTAGGGCTGCGCCTTGCGCAAATCCCAGGCGGCGCCCGAGCCGCGCACCATGACGCCGGAGAAGCCGCGCGCCCAAGCGTCTTCGACCTTCACCACGCCGATATCGACGTTGCGCTGCTTGAAGATGCGGTTGTCGGTGAGCAATTCCTCGAGGTCGTCGCACACTTTCAAAAACGGATCGCAGAACGCCGCGATGTCGTCGATCAACTTATTCGGCAGATCCTGGTGGACGCCGCCGACTCGGAAATAGGCCGCGTGCATGCGCGAGCCCGAAGCGCGCTCGTAGAAGACCATCAGCTTCTCGCGCTCCTCGAAGCCCCACAGAGGCGGGGTGAGCGCGCCGACGTCCATCGCTTGCGTCGTGACGTTGAGAATGTGGGACAACAGCCGGCCAATCTCGCAATAGAGCACTCGGATGATCTGGGCGCGTCTCGGCACGTCGAGACCGAGCAGCTTTTCGGCGGCAAGACAGAAGGCGTGCTCCTGGTTCATCGGCGCGACGTAGTCGAGACGGTCGAAATACGGGATCGCCTGCAGATAGGTCTTGTACTCGATCAGCTTCTCGGTGCCGCGATGCAGGAGGCCGATGTGCGGATCGACCCGCTCGACCACCTCGCCGTCGAGTTCCAGCACTAGACGCAGCACGCCGTGGGCGGCCGGGTGCTGCGGCCCGAAATTGATGGTGAAGTTGCGGGTAGCGGGTTCGGCCATCACGCGAGCTCCGCCACTTTCGCGGCTTTCGCCGCGACGCGCGCATTGAATTTGTCCCACATGACGACGAAGCGCTCGTGGCGGCCTTCGCCGATCAGATCGACGCCGTCGTGCGCTTTCACTTTGAACGATATCCGCGGGTCGACCACTTCGGTGCACTCGACTTCTACCGTCACGGTCATACCGGGCAGCGTTGCCGCGAGGTGACTGACATCGACATGGACGCCGAGGCTGCCCTCGCCCGGATCGAGGTGCGGCGCGAGCAATTGCGTGCAGACCCACTCCATCAAGACGATCATGTAGCCGGTGGCGAACACCTTCGGCATCGCCGCGATCTCCGGCGATTCCGGATAGGTGTAGGGCACTGTCTTGTTCTCCGGCACCTTGTAGGCGAAGCGGTGCTTCAGTCCGGGCTTGAGCGTCGGCTTCATGTCACGACCCCTGCCCACCGCCGCCGGCCTTCGCCTTCTCGTCGCCCGGCAGCACATAGTCGGTGCCTTCCCAGGGGGACAGAAAGTCGAAGTTGCGGAATTCCTGATTGAGCCGCACCGGCTCGTAGACCACACGCTTGAGCTCGTCGTCGTAGCGCACCTCGACAAAGCCGGTGAGCGGAAAATCTTTCCGCAGCGGATGCCCCTCGAAACCGTAGTCGGTCAGGATACGGCGCATGTCGGGATGGCCGTCAAAGACGATGCCGTAGAGATCGTAGGTCTCGCGCTCGAACCAGTCGGCGCCGGGAAATATTTCGATGATCGAAGGCACGGCCGTGCTCTCGTCGGTCGCGACTTTGACGCGGATGCGCAGGTTCTGCTTCGGCGAAAGCAGGTGATAGACGACGTCGAAGCGCAAATCGCGACCCGGCCAGTCGAGCGCCGTGATATCGACGATGTTCCAGAACTGGCAGCGCGAATCGTCGCGCAAGAACTTCATCACGGCGACGATCGCGCTCGATTGCGCAGTCACAGTCAATTCGTGAAAGGCAACGGCATAGTCCGTCACCGAAGGCGCAAGCGCGCCTGTGACGGCCTTGCCGAGCGTGTCGAGCGTCTCGTCCATGACTTTCAGCGTTCGATGGTCGCGGTGCGGCGGATCTTCTTTTGCAGCAGCAGGACGCCGTAGAGCAGCGCCTCCGCCGTCGGCGGACAGCCCGGCACGTAAATGTCGACGGGCACGATGCGGTCGCAGCCGCGCACCACCGAGTAGGAATAATGGTAGTAGCCGCCGCCGTTGGCGCACGAGCCCATGGAGATGACGTAGCGCGGCTCCGGCATCTGGTCGTAGACCTTGCGCAGCGCCGGCGCCATCTTGTTGGTCAGCGTGCCGGCGACGATCATCACGTCGGATTGCCGCGGCGAGGCGCGCGGCGCGAAGCCGAAGCGCTCGGCATCGTAGCGCGGCATCGACATCTGCATCATCTCGACGGCGCAGCACGCCAAGCCAAACGTCATCCACATCAGCGAGCCGGTGCGCGCCCAGGCGATCAGGTCGTCGGCGGCCGCGACCAGAAAACCCTTGTCGGCAAGCTCGCTGTTGAGCTCGGAGAAGAACGGATCGTCGGCGCCCACCGGCTTGCCGGTACGCGGGTCCACGATGTCGCGGCTCGGCGGAGCGATAGCGGATTCGCTCAATCCCATTCGAGCGCTCCCTTCTTCCATTCGTAGATAAAGCCGATAGTCAGCACTGCAAGGAACACCATCATCGACCAGAAACCGAACACGCCGAGTTGACCGTAGGCCGCCGCCCACGGAAACAGAAAGCTCACTTCGAGGTCGAAGATGATGAAGAGGATGGCGACGAGGTAGAAGCGGACGTCGAACTTCATCCGCGCGTCATCGAAGGCGTTGAAGCCGCATTCGTAGGCCGAGAGCTTTTCCGGGTCCGGCTGCTTATAGGCGACGACGAAGGCGACCACGAGCAAGGCAAGCCCGATGACGGAGGCGACGCCGATGAAGACCGCGAGCGGCAGGTAGCCGAGCAGGAACTCGCTCATCGACTGGGTCATCGGGAGCCCTTCTGATCGATCGCTTCGGACACGATTTCCGCTAAACGGAATATGTCCACTGCGGCGGCGTTCCGCGACCTGCGACGCGCTGATTTGCCCCAATTTTCAGCGGATTCGCACTAGTGACGGAACTTCGGCGACCCTTAGCGCAGTGCACAAAGAGGCGCAAGGCGGCCTGTGTGTTGGCGCCGAGCGTTCGGGTCCATTTCGTGCGTACTCTTGGCGCGTTGACGCCGCCGCGGCGGCCGATGCTACGATCCCGTGACAAGATCGAGGGAGGTCCGATGCGCCGGTCGATGGCATGCGTTGCGCTTGTCGCAGCCGGGACGTTCGCCTTCAGTGTATTGGCGGTCTCTCCTGCGGAGAATTTCCCGGAAAAACCGATCAAGCTGATCGTGCCGTTCGGTCCCGGCGGACCACCGGACGTCGCCGCCCGCATCATCGGCGCCTATCTTTCCGACCATCTCGGCCCGGTGGTGGTGGAAAACCACGTCGGTGCCGGCGGCACACTCGCGGCGCGGGCTGTGGCGGCTTCGACGCCCGACGGCTACACGCTGCTCGCCGCGACAGCCGGCTCGCTCGCCATCAGCCCGCAGCTCTACAAGGACGCCGGCATCGACCCGGTCAGGCAATTCGCCGCCGTCGCCATGGTGTCGTCGGCGCCGCTCGTCATCGCCATCAATCCGCAGGTTCCGGCGAAGAGCGTCAGGGAGCTGGTCGCGTATACCAAGGCCAATCCGGGCAAGCTCAATTACGGCGCGGTGATCGGCACGCCGCCGCACATGTGCGGCGAAATGTTTAAGCGCATCACCGGCGCCGATATCGTGTTCGTGCCGTACAAGACCGCGGCGCAGGCGGCCACCGACGTGCTCGCCGGCCAGATGAACATGACGTTCGAGGGCACCACCGCGATCGTGCCCCACATCAAGTCCGGCCAAGTGCGCGCGTTGGCGGTCACCAGCCCGCACCGCATTGCGGAAATTTCCGACGTGCTGACCATGGACGAGCTCGGCTATCCCGGCATGCCGCCGGATTCCTGGCAGGCCATCGTGGCGCCAGCCGGCACGCCGTCGGCGATCGTCGCCAAGATCAACAAGGCCGTGAACGAAGGCTTGGCCACGGCCGCGGTGCGCGACCGGATTTTGGCGCTCGGCGGCGAGCCGCAGCCGAAATCGGTCGACGAATTTGCCGCCTTCATCGCCTCGCAGTATCAGCGCTGGGGCGAAGTCATCCGCATCACCGGCGTGACGTTGAACTAAAGGACGCAAAACCGATGACGAAGCCGATCGCCGTCTCGCGCCGCGACGCCATGCTGGTTGCGCTCGCCGCCGCCATTGCCGCGTCACCCGTCCGCGCCGACGATTATCCGACGCGGCCGGTGAAGATCATCGCGCCGTTCGGCGCCGGCGGCCCGACCGACGTCTACACCCGCGACATCGCCGAGGAGCTGCAAAAGTCGCTGCGCCAGGCGTTTGTCATCGAGAACCGGCCCGGTGCCGGCACCACGCTCGGCACCGATCTCGTCGCTCACGCCACGCCGGACGGCTACACGCTGTTGATGGTCTCGAGCACCCAGACCGTCAACGAAACGCTCTATGCCAACAAGCCCTACCGGCTGTTGGGCGACCTCGTAGCGATCGCGCCATTGATGGCCAACGATCTGGTGCTGGTCATTCACCCTTCCGTGCCGGCAAAAAACCTGCAGGAGCTATTGGCGCTCGCCCGCGCCAAGCCGGGCACGCTGAATTTCGGATCGTCGGGGCCAGGATCGAACTACCACATGGCTGCCGAGCTTTTGAAAAGCCTTACCGGCATCGACATCGTCCACGTGCCCTACAAGGGCTCGACCGGAATGCGTACCGACATCCTCGGCGGCCAGATCCAGATGCTGTTCGACTCCATTCCGACCATGGCGTCGATGGTGCAGTCCGGCATGGTGCGCGCGCTCGGCACCAGCGGCGCGACGCGGTCGCCCATTTTGCCCGACGTGCCGACGATCGCCGAAGCCGGCGTTCCCGGCTTTCAGTTCAGCCAGTGGGTCGGCTTCATGGCGCCGAAGGCAACGCCGCAGCCGATCGTCGACAAGCTCAACGGCGCGATCACCACGATCCTCAAACGCCCCGACATCAAAGCCGCCTGGGAGGCGCAAGGTGCCATCCCCATGGTGATGACGCAGGCCGAATTCACCACTTTCATGACGGCGGAAGTCGCCAAATGGGCTAAGGTCATCACGGCCAACCACATTACGCTGATCGATTAGGTGAACGATGAACGACGTAGCGACGTCTGCCGCAGCCATCAAGGCCGAGGAGCACTGGACCACTAAGGACGGCGGTGCCGCAAAGCTGTTCCTGTTCGAGAAATGCGCTGGCGATCCGGCCAGGACCGCGGGCACCATCCTGTTCGTCCACGGCTCGTCGATGGCGGCGCAGCCGACCTTCGACCTGCAGGTGCCCGGCCGGGCCGACTCCTCGGCGATGTATTTCTTCGCGCGGAAAAACTTCGACTGCTGGTGCGTCGACATGGAGGGCTACGGCCGTTCCACCAAGGACCGCAACAACAACGCCCCGATCGCCCAAGGCGCCGACGATTGCTTTGCGGCGGCGACCTATATCCAGAAGCTGCGCGGCAAGCGGCCGTTCCTGGTCTACGGCATTTCCTCGGGCGCGCTGCGCGCGGCGCTGTTTGCCGAGCAGCACCCCGAAATGGTCGCGCGCCTTGCGCTCGATGCCATGGTGTGGACGGGAGCGGGCTCGCCGACGCTTGCGGAGCGCAAGAAGAAGCTACCGGAATTCCAGGCCAAGAACCGCAGGCCGATCGACAAGGCCTTCATCCACTCGATCTTCGACCGCGACCATCCCGGCACCGCGGAGGAAAAGGTCATCGACGCGTTCGCCGACGCCGTCATCGCGCTCGATACCTCGGTGCCGACCGGCACTTACGTGGACATGTGCGCGCACCTGCCGGTGGTCGATCCGGCGAAGATCAGCGTACCGACGCTGATCATGCGCGGCCAATGGGACGGCATCGCAAGCTTTTCCGATCTGGTCGCGTTCTTCGAGAAGCTGCCGAACCCCGACAAACAGTTCGCCGTGATGCCGGGAATTTCGCATGCGAGCTTCCAGCAGAAGAATTATGCGCTCGTCTATCACATCCTGTTGAGCTTCTTCACCCAGCCGACGCCGCTCTACCGGGGGTGAGAATCCCGGCATTCAGGGGTAAACTGTCTGCCGGCGAGCGTTGCCCATAAAGCGCAGCCCAGGGAGGCGGACATGAAGCGACGCGATCTCTTGCAAGCCGGCGGCGCCATCCTCGGCACGGCAATGCTGCCGACGGCGGCGCGGGCGCAGGCCGCCGCCAACCATGAATTCGTCGTCAAGGACATCGTCTATCATCGCGACGACAAGCCGCGTCTTGCCCGGCTGTACCAGCCGGCCGGCAGCGGCCCCTTTCCGGCCGTGCTGCAAATCCACGGCGGCGCCTGGAACAACAAGAACCGCACCGACGGCCAGAACACTTCGCTCGATCTCGCGGCCGCCGGTATCGTCGTGCTCGCGATCGATTTCCGCAACGCGCCCGAGGCGCCCTATCCGGCGTCGCTGCAGGACATCAACTACGGCATCCGCTGGCTGAAAGCCCACGCCGGCGAGTTTGGCTCCAGCGCCGCCCAGATCGGCGCCTATGGCACGTCAAGCGGCGGCCACCAGGTTCTGCTCGCGGCGATCCGGCCGGACGATCCGCGCTATCGCGCGCTGTCGCTCGCCGAGGCCCCCGACATGGACGCCAAGCTTGCCTTCGTGGTCTCGGGCTGGGGCGTGCTGTTCCCGCTCGAGCGTTACAAGCTCGCCAAGGCCAAAGGCGACGAAACGCTGGCCAAGAGTCACGACATCTTCTTCGGCAGTGAAGCGGGGCAGATCGAGGCGACGCCCGCTTTGATCATCGAGCGCGGCGAAAAGGTTTATCTGCCGCCGGCGCTGGTGTTCCAGGGCACGAAAGATCAGTGGACCTCAGTCGAGCTCGCGCAGCGCTTCGCCGACGACTACCGCAAAGTCGGCGGCACGATGGATCTCGCACTGTACGAAGGCTCAGGCCACACCTTCGTCAACGAGCATCCGTTCGATCCGAATTCGGTGAAGGCGGTGCAGACCATGATCGCCTTCATCAAGAAACACGGCTCCGAGCGTCGCGCGCAACAATGACGTCCGACAGCGGCGCTCCGCCGCCGCGCCTCACGTCGGCCTCCGCAAGCATCGAAAGGCATTCGTATGGCGTTCTCCAGTTGGCGCGGCGTCGTCGGCATGATCAATCCGACCATGCGGCCGGGGGTGACCGAGGAAGTCTGCCGGCTGCTGCCCGAAGGCATCGGGCTTATTCCCCTCTTCCTCAACATCCGGCGCGGCACCGCGGACGAATTTCACACCATGATGCCGCACTATGAGAAGCTTGTTGCGGTGCTTGCCGAGGAGAAGTGCGATCTGATCCACCCGCACGGCGCGCCGCCCTTCATGGTGCTCGGTCGCAAGGGCGAGGCGAAGATCGTCGCGGCCTGGGAGAAGAAATACAAGGTACCGATCATGAGCGTGGCACAGAACCACGTGAATGCGCTATCCGCACTCAAGGCCAGGAGCTTCGTCGGCGCCACGTATTTTCCAAAAAAACTTAACGACGTTTTCGCCAAATATTTTCGCGATGCCGGATTTCAGGTGCGCGGCATGGAAGGCATCGACGTGCCGTTCAACGAGGTGCAGAACCTTTCCGGCGAGCAAGTCTATGCCCACATCAAGAAAAATTTCCTCAAAGCCAAAGGCGCCGACGCCATCTACATGCTCGGCTCCGGCTGGCGCACGCTCAACATCATCGAAACGCTGGAGCAGGATATGCAGGTGCCGGTGGTGCATCCAGTGCCGGCGCGGGTGTGGGAAATCCAGAAGCGCCTGCACGTGCGGCAGCCGGTCGCCGGCTACGGCCATCTGCTGTCGGCGTTCCCATGAAATCGGCCGTCGCCATCGCCTTTGCTCTGATTTTGGCTGCAGTGAGCGCCGCCCAGGCTCAGTCGGTCGAGCAGTTCTACAAGGGTCGGCAGCTGACCATGATCGTCGGCACCTCGCCGGGCGGCATCAACGACATCACCGCGCGGTTCGTCGCGCGCCATCTTGGCCGCTTCATTCCCGGCAATCCGACGCTCGTGGTGCAGAACCAGCCTGGCGCCGGCGGCATTGCGTCGGCCAACCGCCTCTACAACGTGTTCGACCGCGACGGTTCGGTGATCGTCAAGCTCGAGCGTGCGGTGCCGATGCTCGCGATCCAGGGCGACCCCGCGGTCAACTTCGATCCGCTGAAGATCACCTGGCTCGGCAGCCTCTCGTCCTACGCCAAGGACTCCTATCTGATGCTGGTGATGGCGACCAATCCGGCGACGTCGGTCGACGAACTGAAGCCGCCCGGCAAAAAATCGATCACGCTCGGCGGCGACAATGCCGCCTCCAGCAATCTGATCTTCGCCACCATCGCCAAGGAAGTCCTCGGCCTCACCATCAAGGTGGTGCGCGGCTATACGGGCGCCGCGCCGATGTTTTTGGCGATGCAGTCGGGCGAGATCGACGGTCAGATCATCGGCTTCAGCTCGGTGCGCACCGGCCAGCGCGACCTGTGGAGCCACGGCGCTTTCCGTCCGCTGCTGCAGTTCGGCCGTGGGACGCGGCTTGCCGATTTTCCCGACGTGCCGACCGCCATTGAACTGACCGAGGATGCGAACGCGCTGGCACTTCTTGATTTTGCCAATTCGCAATTCGCCATTTCGCTTCCCTTCGCCTTGCCGCCGGGCGTGCCCGAAGATCGGGCCAAAGCGCTGCAGACGGCGTTCATTGCGATGTGCGCGGATCCTGCGGTGCTCGCCGAGGCGGAAAAGCTCGGCATCGAAATGAGTCCCATCGACGGCGCAAGCGTTCTAAAGTCCATCGCGCTCGCCGCCGCGACACCGCGCGAGGTGATCGCGCGCTATAACAAGCTCGTCGGATTGGATAAGAATTGAGACAACGAACCGGAGCCAAGCCATGCCGTACACGCTGAGCGAATTTTGCGCCGACCTCTCGGCGACGCTGAAGGCCAAGGGCACCGCCGCCCTGCCCGAGATCGCCGAAAAGCTTTCGGCCCTTCTGTCCAATCCGGCTTTCGTGGCGGAAACTTTCAACGACGACACTCCGATTGGCCGGCGCGAGCTGTGGCACGATCCGGCGACCGATGCCTACGTGCTGGCCCACGTCCAGGAAGGCGGCAAGGTCGGCAAGCCGCACAGCCACGGCGCCTCATGGGCGATCTATGGCACCGCCCGCGGCGTCACCGAGATGACCGAGTGGCGCCGGGTCGACCCGGTCGCCGAAGAGGCTGCTGTGCTGGAAAAGGCGAGCCACTATGCGCTGGGTCCTGGGCAGACGAAGGCCTATGGCTCAGGGGTTATCCACTCCACCGCCCACCCCAAAAAAGCTTGGGTGATCCGCGTTACCGGCACCAATCTCGACGCCATCCCGCGCTACCACTTCCGCGCCAAGACCGACAGAATCCTCGAAGGCGTGTGAGCGTGGAACTCGGCTTGCGGAGCCCGTACGGGCTCCGCAATGACCGTCCGAGCGGCCACAAGGCGCCGCAGTGACGCTCTCTAGATCTTTGATATTATTCGGAAATGGCGGGAGCGACGGGGCTCGAACCCGCGACCTTCGGCGTGACAGGCCGACGCCGACCGTTGAATTCTCTACCATTTCGGGCGCCATGTTGCAGCCTTGTCGCAGGCTGGT
>Ga0306920_100001346_pt1 | contig 30367 bp, 28 predicted proteins | sample flu12Cox44000170_FD_204666 | JGI IMG/M metagenome (GOLD analysis project Ga0306920, IMG submission 204666) | Lab enrichment of tropical soil microbial communities from Luquillo Experimental Forest, Puerto Rico - flux4day.12C.oxic.44.000.170 (v2)... | ecosystem: Environmental > Terrestrial >... | reverse complement strand
CTGCCGAGGGAGGGTCGAGAAGGTTACGATGCTCAGCGGCGTAAAGACCAAACCGAGGCCGAACCCTTGCAACACCCCGGTCGAGATCACCGGGCCCATGCCCATGTAAAGCGAGAAACCGGTCATCTGCCACATCGCGATCGCGGTCAGCGTGAGCCCCGCCAGGATCGCCAGCCTGGTATCGACGCGCCCAATGAGTCGGCCGACGACGAACATCGCAGCCATCGTGCCGAGGCCGCGCGGTACCAACACCAACCCAGTCGTCAGCACCGGATAGTTCAGCAGCTCCTGCAGCATCGTCGGCAACAAGACCATGGTCCCAAACAGCGGAATGGCTACGAGGAACATCAGGATCGTGCCGACGGCGCAATTGGCATCCTTCAATAAGTCTCGGTTGAGAAAAGACCGGTCGGTGGCTGTCGCGGTGTGGACTACGAACAGGTAGAAGGCGAGACCGGCGATCGACGCTTCGACCCAGATCTCGGTCGAGCCGAACCAATCCTTGAGCTCGCCGCGGTCGAGAAACATCTGCAAGGCGCCGATCGCCAGGCTCAACGTCGCAAAGCCGAAAAAATCGAACGCCTCGCGATGGGCGCGCCGCGTCTCGCGAATGAAAATCAGAATTCCGGCGGCGGCAAGAACCCCAAACGGCACATTGATGAAGAACACCCAGCGCCAGTTGTATTGGTCGGTCAGCCAGCCGCCGAGCGCCGGACCGATAATCGGGCCTAATATGACCCCCATGCCCCAGACCGACATCGCTTTGGCGTGGCGCTGGGGTGGATTGATCTGAAACAGCACCGACTGAGACAAAGGCACGAGCGCCGCTCCGCAGACACCCTGCAGCAAACGATAGATCACCATTTGCGCGAGGCTCGCCGCCACGCCGCACAAGGCCGAGGCCAGGGTAAAACCGGCGACCGAGAAGAAAAATACCCACTTGATGCCAAAGCGGCCGGCGAGCCAGCCGGTCAGTGGCGTCATGATCGCCGCCGCGACGATGTAAGAGGTCACCACCCAGGCGATCTGGTCCTGCGCGGCCGAAAAGCTGCCCTGCATATGCGGCAGCGCGACGTTGGCGATCGTGGTGTCGACCCCCTGCATGAAGGTCGCCAGCATGATCGAGACCGTGATCGCACCCCGGTTGGCAGCCGGGACGGCAGTTTCGCCCCTCACCGCTCCGCTGCTTGCGTGGTCGAACCGGCGAACCATGCGAACAGCCGCGCGACGCGGTTGAGCCACGGACGGCGATGCTCTGTGTCGACTTCCACGGTCGCACTCAACCCGGCGTGCAGTGGTGCATCCGGGTCGAAATGGTCGATGCTGAGGCGTACCGGCAATCGCTGGACGACCTTCACCCAGTTGCCGGTCGCGTTCTCAGCCGGCAGCAGCGAGAAGGTCAACCCGGTCCCTGGGCTCAAACTTTCGACCTTGGCCGGGAAGACGACGTCGGGATAGGTGTCGACCTCGACCGTGGCCACCTGGCCCGCACGCATATGGGTCAGCTCGGTCTCCTTGAAATTGGCCTCGATCCAGACCCGGTCCGTCGACATCAGCGAGAACAGAGGCGTCGAAGCCGTGACGTAATCTCCGACCTGGAGCTGCTCGACCTTGGTGACGATTCCGTTTTCGGGCGAGTTGATCACTGTGTAGGAGAGGTTGAGCTCGGCGCGGTCGAGCGCCGCCTGTGCGTGCTGCACCATCGGGTGCTGCTCCAAGGGAATATCGGGATCGCCACCGATGTTGGCGAGGGCAACGGCGACATCCTGCTGCTTTGACGCGAGTTGCTGCCGCCCCGTCTCGTAGGCTTGTCTCGCTTGTTCGAACTGCTGCTGGGAGGCGGTGCCGGAAGCGAGCAGACGCTGCTGCCGCTCGAATTCGTGCTGCTGATAGTCGACCATGGCCTCGGTCGCCCGCGCGTCGGCCCGTTTTTGGTGATAGGTCGCCTTTAGCGCGTGAATTTGGAACCGTACAGTGGCCAGCTGCGCCTTGGCTTCCTCGACCGCGATCTGAAACGGGCGAGAATCGAGGCGAAAGAGCACTTGGCCGTCCTTGACCCTGTCGTTGTCGCGAACATCGATTTCAACGACACGGCCTGAGATATCAGTGCTGATCGCGACCCGCGCGGCCTGGACGTAGGCGTCGTCGGTGGAGACGTAACGCCCACCCGTCAGATACCAGTACCCGGCGGCAAGCAGGACGACGAGCGGCCCGGCGAGCATCAGCGGCAGCCGCACTCTCTGGCGCAAAGTGCGCCGGCTTCCGATGCGCGCCGAGCGACCGTCCGCGCCGGCTCGACGGGCGCCTATTGTCGGTGATGTTTCGTTCTCGACGGCACTCGTCACTGGTGGCCTCCCACCGGCGACAAACCCGCAGAAGCCTTTGCTACGCGCAGCCCAGGGTGGTCATTCGGCTCGTCGAGGTCGACGTATTCGGCAACGGCAAGCGAAGGAACACGTTCCGAAAGATTGTCGTGGACGCGCCCGAGCAGGTCGATCAGATGCCGACCGTCCGCCGCGGAAAGGCCCGCGAAGGCCTCCGTGCGAACCTCCGTCGAGAGGGTGAGAATGCGGGCGAGGATCGGGCGCGCCTTCTCGGTCAGGACGAGGCGGTGGGCGCGCCGGTCGCCGGGGTCGGGCCGTCTCTCGATCCAGCCGTCCTCCTCCATGCGATCGATCTGTCGAACCAAGCTCATCGGCTTGATTTCGAGCAGATCGGCGAGGCCGGCCTGATTTATCCCTTCGTTCCGGGCGAGGTAGCCCAGCACCTTGCACTGCGCCCGGGTGAGACCGAGGAAGAGCAGCGCTCGCTGGTTGAAGCGGCGCCCGAACAGGCGGGCGACGTCGTGGACGAGAAAGCCGAAGCTGCGGTCGAGATCCATGGCGATACCAAACGGTAGAAACGACGCATAGGTGATAATAAGCCTTGATACCAAAAAGCGCCACCGTCGTCGAAATCGCAGCTGGTAGTCCGGAATTCGATGGCTCGGTTCCGGGTTGTTGCCAGCCGCAACAAACAGTTGCATCGGAAATCGACCATCGCTGCTTCTGCAGCTAATCTACAGCAAAATTTCGCCTTCAGGTTGAAACACTCGTCCCACCAGGCGGGACAAACCGCCGCCCTCCGTGCAATGCCGGCGGTCTCGGTGATAGCCCATCAGCCATCCGCGCCTCTTTCGTCCAGCCGCAGTCCGTTCCCAGCCGCGCCATGGGCCGAGGTATGCAATATGAATATGGCAAATTTACAGACATGATTATCGCAATAAGCGCGTTTCGCGGTCGAGTAGGCCGGCTGGCCGTCCGATGTTAGCGAAGAGGACGGGAGGTTTCCTCTCAACCAAAAGCAGAGGCGCAACAATTTCAAACGGCCCTCCTAGCCGGCGTGATGCCCCGCCCACGCTTTATCCGCGATGCAACGGTTCGCCCGAGCCTTGCGACGAGTTGAGGCAACGCTTATCCTTGTCCTACCGACGATAGCGCGTCCGCGGCCTGTCGATAGACCGCCGGACAAGGGAGGGTGATCTGATGGCAACCCGCGACACGAATAACCAGAGCTCCTATGTATACTTGGGCTTGGCTGGCGAAACCGGGCGTGGCCGGGTGGTGCAGTCAGGTCTCTTTCGAATGGCCGAAGGGGGCGAAGAATGGCAGCGGCTGGAACGCGGCTTGCCCGAAGCGCCAGCCGTGCGCGCCTTGGCCACGCACCCGCGACAGCCCGAGATCATCTACGCCGGTACGCAATCCGGGCCTTACCGAAGCGCCGACCGGGGTGAGCACTGGGAGAAGGTCGATTTGCCCGGTCACGGCCTGCCGGTCTGGTCGCTCTTGTTCCACCCGCACGATCCCGACGTGATCTTTGTCGGATGCGAGAACTGCGAGATCTATCGCAGTGACGATGCCGGTGAACGCTGGACCCGTCTGCCGGTCAGCGTGCGCTTTCCCGAGATCACCACCGCGCCGGGCGCCAATCCCGCAAAGCGGGTGCTGATGATGGACGCCAGCGCCGGCGAGCCCGAACTCCTGTACGGTGCGATCGAGGTCGGCGGCACGATCCGCTCGACCGACGGCGGTGCGCATTGGGAGAACCTGAGCCACGGCCAGTACCTCAACGATGACGCCGTCGACATGCATGGCGTACTGGTCAGCCGTTGGCGACCCGGCACGGTTTATGGCATTGGCCGAGCGGGCATGTTTCACAGCGCCGACGGCGGCGACCATTGGCGGCACGTGCCATTAGAGCCGCTCAATGCCAAGGGCCAGATTTACTGCCGCGACATTCGCGAGGTGCCGGGCACGCCGCGCAAGCTGTGGGTGGCGGCGGGCGGCAGCTTCCAAAGCGAGGTCGGTGTGCTGTTGCGTAGTGCCGACGGTGGCGACAGCTGGACTCGTGTCGATATGGGTCAGCGACCGGCGCACACCATGTTCGCTGTAGCCTTTGACGAACGCCGGCCGGAACGAATGTCTTGCGCGACCAATGGCGGAGAAGTGTACAGTAGTCTAGACGGCGGCGAGACTTGGATCATGCACCCGTCGCCGCCGGGCGGCACTCAGATCTATGCCCTGGCGCGCAGCTGAGCTCATCTCCGATCGGGGGCGCGACCCGCGCACGGCACGGGCTCGACGGCGCATCTGCGAGGCGCCGTGAACTCCGCGACCGAGGACGTAACGACCCGCCCCCCAAGATGCCAAAGTGGCAGGCCATCAGTCCAACCACCAAGTTGGTGGTAAATCCGGAACATCGCACACGCCGCGCAATCCGAGACACGGGCGTGAGCGGAGCGGACCGCTTCCAGTCCCACCCCGTCGCAGCTGGCCACGCCGGGGAACTAGCGCGAGCCCGTCGCTCACCGGGGTGGCATTCCGTGCGTGTGTCGCCGATTGGTAGAAGCTCTCCGGCGAACATAGCGGCGACGGCTGACGGACGCCAGAATGCGTCTTCTGGAGCGTGATCGCCTCGTCAAACTGCCGATTGCTAAGCCAACAATACCGTCTATTTGGACTTCGGCCCGTCCGCTCGATCCTCGATCGAGGTAAGCCGATCCAGCATGGCTTCGACCTCGGCGCGTTGCTCTCGGATGTATTCATAGTATAGCCGCTCCATCCGGCGGTATGGCGTGCCGCGGACGCTTGCGAGCCCATTGTGCCGTTCGTCGTGGCTTGCGAGGATTGCGTCGTATTTCGCGCGAAAATACCGCAGATTCTGATCCAGGTTCACAAAGCGTTCGTCCGACAGCAAATCGACTGCACGCTGCGTCTTGCCCATCGTAAACGGCGACTGGAGGGTGAAGAGTCGAAACGTCGTGTCATAAAGATCGTTCGGCTCGTGCACCGGCAGCGTCTTTAGCAGCGCGCCCTGCCGCGTGGGTAACCAGTGAAATTCATGAAGCGCGTCTCGCTCGGGTCCTTCGTGCTGAATTTCCCGGTAGTCGGTGATATTCCCCTCGGTACCGAGCTCTGCCAGGTTTACGAACTCGTTTGCGGGCACGGCGAGGTTGAATATCTGACGAAACTTTACCGCTTGAACGGACAGCGGCGCCCAGATGTTGGCGGCGGCCAAGGCGTTCCGCAACGTATGGGCGCAGTTGTCGGCCCAGACATTCCAATTGTAGTCGGCCTCACCCTCGGCGTATTCGCGGTTCTTGTCGTTCAGGAAGGCGATGATTTCATCCAACATCGGCTCGGTCACCGGAAGGCGCGCGCAGAACATGGACCGGGCAAACTGGAGGGCGAAGTCGGTACCGATGCCCTCGTTCTCGATGAAATTCTCGAGGCTTGCTCCAGCGCCGGAGCCTGGGTAGTCGTGAAACTCCACCCCCTTGTAGACGCCCTTGCTGATCACGTCACGCACTGTCGCCTCGAAATGGGCTTGGGTCAGGCGCTCGCCGGTCTTGAGATTACCGTCATGGAAAAGTTCGTATCCTGGAATCGCCACCCAGTTGACGTTGCGAAACCAACGGCCGACGCTGACACCGGCACCGTGCTCCGGATCGTTTAGCTCGGTCGCTGCGGCTCGGCACCGCCGTAGCTTCGGGAAAGGCGCCTCTTCGTCCTTGCAGGCCCCTTTGATGTACATGGCCGCGTGGCCCGCGACCCCGCCCTCACCCTTTAGCTTGGAGCGAAATTGGCTCGTGGCGCAGAGTTCCACGTAATAAGGAAAGAGCTGTTCGTAGACTGTATCGGGGCGTCGCTCGACAATGATGCGATCCGCCTTCAGCATAAACCGCGAGATTATGCCGTCGTCACCACATGCGCTGAGTAGGAAAGTCGTCCCAGCGAGAAGCACGGCAACGATGCGCCGACCTGCTTCTTCGCCAAACCGGATGTGGAAGCGACCGACTGCGCCGATCACCCGAGACCAGCAACAGAAAGAGGGCCAGGTGCCGACACGCTTGAAGTCCGCCAGCAACGCGCGTGCAGGCAGCAGTGTAGTTAGCCTCATACCGGAAGCCACATCCGCGTCCCCGTCATGAAAAGCATTTCGGCCAATCTCCATTGTCAACCAGATTTTGTTTGACACGTCCAGACGGCTGATCAGAATCTTGCTTAGCTTTCGTTTTTCCGGTCGTCGCTCTGCCCCAATCGTAGCCGGGCAGATCAAAAATCTCGGTTTCACTCGCTCTCCGCGAAAAATAGTTAGCGATCTGGTGTGAGATTTGCAGTGAGAAGACACGGCCCTTGGTGGACCTGGCTGGTCCTACTTGCTGTCGCTATCGTGCTGGCGTCATGTAAGCCGGACACTAAAGTCGAGGCACAAGAAATACGCCCCGTCCGCACGGTGACTGCCGCCAAAGGAGAGGCCGGCGAAACCGTGGTACTGACCGGGCACGTCCAAGCCGAAGACGAGCCCGCATTTGCCTTTCGCATCGCCGGGCGGATGATCGAAAGACCGGTCAACGTCGGCGATCGGGTCGAGGCGGGACAAGTGTTGGCCAAACTCGACCCCGAGAACGAGCTCAATGAGCTGCGCGCGGCGGAATCTACACTCGCCGCCGGGCAAGGACAATTGACCTACGCGCGCGGCGATTTCGAACGACAGCGTCAGCTGCTGGCGAACGGCCACACACCCCGAGCCCGGTTCGACCAGTCGCAAAACGCCCTGCAAAGTGCTCAATCCCAGGTCGATGAGGCGGAAGCTCGATTGCGGATCGCTAGGGACCGCGTCAGCTGGACCACCCTCGAGGCGGACGCGCCCGGAACGGTGACCGCCCGAGGCGCCGAACCGGGCGAGGTGGTGCAGGCGGGGCAGATGATCGTTCGGCTCGCCCGCCAGGGCGGGCGCGATGCCGTCTTCGACGTGCCGGCTCAATTGCTCCGCTCGGCGCCAAGCGATTCCGAGATCACGGTGCGGTTGACAGATGATCCCAGCGTGACGGCGACCGGGCGTGTCCGCGAGGTCGCGGCGCAGGCCGACCCGGTGACCCGTACGTTCGAGGTCAAGGTCGGGTTGAGCGACCCACCGGAGGCTATGCGGCTCGGCGCGACCATTACCGGCAGTGTCAAATTGGAATCCGAACCCGTCATCTCGATTCCCGCCGCCGCCTTGACCGAGCTCAATCGGCAACCTGCCGTCTGGATCGTGGACCCCAAAAATCTGACGGTGTCGATGCGAAACGTGGAATTGCTGCGTCATGACCCCGGAACGGTCGTCATAGCTCAAGGTCTCGCCACCGGAGACATCGTGGTAACCGCCGGGATCCAGGCGCTCCATCCCGGCCAGAAAGTCCGGCTGCTCGGGTCATCCTCTTAGATGCAGTTCAACCTATCGAAGTGGGCGCTCGAGCACCGCTCGTTCGTCGTCTATATGATGATCGCGGCGACGATCGCCGGGCTGGGCGCCTTCTACCGTCTCGGGCGGGACGAGGATCCGCCCTTCGTCATCAAGACGATGGTCGTGCAAGCAGCCTGGCCCGGCGCAACCTTAGACGACACCTTGCTGCAAATTACCGATCGGCTAGAGCGCACGCTGAAGGAAACACCGAGCCTCGATTTTGTGCGCAGCTTCACGAGCCCTGGCCGTACGACCATCTTTGTCAATCTGAAACAAGAGACCACCGCCAAGCAAATCCCCGACATCTGGTATCACGTTCGCAAGAGCATCGGCGATATGCGCCACACGCTGCCGGCCGGCGTGGTCGGTCCGGGGTTTAACGACGAATTCGGCGATGTCTTCGGGATCATCTATGGCGTCACCGCAGACGGGTTCACCCACCGTGAGCTCCGCGACCAGGTCGAGGATATTCGCTTACGGCTGATGCAGGTGCCCGACGTTTCGAAGATCGAGATCCTCGGTGCTCAGGACGAAAAGATATTCGTCGAATTTTCGATGCAGCAGCTCGCGGGTCTCGGGATCGACCGGTCGGCTCTGACCGCCGCGTTGGCGTCGCAGAACATAGTCAGCCCATCCGGGATTCTGCAAACCGGCAACGAGAGGCTCATCCTGCGCGTATCGGGCGCATTCGAGTCTGAGCAGGACATCCTTGCGGTGAATTTCGTCGCGAATGGGCGCCTGATCCGGCTACGCGATATCGCCCAGGTTCACCGAGCCTATGCGGACCCGCCGCAGCCCATGTTTCGGGTGAACGGCAAGCCAGCGATCGGCGTTGCCATCTCGATGCGGGAGGGCGGCGATATTCTGACCCTTGGACGGAATATCGGGCGGGCGATGCGCGAGATCAGGGCCGATCTGCCACTCGGCATCGAGCCCATCCTCGTGGCCGATCAGCCTTTTGTCGTCGATCACGCCATTCGCGACTTCACCACCTCGCTGTGGCAGGCAATCGCGATCATCATGGCGGTGAGCTTCGTCAGTCTCGGCGTTCGAGCCGGCGCGGTCATCGCGCTGTCGATCCCGCTGACGCTCGCCATCGTGTTCCCGGTCATGGAACTGACCTCGATCGACCTGCAGCGCATCTCACTCGGCGCGCTAATCATTGCCCTCGGGTTGCTCGTCGACGATGCGATGACCACCGTCGACGTGATGACCTCCCGATTGGCGGCCGGAGACAGCAAGGAGCAGGCGGCGACATTCGCATACAAAACACTAGCGTTGCCGATGCTGACCGGGTCGTTTGTTACGGCCGCCGGTTTCGTGCCTATCGGGTTTGCCAGGAGCTCGGCTGGCGAATACACTTTTTCGATATTCGCGGTGGTGGCCTACGCATTGCTGCTTTCTTGGTTTGTGGCGGTTATTTTTGCGCCGTTGCTCGGCGTGCTGATCCTCTCCAAGCCGAAAGCGAAACCATCGGACAAACCCAGCGCAATCCTCCGCTATTTTCGCGGGTTTCTGGTCGGCGCGATGCGCGCGCGGTGGGTCACCATCGGTGTGACGCTCGCTGGCTTTGCAGCGGCGATTCTGGCAAGCCCGTTGGTGGCGCGACAGTTCTTTCCGCCATCCGATCGTCCGGATCTTCTGGTCGACCTTTCACTGCCGCAAAATGCCTCGATTTATGCCAGCGAAGAGGCGGCCGAGAGGCTCGACGCCCTACTCGAGGGCGATCCCGATGTGGATCGGTGGAGCACCTATGTCGGCCGCGGCGCGATTCGCTTTTATCTTCCCCTTAACGTTGAATTACCGAACGACTTCTTTACCCAGGCTGTCGTCCTTGCGAAGGATGTCGCGGCGCGTGAACGGCTTCAGAAGAAGCTGGAGGCGGCGCTCGCAGAGAACTTCCCGAGCGCAGTGACCCGGGTGTCGCCCTTGGGCCTTGGCCCACCGGTCGGGTGGCCGGTTCAATATCGGGTGAGCGGTCCGGATATCAGCGAGGTACGGGACATCGCGCTGCGGCTCGCGCAGATCGTGGCGACCGATCCGGGCTCGAGGCACGTCAATTTCGATTGGATGGAGCCGGCCCGGATGGTCCGCATCCGCATCGACCAGGATCAGGCACGACTGCTGGGCTTGAGCTCCCAAGCGATCGCCTCCGTAATGAACACCGTCGTGACCGGCGCGCCTGTCACGCAGGTTCGCGATGGCATCTGGCTGGTGGATGTCCTGACGCGGGCGACCGACGAGCAACGTTTGTCGCTTTCGACCTTGCGAAACCTGCAGATCCCGCTGCCGAATGGGCGAACGGTTCCGCTAAGCCAAGTCGCGGCATTCGATTTTGCTCAGGAATACCCTTTGATTTGGCGGCGCGACCGTGTCCCGACGTTAACCGTGCTAGCCGACGTCGCCCCGGGGGTGCTGCCCGAATCGGTGGTCGATGCGCTCGCTCCGGCTGTCGCCAACCTCAGCGCGAGCCTGCCGGCATCCTATAGGATTGCGGTGGGAGGCACGGTCGAAGAAAGCGAGAAATCTAAGGCTTCCGTGTTCGCGGTCGTGCCGCTAATGCTGTTCTTGATGATCACTTTCCTAATGATCCAGCTGCAGAGCTTCAATCGCCTCTTTCTTGTGCTGAGCGTCGTCCCGATGGGCCTGATCGGCATCGTTGCGGCGCTACTCCTCTTCCACCAGCCGCTAGGGTTCGTGGCTATCCTCGGGATTCTGTCGCTGCTCGGCATGATTGCGCGAAATGCGGTGATCCTTATCGAGCAGATCGATTTTGAATTGGCGCAGGGCCTCGATGTATGGAATGCGGTCATCGAGGCGAGCGTGTCCCGCTTCCGCCCGATTATGCTGACGGCGATATCTACGGTACTCGGGTTGATCCCGATTGCGGTAACGATATTCTGGGGCCCGATGGCCATTGCGGTCATGGGTGGTTTGCTGGTTGCGACGGTTCTGACCTTGATCTTTTTGCCGGCATTATATGTCGCTTGGTTCCGTATCAAGGAGCCCGCTGCAATGGGAAGGACCGTCATGCCCAGCCCCACTGCTACGGACGTAGCATGAACCTGGCGCTGGCCCGGCCGGCGGTGGTGCGGGCGGTAAGCTTCTTTGTCCTCTGGATCATGCTTACCAGCGGCAACCGGGCCGATCTTGGGGCCGGAGCCGTGGCGGCTTTGGCGGCCACCTGGGCAAGCTTGCGTCTGTTGCCGCCAAGCACGAGCCGCTTGCGGCCCCTTGCACTCGCCCGGCTCGTGGTGCGCTTCCTCCACCAGTCCGTGGTCGCCGGAGTTGACGTCGCGCGGCGCGCGCTTGATCCCCGACTCCCGTTGCACCCGGGCTTCGTGGTCTACGCCGTAGACCTTCGGCGCGGTCCGGCGAGGAACATGTTCACGACGATGATGAGCCTGCTGCCGGGCACGGTCCCGACTGGCTCGGACGAAAAAGGGGGGCTGCTCATCCATTGCCTCGATGCCGAGCAGCCGGTGGCGGCGCACCTCGCCGCGGAGGAAGAGGTTTTTGCCCGGGTTATTGGAAAGGCGCGCAGCGGTGGCTGACTTCCTAGTCGCCGCCGCAGGTTTCGTGCTGGCGACAGTGGCGCTGGGTTTGGTCCGCATCCTGCGGGGACCAGGCGACGACGATCGCATCATGGCGCCGCAGCTGCTCGGCACCGGCGGTATTGCGGCGCTCCTGTTGTTGGCGGAGGCGATGCGCGTGCCTGCCGCGGTGGATGCCGCGCTGATTTTGGCGTTGCTGGCGGCCTTCGTCTCGGCGGCCTTCGTCAAGGGGTTCGCTCGCCCGGGGGCGGACGGGGCATGAGCCTGGCGCTCGATGCCTTGACCACCCTGGCAGTCTCGGTCGGCGCCTTCTTCTTTCTGGCGGGGACGGTTGGGCTGCTGCGGTTTCCTGACGCGCTCAGCCGTCTGCACGCGCTGACCAAGGCGGACAACCTCGGCCTCGGTTTGGTCGTGCTCGGACTGCTGTTTCAGGTGGAAGGGCCGTTTGCGGCGCTGAAGCTTATCAGCGTCTGGCTCCTCACCTTGCTGGCCGGAGCCACCGTCACCCAGCTGATCGCGCGTACCGCCCGGCCGGGCGGGCCGCCGGTCTGACGGATCGCTTTGGCTTTCGATTCCGGCCTCGCCGTATTGGTCCTCGGAGTGGCGGTCTGGACCATCGCCGCGCGCGACACATTCGCCGCGGTGGTCGGGTTTGTCGCCTACGGGCTTCTGCTTGCGCTGGCCTGGGTGCGTCTTGCAGCACCGGATGTGGCGCTGACCGAGGCGGCGATCGGCAGTGGGGTGACCGGTGGGCTGTTGATCGGCGCAAGCACCCGCTTGCGCCGCACGGAGACGGCCGCGGCCGGCGAGGAGCCGGGCCCGACTCTGCGGCTTGCGGCAGCGGTGCTCTGCGTTCTGGTGTCGGCGGGGCTTGCGGCGATCGTGCTGATGTTGCCCGAGCCCGCGCCGACATTGGCGCCGCAGGCGGCAGCGAATATAGCGGCGACCGGCCTCGGCAATCCCGTCACCGCTGTCCTGATGGCGTACCGCGCGATCGACACGCTGCTCGAGACTGTGGTGCTCCTGCTTGCATTGGTCGGTGTGTGGTCGCTGGCACCAGACCGCGTTTGGGGCGGCTTCCCCGGCCCGCGCCATCATGCTGACCCAGATGGCGTGCTGACTTTCATCGCACAGCTGCTGGTGCCGCTGGGGATCCTGGTCGGCATCCACATCTTCTGGGTTGGCTCGGTTGCTCCCGGGGGCGAATTTCAGGGTGCAACGATCCTGGCCGCCATGTGGATCCTCGCCATGATGGCCGGGTTGGTGGACGCACCCCCGGTGAGCCGGCGTTGGTTACGGCTTTTGCTGATCGCCGGACCGGCGGTGTTCTTCGCGATAGGGCTTGCCGGTTTCGCGATGGCGGGCGCCTTTCTGGCCTACCCGGTCGAATACGCCAAGCTGCTGATTGTAACAATCGAGATACCGGTGACGCTTTCGATTGCAGCGACGCTCGCCCTGTTGGTGGCCGGCCCACCGGAACGAGCGCCGCACAGATGAGCGAGGCCACACTTTATGGATTGTGCGGCGCGGTGCTGGTTGGCCTCGGCCTGTTCGGGCTGATCGTGCATCCCCAGCCGCTCCGCAAGATCCTCGCCTTCAACTTGATCGGCGGCGGTGTCTTTCTGTTGTTCGGGGTCGTGGCCCGCAGAGGCGCCGCGGCCGGATTCGGGGGCGACCCGGTACCACACGCACTGATCATAACCGGTATTGTCGTCGCCTTCGCGGCGACAGCGCTGGCGATAGCGCTGCTGCTCCGGCTGTTTCAGGAGACCGGGCGGGCGACCCTGGGGTCGGATGGATAGCCAGCCCTGATGCCGAATTCCGCAACGGCGGGCGGGTTCCTGCTCGTTCTGGCGATCGTCCTGCCCGTCTCGGGTGTGCTCCTATCGCTGGTGCTCGGCGGGCGGCACGCGGAGCGGATTGCCCTCATTCTGATGCCGGCCGGGCTCGCCGTCGCATTGGCGATCGCCGCCGCCGTCTGGCGCACCCACAATGTGCTGCAGTACTTTGTCGGCAATTGGAACCCGCCGCTTGGCGTGGCATTTCGAGCAGATGGGCTTTCCGCAGCAATGATGCTAACCGCGGCGTTGCTGATCTGTGGCATCGGGCTGTTCGCACGAGGGCAGTTCCCCAGCCCGCAGCAAGCAGAACTACGTGCACCGCTGGTATTCTGGACATTGCTGCTGGCGGTTTGGGGGGCGCTCAACGCCGTCTTTATCGGCGGCGATCTCTTCAACCTTTATGTCGCCCTCGAGCTGCTGACCTTTGCCGCGGTGCCATTGGTCTCTCTAGACGGCCGCGTGGAGACGCTCGCTGCGGCATTGCGTTACCTGCTCTTCGCATTGCTCGGTTCAATTCTCTATTTGCTCGGCGCCGTTCTGCTATATGGCGCTTACGGGACCCTGGATATCGCTCTGTTGTCCGGCCGCATCAATGCGGGGCCGATCGCGTGGGCCGCGATCTCGCTGATGACGGCGGGGCTGCTGGCCAAAGCAGCGCTTTACCCGTTCCACTTATGGCTGCCGCCGGCCCATGCCGGGGCTCCCGCCCCGGCGAGCGCCATATTGTCGGGGCTGGTCGTCAAGGCGCCATTCTTTCTCGCCATCCGGCTTTGGTTCGACATCATGCCCAGGATGCCGGAGCGGACGGCGGCGCAGGTGCTCGGCATCCTTGGTGCCGCTGCGATCCTGGTTGGCAGTGTCGTGGCGCTCCGGCAGGTGCGACTGAAACTATTGATCGCCTATTCGACGGTCGCGCAGATCGGCTACCTGTTCCTGATGTTCCCGCTCGCCATCAAACCCGAAATGGGCCATCCCTGGAACACGACCGCCTGGACCGGTGGCGTTCTTCAGGCCATCTCGCACGCCTTTGCCAAAGCCGCCATGTTCATGGCGGCAGGGCTGATCGCGGAAGCGCTCGGGCACGACCGGATTGCGGGACTATCCGGTATCGGCCGCGCGCTTCCGATAACCGTGTTCGCCTTCGCGCTCGGCGGCGTGTCTCTCATGGGCCTGCCGCCGAGCGGCGGGTTTGTGGCGAAAGCCATGTTGCTGACAGCGGCGGTAGCCGAAGGCCAATGGTGGTGGGCCGTGGTCATCTTGGCGGGCGGGCTGCTCGCCGGCGGTTACGTATTTCTGGTGCTGGCCCGAGCATTGGCCGATGCGAGCCAGCCCTTGACGCTGCTCTCGCCCATCTCTCCAAGCCGGCAAGCGGTGGTTGTAGCGCTGGCGCTATGCGCGGTGCTGCTGGGCTTTGTTCCGCTGCGCCCTTTGGAACTGCTGCAGATCGGCCGCCCTGATATAGCGATCGGCGGCTGAGGTGGATCCCTGCCCGACGCCAATATCTGCGGACTGTCGGTCATGACTGTCGCAGGGGCATTGCTTTTTGCCTCCCTGGCCGTGCCCCTCGCCATGTTGGTGGCTTGTGTGTCGCGGCGCGCGAGAGACCGCATGCCGTCCTTGTTGGCGCTGGCGCCGGCGCCAGCCCTAGTCGCGGCATTGCTGGCCTCTGCTGGCGCGACACTGGTCCTGCCCGAGCCACCGTTCCGCATGACCTTGGCGCTCGACGTGCCCGGGGCGATGCTGCTCGGGGTCGCGGCGTTGCTATGGATCGTCGCGGGCGCTTACGCCTCGACCTATTTGCGCGACGATCCAAACGCCGGCCGCTTTGCGGAGTGGTGGCTGCTCACCCTGACAGGCAACCTCGGCGTCTTCATCGCCGCCGACCTGGTAAGCTTTTATTTGACCTTCTCCGTGGTCAGTCTGGCGGCCTATGGCCTGATCGTGCATGACGGCATGCCGGCTAGCCGGCGGGCCGGCATCATCTACGTGGCGCTTGCCGTGCTGGGTGAGGCGTTCCTGTTGATGGCTTTCGTATTCATGGCGCAAGCCACCCCGAACGGCAGTTTGCTGATCCGCGACGCAGTAGCGGCCTTGCCGGTGTCACCCTGGCGCGCGGCGGCGTTGGCGCTCCTGATCTTGGGATTCGGGTTGAAGATTGGGCTCGCGCCGGCACATGTCTGGATGCCGCTCGCCTATACGGCGGCGCCGATTCCGGCCGCGGCCGTGCTCAGCGGCGCCGCGGTAAAGGCCGGGGTGATTGGGTTCATTCGCTTTCTGCCGCTCGGCACCGCAATGCCCGGATGGGGGGAAGCGCTGGCCGCTGCAGGAATCTTCTCAGCCTTTTACGGCGTTCTGGTCGGGATCACCCAGGAAAACCCGAAGACCATATTGGCCTATTCCAGTGTCAGCCAGATGGGCCTGGTCGCCGCAGCGCTCGGTATGGGGCTTGCCGCGGGCGACAGCGGTGCGGGTTGGGGGGCGAGCTTCTCGGCGGCACATCACGTGCTGGTCAAGGGTGCGTTGTTTCTCGCGATCGGCGTGTCAGCTGCCGCCGGCCCACGCTTGTGGCCGATGCTACCGGCCGCCGTGCTTGCGTTGGGCCTCGGCGGGCTACCCTTTTCTGGCGGCATGCTGGCGAAGCTCGCCGTGAAGGCTCAACTCGGCGACGGGATCGTCGGCACCCTGACGACATTGTCGGCGGTAGGCAGCACGTTGCTGATGCTCAATTTCCTGCGCCGTCTGGTGCAAACCACACCACGAGATCCTGCGACGGCGGAGCCGACCGGGCTCGTGCGGCCATGGCTGATCATGGCCTTCGCGGCCGTGGCGGTTCCTTGGGTCCTCTATCCGGCGTCCGGGAGCGGAACCCTGCTCGATGTGCTCGCTCCCGAGACGCTCTGGGCGGCATTGTGGCCAGTTCTGATCGGCGGGGTGCTGGCCGTTGGGCTGTGGCGCTGGGGACACCGTCTGCCGCGCGTGCCGGAGGGGGATGTCGTGGTGGTGGGGGAAGCTGCGATACGCGCAACCGCCCCCTGGGGCGAGGCGATCGAGGGGGCCGACGGCTATCTGCGGCAATGGCCAGTGGCGAGCCTGTCGCTGCTGACGCTCGTGATCATTCTGGGCGCCGCGATGCTGGCCTGGGGCTGAACTCTGACCGGCGCCCGAATACCTCGCTCGGCGGTGATGATTTGCGCCGCAGTCCTTACGCTGGCGGGCCTGTGGGCGGCGCGCGCCGTGATCACACCTGTTGCCTTTGCCCTGTTCATCATCGCCATAGTCTGGCCGTTGCAACGGTGGCTGCAGGCAGTCCTTCCGCAGGTGATCGCCGTCCTGGTCACTGCCGGGGTCGTCTTGCTTGCAATCGGCGGTGGTGGCTGGCTGGTCGTCTGGGGCTTCGGCGGGATCGCACAGTGGGTGATCGCCAATGCCGCGCGGCTCCAGGGCCTATACATGCATGCGGCCGATCTGCTGGAGCAGCGCGGCCTCTACGCAGTAGAGCTGTTCGCCGAGCAAGTCAATGCTGTGGCTCGTGCAGGTCCTGCGCGCAATTGGCGGCAGCTTGCAGGGCGTTCTCACCTTTTCTGTCGTGACCTTCGTCTTCGTCATTTTGGGCCTGCTCGAAGTGGAGCCGCTCGGGCGTCGCCTTCGCCGGATCGGTAACGCCGCTGCGATCGACACGGCGGCGGCGATTGCCGTGCGGCTGCAGACCTACATGCTGGTTCGCTTCGGCATGAGCGTCGTGACGGGCCTCGCCTTCTGGGCTTTCACCGTGGTCGACGGGCTCGAGCTGCAACGCGAGTGGGAGGTGATCGCCTTCGTCCTGAACTTCATTCCTTTCATCGGCTCTTTCGTCGCCACCCTGCTACCCACCCTGTTTGCAGCTGCCCAGTTCGAATCAATCTACGCTGCTCTGGTCGTATTCATCGGCCTCAACCTTCTTCAGTTTGTCATTGGCAGCTATATCGAACCACGGGTAGCGGGGACTGCGGTTTCGGTCTCCCCTTTCATGGTGCTGTTTGCGGTATTCTTCTGGGGCATGCTCTGGGGCATCGCCGGCGCATTTATCGGCGTGCCGATCCTGATCACGCTTGCAACCCTCTGCGCTAGGCATCCGGCGTCCCGCCCGATCGCGGTCCTGCTTTCGGCAGGCGGCGCGACGCAGGTGAAGACAGACCAATGACCGAGTCCGTTCGCGTCGGGATCACCAGAACAGCGGGCAATCGACTAAGAAGATCTGGTAGATTCGATTTTACCTACGAGGCGCGCCGGTTGCTTCTCGAGGATCGGCCGGCGGGTCTGGAAATATCTCAGAATTGCAAAGCACGCAGCCGCGGCCGCGAGGTGCTTGAGGAAATGTCCGCTCAAAAAGTTTCCGACCGAATAAATCGCCTCATCGGTGAACTCGAACACCTTGGCGAGCGCGTAGAGTACCCCCGCGGCAATCCAATAGCGTGTGCCGCTGTACTTAGGCGGGCACAGCAAGAACAGCAATAACACTGCAAGGCCGGGAAAGAACTGCACCCAGAAGTAGAGCCGCAGATCGTCGGTCCAGCGCCAGAACAACAGGCTGAACAAACCAACTGCGAGCGCTGGCCAAAGCAGAATAGCTCCGGTCTTTGCGTTCACGCGCTCCTGGACGACGAGCGAGAGGATCGCCGCGAAGGCTAGTGTCATCGGCAGGCGATCCCAGAACAAGGTTTGGTCGTTCGGATTCCAGTGGTAGTAGGACGAGCCGATGCCAGTCAGAAAAACCCCCAGGAAAAAGACGACGGTTGCCGGATCGTCGCGAAATCGCCGCAACCCCGCGGCACCGACTGCGAGAAACGGAAGATTCGAGACGACGTTCCAAAAGTTCGGAACGCCGAGTATGGTGCGCTGGTCGGCGAATTGGTGGTAGCTTTGATCTTGCGGGATCGGCGGCAACAGCAGCAATCCTCCGAGTGAGGTCACCATCAGGCCGAAAAAGACAAGAACTGCGAGGTTTGGCTTCGTGCTGTCGCGATCCATGCCGGCAATATACGATGAGCGGGGTGCGGTAGGCGAGCATTGCCAGCTGCGTTCCGTCGGCGGCAGTGTCCAACTTGCTTCGGAAGTTGACTTGGGCTAAACCGAGAACCTAGTGGGGCTGGGAAGGAACGTCCAATGGCACGCAAACTCTCTATCGTCCTTGCCGTCGTTCTAGCCATTTTTGCCGCCTCACCCAATCTCGGCCACGCCCAGGGTCGCGGCGGAGGCTTCCACGGCGGCGGCTGGGGTGGCGGCGGTTGGCATGGTGGCGGCTGGAATGGCGGCGGCTGGCGTGGCGGCGGCTGGGGCTGGCGAGGTGGGGGTTGGGGCTGGCGCGGCGGTGGCTGGGGTTGGGGCTGGCCCGTCGGCTGGTGGGGCTGGGGGCCCGGTTGGGGTTGGGGTCCTGGTTGGGGTGGGGGTCCCGGTTGGGGTTGGGGCGGAGGCTGGGTTTGGGTCCCCGGGTGGGGCTGGACCTGGCGCTAGAGTCGCTCTGCTTCCCGCGCTACCAGCATAAGATTCCAAAACAGTGTGGAGTAAACACAAATGGCCGATCTTGTGGAAATCACGTTCCCGTCCGAGGAAAAAGCGGAGGAGGTTCGCCAGAAGCTGCTCGATATGCAGAAGGAGTACCTGATCGAGCTGGGCGACGCGGTTATCGCGGTGAAGCAGCCCAATGGCCGTGTCAAACTCAATCAGCTCTTCAACCCTACCGCGAGCGGCGCCGTCTCCGGAACCTTCTGGGGCGCGCTGATCGGTATGATCTTCCTGATGCCGCTCGCAGGTGCCGCTATCGGTGCGGCCTCTGGCGCTCTCGGCGGCAAGCTCGCCGATGTCGGCATAAACGACCGGTTTATGAGGGATGCCGCGCAAAGCCTGCAATCCGGCAATGCAGCCCTCTTTCTGCTGGTCCGCAAAATGACGACAGACAAGGTTCTGGCCGCCTTGCAGGGCGAGGGCGGGACGGTGATCCGCACCTCCTTCGACGAGAGCAAGGAGGAGGCGTTGCGCGCGGCGCTCGCAGGGGCCACCCCGTCCGCCGCACCATCCGCAGGTTAGGGAAGCCTGCCCTGGGTCAGCCGGGCCCAAACCGTAGTCCGAGCAATTCCCAGACGAGAAAGACCAGGATCCAGGTGACCGCCTTGCGCGGCGTGACCTGCACGATCTTTTTGATCAAGGCGATCATCAGCCCCGCCTGCTCGGCCAGCCCAACACCGACCATGACCACCAGGATGATGCCGACCGGGCCGAAATTCATTGAAGTTCCGCACCATCGAGGTCAGCATGAAGCGGACGCCCTCGCCACTCCAGCAGGCTGTTGGCGGTGGCTGTCGCCTGCTCGACTTGATGGGTCTGTGGATTGACCAGGCATTTGCCTTGACCCCGGACCCGGCATTGACCCAGGCCGCGCGCTCGACCCTAACTGCAGTTGAGGAGCAGCAGCAGAGAGACCGGCCGTGATTTCGGCAGCATGAGCGATGTTCGCGACTGGTTGCGTCTGTATAAACTCGAGCAATATGCCGACGCGTTTGCAGCGAACGACGTCGATGTCGATATCCTGCCGGAGCTGACCGAGCGAGATTTCGCCGAACTCGGAGTGTCGGTGGGAAACCGGCGGCGGCTGATGAAGGCGATCGCCGCTCGGACAGCAGCTTCTGGCCAAACCGTGTCGACCACCGTGCCCGCCCCGACGGACTCTGGCGAAGCCGAGCGAGGATGGAAGGAAATTCTGCTGCGGGTCTATCGTGGCGTTTCTAACGACCGAATCCTGGCGATGCGGCTGGGGTCACCTTTTACGCGCTGCTCGCGTTGTTTCCAGCGATCGCCGCTCTAGTGTCGATCTACGGGCTGTTCTCCGATCCGGAGAGCATAACCAGACACCTCGATGCAACCTCTGGCATCTTGCCTAGCGGCGCCATCGATGTCGTCCACGAGGAGCTGAGCCGGATCATCGCTCAACCAAGCAGGAGTTTGGGTATTGGCTTCTTGGTTGGCCTAATCATCTCGCTGTGGAGTGCCAATAGTGGCATTAAGGCGCTGTTCGACGCCCTCAACATCGTCTATGCGGAAAGAGAAACGCGGAGCTTTATCAGGTTCAATGCCGTCAGCCTGACCTTCACTGTCGCGATGATCGCCTTCCTGATCGTCGCCATTGCCGGCCTGGTTGCGCTTCCGGTTGCCTTTGATTACCTGCCGGGCTTTCTCGGCTTCATCCTCGATATCGTCAGGTGGCCGGTTCTTTTGGCCATCGTGGCAGTAGCTCTCGCTTGCATTTACCGCCACGGGCCTGACCGCGCCGAACTGCGCGGGCGCTGGATCAGCTGGGGCAGCGCGTTCGCCGCCCCCGCTTGGCTCGGCTTTTCGGCGTTATTCTCATACTACGCGGCAAATTTTGGCACGTTTAACAAGACTTACGGCTCGCTCGGCGCAGTCATCGGCTTCATGATGTGGATCTGGCTGTCGGTGGTCGTCATCCTGATCGGTGGGAAACTGAACGCCCTAACCGGACACAGACCGTCGGCGAGAGCACCCACAGCGCCGGCGAGGTGACTTGGCAGCGTTGCGCGAGCAGGAAATGCGGGATGGGATCCCACCACTGCGTGGCGGCGGAGTTGTGACGTCGCTACTGCCAAAAATGGAGCGGATATCAGGTTAATCGACCCGCAAAGTTTGAAAGTGCATCGCCTAGCCATGCCAACGCCTTCTTCGGCGGGGCGAGGTTAGTGACAGCGGCATGTCGGCGATCACGGTCGGTATGCTGCAATGATTTAGCTGTCCTCTTGGCCTTCCTGCTCGGGGGGGCGGGGCTTGACCCACGGCGTCACCGGAGCAGTTGGCACGGCCTTTCGAGATTCCGGCGACCCAGGCAGCACCCTCGTGAAAATGCAACTTCGGCCCACCGCACAGTCAACCAGATTTTGTTTGACAGGTTCAGACAGCTGATTAGATCCTATGTCGCCTTTGTGTTTCCGGTTGTAGCTCCGTCATTCCCAGTGCCAGCAGAGCGTGGATCTCGGTTTTGCCCGTTTTCCACGAAAACATAGTTAGGGATCTGGTGAGCGATTTGCAGCGAAAAGACGCGGTCCGCTATGGACTTTGCTCACTTTGACGGGTCGGGTCTCGGTTGGCGTCGAGGCCCAGGCTGGGGCTGGGTCTGACGCTAGGACTGCTCCGGCGATCAGCCTTGCCGAAGCGCGATAACCGGGCAGTCTCTCTCCAGAGGCCCTCGCCGACTTGCGCAGCCATCAGGTTCCGAAACAGTATGGAGTGAACGCAAATGGCCGATCTCGTAGAAATCACGTTTCCGTCCGAGGAGAAAGCCGAGCAGGTTCGTCAAAAACTGCTCGATATGCAGAAGGAGTACCTGATCGAGTTGAGCGACGCGGTCATCGCAGTGAAGCAGCCCAATGGCCGGGTCAAACTCAATCAGCTCTTCAACCCGACTGCGTCCGGCGCCGTCTCGGGAACATTCTGGGGCGCGCTGATCGGCATGATCTTCCTGATGCCGCTGGCCGGTGCCGCGATCGGGGCAGCTTCCGGCGCGCTGGGCGGCGCGCTCGCCGATGTCGGCATCAACGACAGGTTCATGAGGGATGCCGCGCAAAGCTTGCAATCCGGCAATGCCGCGCTTTTCCTGCTCGTACGCAAGATGACGACCGACAAGGTCCTTGCGGCCTTGCAAGGCGAAGGCGGTACGGTGATCCGCACCTCCTTCGACGAGAGCAAGGAGGAGGCTCTGCGCACCGCGCTGGCGGGTGCAAGCTCGTCCGCCCCGGCGCCCGCCGGCTGAAGCACCCGAGAACTTTAGCGCCGCCCTCTCCAACTCCCGGAGATCCAAACCCAACGCCGCCCGTTCCACCGCCAACGACCTCGCGACCAATGCCAGCGGCGGTGTCCGGGCGGACGAGGCGGCCGAACCTCGTGACGTGGTGGAGGCATCGGCGGGCGCACGGGAGGAGCGGGCTGGGCGAATGCGCCGCAAACCGGCCAAGCCATAACGGCGACCGTAGCGGCTAACATCCTTCTTCGATCCAGCATCGCGACACCCCTTTGGCATTTCTTAGTAAATCAGCCGGGCCCGAACGGAAGCCCGAGCATTTCCCACGCGAGAAACAGCAGGATCCAGACGATGGAGACAACCACCCCGTAAGGTAGCATCATTGCTATGATTGTCCCGACGCCGGCATTTTTGTCGTATCGCTGCGCGAAAGTGACGACCAGCGCGAAATAGGGCATCAGCGGGGTGACGACATTGGGCGGCGAGTCGGCTACCCGATAGGCCGCCAACACGGCCTCAGGGGCGACCCCCGGCTTCATGAAGAGCGGCACGAAGATCGGCGCGAGCAGCGACCATTTCGGGATTACCCCGACGATAAGCAAGCCGACGAGCCCGGTCACCGTAATGAACCCGAGCATCAATGGAATGGTGCCGGGATTTGCCTGCGACAGGGCGTCGCCCATGTTCACGGCGACGATTGTCGCCATGTTGCTGTAGGTGAAATAGGCGAAGAACAGGCTGATCACGAACAGCAAAAAGATAAGCGGGCTCAGGCTGGCGAACGTCTTGCTAACAGCGTCGATGCCGTCCACCATGCTGGTGATTGTCTTGGCACCGATGCCATATTCCCGAGCAGATAAAACAGGTGCGAGAGCACGATCACCAGCCCGGAAAGAATAAAGAAAATTACCGCCGGATGCGGAACCTTGTTCCGGACCGTTTCAACACCGCCGAGCAATTTCTGCAAAAACGTCTGTGTTTTTCTTCTGTTTCGTCTATTGATACAACCTTTCTCTGCTCGCTCATGCTGCCAGCCCTTCTGAGTTCCACCGATGATCGGTCGTGCGCCACGATGGCCACCGAGACGGTGTGGCTGGTTGCCAATTATAAATCGAGTCGTTTGTTATGTGTTGCTGCATCTGCAGCAAATCTACAGCGGGATTTCCCCTTAAAGTTGATCTGGCTAGATACGTCCCGAAGCTTCGACCGCAAACCTCGGGCGGAGCCGCATCGCACATCGGCACCTTGCGCTCCGACGGTCGGTCCGCCTGGAACCCACGATAAACCCGAAGCATACAATGTCTAAATGGCAATTTAAAGATAATTATTATCTCAACAGTCTGCCGCTGCGGCCGGACCGGCATATCGGCGAGACAGCAGTTCGAAGAGTGCTCTTCTTTGCCGCCGTAGGCCTCGTCACTCTCCTCGGAGGCTGCGTCCAGGACGGCCTTATGGACATTGCCCGCTTCCAGTTGAAGCCGGGCGACATCATTATTGAGCGTCGCCCGGATGCGGAATACGAGAGGTTGATTCCCTATTACGTCGAGCTCTGCGCGGCGAGCCAATTCCAATCCAAATTGACCGGCGAAGGGGGTGGTCCCGCCGGCCACGCGATCCTGTACATCAAGGGCGCCTGCAAGGACGATGATGCCCCGTTCCCGCAATTGCGACGGTGCCGCGGGGTAGCAACGACCCTGAAGGATCCGGAGCACGGCGCTGGGGTTAGCGTCAACCAGCTGTTCAAGAACGTCAACTGGGTGGCGACGCCGGGCTACGAATTGGTCTTTCCAGGCGGCCTCGCTCCGGGCGAGCGGCTGACACTCGCCCGCTTCGAGGCGGTCGAGCAGCAAGCGATCGCCAAAGGCATCTACAACGGGGTCACCTTCCACCCCTTCCCGGGCGCCACGTTGGACACCGATCTTCGGGCCTTTTTGGAGAGAGCTGGTATCGGCACCGACTTGGCGCTGCAATTCGCCCGGTCGGTTTTTTGCGCGCGGCTGCCAGTCACCGAGGCCATGTTGGACCCGATAATCAAATTCTTGAACGACAAGAACCGCGAATATGCCGAAGGGGAGGCCGACTACAATTGGAGCGCCTGGGCGGATAACTGCAGCCACACGATGCGCAACGCGTTGGCCGCCGCCAACATCTGGTCGCCATTGTCGGTGCGTACGACAAAGATCAGGCAGATATTCAACCTTGCCATTCCCGCGAACGAATTTGTCAATCTGGCCGAGTTGATGACTGGGGGCGATATCGAGGATTACCGAGATATCTTGCGAGACGGGCCGCGGCGCGATGCGTTCCACGAATTCGACTGGCTGCCAACACGACAAGGCGCACTCTTAAAGACGCTGCCGGTGCATGACCCCAACGATCTTTACGACACGACCTTTCGGCTATTCACGCTGCAATCGCCCTTTCTGATGGGCAAGACCCAGAGAGCGATCGCTTTGCTGTCAGACCAACGTTTTGTCGACCTAGTCACTAATCTCCATTATTTCGAGAGAAGATACGACGCGATCCTCGCGCAGCACAACGAACAACGAGATTCCATGGCGAGTGTTCGCGGGACACGATTTCGTCGGGTCGAGAGTTTGTACTATGACTATATTCACGACCAGAGTACCGAAGTTCGGTCTATGCTGAATCTCATCGGTGACCAATAGACGACGTTCGCGCCAAAGCGGCCCACATCGATTACCGCCAGGCGATGTGGCGCGAAGCAGCGGCGGAGTTACCCACAATCGCCGCCTGCGTCAAAGCGCTGCTTGGGTAATTTTGCCATCGAGGTTGTCGGACGGGCTGAAAAAGCTGGCGAGGAGCACCGCGAAAGCGCCGGTGAGAAAAATCCCGTCAAAGGTCCCGGCGCCGCCGATCGACGCGACCGGGGCCCCCAACCCTTGTATTTTGCCCAAATTCAGGAGGTCTGCCCCGACCAAGCAGCCGATCGAGCCACCTATGTAGGCAAGCGCCGGCCCATGCGCGCGCGATAGGATTAGCGCGACCACAGCCGCCGACAATGGCGGCACGAACACCGGGAGCGCGATGCCTAGGCCGGGCACGGGCTGTGCCAGCGAGTAACATACCGCTGCAACGATCACGATCGCGAGCCCGCCCAGAAGCCACAGCCGATATCTGACCAAAAGATAGAAGGACAGCAATCCCGGGATCACGGCACCGCCGACGTTGACTGCGATGACCGTGCCTGGCCAATCCCCCACCGCCGGGACGACATAATACATGCCATAAAATGAGATCACCTGCCCGGAAATAATGTGCTGCTGAGGTAGCTGCGCCACTGGAATGTTGAAGTAGCCGGCCAGCGAGGCTGCGAGCAAGATCAACGCGGTGCTCGCGCCGAGGCCGACCCGTGTCGAGGCCAAGCGGAACGCCCGCACCAGGATCCACGCAACCAGGACAAAATAGATCGCCGTCAGCAGCGAAAGGTGCGGCTGGCCAAGCGGCAAGTATTGAAGGTCGCCCGAAACCGACATTACTCGGCCTCCTGATGTTTAGGCGCGATTATACGCCATCGCCGGCTTTGGGGTGGCGACGCCGTAGCGAGGGGGGCAGCCCGCCGCGCCGGTGCATATCGGCAATCCCCGCGAAAATGCCTCCGCGTTGAGATAGCGCGTCGCCCCGACCAATGTCCTGTACCTGGAAAACCGCAAAAATCGCACGTCGCTTTGCACACGTCGGTGACGGAAATATCGCAGACGGCCAGGGAGTTGAAGGTGCTATTCGGCGGCGTCGGGTGATCTTTTAGCCTTGTCGGTTGTCCGCGGCACAACCGAAAGCGCTATCTTGTCTCAAATACGCTTTGTTGACACGCATGCCGCTAAGCATGCGCAAGATTCTCCGGTCAGCTCATCTCCCGGTTCCGACAAGTGCGCTATAGCCGCTCGAGATGATCTCAATGCCAATGCACAGCAGAACAAAAGCCGATAACCGAACCATTACGGTGGTGCCGCGTTCGCCGAGCGTCGCGACGATGAGCTCGGCAAAACGGTAGCAGACATAGATCGTGGCGCTTATCGCGAGCAGGGCGGCGATCGCCGCTCCGCCGAGAACTATGAGATCGTAGAGATTCGCTGCCCTCGGTCGCTGAGTGCCGAGAGCGATCGCAACCGAAATCGCCCCTGGCCCAACGGTGAGCGGCAGGGTGAACGGATAAAAGGCGTCCTGCGCTCCGGGTGGCCTGCCGGTCGTGGCGACCTCGTGGCTGTCGACGCCTTCGGGGCCGGCTTGGAGGAGCTTCCAGCCGAACGCGGTCACCACCAGGCCTCCGGCGATGCGCACTATGGGCAGTGTGATACCGAAAAACTCGAGCACATGCGACCCGACAATCAGTGAGCCCAGCATCAGAAAAAACCCGTTGATCGCCACCCGGCGGGCGAGAGAATGCCGCTCTTCGTCGGTGCAATGCCGCGTTAGACCCAGAAATATCGGGGCGCCTCCAATCGGGTTGATAATTGGGAACAGGCCCGTGTAGACCAAGAGAAAGGCGCTTACCTTCTCGCTTACGTTCAGACCCGGATGAATTCGGCGGCGCTTAAGCGTCCAATGGAAGCCGCGCTTGTCACCCGGGCCCGAACGGAGCCCCAAGAATTTCCCAGGCGAGGAACAAAGCGATCCAGATGACCGAGACCGCCACCCCGTAAGGTAGCATCATTGCAATAACCGTTCCGACGCCCGCATTTTTGTCATAACGCTGCGCGAAGGTGACAATCAGCGCGAAATAGGGCATCAGTGGGGTGACGACGTTGGGCGGCGAATCGGCGACCCGATAGGCGGCCAGCACCGCCTCGGGCGCGATGCCGAGCTTCATGAAGAGCGGGACGAAGATCGGCGCGAGCAGCGCCCATTTCGGTATCGCGCCGACAATCAAGATGCCAACGATGCCGGTAATGGTGATAAATCCCAACATCAACGGGATCGCTCCGAGATTGGCATGCTCGAGTGCATCACCCATGTTCACTGCAATGATCGTCGCTATGTAGCTGTAGGTGAAATACGCAAGGAATTGGCTGATCACGAATAATAGAAAGACCAGGCCACTGAGGCTGGCGAACGTCTTGGTAACGGCGTTGATGCCGTCAACCATGCTGGTGATCGTCTTAGCGCCGATGCCATAGGCCGCGCCCATAGCCAGAAATACCAACATAATCAAACGATAAGGCTATTCATAAAGGGCGAGTCGCCGACGACCGCTCCGGTATCCGGATTACGCAGCGGGGCTCCCGACGGAAACGTCAGCAGCCCGATCACGACTATGCTCGCGACGAGCGCATAGAGCGCGAACCTCAGCCCGCGTGACTCCGCCGGCGACACACCTTCGCCGCGCTCAGCCGGGATTTCGCCCCGATATTCGCCGAGCCGCGGCTCGACAACTCGCTCGGTCACCACCGCGCAGACGATGATCAGCACCACGCTCGATACCACCCCGAAGTAGAAATTCGCGGCCAGATCGATCGAGAGCGTCGGGCTCAAAAGATGGATCGCGTCATTGGTGATTTCCGTTAGGACCGGGTCGATCGGCACGATCAGGAAATTGACGCCGAAGTCGGCAGCAACGCCGGAAAACGCCGCCGCCAGTCCGGCAAGGGCATGCCGACCGAGGCTCAGGAACGCGGCGGCTCCGAGCGGAATCAAAATTAAGTATGCGGCGTCGGCAGCAATGCTCCCCAACACCCCCAGAGTGACGAGAATCCAAGTCACCGCCTTGCGCGGCGTGACCTGGACGATTTTCTTGATGAAGGCGGTCATCAGACCCGCCTGCTCGGCAAGCCCGACGCCGATCATGACTACGAGAATGATGCCGACCGGGCCAAAATTCATGAAGTTCCGCACCATCGAGGTCAGCAAGAAGCGGATGCCGTCGCCGCTCAGCAGGCTGTTCACCGTCGCAGTCGCGGCTTCGACCTTTTGAGTTTGCGGATTGACTATCTCATAGTTGACGGTCGTTCCCAACAGATACAGAACATGCGATAGTAAAATAATGATACCGGCTAAGATGAAGAAAATTACTGCCGGATGCGGAACCTTGTTCCCGACTGTTTCAACACCGTCGAGCAATTTTTGCAAAAACGTCTTTGGTGCGGCGGTCGGCTCGGCTAAGGAGCCGATGCTTCTCTCCTCACTCATGGCCGCAAAACCCTTCTCCGCGAACTACAATCGAAAATTGAGCTGTTTGTTGCGCATTGCTGCATCTGCAGCAAATCTACGGCGGGATTTCTCCTTAAAGTTGAATCAGCCTCGGGCAAAACCGGATCGTCGACTGCTGGTCTCGGGGCGGACGCGAATCACGCATCGGCATCTCGCGCTGTTATCGTCGGCCCGTTGGAACCCGCGATGAACCCGGAACATACAATGTGCGAATGGCAATTTCAAGATAGTTATTATCTCAACGCACCGTCGCTGTGGCTGGACCCGCGTATCGGCGGGACGACGGCTCGCCGGGTTCTCACCTTTGTCACAGTCGCGTTCGCTACCCTGCTTGGAGGCTGCGTCCAGGACGGACTCATGGACATGGCCCGGTTCCAGTTGAAGCCCGACGACATCATTATCGAACGCCGCCCGGACACGGCATACGAGAAGTTGTTTCCCTATTACGTCGAACTCTGCGCGGCGAGCCAATTCCATTCGAAACTGACAGGCGAGGGGGGAGGTCCCGCCGGCCACGCGATCCTGTATAATCAAAGGCGCCTGTCGAGACGAGGATGCCCCTTTCCCGCAACTGCGACGCTGCCGCGGGGTTGCAACGAGTCTGAAAGATCCGGAGCACGGCGCCGGGGTCAGCGTCAACCAGCTGTTCAGGAACGTCAATTGGGTGGCGACGCCAGGCTACGAATTGGTCTTTCCGGGCGGCCTCGCGCCCGGCGAGCGGCTGACCCTCGTCCGCTTCGAGGCGGTCGAGCAGCAGGCGATTGCCAAAGGCATCTACAAGGGTGTGATCTTCCACCCCTTCCCGGGCGCCACGTCGGATACCGATCTTCCGGCCTTTTTGAAGAGAGCAGGCATCGGCACCGACTTGGCGCTGCAATTCGCCCGATCGGTTTTTTGCGCGCGGCTTCCGGTAACCGAGGCCATGTTGGACCCGATAATTAAATTCTTGAACGACAAGAACCGCGAATATGTGGAAGGCGAGGCCGACTACAACTGGAGCGCTTGGGCCGACAACTGCAGTCACACGATGCGCAACGCATTGGCCGCCGCCAACATCTGGTCGCCATTGTCGGTGCGTACGACAAAGATCAGGCAGATATTCAACCTTGCCATTCCTGCGAACGAATTTGTCAATCTGGCAGAATTGATGACCGGGGGCGATCTCGAGGATTATCGCGATATCTTGCGAGACGGGCCGCGGCGAGACGCGTTTCATGAATTCCACTGGCTGCCGACGCGCCAAGGCGCGCTTCTGAAGACGCTTCCGGTGCATGACCCTAACGATCTTTACGACACGACCTTTCGGCTATTCACGCTGCAATCGCCGTTTCTGATGGGCAAGACCCAGAGGGCGATCGCTTTGCTGTCAGACCCACGCTTTGTCGATCTCAACACCAACCTCCATTATTTCGAGCAACGATACGACGCGATCCTCGCCGAGCACGACGAACAGCGCGATTCTATGGCCAGTGTTCGTGGGACCCGATTTCGCCGAGTCGAGAGCCTGTACTACGACTACATTCATTCACAGAGCGCCGAGGTTCAGTCGATGTTGAAGCGTATCGCAGCGATGTCTGACATCTCCGACGAATAGACCACACCCAACCGAAAGGTAGCATTGAGGTTCCTTAAAGCCTCCCCTCCTGGGCATGATGGTCGGCGAGGACCTGCGCGATGACGACCGAAACGCGCTTGCCGGTCGGAATGTGCAGGAATTCGTTTGGGCCATGCGCGTTTGAGTGGGGGCCCAGTACCCCGGTAACGACGAACTGCGCTTGCGGGAACTTCTCACCGAGCATTGCCATGAACGGGATGGTGCCCCCTTCTCGCATATACGCTGGGGGCGCTCCGAAAGAACCTTGTCTTCACCCTCTCCGGGAACATCGATGACGATGACCGGGGTGCGGCCCGGTAGCCTGACGACTTCGAGCGTTGAGCCTGGAAGCAAAGGGAGTTTTGCCCGCGCCCAGCGCTCGAACAGCGCCACCGCCTCGTCCATATAGCCATGTGCCGCCCAGTCCGGGTCAAACGCCGGCGACTTGTTTGGGATCTTGATGTATTCGACCAGGGTTGGGACGATCTCGTCGTCCCAGCACTGATCGACAAATTTTTTGATCTTAGCGAGATCCAACATTTGACTGCTCCCCGCTACGAAGCTTGAGACCAGACAGATCGGGTGCCCTACTCGTCGCCCCCGTGGTACGGACAACCATTGGCCGGGCAGGCCGCGCTGCTGGCGAGGATGGTGACGATGT
>Ga0306920_100001345_pt1 | contig 30367 bp, 30 predicted proteins | sample flu12Cox44000170_FD_204666 | JGI IMG/M metagenome (GOLD analysis project Ga0306920, IMG submission 204666) | Lab enrichment of tropical soil microbial communities from Luquillo Experimental Forest, Puerto Rico - flux4day.12C.oxic.44.000.170 (v2)... | ecosystem: Environmental > Terrestrial >... | reverse complement strand
GGAGCGAGCGCGTGCACTACCCCGATGTCGATTTCATGATGGAGCGCGACGGAACCGGCCGTCGCTATTTCCGTAAGTCAGGCGAGCCGATCCGTGATTGAGATGCACAGGAGAGCACGGTGCCGAAAATAGACATTGCCAAGGCGACGGTGCGTACCAGAGGCGTCTATCCCGAGCCGTGGCGCGCCGTTACCGAGGGCCGAGAGAAGACCGCGCTCGGCGACGTCGTCGGGCTCACCCAGTTCGGGGTCAATCTCACGCGCCTCAAGCCCGCCGCCGCCTCCGCGCTGCGCCACTGGCACGAGGCCGAAGACGAGTTCGTTTATGTGCTCGAGGGCGAGATCACGCTGATCGAGGACGGCGGCACGACCGTGTTGCAACCGGGCGACGCCGCGGGTTTCAAGGCTGGGGTCGCCAACGCTCATCATCTCGTCAATAGGTCGCAACGCGACGCGGTCTATCTCGAGGTCGGCACGCGCGCCAAGCGTGAGCGCGCGCATTATCCCGATGCCGATCTCGTTTACAACAGGGACGAGAACGGCTTTCACTTTTCACGCAAGTCGGGCGAGGCTTATCCGAAAAGCGGTGGATGAGGCGACCGAGGCCCAGGGCGCGCCATGACCTACGTCAATTTCAAGCTCGATACCGACGCAGACGGCATCGCGCTTATCACTTGGGACGCGCCCGGCCGTTCGATGAACGTCATCGATCGTAACGTCATCGAGGAACTTTCCGATATCGTCGAGATGGTTGCCGGCGATGGCGCAATCAGGGGCGCGGTCATCACCTCGGGCAAGGAAGCGTTTTGTGCCGGCGCGGACCTCACCATGCTGGAAGCGTCCATCCACGCGTTCGCCGAGATGGCAAGGGCGCGCGGCGAGGAGGCCGCATCCACCGTACTTTTCGAGGACAGCCGCAAGTTGTCGCTACTCTATCGGCGCCTCGAGACATGCGGCAAACCGTGGGTGGCGGCGATCACCGGCACGGCGCTCGGTGGTGGTTTCGAGCTTTGCCTAGCGTGCCATCACCGGGTCGCAGCGGAGAGCGCGAACACGCGCGTGGGATTGCCGGAGATCAAGATCGGCCTCTTTCCTGGCGCCGGCGGGACGCAACGCATCGCCCGCATGATGCCACCGGCCGATGCGCTCCGGTTCTTGCTCAAGGGCGACCAACTTCGCCTCGCGCAGGCCAAGGACATGAAGCTCATCGACGCTATCGCGCCCGCCGCCGATGTCGTGACGCACGCCAAGGAGTGGATCAAGACCGACGGAGTGGCCAAGGCGCCGTGGGACATGGAAGGCTTCCGGCTGCCAGGCGGACCTGTTTATTCCAAGGCCGGCATGACGACGTTCTCCGCCGCCAACGCGATCTACCGGCGCGAAACCTACGACAACTACCCCGCTGCGCGCGCCGTCATGCAAGTCGTCTACGAAGGCCTACAGCTGCCCATGGATGTCGCGCTACGCGTGGAGTCGCGCTCGTTTGCCAAAATTTTGCGCTCGCCGGAAGCGGCGGCCATGATCCGCACCTTGTTCGTGTCCGTGCGTGAGCTCAACAAAGGCGCGCGCCGGCCAAAGACCGTGCCGACAACGAACCTGAAAACCATCGGTGTGATCGGCGCCGGGTTCATGGGCGCCGGCATCGCCTATGTCACCGCGATGGCGGGCCTCGACGTCGTGTTGATCGACCGCGACCAGGAGGCGGCCGACAAGGGCAAGGCCCATTCGGCGAAATTGATGGCCCAGCAGATCGACAGCGGCCGCGCGACCACGACCGAGCGCGACGCGCTGCTCGCGCACATAACAGCGACGTCGGACTACGGGGCGCTCAGGGACTGCAACCTCGTTGTCGAGGCAGTGTTCGAGGACCGCAAGATCAAGACCGTCGCCACTGCCGCGGCGGAAGCCGCGATCGGGGAAGGGGCAGTCTTCGGCTCCAACACCTCGACCCTGCCGATCACCTCGCTGGCGGAGATGTCGAAACGGCCAGGAAATTTCATCGGCATCCATTTCTTTTCGCCAGTCGAGCGCATGATGCTGGTCGAGATCATCCTCGGCAAACAAACAAGCAAAACGGCGCTCGCAGTCGCGCTCGATTACGTGCGCGCGATCCGCAAGACGCCGATCGTTGTCAACGACGCGCGTGGCTTCTACACCTCGCGCGTCGTCGGCACCTACATTCGCGAGGGCCATCTGATGCTCGCCGAAGGCGTGCCCGCGGCGATGATCGAGAATCTCGGACGCATGGCCGGAATGCCGGTGGGGCCGCTCTCGCTCAACGACGAGGTCGCGGTCGATCTCGTGTGGAAGATTTTGAAGGCAACCGAGGCTGACCTCGGTCCTAACGCCATCGATTCGCAGCAGAAGGCGCTGCTCGAAGAGATGGTGGAGAAGCGCGGCCGCCTCGGACGCAAGAACGGCAAGGGATTCTACGACTATCCGCGAAATGGGCCGAAGAAGCTATGGTCGGGTCTCGTCGCGCTGCAGCCGAGCAAGCTCGATCCCGCTCTAATAGACACCCAGGAGCTTAAACAGCGCCTCCTTGCCATCCAGGCACTTGAAACCGCGCGCTGCGTGGAGGAGGGGGTGATCAAGGACGTCCGCGAGGCCGATGTCGGCTCAATTCTTGGGTTCGGCTTCGCGCCGTTCACCGGCGGCACGCTCTCTTATATCGACATGATGGGAACCAAGGCGTTCGTCGAACTCTGTAAGCGGCTGGAGAGGTCTTGCGGCGCGCGTTTCATGCCCTCAAAGCTGCTGATCGACATGGCAGAAAAGGGGGACAGCTTCTATGGCCGCTTTGCCGGCCAGCGCGCGGCCGCTTGAAGCCCGCAAACTCGACGAATCTTTACATCGACGCGCCCCTCGGCCGATGGTGATTTTTGGTGCGACAACGCTCCGCACCGCGAGGCGTGACACCAATTGCCCTCCCTTACAGCCGCCGTGTAAGGTCGCGGCCCTTTTCGCCGGAACCGCTGTATGGCTCGCGACCAAGTCGACATGACGCCGATCGAAACGCGCGAGGAGCTCGTCGCGTGGCTCGAAGCGGGCAGCAAGCCCAAATCTCAGTTCCGCCTCGGTACCGAGCACGAGAAGTTCGTGTTTACGGTCGAGGGCCACAACCCGGTCTCCTATGAGGGCCGCCGCGGTATCCGTGCGTTGCTCGAAGGCATGCAGCATCTGCTCGGTTGGGAACCGATCATCGAGGAGGGCAACATCATCGGTCTGTTCGATGTGACCGGGGGCGGCGCGATCTCGCTCGAGCCGGGCGGCCAGTTCGAACTTTCGGGCGCGCCCGTCGAGACGGTGCACCAGACTTGCTCCGAGCTCATGGCACATCTCGCGCAGGTCAAGGAAATCGCGCGCCCGCTCGGCATCGGCTTTCTCGGGCTCGGCATGACGCCGAACTGGAGCCGGTCCCAGATTCCGATGATGCCCAAGGGCCGCTACCGCATCATGACGGGCTACATGCCGAAGGTGGGCAAACATGGCCTCGATATGATGTACCGCACCTGCACGGTGCAGACGAACCTCGACTATTCCTCCGAAGCCGACATGGTGAAGAAGCTGCGGGTCTCGCTCGCACTGCAGCCGGTCGCAACCGCGATGTTCGCCAACTCGCCCTTCACCGAGGGTAAGCCCAATGGCTTTCTCTCGTTTCGCTCCGAGATCTGGCGCGATACGGATGCCGGCCGCTGCGGCATGCTGCCGTGGGCGTTCGAGCCTGGTATGGGCTTCGAGCGTTACGTCGACTACGCCCTCGGGGTGCCTATGTATTTCGTCAAGCGTGGGGAGCGCTATATCGACGTCGCTGGACAATCGTTCCGCGACCTGATGCAGGGACGACTCCCGGGCCTGCCCGGCGAGCGCGCCACGATCTCCGACTGGGCGAACCACATCTCTACGATCTTCCCGGAGGTGCGACTCAAGCGATATCTCGAAATGCGCGGCGCGGATGGCGGTCCGTGGCGCAGGTTGCCGGCGTTGCCGGCCTACTGGGCTGGTATTCTCTACGATGACGACTCGCTCGACGCTGCCTGGGACCTAGTCAAGAATTGGACTGCCGAGGAGCGCCAGAAGCTGCGCGATGACGTGCCCAAGCTAGGCTTCGCGGCTAGGATCGCGCACGACGTGCTGCATCTCGCCAAGGCAACGATGGCGCTGGCGGAGAAGGGACTTGCGCGGCGTCGGCGGCTGGACGCTGGCGGCCAGGACGAGAGACGCTATTTGCGCCCGATTGAGGAATATGTCGCGCGCGGTATTACGCCTGCCGAAGAGCTCTTGGAAAAATTCAACAGCGGCTGGGACCGCAGCGTCGACCCGGTGTTCAAGGAATATGCGTATTGATTCACAAGTACCGATATGCGTATCCGGTCTTTTTGCCATGCCTCTTCGCAGCCTCAATAGACCAGGACAATCCGGTCATGCCAGGTAGCTTTTGGAAGCATCCAAACGAGGCAAACAATGCGTCGGCGTGAATTCGTCGCGGGCGGCATCGCGTTGGCGGCCGGCAAAGCCGCGTTCCCAGCATTAACCCGGGCGCAACCTGTAGCGCCTCGGATCGACCGTATCATCGACGCGCATTGCCACGTCTTTAATGCCGCCGATCTGCCGATCGAGGGCTTCGCCAGGAAGATTATGGTTCCGAGATCGGCGCAGACGAGCGAACTCGTCGCCCGGTTCGCGGACTATCCAGGAGCGCTCGAAGCGTTGGTGCACGCAATCTCGGTTCAGGTGAAGCGCGCCGCCCCTGACATGCAAACCGAAATCGACAAGATCAACGAGTTTGAACGAGATCCAGAAAGAAAACCGACGAGTGCCTGGCGTCAGGACCAGGATCGCGAGCATTTGAGGGGTGCGCTTCGGCTCATCTGGTTCAGCTGGGACGTGTTCAGTGATCGCCCACTGTCACTGAGCGAAGGCATCGCGCTTGAGGTCGCGATCGAGCAAATCAAACTATTTCTGTATCAGCAGATTCACGAAGAATTTGGCAAGCCGGACCTCACAGCGGAAGACAGAGAGGTATTGGGAGGGTTGACGCCTTTCCAGGTCGACGCCATGGCGGATGAACTTTATTCGCGTGACGACTTGCTCGGCCGTTACATTCGATGGGCGCTCTTGTACACCCGCCATCGCTACGAGCTGGCGGAGGAGCTTGATCAGCTTCATGGCAGGATAGGGCAGAAGTCGCGGATGGTGCTGATGACCCCCGCGATCGTCGATTTTTCCAAATGGCTCGAGGATGAGGATCAACTGAGCATCGAAGAGCAGGTTGATGTCATGGCGAGGATCGCCTGCCGCAGGGACGGCCCGCGCGTGCATGGCTTCGTCGGATTCGACCCGCTGCGACAGGCTCTTTATGACCATCATCGGCGCAAACCCGGAGATAAGGACCCGATGGCGATCGTGCGCCACGCGATCGAGGTTGATCGAATTCTCGTCGGCAACTCGACCAAGGCGACGGGCGGATTCGTCGGTGTTAAGCTCTACCCGCCGATGGGATTTCAGGCGACAGACAACGAACATCTGCCGGACGATAGATTCAACGAGCCTGCGTATTTGCGGTCCCCCGATATGGGGCTGGGGTCACAGATCGGTAGCAAGCTCGATGCGGCTCTCGCAAAACTTTACGCGTGGTGCAGCGCGAACAATGTGCCAATCATGGCCCATACCAGCCATAGCTTCGGGCCAACCACCGATTATGAGGATCGCGCAGATCCCACGTTCTGGTCCAGGGTTCTCAAACAAGATGCGTTTCCACGGCTGCGCGTTAACCTGGCTCATTTCGGCCACTTCAACAAAGCCGTGCAATATGCTCGGCCCATAAGTTACATCGATAAATGTTGGGAGTGGACGGTAGGAAAAATCATTACCGGTTCGAGCGATGCGTATGCCTATGCCGACATCAGCTCGCTTGGCGAGATCCTCAAGACTGGTCCGAGCAGGAAGATCGTCGAATGCATGAAAGCCTTCAAGGAGCACTTTCCCAACAGCGATGAGCGGCTGCTCTATGGAACCGACTGGTCGATGATCGCACAGGAAGAGCGCTTTCCCAAACTGTTCTCACCCAAACCATTCCCGGACGTGATGATCTTTTTCTTGAGGGCTGTCGGATACAACGACACCCAGATTGAGGGGATCATGTTTGGAAATGCAGTGCGCTTCCTTGGTCTCAGCAAAGGCGAACGCGAAAAGTTCGGGGAGAACAGCACGCGCGCACGGCTGGAAAAATTCTATGCTGCCCACAACTTGTCCAGCGATTGGATGAGGGTCTTCGATTAATCGGCGACTATATCTTGCTTATGCCCCGAGCCGCTGCCGTGGCGATGCGCCGGCGCCTCGCTCCTAGCTTGGTAATCTTCGGCCCGCACCGTCTCAACACTCGAATCGGATTGGCGGAAATCGCTGGTGTCACTCTGCGGCTGGCGGATGGCCGATGATCTCTTCGGCTTCCGGATTGAGCGGCCTGACCTCGCGCGTCGGTGTGCTGAAAGGTTCGTGTATCATGCGCGTGCGCAACAGGTCGAGGCCGGCGGATATCCCCTCGGCCTGCTGGAGGACGAGGCGATCGAGATCGCGGCGACGGACGAATTCCTCGACCGCGGCGGCGCGCTCGGGATCGAGCCCCAGCGCTTCCAGCGTCTTACGTCCGAACACGAGCGCCGATTCATAGGTTTCGCGCAGCTCGAAATCGACCCCCTTGGCGAGAAGTTGCAAGGTGTGTCGCCGATCGAAAGAGCGCACGTAAAGCCTTGCGCCGGAAAACTCAGCGTGAGCGAGGTCGACGATACGGCTCGCGGCCTCGCGGTCATCGATGCACACCGCGATCAGCCTCGCCTCGCTCGCGCCTGCCGCGCGTAAGACGTCGAGCCGGGTGCCATCGCCGTAATAGACCTTGAAGCCAAAGCCGGCGGCGCTCTCCATCATTTCTGGATCGTTGTCGATGGTCGTGACATCGATGCCTTCCGCCAGCAGGCATTGCGAAACGATCTGGCCGAAGCGTCCAAAACCGATAACTAGCACCGAACCGCTCGCATCGGAGAAGTCCTCGGGCTCGCGAAGGTCTGGCTGCGCAAACCGCCGCAGCAGCGCATCGGTAAGCGTGGCCACCGCTGGACCAAGCAGCATGGTGATGGCGGCAATGGCGGTGAGGATGCTGGCTTGCCGTGCGTCGAGCACGCCGAGCGAGCTGCCGAGCGGAATGAGCACGAACGCGAACTCGCCGGCGCCGGTCAGCACCGATCCGGCGCGCAGTGCGTCGCTGCGACGATCGCAGGTTGCGCGGAACAATAGCCAAACAATCGCCGCCTTGAGGACGGTGATGGTAACTGCCGCGAGGACGATCAGCCAAAGATTGGCACGCACGATGGTCAGGTCGATGCTCATGCCGATGCCCATGAAGAACAGGGCCAGCAGGAGACCGCGGAATGGCTCGATGTCTGCCGCGAGCTCATGTCGGTAGTTCGATTGGGCGAGCAGCGCACCGGCGAGGAAGGCTCCGAGCGCCATCGACATGCCAGCCTTCTGCATGGTGAGCGCCGCGCCCAGCACGACGAGGAGCGCCGCCGCCGTCATCACCTCGCGCGAGCCGGTTTGGGCGAGCAGCCGGAAGAACGGATTGAGCAAATAGCGGCCGGCGACCACGATCAGTGCAATCGCGCCGGCGATGAGAGCAACCGTGCGCACCCCGTCCCCGAGGCCGGTATGGGTGCTCTCGCTTCCGGGCGCGAGCAAGGGCAGCAGCGCCAGCAGGGGCACGACCGCCATGTCCTGGAACAACAGGATGGCAAAGGCACGCTGGCCGTAGTCTTTCTGGAGTTGACCGCGTTCTTCCAGGATCTGCAGCGCGATGGCGGTCGCCGACATCGCCAATGCGAGCCCGACAATGACAGCCCCGCGCCAGTCGACTAGCCCAGCCGCATAGCCAAGCGCGCCGATGGCGAGCGCGGTGAGGGCCAATTGGGCGGCACCGAGGCCGAATATGGCGCGTCGCATCGCCAGCAGCCGACCGAGTTCGAGTTCAAGCCCGATCAGGAACAGCAACATCACGACACCGAGTTCGGAAACCGGGATGATGCTCTCGGGCGTGCCAAACGCCGCAAGCCCATACGGGCCGATGATGATGCCGGCGATGAGATAGGCGACGATGGCGGAGAGCCCGAGCCGGCGCGCGATCGGTACGCTGAGGACGGCGGCGGCCAGCAGCACGAGCCCAAAATTCAGAAAGCCAAATTCGCCGTATTGCATGATGGGATCCCGTGGTGGAGCCGGGGTCGAACCTCGGCATTGCTTTCGGGCGGAGGCTGCCTGTCGCTCAGGCACTCGCCTGCGCCCGCGTGCTTCTCTAACATGGATCGCACGGTCGGGCGGCGCGAGCGAGAGGCGGGCATGAGGCGGGATTGGCGTGAGCTGGGTTTTGGCCTGCTGATCGCGCTCGCCGTGTCCGCGGCAACCGCCCGGGCTCAGGTCGGCTTCGACCGGGCGGGCGGGGACTATGCCAGCTTTCCCATGCGGTCCGGCGATCCGGCCCAATGCGCCACCCGCTGCGAGCGGGATCCACGCTGCCGCGCCTGGGCCTTTTCCTATCCCGTAACCGAAAGCGCCAACGCGGTTTGCTGGCTCAAATCCAAAGTCATGCCACGGTTCGCAGCGCCGTGCTGCGTGTCCGGCGTGCGCGGGACGGGCGTCATCGAGCCAAAGACCGGGGCGAACGAGTTCGGCGTCGATCGAAACGGTGGCGACTACCGGCAGTTTGAACTGCCGGCCGACTCGAGTGGCAAAAGCTGTGGGGCGGCCTGTGAAGCCGAGGAAGGCTGTCGCGCCTGGACCTATGTGCGGCCCGGCTATGTCGGGTCTTCGGCGGTCTGCTATCTCAAGGACCGCATTACCCGGCCATTGCGCAAACCATGCTGCATTTCCGGGGTAGTGAGATAGCCGATTTCAAAAAGTTGATGGCTGCCCCGCAATGTGGCGCTTTATCAGGTCTGGGCCAAGCGCACGGTCGAGCGCCTTGCACCCGGCGCATCGATGCCGGCGCGCGCCAAAGTCGCGGGCGTCCTTTCGCTCGGTATCTGGATCGCGGTCGCCGCCTGCGGGCGCAGCATCGCGTATTTCTAGTCGTCAGGAGCGGGCGCGGGATCAGCGCACAAGCAGTAAGCCGGATCAACTCTGCGAGCCTGCACCTTATCCGGTCCCGCCGACGGTGATGCGGTCCATACGCAGGGTAGGTTGGCCGACGCCGACGGGCACGGCCTGGCCATTCTTGCCGCAAGTGCCAATGCCGGGATCGAGCTGGAAGTCATTTCCGATCATGCCGATGCGGTTGAGGTCGGTCGGACCATTGCCGATCAGCATGGCGCCCTTGAGAGGCTGCGCAAGCTTGCCACCCTCGATCTTGTAGGCCTCGGTAACCTGAAAAACGTACTTGCCCGAAGTGATATCGACCTGGCCGCCGCCGAAATTGACGGCATAGATGCCGTCCTTGACCGAGGCGATGATCTCACTCGCCGCATGTTCGCCGGCGAGCATGTAAGTATTGGTCATGCGCGGCATCGGTGCATGGGCATAGCTTTGCCGGCGGCCATTGCCTGTGGGTTTCATGCCCATCAGACGCGCGTTGTGGCGGTCCTGCATGTAGCCGACGAGGATGCCGTCCTCGATCAGCACCGTGCGACTGGTCGGCGTTCCCTCGTCGTCGATCGAGAGCGAGCCGCGTCGCTGCGCGATGGTACCGTCGTCGACGACGGTGACACCCTTCGAGGCGACGCGCTGTCCCATCAGACCCGCGAATGCAGAGGTCTTCCTGCGGTTGAAGTCGCCTTCGAGCCCGTGTCCCACCGCCTCGTGCAGCATGATGCCGGGCCAGCCAGGGGCGAGCACCACGTCCATCTCGCCGGCTGGCGCCGGCACCGCTTCGAGATTGATTAGCGCCTGGCGCACAGCATCGTCAGCGGCGCCCTGCCAGGCATGGGTCGCGAGGAAATGCGAAAAGCTCTCGCGCCCGCCATAGCCGTGGCTGCCGGCTTCCTGGCGATCGCCTTTGCCGACGACGACCGAGATATTGACGCGCACCAAGGGACGCACGTCGCGGTAGCTTTCGCCGTCGCCGCGCAGGATCTCGATCACTTGCCAGCTCGCGCCAAATGAGATCGAAACCTGTCGTACGCGCGGATCCCTCGCCCGGGCATAGGCATCAATGGCCTCCAGAAGCCTCACCTTGGTTTCGAAGGCCGGTGCGCCGAGCGGATTGTCGTCGCCATAAAGACGGACATTGGTGCCTCCGGGCGGTTCGGCGTAAGCGCCGCAATAGCCGCCCTTGACCGCGCGCACCGCGTCCGCCGCGCGCGCCAACGCTGCCTCCGAGATGTCGGAGGAATGGGCATAGCCCACGGCCTCGTCTTTGACGGCGCGCAATCCGAAGCCCTGGTCGGTGTTGTAGGTCGCTTGCTTGAGCCGCCGATTGTCGAAAACAAGCATCTCGGACTGGGCATATTCGAGATAAAGCTCACCGTCGTCCGCGCCTTCCAAGCCGCGGGCGAGGTGTCGGCGCACGTCCCCACGGTCGAGGCCGGCGCGATCGGGAAGTGACGTCGTGGGTGAGCTCATGATCGGATCGGCATTCGCGCAGTCTAACCAAAGATAGTCGTCCTCGCCTGGAGTTGCGAGGTCGCCACGCCGCTAAATCGGATTTAGGGAAGGACGCCTGGCCTGTGGCGTGTTACGGCAGCTTGTCGTAGCCCTCGCCGAAGCCCTTGAGGCTCATCGGGAAGCCGATGCCTTCCTCGGGCGTCTGGAAGATGATGAATGTCGCTGTCTGGCCGCTGCGTAATTGCTTGATCAAGTTGTCGTCCATGACCACCTCGGCAACGCACCCGTTGGGTAGACAACGGACGAAGCCGGCGCGGCCGACGTCGGCCTGATCGATCTTCAATCCCAGGCCCGAGGGAAGCAACACGCCGACGGGCGCGACTACGCGCATGAGGCGGCTCTTCTGATCGGCGGTCTTGAGCACGATCACGGTGAGGCCGACATTGGCGCGATCCTCCGCGGTGACGCTTTGGATCAGCGCGCACTGCTCGCCCTGCGCGCCGGGTGGCGTGTCGCAGCGAACTTGCCAGTCATTGTGGACCGATTTAACCGCGCCCTGCGCGGTGGCGTGCTCGGCCGTGCCAGCGGAGAGTGCCACTACCATCGCGGTTACCGCCAGCAATGATCTCATTGTGCGAAAAAGCGTTCCCGGGCTGAATGAACCCATAATCTGCGCCTCGAATTCTGCCTGCGCCCCGCTATCCCGACCTAGCCGAATCAACCCCTCCGACCATGGTCGGAGCTACGTGTCAAGGATGAGTAAAACAAGGCATTGTGGCCGAGAAAGGGTCGAACGACGGCCGTTGGCGGGGCGATCGGCCGGCCTTTGGGCCGCATAAGAGATATGAAGGTGTGCATTGCGATAGGGCCGGAATTGTGGTTTGAGAGGCCAGGATTCCCCTGAGGTCCCGCCACGCGCGCCGAGAAGCCCACCGAGGAGTGTCGCGCTCAATGCGGGCAGCGACTCCGAGCGGTGGAGCGCGCCTTGGAACCTCATTCGAAGGAGCAATGCGGACGATGTTGGTGCTCAAGCGGTTGACCGTATTGGCAATGGCGATGGTCGCCATCCTGACCGGCGCGCAGGCGGCTCTGGCCGGGCTCGGACAGCCTTCGCCTTGGCAGGTAGGGCTGCAGCAATCGGCGTCTCCGGTGATGGACAACATCATCTGGTTCCACGATTTCCTGCTCTATATCATCACCGGTATCGCCGGTTTCGTGCTCATTTTGCTGGTCGTCGTCATGGTGCGTTTCAATGCCCGCACCAATCCGATTCCATCACGGACCACGCACAACACGCTGATCGAGATCGCGTGGACGCTCATTCCGATCGTGATTCTGATGTTTATTGCGGTTCCTTCATTCAAGCTTCTGTTCCTCCAACTCAACGTCCCGGCCGCCGACCTCACGGTGAAGGCGACCGGCAAGCAGTGGTACTGGAGCTACAGCTATCCCGACAACGGCCAGTTCGAGTTCGATTCGTTGATGCTCAAAGAGGGTGAGCGCAAAGAAGGTCAGCCGCGGCTGCTTGCGGTCGACAACGAAATGGTGGTGCCGGTAAACAAGACTGTGCGCGTGATCACCACCGGCTCCGACGTCATTCATTCGTTCGCGGTACCGTCATTCGGCATCAAGATCGACGCCATTCCCGGACGCATCAACGAGACCTGGTTCACAGCAACGCGGGAGGGTGTCTACTACGGTCAGTGCTCGGAGCTGTGCGGCAAGGATCACGCCTTCATGCCGATCGCAGTCCATGTGGTGAGCGAGCAGGCATTCTCCGCCTGGGTTGAAGAGGCAAAGAAGAAATACGCTCGAGATGAAGCACTGCCGCCGACCACGGTCGCGGCGGCACAATCGACGCCCCGATGATGCCGCGCGCAGACGCGGATAGTTCGCGGGCGACAATTCGAAGGACTTGAGTCATGGCTACGACGGCGAAAGCTCACGGCGAGGACCTGCCTGATCACCCGCATGGTTGGCGGCGTTACCTCTATTCGACCAACCACAAAGACATCGGCACGATGTATCTCGTGTTCGCATTGCTGGGCGGATTGGTGGGCGGCGTGCTGTCGATCGGCATGCGACTCGAGCTGATGCATCCGGGGCTGCAGTTCTTCCACGACTCCCACATGTTCAACGTCTTCACGACGGCGCATGGCCTGATCATGATCTTCTTCATGGTCATGCCGGCGATGATCGGCGGCTTCGGCAATTGGATGATACCGCTGATGATCGGTGCGCCGGACATGGCGTTCCCGCGCATGAACAACATCTCGTTCTGGCTGCTGCCGGCATCCTTCACGCTGTTGATCATCTCGCTGTTCGTGGAGGGCGAGCCCGGTGCCCCCGGGGTGGCCGCAGGGTGGACGATCTACGCACCGCTCTCGACCACGGGCCATCCAGGACCGGCTGTCGATTTCGCCATCCTGTCGCTGCACCTCGCCGGCGCGTCATCGATCCTCGGCGCGATCAACTTCATCACGACGATCTTCAATATGCGCGCTCCCGGCATGACGATGCACAAGATGCCGCTGTTCGTATGGTCGCAGCTGGTGACTGTGTTTCTCATTCTGCTCGCGATGCCGGTGCTCGCCGGTGCCATCACAATGCTGCTGACAGACCGCAATTTCGGCACCACCTTCTTCACGCCTGGCGGCGGTGGCGACCCGCTGCTGTTCCAGCATCTGTTCTGGTTCTTCGGTCATCCCGAGGTCTACATCTTGATCGTGCCGGGCTTCGGCATGATCAGTCAGATCGTGGCGACTTTCGCGAAAAAACCGGTGTTCGGCTATCTCGGCATGGCCTATGCGATGGTGGCTATCGGCGGCATCGGGTTCGTGGTGTGGGCGCACCACATGTATACCGTTGGCATGTCGACCGCCGCGCAAGCCTACTTCGTGGTCGCTACGATGGTGATCGCGGTGCCGACCGGCGTGAAGATCTTCTCTTGGATCGCCACGATGTGGGGCGGCTCGCTCGAGTTCAAGACGCCGCTGCTGTGGGCGATCGGCTTCATCTTTCTGTTCACCGTCGGCGGCGTGACCGGCGTGGTGCTCGCCAATGCCGGCATCGACCGTTCCCTGCAAGACACCTATTACGTGGTGGCGCATTTCCACTACGTGCTTTCGCTCGGCGCGGTTTTCACCATCTTCGCCGGCTGGTACTACTGGTTCCCGAAAATGTCCGGCTATATGTACTCGGAGACGATCGGCAAGTTGCATTTCTGGCTCACCTTCATTGGGGTCAACATCGTCTTCTTCCCCCAGCACTTTCTTGGGCTCGCCGGTATGCCGCGGCGCATTGCCGACTATCCCGATGCTTTCGCCGGCTGGAACCTGGTCTCGTCGCTCGGCTCCTACCTTTCGGGGTTGGGTGCGCTCGTGTTCTTCTTCGGCGTAGCCCACGCGTTCATGCGCAAGGAAAAAGCGGCGGACAATCCATGGGGCGCGGGCGCGACCACGCTCGAATGGACGCTGCCTTCGCCGCCACCGTTCCACCAATATAACGAGCTGCCGCTGATCAAGTGATGGCGGCGGCATCCCCGCGGACAGTCATTAACAGGTGAGCGCAGAATAGATGTCACTGGTCAGCGAAGGTACAGAGTTCGCGGGTTCGGCCGGCTACGGGCCGAGTATTGCGAGCGTCGGCGACTATGTGGCGCTGATGAAGCCACGGGTCATGTCGCTCGTCGTCTTTACTGCGCTGGTCGGTGTCGTGATCGCGCCGGGACATGTCCATCCGGTGATCGGCTTCACCGCGCTTCTGTGCATCGCGGTCGGCGCCGGTGCCGCCGGCGCGCTCAACATGTGGTACGATGCCGACATCGACGCGGTGATGAGGCGCACTTCGAATCGTCCCATTCCACGGGGCCGCATCGCGCCCGGCGAGGCGCTTGCGTTTGGCATTGTACTCGCCGCTTTCGCAGTGGGCGTGCTTGGCCTGCTCGTGAGCTGGCTCGCGGCGGCGCTGCTCGCCTTCACGATCTTCTTTTACGTCGTTGTCTATACGATATGGCTCAAGCGGTCGACGCCGCAGAACATCGTTATCGGCGGCGCCGCGGGCGCCTTTCCTCCCATCATCGGCTGGGTGGCGGCGACCGGCGGCATCGCGGTCGAGCCGTGTCTCCTCTTCCTCATCATCTTCTTCTGGACGCCGCCGCATTTCTGGGCGTTGTCGCTCGTTCGCGCCGACGACTACGCCCGCGCTCGGGTTCCGATGCTCCCGGTGGCTGCCGGGCCGGAGGAAACGCGACGGCAAATTTTGCTGTATTCCATCGGTCTCGTGCCGATTGGCGCGGCGCCGTGGCTTCTCGGCTATGCCCAGACAATTTACGGCGTGACCGCGCTTCTCGCCGGCGCGCTGATGGTCGCGTTCGCCTGGCGCGTGCGCGGCGAACGTGACGGCAAGCGTTCCGAGCGCGCGGCACACGATCTCTTCGCTTTCTCAATCCTCTATCTATTCGTTCTCTTCGCGGTGTTGCTGGTCGAGGGCGGCGTGATAGGACGCGCGGTGTGAGAGGGCTTTGGTGACATGGACGAAAGGCCGAAGGGAATTGTCCTCAGCGAAGAGCAGAAACGCAGCCGACGCGCGCGGTCGATCGCGATTGCGCTCGCGCTCGGCGCGCTCGTTGTCCTGTTTTACGTGGTCACCCTGGTGAAGGGACCGGCGGTGCTGAATCGTCCGTTGTAACCGCGATGAACGTGCCGAACATCCCCTCGCAACAACGCCGCGATGTCATGGTCGGGGCCGCGTGCGGAGTGTTCGTGGCAGCGATGGTGGGCGCGGCCTATGCGGCCGTGCCGCTTTACAACTGGTTCTGCCGCACGACCGGCTTCGGCGGCACCACACAAGTCGCGATCGGCGCGCCTTCCCACGTCCTCGATCGCAAGCTCAAGATACGCTTCGACGCTAACGTCGCCGGTGGGCTCCCCTGGCGTTTCGAGCCGGACCAAAATTCAATAGAGGTCAAAATCGGCGAGGTCGTGACTGTCAGCTACAAGGTCGTCAATGAGTCCGCGCGCGAGACCGTGGGCGTTGCCTCGTACAATGTTTCACCGCCCACCGCGGGCGCCTATTTCTCCAAGATCAACTGTTTCTGTTTTACCGATCAGCGGCTCAAGGCCGGCGAAAAGCGCGACATGACAGTCGTCTTCTTCGTGGCCCCCGAGCTTGTGAAGGATTCGGAGCAGGACGGTCTCGACACTATCACCCTGTCCTACACGATGTATCCGGCGCGGCAGGCTGAGACGCCGCAAGTAGACAGCGGCGCGGCGCTTGCACCCGGGCGAAGCTGAACTCAAACAAGGACGAGTGCCGTGGGCGGCGCTGCCTCACCGAGAGATGGAGAATTCTAAGATGGCCGAAGCTCACGCCAAGCCGCATCACGACTACCATCTGGTGGCACCGAGCCCTTGGCCCGCGATCGGGGCAGTCTCCGCATTCATAGCGGCGGTCGGCGGCATTACGTGGATGCACCACATGTTCGCGGCCGCGCCCTATATTTTCGGCGTTGGTGTGATCGGCATCGCCTATACCATGATCGGCTGGTGGACCGACGTCGCCCGTGAAGCGACGTTTGAGGGCTATCATACGCGCATCGTGCAGATCTCTCATCGCTACGGCATGATTCTGTTCATCGCCTCCGAGGTGATGTTCTTCGTGGCGTGGTTCTGGGCGTATTTCAACAGCGCGCTGTTCCCGGCCGACATGCACCAGCTTACGCGCGAACAGCTGTTTGGCGGGGTGTGGCCGCCGAAGGGAACTGAGACCTTCGACCCGTGGCATTTGCCGCTCCTCAATACGCTGATCCTGCTCACCTCCGGCACGACCGTGACCTGGGCGCACCACGCGCTTTTGGAGAACGACCGCCAGGGCCTCAAGTGGGGGCTGATCCTGACAATCGTGCTTGGTCTGGCATTCACTTGCGTGCAGGCTTACGAATACAGCCACGCGGGGTTCAACTTCAGTGGCAATATCTACGGTGCCACTTTCTTCATGGCGACCGGCTTCCATGGCGCGCACGTCATCATCGGCTCGACGTTTCTGATCGTGTGCCTGCTTCGTGCCTATCTCGGACACTTCACGCCGACGCAGCATCTCGGCTTCGAGTTCGCCGCTTGGTACTGGCACTTCGTCGACGTCGTCTGGATCTTCCTGTTTTCCTGCATTTATGTGTGGGGTTCGGGCGGGGCGAGCGTCGCGCATGCTGCTGGCCACTAGAGCGCGGTCTCGATGCCTTGAGTGGCCTTAACAATTTTTTGACTTGCCCGAGTCGGTGGTGACGCGCTGGCAAAGTCGGTTCCAGGTTGACTTGGCTCGGCCACCAGTTCCCGACAGCTTGAACGCGCGTTGAGGGCGGAGCGCAAGACGACAGCGTCATTGTGTCGATCGCGATCGCGCAAAGCTATTGATCAGGGAAGCGGCATTGCCGATCCCAAAATCATCGCCGAGTTGTGAACGATCTTGTGGGCGACAGGCTTGTGGTGCTCCCCTATGCTAGGGATCCCGGCTTCGCGTGACGACAGCCGCGAAATGAGAGGTCGGTTATGGCGGACTACGATGCGATCGTTATCGGCACCGGACAGGCCGGACCGGGCTTGGCGAGGCGACTGGTGGCCGGCGGCTGGAAGGTTGCCATCATCGAGCGCAAGTTTTTCGGCGGCACCTGCGTCAATACCGGCTGCACCCCGACCAAGACGCTGGTTGCGAGCGCTTATGCGGCGTATCTGGCGCGTCGCGCTGCCGAATATGGCGTGACCATCGGCGGCCCGATCGGCGTTGACATGAAGGCAGTGAAGGCGCGCAAGGATGCTGTTGTGCGCCCGTCACGCGAAGGGGTCGAGCGATCCTTGAAGAGGCTGAAAGGGTGCACGGTCCTCGAAGGCCACGCCCAGTTCGTTGGGACGAAGGAGGTGAACGTCGGCGATGAGGTGCTCACCGCCGATAAGATTTTCATCAATGTGGGCGCGCGGGCATTGGTGCCGCCGATACGCGGGCTCGACCAAGTCCCTTACCTGACCAACAGCTCTATGATGGACGTGGATTTTCTGCCCCCGCATCTGATCGTGCTCGGAGGGAGCTATGTCGGCCTCGAATTTGCGCAGGCCTTTCGCCGCTTCGGAAGCGAAGTCACGGTCATCGAGCTCGGACCGCACCTGACCGCGCGCGAGGACGAGGATGTCTCCCGCGCCATTGCCGAAATCCTGAAGGACGAAAATATCGACATCCGCGTCAACAGCAAGGTTGTCGCCGTGGCAAAACAAGGCAACGACATCGCGGTGACGGTGGAGAATGCAGGAACTAGCTCGCAGGTCGTCGGCTCCCATCTGTTGCTTGCGATCGGCCGTCGGCCGAACACGGACGATCTCGGCCTCGACAAGGCAGGCGTCGCTACCGACCCTCGCGGCTACATCCAGGTCGACGACCAGTTGCGCACCAATGTGCCCGGCATCTGGGCCTTGGGGGACTGTAACGGGCGGGGCGCCTTTACCCACACCTCCTACAACGATTTCGAAATCGTGGCGGCGAATCTTCTCGACAACGATCCGCGGCGCGTCACCGATCGCATTACTGCCTACGCGCTCTACACCGATCCCCCGCTCGGTCGCGCGGGCATGACCGAAGCCGAGGTCCGCAAATCCGGCCGGCCGGCGCTGATCGCGACCATGGCCATGGAGGACGTGAGCCGAGCGTACGAGAAAGGCGAGACAAAGGGTTTCATGAAGATTCTGGTCGACAAGGAGACGAAACAGATCCTCGGGGCGTCGCTGCTGGGACTTTCGGGGGACGAGGCCATCCACTGCATCCTCGATGTCATGTATGCCAGGGTGCCGTTCACGGTCCTGCATCGGGCGGTGCACATTCACCCGACAGTCTCGGAGTTCATTCCGACCATGTTGGACGACCTCAAGCCGCTGTCGTGAACGACCCACGTGGGAACCATTTGATATCGGGGACTTGAGAATCTAGGCATGGCACGCCATCTCGCAGCTAGTGCTTCCGGACGAGTTAGTGTGTGACCCATCAACCTGATACACCGCCGTCGCCCATCGTGGCCGGACTTCTGGGGCGCTGTCCGCGTTGCGGCGAGGGCCGTCTGTTCCGGGGGTTTCTTACGCTACGTCCGCGCTGCGAGCATTGCAGTCTTGACTTTTCGTTTGCCGACTCCGCCGATGGGCCGGCGTTTTTCGTCATGTTCCTGTCCGGCTTCATTGTTGCCGGCTCGGCCTTAGCGGTGGAAATCGTCTATGCGCCGCCATACTGGGTGCATGCGCTGCTGTGGGGACCGCTGATCCTGATCACGACGCTATTGCCATTGCGTCCGGTCAAGGGCCTTCTGATCGCGCTACAATATCACCACAAGGCCGCTGAGGGCCGCTTCACCGGCGGCGAAGCGCCGTGAACGTCGCGCTGGCACAGCGGCTGCGATCGGGCCTTGCGGTGCCAGCCATCTTCGCGCTGGTGGCGATCGTAATCTTCGTCGGGCTCGGCACTTGGCAACTCCAACGCAAGTCCTGGAAGGAAGCGCTGATCGAGACCCTTGAGCAGCGCCTTTCCGCGCCCCCGGGCGATCTGCCGCCGCGCGAGCGCTGGGCGAGCCTTTCTCCGACGAACGACGAATTCCGTCGCGTGAAGTTCTCTGCCGCGTTCGTGCCGGGCGCGGAAGCACTCGTCTACACCAGTGGCTCGGCCTTGCGCAGCGACGTGTCCGGATCCGGCTATTGGGTATTCGCGCCAGCCCAGCTCACGTCCGGCGGGATTATCGTCGTCAATCGCGGCTTCGTGCCGGAGGGACGGCAAGATCCAATGACGCGCGCCGCCGGAGCAGCCACCGGCCGTGCCGACCTAGTCGGCGTGATGCGCTGGCCGGAATCCCGCGGCGCCTTCTCGCCGAAGGATGATCCCGATCGCAACATTTGGTTCGTGCGCGACCCCGTTGCGATTGCAGCCGCCAAGAGCTGGGGCGAGGTCGCGCCGTTCTTCATCGAATTGGAAAGCCCACAGCTACCAGGCGGGCTCCCGCGCTCCGGCGCACTCAAGGTCAACCTACGCAACGAGCATCTGCAATATGCGATCACCTGGTATGGGCTCGCTTTGGTCGTCGCGGTGATGTTCGGGTTCTGGTTCAGCGGTCGAGCCACGCGCACGGCATGAACCGCGCGCCTTCCTTGTGGAAGGCGCGCCGTCCGACTATGTTTGAGGCCGTTGCTTCTCCGCACCCTGCTTTGTGCTGAGAACAGGAGTGAATTCAAAAGGTTACGCGGTGCGTTCGTTGGGCGAATAAGGCCCAGCGCGACGGCGACTTGGCCTCAAACGGAGCCCCCGGCTCGTGCGCTACATTTCCACCAGGAGCGAGGCCCCAGCGCTCGGTTTTGTCGAGGCGACGCTGGCAGGGCTTGCCCGCGACGGCGGCCTCTACGTGCCCGCGGCCTGGCCGCGGCTCGATGCCGCCGCGATCGCCGGCTTTGCCGGCCGCCCATATGCGGAAGTGGCGGTGGAGGTCGTTCGTCCCTTCGTCGGCGACGCCATCCCGGATTGCGACCTCGCCCGCATGACGCGCGAGGCCTATGGCAGATTCCGCCATCCGGCGGTCGCTCCGCTGGTGCAGTTCGGGGCGAGCGATTTCGTCCTCGAATTGTTTCATGGGCCCACGCTCGCGTTCAAGGATCTGGCGATGCAGCTCCTTGGCCGACTCATGGACGAGGTGCTCGCCACGCGCGGAGAGCGTACCACCATCGTGGTTGCGACTTCCGGGGATACTGGCGGGGCCGCGATCGAGGCGTTTCGCGGTCGCATGCGTGCGGATCTGTTCGTGCTTTTTCCGCACCGCCGTATTTCCGACGTGCAGCGGCGGATGATGACGACGGTCGAGGATGATAATGTCCACGCGCTGGCGATCGAGGGAACGTTCGATGATTGCCAGGCCATCGTGAAGGGCATGTTCAATCACCATGCCTTTCGCGAGCAGGCGCGGCTCTCCGGCGTGAATTCCATCAACTGGGCGCGCATCGTCGCACAGGTGGTTTACTATTTCACCGCTGCAGTCGCACTCGGCTCGCCGCACCGAAAGGTCGCCTTCACTGTGCCGACCGGCAATTTCGGTGACGTCTATGCGGGCTATGTCGCGCTCTGCATGGGCCTGCCCGTCGACCGCTTGTTGGTTGCGACCAACGTCAACGACATCCTCACGCGCACGATCGCGACAGGCACCTACGAGCTGCGCGAGGTGGTGCCCACGTCCTCGCCGTCGATGGACATCCAAGTGGCGTCGAATTTCGAACGCCTGCTGTTCGACATCCATGGCCGCGATGGGCGCGCGGTGCGCGCGCTGATGGCTTCGCTCGCCCAATCACGCCGGTTTGCGCTGTCGGCGCAGGCGCTCTCGGCGCTGCGCGCAGTATTTTCCGCCGACCGAGCGGACGAGAACGAGACCGCGGCGACGATTCGCACTATGCTGCGGGAGACCGGACATTTGATTGATCCCCACACCGCGGTCGGCGTTGCGGTCGCGGAGAAGGAGAGCCGCGACCCGTCGATTCCGATGGTGGTGCTCGGCACGGCCCACCCAGCCAAATTCCCCGATGCGGTGGAGGCAGCCTGCGGTGTGCGGCCCCCGCTTCCCGAATGGCTCGCCGACCTCGATCGGCGGCCGGAACGCGTGACCACGCTGCCGGTCGACCAGATGGCGGTCGAGCGCCATATTCTCTCTGCTAGTCGTGCCGCACATGAAGGAGCCGCTGCATGAGCGTCGAGGTCACGCGTCTTCCCACCGGCCTCGTTATCGTCACTGACGCGATGCCGCATTTGGAGACCGCCTCGCTTGGCGTGTGGGTCGGTTCCGGCAGCCGCGACGAACGGCCGGACGAGCATGGTATCTCGCATCTGCTCGAACATATGGCGTTCAAGGGAACTTCACGGCGCACCGCCCGTCAAATCGCGGAAGAAATCGAGGCGGTCGGCGGCGACCTCAATGCCGCAACCTCGATTGAGACAACCGCCTACTACGCGCGCGTTCTGCGGGCTGACGTGCCGCTCGCGCTCGACGTGCTGTCCGACATCCTCGCCGATCCGTCATTCGATTCCGAGGAGCTGCGGCGCGAGCAGAACGTGATCGTGCAGGAGATCGGTGCTGCCGAGGATGCCCCGGACGATCTCATCTGGGACAAGCTGCAGGAGACCGCCTTCGCTGATCAACCGATTGGCCGGTCCATCCTCGGCACGCCGGCGACTGTGCGCTCGTTCGACCGCACGCGGCTCGCCGCCTATCTCAGCCGCAACTATCGGAGCTCCGACATGGTGGTCGCTGCGGCAGGCGCAGTTGAGCACCAGGCCGTGGTGGCGGAAGTCGAACGACGATTCGCGAGCTTTGCCGGCCCGCGGCCACCGACGCCTGACCCGGCCCGTTTCGTCGGAGGCTCGCGCATCGAGACGCGCGATCTCGAACAGGCTCACATCGCGCTCGCCATGCACGGGTTGTCGCATCGCGATCCGAGCCTCTATAGCCTACAGGTATTCACGAATGTGCTTGGCGGCGGCATGTCCTCACGCCTGTTCCAGGAGGTGCGCGAGCAACGTGGCCTCTGCTACGCGATCTATGCGTTCCACGCGCCTTATTCGGACATCGGAATGTTCGGCCTCTATGCCGGGACCGATGCCGCCGATGTCGCTGAGTTGATGCGCGTCGTGGTGGGCGAGATCAATGCCACGGCGGAAACCATCAATGAGGCGGAGGTTGCACGGGCGAAAGCGCAGATGAAGGCCGGATTGCTGATGGCGCTCGAGAGTTCATCCGCGCGCGCCGAGCAGCTCGCGCGTCAGTTGTTCAATTGGGGTCGCCCAGTTCCGCTCGACGAGCTGGTTGAGAAGATTGAAGCCGTGACGGTCGAGAGCGCCCGCGCCGCCGGCCGCGCCCTGATTGCGCGAGGTCGGCCCGCCGTCGCCGCGCTCGGTCCTGGCGCCGGGCTTGAAACTGCCGCCACGATCGCGGACAGTCTCGCCCGCCGGGCCGCGTAAAGTCGGATGACGGGCGGCGGAGGACAGCAAGAGCGATCCGCTCTCTCTCGCGTCTGTTTGCCTGCCGTCTGATGGCTGATCACCATGGCATTCTTCCGCACCGTCAGCCTGTCCGAACCGATGCCTGCGATTACAGGCGACGGCATCGTGCTGCGGGCACCGCAAATGTCCGACTGCGCGGAATGGGCAGCGTTGCGGGAAGCAAGCCGCGATTTCCTCACGCCGTGGGAGCCGACCTGGCCCGCCGACGACCTTACCCGCGCATCCTTTCGCCGCCGCATCAAGCGCTATTCCGAAGACCAGCGTGGCGACCTCGCCTATGCCTTTTTCATTTTCCGCAAGCACGATGATGTTCTGCTGGGCGGATTGACGCTCGCGAATATTCGTCGGGGCTGCGCCCAGGCGGGCAGTCTTGGCTACTGGATGGGGGCACTCTATGCGCGCCAAGGTCATATGACGGCTGCAGTCAACGCCATCATTCCCTTTGCGTTCGGGACGCTGAAGCTTCATCGGATCGAAGCTGCGTGTATCCCGGCCAATGTTGCGTCGATCCGACTGCTGGAGAAAACAGGTTTCAAGCGCGAGGGCTTTGCCCGCCAGTACCTTTGTATCGATGGGATTTGGCAGGATCATTTGCTTTTCGCCCGCGTCAAGGACGACCTTTAGTCGCCATCCGTAGCCTTGGGGTCGCCACGAATTGGTTGGTATAAGCGTTGGAGGAGGCGGGTCGTCGGAAAAAGCCGAGTGATTTCAATGGGTCCGGGGAACTGTGAGCGGTGGCGCGGCGGGCGTCGCGCGGTGGGGCTGATCGTGAGCGCCGCAATGCTGTCCGGCTGCTCGCTCGCCTCGAGCGTGGGATCGTCCGACAGTTCGCCCTCGTTCGCGAGCCGGTTCACGAGCTTTTTCTCCGGCGCGACGCCGGGCGTCACGCAGCCGCACTCGCCAACACCATCGGCGCCGGACGTCGAATGCCCGGGGGTTGATATCCGCACCGGCGCATCAACGATGAATATCGCGGCCAAGGCCGCCGACGCGACTGCAGGCGACCTGCGCTACCAACTTTCGTTCGGCCAAACCGCCCGCGAGTGCGCGGTGCAGGGTGCCACGTTGATCATCAAAGTCGGTGTCCAGGGCCGCGTCATACTCGGACCGATGGGCAGTCCGGGGCAGGTCGAGGTTCCGTTACGCTATGCAGTGGTGCGCGAGGGTCCGCAGCCCAAGACCGTCGTGACCAAGTTCAAGCGGATTGCGGTCACCGTTGCGCCGGGCCAGACCCATGTCCAATTCGTCGATATCGAGGAGGGCTTGGCGTTCCCGATGCCATCGAAGTCGGAACTCGACGCTTATGTCGTCTATGTCGGCTTTGACGAGATCGGGGACAAGAACGAGAAGAAGCCGCCGAAGACGGCGAGGAAGACGGCGACACGGCAGCAATAGACAATCCCGGTCCTGTCTACCACCCGCGCAGTGCGACCACGGCGCTCTTTAAATGTCGCAGGTCAGCGACGATCGTGCGTGCCCCCGCCAGTCTCAGCTGCTCGCCGAGGTGCGCCCCGGCATGGCTGCCGCCAACAAACCCGAGTGCGGTCATACCCGCCGCCGTGGCGGCGGCCACACCAGCCGGGGAATCCTCGACCACGATGCAGTCGGCGGCCTGAACACCCATCCGCGACGCCGCGTGCAGGAATAGATCCGGCGCGGGCTTGCCGTTGCGGACGTCGCTTGCAGAAAATAGAAGGTTGAAGAATTTCGCGAGCCCCGTGGTCTCCAGACTTGCCCGAACACGGTCGGGAGGCGAGGACGATGCCACGCATTTCGGCCCGCGGAGCCAGGTGAGCGCGTGGGCTGCGTGCGGCATCGCGTGGAGCTCCGCACGTAAGCGTGCCAGCGTTGCCGCCGCGAGGGTGGCGCCGAAATTGACCGGCAGCTTGCGGCGCGTGGCCGCTTCGATGCTAGCAAGCATGTCGGCGGGGCGGCGTCCGGAGAAATAGCGAGTCACGAGCTCGGGGGTAATCGGAATTCCCGCGCGCGCAAATTCATCGGCGGCCGCCGCTGCGGCGATTTGTTCGCTGTCGACCAACACGCCGTTGCAATCAAAGATGATCACGGGAGCCCCACGCCAGCGTGCCTAACGGCACCGCATTGGTTTCGTGCTGTTCAACGAATCGCGGCGCAAGCAATAGGAATCGCGCGCACGTGGCAAAAGTCGGGCGCCACGCGGCCGGACGATTTTTTTATACAGTTTCTGCGTTCTTGCGATAAAAAACGGGGATGATCGTGCGTCCCGACCGAAAGTGGCCGGAAAAAAGACTAGTTTAGTTTGCCCTTGAGGTCTGCGATGCCTTTGGCAAGAAGGTCGTCGGCAACCTTGTCCTTGACGGTGCGGGTGAGGATCGTTTTAGCCGCGACGGCCGCAACCTCGGCGGCCGCCGAGCGCACGTCGGCAAGTGCCTGAGCTTCGGCCTGAGCGATTTTGCTTTCCGCCATCTTGGTACGCCGAACGACGAATTCTTGGATCTTGGCCTCGGCTTCGGCGGCAAGCCGCTCTGCCTCTGTCTTGGCGCCGGCGACGATCGCCTGAGCCTCGTGCTCGGCTTCCTGCTGCTTGCGTCGATATGTGGCAAGCAGGGCCTCAGCTTCCGCCTTGAGCCTGCGCGCCTCGTCGAACTCCGCCTCGATGCGTGCCCGCCGGTCGTCGATGCTCTTGAGCAAGAGCTTGTGCGCCCTGAAATAACCGAGCACGCCGACGAAGATGACAAAGGCGACCGCGACCCAGAACTCGGCTTCAAACATTGGCTTCCTCAGCGCTTGAGCGCCTTGCTGACGGCTTCGGTGACCTCGTTGCCCGCCGGCGCGATGCCAGTCAGCCGCTCGACAATCGCGCCTGCAGCCTCGCTGGCGATGCTGCGCACGTTCCCCATCGCCGCCGATCGCGTGCCGGCAATAGTCTTCTCCGCTTCGGCGATACGGGCATTTAGTTTCGCGTCCGCCTCCTTGCGACGGGCTTCGGCTGCGGCCGCCGCCTTCGCACGCGTCTCGTTGGCGAGGGTTTGCGCCCGTCCGCGCGCCTCCGCCAACGCCTTCTCGTGGGCCGCGATGGCGGCGTCGGATGCGTCCTTGAAGTGCTGCGCTTCGGCAAGATCGTCTTCGACGCGCCGGCGGCGCGCTTCCAGGATCGAGCCGATCCGCGGCAACGCAATTCGCGCCATCAGCAGATAGAGCGCGATGAAGGCGATCGCGAGCCAAAACAACTGGGAAGGGAAGGTCTGCGAGTCGAACGGCGGGAACCCGCGACCGTGCTCGCTCGCGGGAACCTCGACGGCTCCAACAGGCTGGGCACTATCCTGGGCCATGGCCGCCTCCACAGGCTACGGGACGTTCGGCTGCCGCCCACGCGTTCGATGCCAGGATCAACCGAGGGCGAACAGCAGAAGCAGCGCGATCAGCAGCGAGAAGATACCGAGCGCTTCGGTGATGGCGAAGCCGAAAATCAAGTTGGCGAACTGTCCGGCCGCGGCCGACGGGTTGCGGATCGCCGCGGCCAAATAGTTGCCGAAGATGATGCCAACGCCGACGCCGGCGCCACCCATGCCGATGCAGGCAATACCGGCACCAATATATTTTGCGGCCGTCGGGTCCATAGCAAGCTCCTTTTCGAGGGTTGTTTGAATGATTGGCACTCAATGGCCTGGGTGAAGCGCATCATTGAGGTAGATGCAAGTCAGGATGGCGAAGACGTAGGCCTGCAACAAAGCCACCAGCAGCTCGAGGGCGATGAGCATTGCCGTCAAAGCCAGCGGCAACGCGGCGCCGAGCCAGCCTAGGACTCCCCAAGCACCGAGCATCACAACGAACCCGCCGAACACCTCCAGCGTGATGTGACCGGCGAGCATGTTGGCAAACAGGCGTACGCTATGGGACACCGGTCGCGAAAAGAACGACAGCACCTCGATCGCCGTTACCAGCGGCAGGATATAGATCGGTACCCCTTTTGGCACGAAGAGCTTGAGGAACCGCAATCCGTGCAGCCAGAAGCCGTAGATGACGACAGTAAAGAAGACGAGCAGGGCGAACGCAATCGTAATGATGATGTGGCTGGTGACCGTGAAGGTATACGGGATGATGCCCATCAGGTTGAGCACCAAGATGAACATGAAGATCGAGAATACCAGAGGAAAAAATTTCATTCCCTCCGTGCCCGTAGTGCTTCGCAGCGTGTCGGCGACGAATTCGTAGGACATTTCGGCGGCCGCCTGTAGCCGCCCCGGCACCAGCGCGCGAGACCTGGTGGCGCCAAGCATCAGCAGGAGGATCAGCGTGAGTCCGATCAGCATGAACAGCGCTGAATTGGTGAACGCGATCTCGATCCCGCCGATCCGCACGATCGGAAAGAAGTTTTTGATCTCAAATTGATGGATAGGATCCATGACGGATCGAGTCCTTCATCCCTGAGTGGCCGCCTAGCCGCTTCGGGCGGGGACGGCCGAGTTCATTGCTTCGAACCGGGCGGGTCCAATGTGTTGTTCGCTACCACTCCCGCCGCGCGCATCACGTTGAGAACCCCGGCTGCGAAGCCGAGAAGCAGAAACACGATCATCCCCCACGGCGAGATTCCCAGCCAGCGATCAAGCAGCCAGCCGATAGCCGCACCGACCACGACCCCGGCCACGAGCTCGGTCGAGAGCCGAAAACCGCGGGCGATCGCTGACGGATCGGCCGCCGCACGGTGACCGGAGTTGCTTTCGGAAGGACGGTTAGGCTGGACCTCGCCGAGCCGCTCGCCGAGACGCTTAAGCCTCGCGGAGAGCGCGGCCTCGTCGGGCGGGAGTTGTTCGCGATCACCTTTTTCGCGTGCGTCGTCGGCCATGCTTTCGACACCCGCGACGGTTCAGGCAAGATCACGATATTTCCGCCCCCAAAGCCGCGCGGACCATACTGACTGGGTTTATACGAGTCAAGAATTGTACCTTCGCAGCAAATGATTGACAATGAAGCGCAATCGCGAGGCTGGCGAGGGATAGCGCCGGCGTTTTTCGGCAATCCCGGCGGCAGGGATTTTTGGCCGCGAGGCGGCGCCCTCTGCGGCTCCTCCCCCGGGGTAGCGCGGCGGTCACCGTCCCGATTGGATACGGTTGAGTCCGCGCAATGGGGCGCCATTGCACCGCCCTAGAGCGATCGTCTAAGGGGACGATGCGCGAGGAGGAATCGCATGATCCGTACGGCTCTATTCACGGTCGCTGGACTTGCGCTTGCAGGATCGGCGGCTTGGGCGCAAAGCACGGTGCCGGAGAGCGACGGCAGCCGCTATACCTTCAACCGCATCGATGATGGCTATCTGCGGCTTGACGGCCGCACCGGCCAGGTATCGATCTGCGCGCGGCGCCCGGCGGGATGGACGTGCGAGGCGGTGCCGGACGAGCGCGCGGCGCTCGAAGCTGAGATCGCGCGCCTTCAGGGCGAAAACGTAGCGATCAAGAAAGAGCTGCTTGCGCGCAATCTGCCGCTGCCCGGCACCGTCAAGCCGGAGCCGCCGGCGGCAAAGCCGGAGGAGCCTCGCCTGCAATTGCCCGACGATGCCGATCTCAACAAGGTCATGAATTTCATCGAGAAGATCTGGCGCCGCCTGGTTGAGATGATCACGACCCTGCAGAAGGACAAGACCTGACGATTGCCTCGGCGGCAAGGCCATGAGTGATCCGTTGTCTCCCATCATCAGCTTCGCGCCCGAGACCATCGCGACTGCGACACTCGTGGTCGAGACCAGCGGACAGGCCTTCACCGAGATCACGCGCGAGGCGATGCGGTTCATCAAACAGACCGGCGCGAAGGACGGCGCGCTGTTCCTGTTCATGCGGCATACTTCGGCCTCTCTCGTCATCCAGGAAAACGCCGATCCCGACGTACGCACCGACCTTGCGAGCGCGCTCGATCGCCTCGCGCCCGCCCATGCCCACTGGGTTCACGATGTCGAGGGCCCTGACGATATGCCGGCGCATGTCAAGACCATGCTCACGGGCGTGTCGCTCCACGTCCCCGTGATCGGCGGGGCGCTCGCGCTTGGGGTCTGGCAGGGCATCTACATCGCCGAGCATCGCGCCCGGCCGCACCGGCGCGAAATCGTGCTGCAATTCGTCGGCAGCAGGCGGTAATCCCGGTTGTCTGGCGTTCTCACGAACGCCGATCGAAGCCAACCGATGGCAGGCCGTGAACACGATCCCGGAAGTTGTGCTATGCTATCGGGCACTGCTGGCGTCTGGGTTCAAGAGACAGAGCCTGAGGCGGAGATGAAGCGGGTGGACGAATCGGTACGCTTGATCATCGCGGACGATCATCCGCTGTTTCGCGGGGCCTTGCGCGAGGCCGTCTCAGGTCTGTTCGATGAGATCGAGATTGCCGAGGCAGGATCCTTCGAGGATGTGGCGAAGCTGCTCGAGCGCGGCGGGGAGGTCGATCTCATCCTGCTCGACTTGACGATGCCCGGCGTGCGCGGATTCTCGGGCCTCATGTATCTGCGCGCCCAGTATCCAAGCGTCCCGATTGTCGTGGTCTCGGCCAACGACGATCCCGGGGTCATCCGCCGGTGCATGGACTTCGGCGCCTTGGGCTTCATCCCCAAGACGCTCGGCATCGAGGCCATGCGAGTGGCGATCAGCCGGGTATTCGAAGGCGGCGTTTGGACCCCGCCCGACATCGACCTCGGGGCGGGCTCCGATGCCGAGACCGCCGACTTGTTGACACGGCTTACGTCATTGACGCCCCAGCAGGTGCGCGTGCTGATGATGCTGTCGGAGGGCTTGCTCAATAAACAGATTGCCTACGAGCTCAGCGTCTCCGAAGCGACCGTCAAGGCGCACGTCTCGGCGATTCTGCAAAAGCTCGGGGTCGAGAGCCGCACCCAAGCGGTGATCGCCGCCTCCAAGATCGAGCTCGGCCAGTGGCCGCAGATGGTCAGCGCGGGGCATTGATTTGTTGAATTCGTGATGCGTTCGCCGATCCTGTGGCGTGTCATTCTGCGGCTGCGACCCGCTGCATGCGCCACTGCGTCAGTAGCGCGCGCAATGCCGCCGGCTTGATCGGCTTGTTGAGCAGCTGGATGCCGTTCGCGCGAGCGTCCTCGCGCACGTGCGGGCTGCGATCGGCAGTAATCAGGATGGCCGTGAGGTCGGCGCCGAAGCGCCGCCGCAGCTCCGTGATCGCTGCAATGCCATTTCCTTCGTCGAGGTGGTAATCCACCAGCAGGCCGTCAGGTGCTACCTTGGCTTCTGCCACGACCTCGGTCGCTGCCTTGAGATCCGGCGCCTTGAAGACCCGGCAGCCCCATCCGGCGAGCAGCGTTTCCATTCCATCGAGAATCGTGAGATCGTTGTCGATGCATAGAACAGTGATGCCCGAGAGCTGCACGCGATCGACCTCCCGTGCCGTGCGTTGATGCTGGGTCGCAGGAATAACGGCGGAGAGCGGCACCTCGACCGAGAACTGCGACCCATGGCCGACCGCTGAGCTGACGGTGATCCTGTAGTCGAGAACGCGTGCGATGCGCTCCACGATCGAAAGGCCGAGCCCCAAGCCGCGTGCCGCCTTGGCGCCCTGATCGAGCCGGTAAAACTCCTGGAAAATTGCCCGCTTTTTCGAAGCCGGAATGCCAAGTCCGGTATCGTAGACGTCGATGCGCAGTCGCCCGTCGTGCGGCCGGCAGCCCACCAGCACGCGGCCCTTGGGGGTGTATTTGATCGCGTTGGAGACGAGATTCTGCAACAGCCGGCGCAACA
>Ga0306920_100001344_pt1 | contig 30376 bp, 29 predicted proteins | sample flu12Cox44000170_FD_204666 | JGI IMG/M metagenome (GOLD analysis project Ga0306920, IMG submission 204666) | Lab enrichment of tropical soil microbial communities from Luquillo Experimental Forest, Puerto Rico - flux4day.12C.oxic.44.000.170 (v2)... | ecosystem: Environmental > Terrestrial >... | reverse complement strand
CGAAGCCACACCCCGCCAAGCGTCCTGGGATGTGCAGAGCGCCTGGTCTGTGGCTCGTTTAAGGTAAAATCTAAAACGTTGCTCAGAGTCGAAATGTCGGCCGCGCTGCTGATCGCCAGCTCCGCCTGGGCGGTGTCCCTCGGGCCTTCTCAAGGCTATTTAGTAATCGTCGGAGGTGGGGAGGTCGGTTTCGAAATCACACACCGCATCATTGATCTGGCGGGCGGGCCAGATGCTCCGATGGTCTACATTCCGACCGCTGAAGAAGGCGATCCCAAAACCGCAGCCGAAGTAACCTTTCTCGCCAAAGCCGGCGTCAAACACGTGACCGTACTTCACACGCGTGATCCGAAAGTCGCTGACACGGAGGCCTTCGTGGAGCCGCTCCTCACCGCGCGTGCGGTCTGGTTCGAAGGCGGAAGGCAATGGCGCCTGGCCGATGCCTATTTGCACACGCGCACGGAAAGGGAACTGTTCCACGTTTTGGAACGAGGAGGCGTCATCGCCGGAAGTTCCGCCGGTGCCACCATCCAGGGTTCGTATCTCGTTCGCGGCGCCCCGGAGGGAAATACGATCATGATGGCGCCCGGCCACGAACGCGGCTTTGGCTTCCTTCGGAACGCTGCCGTAGACCAGCATGTGCTCACTCGCCACCGAGAAGACGACTTGAATGTGGTCATCGACCGCCATCCCGAATTGCTGGGCATCGGCATCGATGAGAGTACAGCTATCGTGGTTCACGGAGACCAGTTCGAGGTGATCGGTCGCAGCAGAGTACTCATTCACGACAGCAACTTCCAGCCGCGGCCCGGAGGCAAGCGGTACTACGTTCTCGCACCGGGTGATCATTTTGATTTGAAACAGCGGCGCAAGATCAACCCTTAGACTCTCCGTTACGCTTCACCGTGAGCTTCAATCTGACCTTTTAGTCTTTCTTCAGCGTCTTCAGCAGTCAACTCCGGACCTCATCGCCCTCGGCAAGAGGCCAAAAGGGAGACATGAAGTTCGGAAAGACTCTGCGCACGGCTTTAACCAAAACTGGGGTGCGTCAGGCCCATTTATGATAGGTCGGAATCACTCACTCCTCTCCGGCACCCTTCACTGCGTGAGGAGCGGCTTTCGCCGCCGCCCGATCAAAGGGGCGTGACACTTTCCCTTGGCCCCACTTCAGAACCGACACAAAAACTAATTTCCTTCCAAACCGCTTAGCCAGTATTCGGCTCGGAACGTAAATATCAATATGTCGGCCGACGACTTTGGCGCCAGTATCGCTGACAAGATAAATGCCCGAGAACTCTCCCGCGCCCGTCACGCGAATGCGTGTACCCAGGGGCAGAAAGGTCGGATCGGCGGATACGACGCCGCCGTGGGGCCGCGTGCCTGCGCGCGTGATCCCACTGAGATCAAACGCGGTAGCTTCCACACGATATGGGCCACTGGTCAGCGCGACCGCCACGGGATCCAAGGCGGACCCCGAAGCGAGCATTCCTATTGCAAGGAGAAATGATTTCATAGGAAATTCATCTCTACTAGTTATTGTCCCACCGCAGCGAAAAGGAAGACATCGTTCGCCTCGAAGCAGTCAAGCCCGCACCATCATGCCACTCACCAGCGGGTTGAAGGCGGAGAGCGGCGTTCTCCATCGCGACAGCGGCGTCACCGCTGAACAGGAGTCCCACGAAACGAACTTAGAACAGGACGAGGATCGGCACGAGCCTCGATTCTTGGTCTCCACAGCGCTGAGAGTCAACCTTGTTACGGGCAGACAGACTATTGCCAACCTGAATAACCGGCTACTCGCGTGTGGGCGCGTCAGGCAGTGAAGGCCCGCCGTGCCCCGCACGCCTCGCCGCCGAACCATCGCGGCAGCGGGACCGACGCGGCGCCGTCGCCAACGGCAGTGGCAATCAGCCACGTTCCCTCATCGGAGTGACGCACGGACCCACCCACGGCCCTATGTGACTTCGGCCGCTTCAGAACACGGGCTGCGTTCGGATTGCGTACAATAGGCGCGAGGCAAGTAATGCAACAGTTGAAAACGGGAGGACACGGGATCTTCGACGCGTCGTCCGATGGGTTCACGCGGAGGGATCTGCTTCGTGCAGGTTCCTGCGCAGCGGCGGTGTCGGCGGTAGACTCGTTTTTGAATGTCTTGTCGGCGCAACAGAATCGCACTCAGGCGCCTCGCCGGCTTCGCGTCGACGCCCATGCGCACCTCTGGACCGACGATTACCTGGATCTGGTTGAAGAGTACGGCAAAAAGGATACCAGTGTCCAGCGGAACAAGGGCGCCGGGCCATCGGGAGCCGAAATCGAAAAGCGCTTCGCGCAAATGGAAGCTGCCGGCGTCGAGATGCAGGTACTGTCAGTCTGCCCGCAGGCGCCCCACTTCGACGATAAGGTTCATGCCACAACGGCGGCGCGCAAAATCAACGATCTCTACGCGGAGGTGGTACATAAGTATCCGAAACGGTTCAAGGCGCTGGTCGCGCTGCCACTTCCGCACGTCGATGAGGCCCTGAAGGAACTTGATCGTGTTTTGGATCCGATGGGTGCTCTGGGAGTTTCGACGACGACCACAGTAGCGGGTCGGTCGATCGCCGATCCGGCGTTTTCCCCCCTATACCAGGAATTGGATCGGCGCGGGACGGTGTTGTACGTGCACCCAGCTGGCGCCAGCGGCCACACGCCCATGATCGCCGATTATCACGTCACCTGGATGATCGGGGCGCCGATCGAAGATACCATTTCAACAACGCACTTGATCATCAAAGGCATCCCGCAGAAGTATCCGAGCATGAGGATCATCAATTCGCATTTGGGTGGAGCGCTCCCTATGGTGCTTCAGAGGATGGACAACCAGTACGGTTGGGAGAATCCCGAGACCCCAGAGAAGCCAAGCATCACAGCGAGACGAATGTGGTTTGATACGGTAGCGCATGCTCATCCGCCCGCGATTCGCGCCGCCGTGGACACGCTCGGGGCAGACCGTATTATTCTAGGCACGGACTTTCCGTACGAATCTGGCGAGTTGTATCAGCACGCGATTAGTTATATCGCCAAAGCAGGACTGAAGCAGGCCGACAGCACTCGGATTCTCGATTACAACGGGGCTAAGGTGCTGCGCCTCGCGTGATACACCTACGTGAATCTGCTGAACCGGGCCGAGTTGCTACACGGACCTCTTGCAGCAGAACCGCGTAGCGAACGGCGGGCCTTACTACGGTCGCCGGCGCGGTTCGCCCAAAAGCTGCCGACCGAGGTCGCCACCGCCGCGCGCACACCGAGCAACCGCGGCGGAGGGAGACGGGGGGCTGATGTTAGCCGTCGTGCGTCGATCCCGCCCAGCTCCACCGCCGGAGCGCCGCGCCAACTAAGCGCCCATGGCGTATTCCGTCCAGCAGATGACGCGAGCAATGGGAAGCCGCATGGCCCTCGGAGCGGAAGCGAACGAGGTCCGAAATATGGTCGTGGTTCAGGGCATGCGCCCGTCATTGGCAGGTATTCTGATCGGCCTAGCGGCGGCATTTGGGCTCTCGCGTCTGATTCGGAGTTTGCTCTTTGGCGTCACGGCGTCAGATCCCGCCGTCTTCGTGATTGTTCCCATTGTGTCGGGCATATTTGCGTTTTTGGCAGTCTGGCTGCCGGGCCAGCGCGCGACGCGAAGTTTAATCCGGCGGGCGCGCTCCCATACGAATAATCGGTGTAATATGACTCAAGCAAAAGTTCGTCGAGCAAGCCGGATGCCTAGAGGCGTTAGGCCGAGAAGATAAGGCTTCGATGCGCGGCACTCGCTTTCTACTCGCTGCTTTGGTTGCTGGTGGAGTGTGCGCGTTCGGCGACCTGGTGGATACGTTATCGCCGCCGCCGGATCATCCGGCCATCAAGTATCACGACGAAACGCAGCGTCCCCTGCAAGACGCCGTATCTAAACTCAACCAGAGAATTGCCGAGAGGGCGGTCCGGCTTCGATTCGAGCCGGGCAGCGGCTATTTGCGATCGCTTCTCGAAACGCTGGACGTTCCTGTGGAATCGCAACTGGCCGTCTTCTCGAAGAGCAGCCTACAAGCGCCACTGATCGGCCCAGAAAATCCGCGCACAATTTTTTTCAGTGACACGGTAGCGGTGGCATGGATGCGGGGCGGGTTCATCGAGTTGGCGTCCCAGGACCCCGAAAAAGGCGTCATCTTTCACGTGCTGGACCAGCGGCCTGAGGAAATTCCTCACTTCATACGGCACGATGATTGCACGCGCTGCCACATCTCTGATGCCAGCCTAGGAGTCGCCGGAATGATGTTGCGCAGCCTATTCACGGCCCCTGACGGAAGTCCCAGACTCATTCTCGGCGCGTACACCACGGACCATCGCAGCCCGTTTGAAGAACGCTGGGGTGGCTGGTATGTCTCCGGCGAACTCAGCCATATCCGCCACATGGGGAACACGGTCTACCCCGATGAGTATCACGCGAAAACCATCGCCGTACATCTTGGTGATGGCTACCTGGCGCGCTCCAGCGACATTGCGGCCCTGCTGGTGTTCGACCATCAGGTGCACTTGACCAACTTGCTCGTTCGTATCGGATGGGAGACCCGCGCTGGTTTGCATGACGGCCGCCGTGACCTCGATGCCTGGCTCAGCAGCGCGGCCCGCGAATTCGTGGACTATCTGTTGTTTGTGGACGAGGCTCCGCTCCCTCGCAAGGTACGTGGCACTTCAGGGTTTGCGGAACGGTTCGCAGCATTAGGGCCAAAGGACAGCCAGGGGAGGTCGTTGCGCCAGTTGGCTCTCGACAAGCGTTTGATGCGTTATCCATGCAGTTACATGATCTACACGGATGCCTTTGACGATTTACCGGGCCCAGCGCGGGGCGCAATCTACGAGCGCATGTGGCAAGTCCTTTCCGGAACGGACCCGGATCCCAAGTACGCCCGGCTTTCCTTTGGCGACCGGAAAGCCGTCGTTGAGATCCTTCGCGAAACCAAGAAGGGTCTGCCCCTTTTTTTTCGGCCGGTCAAACAATAGACGATTTGGCTTCGATAATTACTCGGACGGCCTTTGCCATCTCAATGGAAGAATCTCGATTCACCTTGAATGGCGCCTTCCTTGTGATGCGGCTGTAGGGTCTCACGATGGTCGCACAGATTCGCGCGCATCCCGAGCCGCGGGCGCCCTCACTTCTTCGCCTCGCAGCATGGCAGCCATGGTTGCTCTCCGATACCATTCAGTCAATTTCGACGATTTCCTGCGGTTTCGGCCAAAGGCGCCTGGGTTAGCTTCTTGAAGCTCGCTCTCACCCTCCACCGCCGCCTCCCGCGCACGGTGGCGCAAACGGTCCAAGCAACGTTGGTGGCGTTCGAGTATAGCCAACTACGGGGCGCTTTCGCATCGCGAAGCGCGTCCTGAACGCATAGTGCGGACGGAGATGGTCTTTTGGTGAGATCTTCGGCTCCGTGGGATTCTTGTCACTAACTGATCAAAAACGACGAGAGCTTAGCGGAAAGAACCTCTTGTGCCATTTGGAGACAAGAGCCTATTCGCGGATGTGAGCCGGGAGCGAGTTGCGGGCGGACTGTCGACCATCCGGAAACTAATTGGTGCGGGTGCCTTGCGCACTTTCTTGACTTGTGCGGGCTCGACACGTACGTTCCGAAAGTACTCCCGTGTTGAACGCGCCAACGGCACTGATGCATTGCAGCTTGTACGTTCCTATTTAGCCGTGCCCAAACTCTGAAGTTTTGGAACACTCATCGTCGGCTACCCGTCAACCCGGATTGTTTCCGAGGGGCCGACCACTCACCCAAAACTTTTCGGTCGCAGTCTGGCATTGACAGGCGACGTTAGACACTCGCGCGCCGGCTACGCCGCCACAGGACTCCCACCACCGCCGCTACAGGAGCCGCAAAAAGCACCCCGAGCGGCCCGAACACTAACCCGCCGACTAAGATCTCCAAAAACACAATCCACGGCGACAGACCTAGACGCCGGCCCATGATCTTCGGAGTCAAATAGAAACCCTCCAGCCCCTGTGCTACGACGTAGGTAATGAGGGCGCCCAAAACGGAAAGCATGTCCTGCTTGATGAGCCCGGTGACTGGTAGGACAATGAGAAGCGCGATTACGGGGCCCGCAATGGGGATGAAGTTCAGCAACCCGCAGACCGCCGCCACCGCCAGCCACCACGGCACTCTCGAGGCCGCAAATCCGACCGCGTAGATCCCGGTCAGGATCACCACGATCTTAACCTGAGCGACAATCCAACCCGTTAGAGTGTACCCGACCTCGGCCGGAAGTGAACGCTGGCTGTTCAATCTCCCTCCAGGATAGCCGCACTCCGGGTCGAATTATGATAGCCCTCTATGGCTGGAAATAAAACGCCAGTGGCGAGTCCTTCAATATTCAGGCCGCCTCTGGCCAGATGATACTCGATTTTGATCTTGGCTGGCGTTTGCGGACCCGCAGTGAAAGTCCTGGACGTGCGCGCCGTCCGCCGCGACGAGAGTGACCCTGGTGGAGTCTTCGAGGAGAAAGCACTTGCGCCCTTGATCCGTTTCCAACACGATCGTGGCACGCTGCCCCTCGCAAACAAGCTCGACGAACAATCCAGCGCAGAAAGAGAAGGAGTACCGATTTCCTTTTCTTCGAAACCCACGGCCGTTCGCCGGGCCAGCGGCGCCGGGAGCAGGACATCGCCAAGGAGCTCCCAGCCGACCTCGTCAGCCTACCGACGCGGGGCAAGCTGGTGATTGTTGACCGGCGCGACAGCCTTCTGTTATTCCAGGCACCTCGTGCCGTGATCGACTCCATTCACGAAGTTCCCGACGAGATACGGCACCTGCAACATTGAGCGGCCATACTTACGGTTCGGACTACTGCCAGTTCCGCTTGTTCTCCCCCGGCCGTCAGTTGCTGCGATCAGCATTAAGTAAGCGAGGCTTCGCTCCAATATGCAAGGTCGTTCTTCCATCTGTGTGATCTCCAGGATCCAGAGTTTTGGCCGGATTACCCAGAAACGCTGCGCATCTCTTTCGGCGATTTCGCCGCCTGCAAGCGCTACCGATCGGGGGGATCAGGACTGACTTCTAATCCACCTCATCATATATTGACATTATTGACATCGGTGGGCATCGGTGATACACTTTTCGCATTTCGAAAATCCCCGGGCAACGGGGGGGGTCAGAAATGAAGGTGTGTATCGCGATTCTGCTTGCCCCGTTTTCGCGTCTACAAGCCTGTGGGCACACGCTGGCTCGCTCTGCGTGGCGGTCAACCAGGAAGGCACTGTGAAGCAGGACCGTACGCATGTTGTGTCTCGCTGCATCGAGATCACTTATGGGGGTAATGACCATGGCCGCTGCTACATCTAAATACGGGCTGATCGCCGTAGCTATTGGAGCGTCTTTTCTGTCTGTACCAGCGTTTGCGCAAGGCACGCAGAGTCGGATTTCGGGAACCGTGACGGACCAAAGCGGAGCGGTTATAGCCGGGGCTTCGGTGACTGTCATGGATGTCCAGAGAGGCATCCCTCGAAACTTGAGCACGGACCAATCGGGAGAATACGTCGCTCCCAGCCTGCTTCCCGGAATGTATACGGTCCGCGCCGAAGCCAAAGGCTTTAAGACCAGCGAGCACTCGAATTTTTTGCTGGAGGTGGGTAAGGACATTCGGGTTGACCTCACCCTCCAGCCCGGAGAGCAGACGCAAACAGTGGTTGTCACCGGAGAGACTCCTGTCATTGAAACCACGAATGCCATTCTGGGCGGAACTCTTAGCAATGAGACGATCAATGAGCTGCCCATGATGGGCCGGAGTTATCAAAACCTCTTGGTATTGCGGCCGGGAATGATGATCTACCCAGGTGGAGGAGGCTGGACCATGAGCACTAACGGCAGCCGTCCCGAGGAAAACAGCTTCATTCTTGAGGGCTTGACCAACGACAACCCTCTGCAAGGTCTCACCATCATCAACGGGCCAGGCGTCGCGGGCGACGCGGCGACAATCATGCCGCTCGATGCTATCCAGGAGGTCAACATCCAGGAGAATCCCCCCGCGGACTACGGAGGGAAGAATGGAGCCTTCGTCAACATCGGCGTAAAATCCGGCACGAACAGTCTCCATGGCACCGCTTACGCCTTTGGACGCGACAGCGCCATGGACGCGCGAAACTACTTCCAACCCGCGCCGCAGCCTCAGCGACCTGTCTCTTTGGAACAATTTGGCGGAACCGCGGGTGGTCCGATCCTAAGAGACAAACTTTTTATCTTCGGGGGTTACGAGGGCGAGCGTTACGAGATTGGAAATTTTTTCCCAGCTAACGTTCCTGAGTCGGTTGCCCAAGCCACTCCCGACCCGAGAAACAGCCTGCCGGATGCCATCAATGATTTGTTAAGTAATGGTATCCAGCCGAGTGCGCTCAGCCTAAAGCTGACCGGTTGCACGGTAACGCCTTCCGTCCAGTGCACCGGCGGCCTTTATCCGACCAACACTGGAACATCGAAGACATTTCCCCAAGGCTTCCCCAGCATATTCGGCTCCGACAATGGTGTATTGAAGGTCGATTACCACATCAACGACAAGCATGCGCTCAGCGGGACGTACTTCCAGAGCGAGGGTGTCATCACAGCCGAAGATGTAATCTACCTGCAACAACAATGGAGATCGGTGCAAGACAATCGGCCCCGGGTTTTGGGAATCAATTGGACCTACGGTGTGAATTCGCGTTGGGTAAATGTTGCTCGATTTGGTTACGTACTCATGAACCGGGGGAGTCTACAGATCGATTCCAACGTTCCCCAGACCACTTATGGAATTTACACGGGCGTCACGGCCGTGGGGGGAATGCCGATTATTCGAGTCGGTGGATTTAACCAATTGGGAGGCAGCCCAGGCTGGCCCTACCGGTTCGGTCCCGACACCGTATATCAGTTTGTAGACTACGTTTCCTACTTGGCGGGCAAGCATGCCCTCAAGTTCGGCGGGGATTTCCGGCGCAACTACGCCAACCCGTCCCAGCAGGGCGCGGCCAAAGGCGCGATTAATTTCTTTGGCGGCCAAGCCTTTTCAGGCTCTACACCACTAGAAGACTATCTGGCGGGGGTGCCGTTTAACGCGACGATACAGTCTGGGAACCCCTCACGAAACCTCCTGCAGTACTCTTTTGCAGTGTCATTTCAAGATGACTGGCGTGTAACTCCAAGACTCACCCTCAATCTCGGACTGCGTTACGAGTATGCAACGCCCATGGGAGAACAGCACAACCTCCTGGGCAGTTTCGTCCCCAGCGTCGGATTGTTGCAGGTCGGCAACCAGGTGGGCTCCATTTATAACAGCGATAAGACGGATTTCGCTCCCCGGCTGGGCTTGGCTTGGAACCTGTCGGCCAAGGCGACAACCGTGCTCCGTGCCGGCTACAACATCATTTATACCTCGCTTCTACCCATGCAAGCCTTGACTGGAATAGGAGGCGGCCAAAACGGATCCAACGGCGGGGTAGCCACGGTCCCGACTGGAGCAACGTTCGTGGTGAACGGCGCCTCCGCGCAGGGCACAGGCAAGATTGCGGTTGCCAACGTCACACTTCCCGGCGGCACCGGATCAGCGGTCGCGCTCAATTGGCAAAATAATGGACCCAACCGACCTATTTTTTCGGGAGCGAACACGGTCGAGTGCGGCGACGGAAGCAACGACGCGGCGGGAAATCCAACTTCTCCGTGCGACCTCTCGGTGATTGATCGGAACTTCCGTGCCCCTTACGTTCAAAACTGGAACCTTGGTATCCAGCACGCGTTCACAAATACTCTTGGTCTGGACATTTCCTACGTTGGCAGCCATGGCTCGAGGTTAAACGGCATCCGGGACATCAACCAAGGGACTCCGATTCCAGGTAGTGCGACGGCTGCTCCGGGTCCCTATACTACGCAGTACCCGTACCTCCAATTCATCAATGTTCTATCAAATCTTTACCTATCGAACTACAACGGGTTGCAGACGACCTTAACCCAGAGGACATCGCATGGGCTTTCCTTCCTAGCTTCCTATACGTATTCTCACTCCCTTGATGACAATTCCATCAACATTGGCCAAAACATTCCGCAAGACAGTAGGAAACCAGCTCTCGAATATGCAAGCAGCGACTTCGACATAAGGCACCGGTTCACATTTTCTGCGACCTATAAGATTCCTGGAAAGAAATCCTTCGCGCAGTTCCTAGAAGGTTGGGAGCTTAACTCCATTCTCACTCTGCAGACCGGCCAGCCCTGGTTCGCCAACGATACAGTCGACAACATCAGTGGCACCAACGAATTGACAGATCGCTGGGATTTCTTCGGGAATACCCACGACTTCAAATCGGGCAATTCTTCGATTCCGTTTTGCTCCGGCGGGGACTTTAGCGTTCCGGGCACGATTACCTGTACCCAGGTAACCCCAGCAAGTTCGGATCCCCTGAAGTTATCGGCTGCTCAGACAACGGCGGCCGCAAATGCCTGTTACAACGCCGCCCAAGCCATTAACTCGGCGACAGTGACCTCACTCAACGCGTATGGCTGCTATTTCAAGGGTCATTCCGTGTTGATCCCACCCGCCTTGGGGACCTTCGGCACGGCGCCACGCAACAACTTCCCCGCCTCCGGTCTCAGTAACCTAGATCTATCCGTGACCAAGGGTTGGAAGTTCCGGGAACGACTCACTACCCAGTTTCGAGCCGAATTCTTCAACATTCTCAATCATCCTAATTTCACTAATCCGTACGGGTCCTCGAACGGCTTTGGCCCCGGTCTTTATAGCGACCCTTCTTCCCAGGTTATGGGTTGTGGCTGCGCCACTCCCGATCAGGCTGCCGGGAACCCCGTGCTGGGATCGGGGGGAGCCCGCGCGATTCAGTTGGGGCTAAAGTTGATCTTCTAATATGGCGATGGCTGAATCCATTCAACTCCGGCAGCTTGGAAAGTCCTTTCGGTTGTACGCACCTTGTGCAGTGAGATCACTGTGATCACTAACGGCCGCGTTGTCTACACCGGCTCGATGGGCGAGCTCGGATCTGACCTTTACACATTCGAGGACCGCCTGGTGGAGCTGCTACACAGCAGGGTGGTCTGAAGATCTCTTCAAAGACGTGATGACGGCGGCCGCCGCCGTCGACCGTCTGGCGCATCCTGAAGAACGGTGCATCTGCTGCGCCGGGCAATTGAGGATTCGTCTCCCTCCGCCTCAGTGACCGTCGTAGCCGGCATTTGCTGGCATCTTGTCGCGCCCGGTGTGTGTGTGTGCGATTTACTTTCCGCTCGTCGACACCACTACAAGGCCTGCTAATTTACCCAGCTGCGAGTGCGCAAGATACACCGTGCCATCTTTTGTGACGACTCCGTTGCGAGCGCCCTCTTGGATCGGCACCACTGCAACCTGACTGAGCTTGCCGGTCGCGTCGACCCGGGCCACTGTGAGCCGGGCGTCTTTGGCGGCCCCGACGTACAACATGTGAGTGGAGGGCGAGTAGTTGAGATCGTCGACGCCATCACCAGTATCGATAGATGACAACTTCTCTCCGTTGTGACCTGCATCCAAGACCTCCGCCCGCGTGCTACAGGCGACGAACAGATAGCCGGCATCTGGATCCACGGACAGACCATGCGGACCATCCTCCCCACATGAAGATGGCCACTTCGCTACCGTTTTGCGGGTCTTGAGATCAATCGCTGTCGTCAAGTCCTTGTCCTCGTAATTCATGTAGAGTCGGCCGCGCTTTGCATCGACTGCATAACCTTCGGGGCGGCCTTCAAATGTCAATTTTTCTTTCTGACTCAAAGTCTGGCTGTCCAGAATACGGATAGAGTTATCGCCAGGCGCGGTAACCCACACCTCTTTTGTGGGCGCCACATAAACGACGCCGTCGGGCGTAGAATCGATGTGGCCACAGTTCTTGCGCGCAAGAGTCTTTTCATCAATAGCGCATATACTGGAGTCGGCCCGGTCACCGATGTACACCTCGCCGTCCCCAATCGATACGCCGCTCGGCCCCTGAGCGCGTTTGCGACCCTTGACTTCTAGTTCCTTTGTCGCAAAGCCCGAGATCTCACGAACATTGCCATTGCTGGTATCCACCACATCGACGGAGCCGATGTTTATGCCTGGAACCCAAACGTATCCGGTCTTGGGATCGTAGGCAATATAATCCATTGTGATGTTTCCCTGGCCGTGATCGGGGAGGGTCAGGGTGCGAACCCTGTACTTGGCGTTTTGCTCGTCGGCAGCTTCCAATCCAACAGCTATCGCGCCGATCGCCACCACGACTAGCAGGATAGAATTTCTTCGTACCATAGGACAATCCTAGCACCGCCTCCCGGCATCGTGATCGGCCAGCCGTATCGACCGACGCGCCTCGCTCCATCCCGAACCGATGGCCACGCGAGCCAGAAGTTGGCCCAGCGGCCCGCCTCAAGGAAGTGTGGCGGGCCAATTCTTGTTAAGCCACGGCCAATTGAGGAGAAACGCCCAATCCTCCCGGTGCCACGGCCCGGCCCTCGCGTCTGCGAAGCCGCGAGAAGGGGGCGTCCAAATTGAGTTCCCGAAGTTCCGCACCGGAACTCGAGGAAGCGGAGCACTTGGCACTGGAAGTGATCGCCAACGGCGAGAAAAGACCCATGCCGAAACATAGAATGAGGGGTATGAAGCTAAGCGCTCCCAAGTCGGTCGACGAGTACATCGCGGCCGAAGCCAGAAGGCGCGGTTGGAGAAGCCGACCATCTGCTAGCAGCACCGAAGCCGGCCGCCTGTTTGTCGATCAGGCGATCAAGGAAAACGAATTTCGCGCAGCCCTTACCTATCTGAGAGATTCTGTTATCGGCACTAGTCAACCCACCCAAAGTCCCGCCCACAAGGCTGATGAGAGCCCGAGACGACACCTGCATCATCGAGCCAAGCGAATGCCGGCCATGCCGGCTAGACGTCGTGAAGTTCGAGCATCAACAATGAACGACTTACGGGAAGGCCTGACATCCGTTTACTCTGACCCTGACCGATCCTCCGCGTTCGCTTCGGAATCCGCTCTAAATAAAGGATGTCAGCCTGGTGCCACTTCGCCGTGGATCCGCGGCGCGCCCCACAGCGGATTCTCGCGGCTCATCAAGCGAATCAGTTCCGTATTTAAGGGAGACTGGCGGTCGTCCCGGCTGGCCGCGGCGCACCTTCCAGGTCCAGACCACCCGGAACCCTTGCGGTGCCAGGCAATCACCGTGTCCGGTTTCACGATGACCAGGGCAGACCGCCAGCCGGTCCAAAACGGCGACAACCGGGCCCAGAGAAATCGATCAGCAGCGGTCAGCTTCGGCCGCTTCACCGAGCGCTGCAAAACGTTAAGTTGCTGGCGAAGAGCGAGCACCTCAATCTGAAGGGCGCGCAGGGATGCCGAATGGAGTCACCGAAACAAACTCCTCTACTTTCGGATTCATCGAGCGGCCGTTTCTCCGCGCCCCCGGGGATTCTGGAGCCCCGTTTGAGTTCCAACAACCTTTCCTCCGGCGAAGTCGGGGGTGTGCTGGAAGGAAAATCGGGGTACTGTAACTGAGCGCTCGTAGATCGGGTTTCCGAGAACCACAGGCAGAGGCCGACGGCCGCTCAACTTGCTTCAGTGGGCTGTCCGCGGCTGGCCGGAATCAGTTCGGCGGCAACTCGTCGGGACGGGCTTTCCGCCATCCCGGCGCGTTCGGATCGGGTGCAGGGGCTGGCGTCGGAGCCGGGCGCACTTGCTGTGGCGCCGGCGGCGCGGTTGAGCTGCCTGCTCCCAGCGGCCCTTCGCGCGAGCTGTCAGGAACCTGGCTGATGCCCGGTCGCCGCGTCAAATGCGGGCGGTCCGGATCGTCCGGAGTGGCGCTCCGGCTCACCACCGCCGGCTCCGAATTCCCACCTGGGCTCTGCGGCGTGCTACTCGAAGCATAGTAGGAGCGCCGGTAGTGCACTTCGCCTCCCGGGTACCGGCGTAGCGCCGCGTCCGCCAGTTCCAGCTCGATCTGGCGCTCCTCCCCCGCCCTCACGCCGGGGGGCGGCGCAAAGTACACCGCGTAGCTCTGCCGGAGGCGCGCAATCGTGTCCTGCAGCGCGTAGGCATCGTTGACCGGCATACTGTCACCACCCGATGCCCGTGCGATCTCCGCGCTTCCGGCCGCCTGCGTGCGTGAGCCCATTTGGCCGCCGCCCGGATACCCCGGACGCTGCCGCGGCGAACCGAAAATGATGCCGCCCAGCGGCCCGCCCGGACCGCCACCGGGATAGCCCCCGGGTCGCATCCCGCGGTTGCTCATCGCGTCCGGAGCAATCAAGGCCATCAGCACCGTGTCGGCCCGCGCCAGCGCCCTCTCGACTCCTTCCACGTTCCGGTTCATCTCCGTCTGGTCGTCGGTAACTATCACAATCGCCTTCCGGGCCTGCCGTCGCCCATCGCGCTGCATATAGTCAATCGCATCGAATAATCCGCGCGTGATATCGGTGCCGCCTCGAAAATTTTCATAGTCGAGCACCCGCTCCAGCTCGCGGTCCACGCCCGACTGGCTGCTGCGAAACGCCGTGCGGATGCGCGACGCGCGGTCAAAAACCATAATCGCCACGCGATCCTGGTCGCGCAGTCGGCTCATCGCCTCGTGCCCCGCCGAAGCAATCCGTACCACGTGCGGCCTCATGCTCGCGCTCACATCCAGCAGCAGTACCAGGTCCACCGGCAGGTTCTCGCTATCGACACTTTGCACCGGCTGCGGTCTTCCCTGCTCCCGCAGAAGAAAATCCCGGGGGCCCAGGCCCGTGATCACGCGATTTTCCCGATCCACCACCTGCGCGTCCACGCGAACCAGCGACACATCGCTTCGGAATACCACCGAATCGTCTGCGCGCGCCGGTCCGGACCAAAAACATGCCGCCAGAATCAAGAACCATAGTCGCCTGTGGGGCATAGGTATAATTAAGATACGTCGGGCCAAGGGCTTGCGTTACATTACACGGCAGGGAGGGGCGGTCTGCGCCCTTAATGCCGGTTATCGGAAACTCGATCTACGAGCGCTCGGTTACAGTACCCCGATTTTCCTTCCAGCACACCCTGCTGGCGCGTTGGCCGAGGGGAGCGGTTATTAGCAGAGCCCGACTTCGCCGGAGGAAAGGTTGTTGGAACTCAAACGGGGCTCCGATCTGCGACACTGCTACCACCCGCCCCGACTCCGGCGGCTGCACCGAACGACCCTCCAGTGACACCCATGATTAAGGACTTGTGAAGGGAAACACACTTCTCCCTGCGTCTAATGGGAGGTTCGTGAAGTGCCTGCCAAGCCGGTGCGGACTGCGGCACGCTTTGCTTTTGGCGATCCGTTGGAGATTCGGCCCACGCGATTGGGGACCAGACATCCATTTGCGGGAACAGCACCGATTGCATAGTTGAGTACATCTCTAGGCCGCCTTCGGGCGCGGAAGTTTCAGGCGGAAGCAGGTATGCGGCGACTCCTCATCCAATTCCAATGTGCCCCCGTGCTCCAATGCGATAGATCTGGAAATGCTCAGTCCCAGCCCGACGCCTTTGCCCATGGGCTTGGTCGTAAAGAAAGGCTCCATGATGTGCGCCCGATTTTCCGGCGCAATTCCCGGGCCGCTATCGCTGACTGAGAACACGACCCAACCAGGGCAATATGTCACATCCAGCTTCACCCAGCGGTCCCCTTCCCAGTCCACCAGTTCGTCATACGCATTCTGCAGCAGGTTGAGCAGCACCTGGCAGATTTGCGCTTCGCGGCAGCTGATGACCGCCGCTGGGTCGATGGTAGAGACGCCCAGGTGGATATTGAGTGCCCGGAACCGCTCGGCGCACAGTTCCAGAGTCTCGTTCACGATCTCGCGCACCGGCGTCTCGCGGAACTCGTCCGCGCTGCCCTCGCGCGCCACGTGGCGCAAACTGCGTACGATCCGTGAGATCCGTTCCGCAGTCTGGCTAATGCGGTTAGAGTTTTTCAGTACCGCCGGAACCTGGACGGAGCCGGATTCCGCCATGCGGCTGATATTCGCAGCCGATGCGTGAATCACCGCCAGCGGGTTGTTAATCTCGTGGGCGATCCCGCCGGCCATACTGCCCAAGGCTGTTAACCGCGAACTGGAGACCATCTGCGCGCGGCTGGCCTCCAACTCCCGTTCGAAGCGTTTGCGGTCCGTCAAATCCTCCACATGGGCCAGGAAGTGCACGGGCCGGCCGGCCTCGTCCCTTTCCACCACGGCAATGCTCAGCAGGACGTAAATCGCACGTCCCTGCTTGTGCATGTAGCGTTCCTCCAGGCGGCCGGCAACCACTTCACCGGATAAGATCCGGGAAATCATGCGCGACTCTTCGGCCCGGTCGTCCACGTGTGTAATGTCGCCGTTGCGCGAGATCAGCTCGGTCTCACTGTAGCCGGTCATTTCGCACAGGGCACGATTGACACGCAGCCACACGCCATCGCCTCGAATCAGCGCCATTCCCACAGGCGCTTCTTCAAACGAGAGCCGAAAGCGTTCCATACCCCGCACTTCGGCCAATCTCTCCCGCTCGTGTCGCAACTCCTCCCGCAACTCTTCCTCATGCTTCCGCTCCGTGATGTCGATGCAGGAGCCAATGTAGCCGTGGAAAACGTTGCCTGCCGTAAAGCGCGGAATTCCCTGGTCCAGAAGCCAGCGATACACCCCGTCTGCGCGGCGCAGCCGGTACTCCATTTGGAAACTCTGCCGCGCATCGAACGCGGAGGAATAGCCCGCTAGACATCGATCCAGGTCGTCGGGATGCACGCCTTCAGCCCAGCCGTTACCTGATTCTTGCTCCATGGTTCGCCCGGTAAAGCCTAGCCAGACCTTATTGAAGAAGACGCAACCCTTGTCGGGCCCGGACACCCAAATCATCACCGGGGCTGTATCGGCCATATTGCGGAAACGTTCTTCACTCTCGCGCAGCTTCTCCTGCGCCAGCATCCTCTCGGTTATGTCCTCCACCACGTCGACGAAATACTGGGCTTGGCTCTGCTGATCTCGTACTAAGGATACGACCACACTACCCCACACCGTGACGCCATCCTTGCGGATGTAACGCTTTTCCAACGACAACGACGAGATCTCACCGGCAAGGAGCCTGGTGACCTGCGTGACAGAGGTCTCGCGGTCGTCCGGGTGCGTGATATCCATAAAAGTCATTCCATGCAGTTCGGCTAGTGAATAGCCGAGGATCTCGCAAAACCGATCGTTGACAAGCAGCCATTTACCATCGATGCTGGTCTGTGCGATGCCCACAGCTGCCTGATAGAAGATCGCACGGAAGCGCTCTTCACTCTCCAGCAGCCGTTCTTCGGTTTCGTGTCGCGCGCATTGCGCATTTCTAGCCTCAGTTATGTCTTCGACAGTTCCGACATAGCCCGTGATTTCGCCTAGGGGCGAATAGATCGGGCCTCCCAGAGCACGAATCCATCGGATCTTTCCGTTGGAAGCCAACAGGCGATACTCCCACGAAGTCCCTTGCAGGGCATGCGTCTTCCAGCTTTCGAATACACCCTCGCGGTCGTCGGGATGCAGCGCCTTTTTCCAGCCGTTCCCCAGACTTTCGGCGGCACTGAGACCGGACATTTGGGACCATCGGGAATTCGTGTAGACGCCGAGGCCTTGTGCATCAGTGCTATAAATTCCCACGGGAGCTTGCTCACAGAGGGTCTCGAATCGATCTTGACTTGCGCGTAGCGCTGCTTCAGCCTTTTGACGTTGAGAGGCACTGCGAGCGATTATGATCTGGCCAATCAAGAGATAGGAGGCAGCTAGAAGAAGAGCACCGGAGACCGCCGCAAGGGCGCTCGCCAGGCGTTTCCTCCGTCTCCGTGCGATTTGGGCCAGTATGCCTTCATCCCTCTCGTCGATGCCTTTGATGCTCTGGCGGAGGGCTTCCGTGAGCTTCCTGGCGCGGTCCGTCAGAATTTCGGAAAAAGCGGCCCGAGACCCTGCTGCAGCGCGGCTAGCAATGGACCTTTGGAGTTCGTCCAGGTCCTGCTGAACTAGATAGCGGATCCGTTCGACCTCTTGCCGTTCGGCGGGATTGTTCTTCACCAGCGCGGTGAGTCGATCGAACTCCGAATCGAGAGCTTTACGCGACCGTTCGAAGTTTCCAAGGTTCTCCGTCCGACCTGTTAAGAGGTACCCACGTTCCTCGGCTTCGGCATCCGCCAGGTCCGAAAGCACATCCTGAAGGTGTAAAGAAATGAGATTCAGGTGGTGGAGAACCGCCGCTGATTCCCGCTCTGATCGCAGAACTACTGTAGCAATCAAAGCGAGCGCAACCGAGGCTATGCCCAGTGTGAGCCAAGCCACAGTTAAAAGCTTGGCTGAAGCGGGGGGGCTGCGGTTTTTGCAGGTTCGATCAGTACCGAGTCCCCTGGGCGATTCGTTTAGAGTGGCGTCGACTTGGCCCATCGTCGTGTACTCCACAGCGCGTGGAAAACGTTGCCGCTCCGCAGGCGCTGCTTATATGCGCCACCCCTTTTGGGGTTCAACATGATTGATGCGGTACCTCCGTGACTGGACCTACATTGTTTAGTCGGCTCTCCTGGGTCTATTCGGCGTCCTGACTCTTATTTAGAGAGGGGGTGTGTAATTCGCTGTCATTTCACCAATTCTGAACGAAGCTCCTGTGTGTAGCCAAAAGCCGACCTGCCCCGAATTCAACGGCTTGCGGGCATAGCACGCGGGCGGGCTTCCGCTGCGTTACGTGTGTTACAAGAGTTCATCCGTGCTCTCATTCCTCCTCGCTTTCCTGATCGTGGTTCGGGTGTTTGCCCGCAGCCGCACCGACACTGCCCTCGGAGTGCTTGCCCTTCCCCAACAGCTTGGGGTGATCAACCGGAAGCGGTCCCGACCTCGCTTGGATGCGTCGGATCGGTTGTTCTGGGTCCTGCTGCGACAACTCTGGTCCCGCTGGGCCGAAGCTCATTATTGTAAACCCAGACACCATCGTCGGCTGGCATCGTGCCGGTGTCCGCCTCTGTCGGCGTTGGAGGTCCCGGGGGCGCGGTGGCCGACCGAGAATCAGGGGAGGAAATTCGCGTCCTGATCCGGCGCCTGGCACAAGAAAATCCGGGCTGGGGTGCTCCAAAATCCACGGCGAACTCCGGAAGCTTGGCTTCCGCTCTCCGAAAGGAGCGTGGCACGATATTTACGGCCTATGGTGCGCCGGGGCGATCCGGGCAAAACGTGGCTTGGGTTTCTTCCTTCGCAATCACCGCGAAGCCATCGTCGGCTTGGACATGTTCACGGTGCCGACGGCGACGATCCGAGTGGTTGTACTGCCTTTTCGTGATCGATCATGGACGGCATCGGATCCTGCACTTCAACGTCACACGACACCCGTCGGCCGACTCGGTGGTGCAGCAGTAGCGATAGTCTTTTCCGGAAGCGGATCCCTATCGTGATTCCATCCTGGATCGCGATCGATCTTCGATGCCGACGTCAGTGCTCCTTAAAGATCTGAAGGGCGGTCCGAGTGCGTAGGCAATCACGCACTTCTCGTCTATCAGGTTGGCCTTATGAGGGCGTCCGCGACTATTCGACCGGCGAGCTGAAACACGATGTCGGTGGCTCTGGCAAAGGCTGCGAAAGCGCTGAAGCTGCCGATCGTCGTCACCACGACGGCGCGTGACGGCATGTGGGGTCCGACGTTCCCAGAACTCGACGAAGTACCGCTGGTCGGTCAACGCGTTCGACGATCCGCGTTTGGCAAAAGCCATCAATGAGACCGGACGCAAGAAGTTGATCGTCGCCGGCATCTCGCTCGAAGTCTGCGCGGCGTTGCCTGCGATGACCGGCCGCGGCCTGGACGCGTATGCCGCGATCGACGCCTTGGGAACCTTCAGCGAAACCAAGCGTCAGGCCGGGATTCTGCGCATGCTGTAAGCCGGCGTCATCCTCTCGGACTACGCGACACTGATGGTGGAAATCTTAGAGGACAATGCGCGACCGGAGACTGGTGAAGTCTACGGGGCCATGGCCATGCCGTGGGCCAAGCTTGTCGGTCAGATTGCCCACGCGTACGGAAGATAATCGACTGGCGGGCGCCCGACGAATATAGATCACTAAAGCGATCTGAAGACAGGCTCCGTTCAGTGGTCGGCATGGCGTGAAGTCGACGGCGACTGGCGCCCCGCATGTACACCGGCGTGAAGTCATGGAAATTGCATCGGTCAATAATGAAATGGAGCGCGGTTTTTGGTTGGTGTGTGATGAACATAGGCATCACGGAGCAACCTTATAGGAAATGAAGGCCCCGACGCACCGGCACATATCCGATCGCCCTGCCGGCGGTGAGGATACCGGCCCACAGCAGAAGAGACAGAAAAGCCGCGAGGCGCGCCTGTAGATTTGGTGATCCAGCCGCCATCATTTCCGCGAGCCGGTTGTAGACTCGACTTCGGAATACCAGCGCGTGAAGACCAACCAATGCAAATAGCAGCAGTTTGGTGCGGAAGTAAACGTTGTAGTAATACTGCTCGGCTTTGCAACAAAATAGAAGGAGGCCGAATGTTGCCGCGACCAGCAAGCCGATGCGCTTCGGCAAGCGGAGACCATCGATCACAGCCGCGCCGGACGCCGGCCGGGGAAATCCAGCCCAGCAGGCACAGATCCGTCAGAACGATCATTCCGCCGAAAAGCGAAATCGCGGAGAGGTGGAGAGCCAATATGATCGGGTACAAGTAAGCTGAGCTGCGCAAGTACACGAAGACGCTGGTGTTCTGAATCCATTGCAACAAGGCGAGGAGCATAAAGGGCGATCAGCCGATATCCAGAAGGTTATTGGCAATGAAAATTCCACAACATACTGTCGCAGTCCAGACCGCCAGGGAGATACAGGCCACGATTTTACCGTGACGGAGCGTCGCTCCCGGCAGAACCACTTTTATGTGAACCGTGTAATTTAGGACGATTGCCAGACACAGGCATGCCATCTTGACCAGAAACGTTGAGTTCTTATAGTACGAGCCGGGGTCGATCGAGAACAGCATGAAACCGGTAAATACAGCAACCACGAGGCCGCCGGCCATCCACAATGCAGTAAACGAGGCCAGTTGGTGAGGGCTTTGTTTGGGAAGAATCAGACCGAGAAGGCGAAAATCCACGATCGCAGTCATTCCAACAGCCAACACGAGGCCCGCGATGTGAAAGCACTCGACGACAATGTAGTCGATTTCGGTTAAATTCAGCGGGTTCTCAACCGTCATCAGCGAGTAGTCCCGGAAGGCACGACTTTAATCTGCCGAACCACCGCCGGGGCTGGCCGCGCAAACCTGTCCGGGTCGATCGGAACGTTCGCCTGCACATCGCTCAGATCGATGGTCGCCTGCCCATCGGTCCAGGTAACGACCCAGTGAAAAGGCATCCTGACTCCAGACACCTCCCGGTAATCGGAGTAGTCAATCTGAGTCGGAACAAGACCGACGGCCGTATTTGTGTAGCGAAGACTGCGCACAAGCAAGCTGGATTCGACATCGAAGTATAACTTGACACGCGTGCCACCCGCACCCGTGCCCTGCACGATCTGGACTGGCCGGTCGTTGATCGCGGTAAGGGGGAATCCCACTCGCCACGCGTTGAGGCTATTCTTGATGTAAGCCGCAAAGGACAAGCTAGCTTCGAGGCGCGCGCCATCGGTTTCACCTCCGGGGCTTAATGTCAGCAGCGTCACCGGTTTGTCGACGGCGGCGACCCAGCCGGAGCGTCCGTCAAAGGTCGTGGTCGTATCTCCGCTCTGAGTGTGAACGATCACCGCACGCTGATTGGGCGTCTTGGCAAAGATTTCAAGCGGTACCTTCTGTTCGTAGGTATCGTAGCCCTCGTACGTGCCCTTTGCGATAAAGCTGGTAAGGCGCTGCGGATCGCCAAGAGCTTTGATGTATTTATCCAGAATCTCATCGGCGGATGGACCCGGAGGAGCGCCCGGCACAATTTCCACTTTGTTTGGATCCTCCACGGGAAGACTGTACTGCGATAGCAAACTCGGCACGCTTTCCGGCCGCACATCTCCATGATGACAACTATAACAAGTCACTACACGCGCTCCTCCGAAATTCGCTTTGTTGAGAGCATTTACCATCTGGATCATTTGCCGCGCCACTCGTTTGCGAGGCACATCCTCGGCGAATTTTTCCCAGTGGGTCAGGCTCTCATCGACATGGCAATGAACGCAGTTCGACCCCAGCGAGGCGGAAAAGAAGCCCATCGTATCCATGAACTCGCCGACCGGGATCCCTTTCAGCACCTGCACGTTTTTGAAAACTTCTTCCGCCACCGGCGGCTTCGGCGAGACCGATTGTGCAGTAGCGGCCGGCGCCAGCGCCGCAATCACAACCGCCGAAACGCATCGGCGCCAAAGGCGCGTCATCGACCGCGTATCCCGTCTCATGGGTAAGCCCACACTGGACAGCCTACTTGTGCTCCACACCCGGGACGCCACCGGCGGGATTCCGTACGTTTCGGTTGTACTGCTCGACTTCGTCCATCGGGACGCACCTATCTTCCGCGATTCCGGCCCAACCGGTGCCCGCGGCCAGGTCAGTGTTCGTAGCCAGGCGGAAGGTGTCGGTATCGCTCTTCCAAGGCTGGGTATAAACCCCCGAGTCGGTCAGGATCATGTTGAGTTCGAGGACGTTGTGAGCCGTGCGGCGCCAGCGCTCTTCCAAACGCGCTTTATCGCTGATCGGATATCCAAAGTGGTCGACCCATTGACGATCGTCCAAACCTACTGTCGTCACCACTAGCGTATCCCCCTCCCACTTCCCGGCTGAATATCCATCCCACCTGGGCAGATACTCCTCGACTTTGGGGAGCGACCGTCCGTCCAACCAGATTTCCCGGTGATCCCAGGTCCACTCGAAATTCTGAATGATCCGGTTCGAGGTAACGATCATCTCCATCGGCGCGGGATCATACAAAAGCATTCGGATGAGACCCAGCGGATTGCAAGCTCCAACGTAATCGTTGCCCTGCGCTGGCGGTATGGCCCGCCGGCGCCCCGACGGCACCTTTGCGTCAGCGGCCGCAGGCGTTCCCAGTGTCGCGCCGTAAGACGGCTTTTGCGCGTCAAACTTTTTCTTGCCCTCCGCTGTCAACGCCGGTTCGTAGGTGGCGTTGAAGCCGTACTTATTGCCAAGCCACACTCCTGAAAGGTCGCGTTTGTCATACGGCAAATTATCCGGTACAAGCGGGGCCGCGCCCCTTCCGAGAGCGTTGCGCGCGGGGGCAGGATTCGCAGGATTCCTGCCGTTGTCGTTTCTGCCTCGATTGTTGTTGCCGGCTTGCTGTGCGATGACGAAGCCGGAAAGCAAGACTGCGACGAATCCGGCGACCCAGGCTGAACGATGCTCCATATAACCCCCGCTCCAGGAGCTCTGGTTGCGGTTAACGAGGAGGCGCCTCAGCGCCAGTCTCGCCGCCCCGATCTCCGCCCCCACCTACTCGACCCGTATCGAGGATTAGTTCGCCCTTTTCATTTCGGATATCCCGGATGCACCCGTTAAAGCCACCGACCTTGGACGTGCCGAGGGTCAATTCGACCACCGTACCCGGATTCAGCGCTTGCTCGGAGCGCGTCTTGGTCCAACCCGCGCGCAGAAGGAAAGTCGGATTCGTAACCAGCTCGGCGGTCCAATGCTCCGTTTCGCCTTTGTCGTTCGTTCTATCGAACACCAGCCAAGGATGGGGATTGGCGTACTTGAACTCAACCACGGTCGCCTTTGTCTTCCAGAGGTGCTCCATGTCATAGGAGATGCCGCTCCCGTGATGAGCAGAAACGGGCGCAACCAGAGCAACGCTCCCGAGAGCCGCCGCGAACAAAGCGGGCTTTCGTCTTAGACTATTCAACATGTTCCGATTACTCCTTTGTTCGACGCCGGAATTGCTGACGACCATCGATAATATTCAAAAAAGGACCGCTAGGGCAATCCCGAATTCAATATGTTGAATCGTTGCGGCGAGGGGATGTGAGCGAGAGCCGCGGGGGATGCCGGCTCTTCCTGTACCGATTCAACATATTGAACTCCCCTCTTGCGTACGGGTATCATTCTGTCTAATGTTGGGTGATTCAGGAACCCCGATGATTCCCTCGCAGGCTTATGGCTGGCAAGACGCGGCGACCTTCTTATGGAACGACGGAAAGTCCGGCGTGCCACCGCACCGGCTGTTCGCCGGTCGTCTGATGGGCGCAGCCCATCAGGCACATACTCTACTGCTTCTGGTATTGGTTTCCACCGGCGTTGTCTGGGCACAAGGCAGGGGGCGCGGTCCTGCCGGCCCGCCGCCAACTCCCAGAGCGGCGGCGCCAGTTGACCTGACCGGATATTGGGTGTCGATCGTCACCGAAGACTGGCGCTGGCGTATGGTCACTCCGGCCAAGGGGGATTACGCGAGCGTCCCGCTCAACCCCGAAGGGCGGAAGGTCGCAGACGGGTGGGACCCCGCCAAAGACGAAGCCGCCGGCGAACAGTGCAGGGCCTATGGTGCGCCCGGCGTAATGCGTCTACCTGGCCGAGTCCACATTTATTGGGAGAGCGACACGGCGTTGCGAGTAGACACGGATGCAGGGACCCAAACTCGAACGTTTCACTTTGGCTCCCCAACCGGCACAGCGGCCGGGCTACCCTGGCAGGGTGTCTCAATCGCCGATTGGGAGACGTTGCCCTCAGGCCGTGCAGTTCTCGGAGCGCCGGACGTTGGCGTGCCCTCTGGCGCCCTTAAGGTCACAACCACGCACTTGAGGCCCGGTTATCTCCGAAAGAACGGCGTGCCGTACAGCGAGAATACCATCCTGACGGAATACTATAACGCGACGAAGGAGCCGAACGCGGATCAATGGTTGATTGTCACGACGATCGTAAACGATCCTAAGTATCTGAACCAGCTCTTCATCACGAGTACTCATTTCAAGAAGGAAGCAGGTGACGCAAAGTGGAACCCGACGCCATGCAGTTCCCGATAGGGCAGATCACGCAAGGCCTTGAACTATGAACAAGAATATTCGGATAGTCCTGATTGCAATGACCGCCTCGGTTGGCGTGGTAGCGACGTTCGGACAGCAAGGCGGCCGCGGTTCGGGCTTCGGCCCGCCGGGTCCGCCGCCGAAGCTGACCAAGATTAGAGACAACATCTACGTGGTCGAGAATCAGACGGCGAAATTGTCGGATCTGGCGGCGTACGGCGGCAATGCGACCATTTACCTTACCGACAAGGGCGTCGTTCTCGTCGACAGCAAGTTCGAGCGCATCCACGACGACATCAATAGCAAGATCAAATCGCTCACGAATCAGCCGCTGAAGTACGTGATTCTTACTCACAACCACGGCGATCACTCCGCGGGCGCCGCTAAATTTGAGGCCGAAGGAGCCCAGGTGATCATCTCGATGAGAGATCGCGAGAATCTCGCCAAGACGCCCAATCAGACTTGGCTCCCGTCCCTGACGTATTCCGGCGCCGCGACTGTCTTCTTGGGCGGTAAAGAGATCGATCTTCGCGAGATGCGCGGTCACACCAGTGGAGACACTGCGGTTTATTTTCCCGCCGAGCGCGTCGTATGTGCCGGCGACTTGGTCACGCTGCCCTGGGACGACATTCCCCTGATTGTGAACTATGCCGATGGCGGTAACTGGACGGATTGGAACCACTCAATTCAAGAGATGCTGAAGATGGACTGGGACGTCTTGATTCCAGGGCATGGCCCCTCGATCGACAAGCAACAGCTCGTTGACCTGCACAACCGAATGGTGCGGGTAATCGAGCGCTTCCGGGCACTGCTGCGGGAAGGAAAGAACCAGCAGGAGATCACTCAGACGCTGCTGAAAGAGTTTAATTGGGGATCGGGACCCGCGGCGGGCGTAATTGCAGGCATGATGACGGAGTTGCGCTAAATGGCGAGTCGACGTAGCGAGGCGGCGAGCCTGGCGATAATCTTGCTCACCGGTGCATTCAGTTTTGCCCAGACACCGGCCAATGGGGCGCCACCATCGGATTCGGGCGCCAGCGGCGTCCACGTCCTTCCCGTTCGGGCCAACGTGTACATGCTCTTAGGGACCGGGGGCAACATTACTTTGCAAACCGGCACAGACGGACTAGTGCTGGTGAACACTGGGCTGGCAGAAATGGCCGACCAGACCTTGTCGGCAATCCGGACCGTCTCCAAGGACCCGATTCACTTTATTATTAATACCGACGCCGACCCGGATCACGTAGGCGGGAATCCTGCGATCTCGAAGGTTGGGAGTACGATCACAGATAACAACTTCTTGTCCGACATTGCCGGCTCGAGTGTCATGCCGGGAGCTAAGATTATCTCTCACCTCCGCGTGCTGGATCGCATGAGTTCCCAGGATGGCGACCGGCCGGCCAGGCCCGGTGCCGGCTGGCCTTCCGATGAGTATTCATCGAAGGAGAAGAAAGTCTTCCTCAATGGAGAGGCAGTGGTCCTCTATCACGAACCCGCGGCGCATACCGATGGCGATTCGATCGTGTTTTTCCGACGTTCCGACGTAATCAGCGCGGGCCATCTTTTCGACGTGGACCGGTATCCAGTGATCGACTTGCAAAGAGGCGGCAGTATCCAGGGAATTATCGCCGGTCTGAATCATGTTATTGAGTTGGCGGTTCCAGCGGACAAACAGGAGGGAGGGACCTACATCGTTCCTGGCCACGGGCGGCTCTGCGATCAAGCCGATATTGTCGAGTACCAGACGATGCTGACGATCATTCGCGACCGGGTCCAAGACATGATCGGTAAGGGCATGACCCTCGATCAGGTCAAGCAGGCGAAACCGACATTCGATTATGACATCCACTACGGCCAGACGACCGGGCCCTGGACAACGGACATGTTTATAGAGGCCGTGTACAGGAGCCTCAGCAAGAAATAAGGGGAGTGCCATGAAACGGAGTGTTTCCATTCTTTTCATCGCCACGTTGGTGCCGGTTTCAGGCTTTGCGCAAATCGACCTGTCGGGTTATTGGCACAGTCCGATGCAGGAGGATGCGCTCGAACGCGGCGGAGGGCCGTTGAGCGGCAAGTACGTCGGGATTCCGTTGAATGATGCCGCTCGCATGCGTGCCGATAGCTGGAGTGCGTCGCTGCTCACCGTACCCGAACGACAGTGTATTCCCCATCCGGCCGATTATGGACCGAGCTTCTCGAATCTTCAGATTTGGAAAGATATGGATCCGGCTACCAGGCGCGAGATCGCGTGGCACACGCACATGTCCTGGATGGCTGCCGAACGTACAATCTGGATGGACGGGCGTCCTCATCCGCCGGCTTACGCCGCGTACACGTGGCAGGGCTTTTCCACTGGGCAGTGGGAGAGAAACATTCTCACGGTGACAACGACGCACTTAAAAGCAGGCTGGATCCGGCGGAATGGCGTGCCGAGGAGCGATCGCGCCACGGTGACGGAGCACTTTATTCGGAATGGAGACGTCTTGACTTGGGTGACCATCGTATACGATCCGGAGTACCTTACCGAGCCCATGATTCGAAGCCGGGACTTCACCTTAGACCCGTATGGGCAGATGGGTGCTTACCCGTGTGAAAGCGTCGACGAAGTCGAGAGACCCGAGGGGGTGATCCCTCACTATCTGCCCGGCAAGAACCCTTTTCTGACTGAGTTTGCGACCAAGTATGGCCTTCCGCAGGAAGCAGCTCGGGGTGGTGCCCAAACCATGTATCCGGAGTATCAGAATAAGCTGCGAACTTTGATGCCAAAGCCAGCGACCAAGCCGTGACTTCACGCCGGGTTAGCACTTAGTGCAGCGCGAAATGACCCTTTGCTTCGTCGAACATCTGTTGGTACCAACGGCTGCTGTTTTGCATCTCGTTGGGGGCGAAGTTCTCGGTCGCAAGGCGGGCGTCAAATTCCTTTGATGGCGCGCTTCCCGGATCTGCTCAAGAGTCATCCCTCTTTTAACCATCTCCAGAAAGCGGCCGTGAATGATCGTGATCGCATCCCGGACGGCGATGACATCTTCCCGTTTTGAAAGTTGTGCGTGGCCAGGAAGGAAAATCGTGTTCGGTGTTGTTATTTGCAGTGCAAGATTGTAATTGTCGATGAAGTTTTCAACGGTGCCGCCCTGTGCGATGCCGATGGAGGGGTAGTCTGTGGTAAAAACATCGCCAAACGCAAACACATCCGATCCGCGGAAGTATACAGCCACGTCGCCATTCGTGTGCGACGGTTTCAGCGGAATGTAAGAGATCTCTTCACCGTTGAAATGACACGTCATGGGCTCGCGCGAGGTCACCACCGGCAATCCTTCCGGCGGAACCGGTGGACGCGTTTGCTGCATCAGCGCGGTGCGCAGGTTAGGATGAGCGAAGATCAACGCGCCTTGCTTGGCGAAATTAGCATTGTTCTGATTGTGATCGAAATGCGAGTGGGTGTTGACAATAATTCGCACTGGCCTGTCCGAGATCTGGCGGAGCGCCGCCCGGATCCTGGGATAGAACACGGTAAAGTTATCATCGACCAGAAATAACCCATCGGGTCCGGATTGAGCCACGATGTCCTCCGGCGCCCGCAATCACATAGACGTTCCCCGCCACCCTCCTCACAACCTCCTCAACGGGGCCGGTCAATTTGGGATCGTTGACGCTGTTGTTGAAACCACGCCTGTCCGGGATGGGGCCTCCCGTCGGGATTTGCTGCTGGGCCGATACGGCACTCACCAACAGAATCACGGATGTGGACGCCAGGACAGTTGCGTTCACGACCGCTCCTTACGAACCGCAGCGGAAGTTGGCTGGATCGTCAACGCTTCCCGATCCTTTGTAGATCGCGGCGTTCGGATACGCGCACACCAGGATTTTTCTGTCTGCTTGACCGGCCGTTCGGTGTTGTGCAATTACCTGGTCGGGTGCCTGGCCGGTACTCTTCCATTGGTCCAGCATCGCGATCGTGTCGAGGTCGAACGTGCTGGGCCCATTGCCTCCGGGACAGTGACCCATACCGGGCACCATGAACAGCCGGACCGAATCTTTCGCCTTATTTCCCATTCTGGCAACTACCGCGTTGAAATAATCGTAGTTAGTAGATGGGGCGATGGCAGTATCATTCCAACCTCCGATCAGCAAGAGCTTCCCTCCGCGGCGGACAAACTTCGAGAGATCGGGGTTAATCGCGTTCAAAATCTGGTTCGAAGGCGCGTCAGCGGCCGCCACATCCGAATCGAAATTCACCGGCCGTGTTTTGTAATCCCAGTTTGGATCTTTGAAGGCCAAATATTTAAAAAACTCGAGTGCGTAGGGAAAAGGTTGAGCGCCGGCCATAGTGCCCCAACCGAGCTCACTTCCAGGCATGAGCCCACCGAGCAGATATTCGCCGGTACGGCTATTTTTCACCGGCGAATAAACTCTTCGGGCAGCCTCCACCTGAGCGCGAGTCAGGCAGGTTGGGGCGTCGGCGCCTTGGCATTGCAACGCCGCGGGATCGAAGTTGCACTTGGTAGGGGCCTGAATCAATCCATCTTTCGTGCCGTCGTTGGCATCGCAGGCTTCCAATGCAGCTTTGTTCAGGATTGGATACTTTTCGGGCGGGATATAGCTTTCAGGGGCACTGTGCGTGGCTTGCCATACCCACATCTGGCCCAGCGTATGATGGGTCGAATGGGTGTCGAGTCCGCCGACCATGGCCATGTCTAGATCATCCGGGTAGCGCTGGACCTCGGTGATCGCCGTTCTTCCACCGCCGCCGCACTCATTCATTAAGGTCAGCGTAGGCCCTTTGCCATAAAATGCCCGGATCAGCAGCTTCGCACCCGCCAATGTTAAATGTCCTGCACGCTCGGCGAAGTCTTTGAGTTTTTCCGGATGCCCGAGGGCGAAACCGGCGCTGCCGCCTTCGTGACCATTGTCTGACGTGGCTGTCGCGGCTCCCGTGCGCAGTATATTCGCCATTCCCGCATAGTTCACCATTCCAAGAAAGACGCCGGCGGCGGTTGGCTGAAGACGGCCATTCCAGGCGGATACGGGCATCCAGAACTCGGCCTTGATATCCGAATCGCTTGAAGGTTTGAGAGTCGCGCTAACCCGGCAGAATGCCGGAAGGTCACTGACCCGTGCCGGCGTGCCGCCGAAAGCGCCCACGTTTTGCGGAGGCGGGGGCGGTACGAACTTGCCCGCTTCGACAACCCGGGCCAACGTTACGGTTCCATTCGGTAGAGAAACCGAAGACAGCTCTTCGCAGGTCGCGCCAAAGCCAACAAATGGGAGAGCCAGCAATAGCAGCGCAAAGATAACCTGAAACATAGAGGCCGGACTATACGTACGCCGGTGTGTACTGGCGGGGAAAAGCCACCTTTACCCCGAGCGCCTTAGCGGCATGCAGGGGAA
>Ga0306920_100001343_pt1 | contig 30377 bp, 31 predicted proteins | sample flu12Cox44000170_FD_204666 | JGI IMG/M metagenome (GOLD analysis project Ga0306920, IMG submission 204666) | Lab enrichment of tropical soil microbial communities from Luquillo Experimental Forest, Puerto Rico - flux4day.12C.oxic.44.000.170 (v2)... | ecosystem: Environmental > Terrestrial >... | reverse complement strand
CCCGTTCATAGGTTCTCGTCCACGATCACAGGCGCGATTCTCTTAAAGCCGCGCCCCTTCAATCAAACCGAACGAGGTATCTCATGGCCGTTGGCAAGGTTTCTGACGCCGATTTCGAAGCCGAAGTGCTGAAGGCGCCCGGCCCTGTGGTGGTTGACTTCTGGGCCGAATGGTGCGGCCCCTGCCGCATGATCGCTCCCGCGCTCGACGAAATTTCCGGCGCGATGGGCGACAAGGTCAAGATCGTGAAGCTCAACGTCGACGAGAGCCCGAAGACGGCCTCCAAATATGGCGTGATGTCGATCCCGACTCTCATGATCTTCAAGGGTGGGGAGATGGCCTCCCGCCAGGTCGGCGCGGCGCCGAAGCAGAAGCTGCACCAGTGGATTTCCGCCGCGGTCTGATCGGCTCGCATCGCGATGCGTGATACGGCCGGCAAGTGCCGGCCGTTTTCATTTCCATGCTAATTGTTTGCGCATGATCTCCGCGCAAATGCTTCGCATTTGTCGGATCATGCGTTAGCCCGGCGGCGTGCCGTTGAGGTCGAGCACATGGCCGGCGAGATAGAGCGAGCCCGTGATCAGGATACGCGGCGGCACCTCATAGGCGAGGCTAGCCAGCGCGCGCAGCGCCTCCTCGATCCCACCGCAAATCTCTACGCGCATCCCGAGCGCGCGCGCGGCTTCGGCTAGCCGGTCCGGCGGCATCGCCTTCTCCTGATGCGGTATCTGCACCGCAATAATGTGGCGCGTCAGGCCGGCGAAATTGGCGAGGAATCCGCTCGCATCCTTGCTCGCCATCATGCCGGCGATCACCACGAGCGGACGCGAGACGCGCTCTTCGAGATCGCCAAGCGCGGTAGCGACGACCCGTCCGCCCTCCGCATTGTGACCGCCGTCGAGCCAGATCTCGGACCCCCGCGGCCCCCATTCGCTCAGCCTGCCGGAGGCTAGTCGCTGCATCCGCGCCGGCCATTCGGCATTGACGATACCCTCGAATGCGGTGTGGCCGAGCTTGATCGTTTCGATCACGCGCAAGGCCGCAATGGCGAGACCTGCGTTATCGAACTGATGCCGCCCGAACAATCTGGGTGCCGGCAGATCCATCAACCCGCGATCGTCCTGATAGACCAGCCGGCCGCACTCCACGCCGACATGCCATTGCTGCCCTTGAGCGTGCAAGGGCGCGCCCAGCCGCCTGGCCTCTTGCTCGATCACGGCCATCGCCTCGCCCGACTGCTCGGCGGAGATGACCGGCACCTTGCGCTTGATGATGGCGGCCTTCTCGCCGGCGATCGACGCCAGCGTGTCGCCGAGATATTCGGTGTGATCCATGCTGATGGGCGTAATGACAGAGGCGAGCGGTGTCTCCACCACATTGGTGGAATCGAGCCGGCCGCCGAGACCGACCTCGAGCAGTAGCACGTCCGCCGGATGTTGCGCGAACAGGCAAAACCCGGCCGCAGTCTTCGCCTCGAAAAAAGTAATGGGGGCGCCAGCGTTGGCGCGTTCGCATTGCTCGAGCGCACCCCTCAAAGCCTCATCGCCGACCAGCACACCACCGAGGCGAAAGCATTCATTGATCCGCACGAGATAGGGCGAGATATAGGCGTGGACACGGAGCCCGGCAGCTTCCAGGACCGCGCGCAAGTAGGCGACCGTCGAGCCCTTGCCGTTGGTTCCGGCGACATGGATCACCGGCGGTAATTTCCGCTCGGGATGATCGAGCCGCTCCAACAGCCGATGCACCCGCTCAAGGCCGAGATCAATGCGTTTGGGATGCAGCGTTGCCAGCCGCGCGATCAACTCATCGAGCGAGGCCTCGCCTCTCGTGGCCGGCGCGTTCACGCGTGTGGCGCAGCCGGCGCCACGTCCGGTGCCGATATCGTATGGCTGGGCATCGGCATCGGCGCGGCCGGTTTCGGCCCGCCCGCCAGCGCGGGGGATTTCGTCAGGAGCCGGCACAGCCGCGCCAGCGTCGGGCGCAACTCATGCCGATGCACCACCATGTCGACCATGCCGTGTTCTTTCAGATACTCCGCGCGCTGAAAACCCTCCGGCAATTTCTCGCGAATGGTCTGTTCGATCACGCGCGCACCGGCAAAACCAACCAGCGCGCCCGGCTCGGCGATCTGAATGTCACCAAGCATCGCGTAGGAAGCCGTGACGCCGCCGGTGGTCGGATTGGTCAGTACGACGATGTAGGGCAGCTTCGCCTCGCGCAGCATCTGCACCGCGACCGTCGTGCGCGGCATCTGCATCAGCGACAGGATACCTTCCTGCATCCGCGCGCCGCCGGAAGCCGCGAACACGATGAAGGGCGATTTCTTTTCGACCGCAAGCTCCAGGCCGCGAATGATGGCTTCGCCAGCGGCCATGCCCAGCGAACCGCCCATGAAATCGAAATCCTGCACGGCAATGACGGCGGCGGCGCCCTCCAGCTTGCCGTACCCGATCTTGATCGCATCGTTCAGCCCGGTGCGGGCGCGCGCATCCTTGATGCGATCGGCATAGCGCTTTTCGTCGCGGAATTTCAGGGGATCAGCGGTCACTTCCGGAAGCGCGACATCGAACCAGGTCTCGTTGTCGAAGATCGATTTCAACCGCGCCACCGCACCCATGCGCATGTGGTAGTTCGAGCCGGGAATCACGAACTGGTTGGCTTCGACGTCCTTGTAGAATACCAGCTGCCCGGAATCCGGACACTTGATCCACAGATTCTCCGGTGTCTCTCGGCGCAGGATATTGCGAATCTTCGGCCGGACGACGTTGGTGAGCCAATTCATGTTTCGCTCCGATTTGCGAGCCCCAGATATATGGCGGCTGGGCCGATTCCGGCAAGCCGCCCACCTGTAATTTTGGCTATTCGGCCGCCTGTTTAGCGTCCCTTACGCCATGCGCCAGCGATGCGGCAAGGTCGGCCACCGCATTAACGGTTTTGGCGGTCGCGCGACCTTCCGCGTCAAGGCTCGCGCGCAGCGCATCGACCAGAGCGGTTCCAACCACCGCTCCATCGGCGCAGGCAGCGATCGCCCGCGCCGCGTCCGGCGTCCTGATACCGAAGCCGACGCATACCGGCAGATCTGTATGCCGCTTGATCCGGGCAACGGCTTCTCCGACCACGCCGGAATCGGCCGCAGCGGCGCCGGTGATGCCGGTGATGGAGACGTAGTAGACGAAGCCCGACGTGTTAGCGAGCACCGCCGACAAGCGCCTGTCGTCGGTCGTCGGCGTCGCCAGTCGAATGAAGCTGAGGCCGGCTTTCAACGCGGGCACGCAGAGTTCGGCGTCTTCTTCCGCCGGCAGGTCGACGATGATGAGACCATCGACTCCGGCGAATTTCGCATCGGCAAGAAACTTCTCGACGCCATAGATGTAGATCGGGTTGTAATAGCCCATCAGCACCAGCGGCGTTGTGTTGTCGTCCTCGCGGAAGGCGCGGACAAGCTCAAGCGTCTTCTTCAGCGTCATGCCGGCTTTGAGCGCGCGCAGGCCCGCGGCCTGGATCGACGGGCCGTCGGCCATCGGATCGGTGAAGGGCATGCCGATTTCGATGACGTCGGCACCGCACCGAGGCATCGCCTTGATAATGGATAGCGAGGTCGCGGGATCGGGATCGCCCGCCATCAGGAAGGTGACGAAGGCCGATCGGCCCTCCTTCTTCAGCGCTGCAAAGCGCGCGTCGATACGGGTGGTCACTTCTTCCCCCGCAAGATATCGCCGACCTGCGGCACATCCTTGTCGCCGCGGCCGGAGAGATTGACCACCATCAAATGATCCTTCGGCCGCTGCGGCGCCAACTCCATCACCTTCGCAATGGCATGCGCCGGCTCGAGCGCCGGGATGATGCCCTCCAGCCGTGACAGCAACTGGAACGCGGCCAGTGCCTCGTCATCGGTTGCCGACAGGTACTTCACGCGCCCGACCTCATGCAGCCAGGAATGCTCGGGACCGATGCCGGGATAGTCGAGGCCGGCCGAGATCGAATGCGCATCCTGGATCTGACCATCGTCGTTCATCAGGAGATAGGTGCGGTTGCCATGCAGGACGCCGGGCCGCCCGCCCGCGATCGAGGCGGCATGCAATTGCGTCAACCCATGACCCGCTGCCTCCACGCCGAAGATCTCGATGGAGGGATCGTCGAGGAACGGGTGGAACAGCCCCATCGCGTTGGAGCCGCCGCCGATGCAGGCGATCAGGGAGTCCGGTAAGCGACCTTCCGCCTCCTGTATCTGCCTGCGGGTTTCGTCACCGATCACCGATTGAAAATCGCGCACCATCATCGGATAGGGATGCGGACCGGCAACGGTACCGATGCAATAGAAGGTATCGTGCACGTTGGTGACCCAGTCGCGCAGCGCCTCGTTCATCGCGTCCTTCAGCGTGCGCGTCCCCGACTGCACGGGAACGACCTTTGCACCCAGCATCTCCATGCGGATCACATTGGGTTGCTGCCGCGCGACATCGACCGCGCCCATATAGACCACGCATTCCAGCCCGAACCGCGCGCAGAGGGTCGCGGTGGCAACCCCATGCTGTCCCGCACCGGTCTCGGCGATGATGCGCTTCTTGCCCATGCGTCGCGCCAGCATGATCTGGCCGAGCACGTTGTTGACCTTGTGCGAGCCGGTGTGGTTGAGCTCCTCGCGCTTGAGATAGATCTTCGCGCCGCCAAGATGCTGGGTCAGTCGCTCCGCGAGGTAGAGCGGGGAGGGCCGACCCACATAGTCGCGCAGATAACCGTTCATCTCCGCCTGGAACGCCGGATCGGCCTTGGCTTCGGCATAGGCCTTTTCCAGGTCGAGGATCAGCGGCATCAGGGTTTCCGCGACAAAGCGGCCGCCGAAAATGCCGAAATGGCCGCGTCCATCGGGGCCGCCGCGGAAAGAATTTGGCAAGACTTGCGTCATCGAACGGTCAACTCTTGGCTGGCGCGGGCGGCGCGGATGAAAGCGCGGATCAACTCGACGTCCTTGACGCCAGGTGCGCTTTCGACGCCGGACGATACATCGACACCGCCGGCGCGCGTGACGCCAATAGCCTCAGCGACATTGTCGAGCGTGAGACCGCCCGAGACCATGAACGGCAGCTTGAGGTCAAGATTTTCGAGCACATGCCAATCGAACACCGCTCCCAAACCGCCCGGACGCGTGGCTCCGCTGGGTGGGCGGGCGTCGAACAGGATGCGGTCGGAAACCGCGGCGTATGCGGGAAGGTCCTTGAGGTCGCACGCCTGCTCCACCGGCATCGCCTTCATCACCTCGCGCCCGAATTTCCGCTTGATGGCGGAAACGTGCGCCGCGGTCTCATGACCATGCAACTGAAGGATATCGGGCTCGAGCGCATCGATGATGCCCGCAAGCGTTGCATCGTCGGCATCGACCGTCAGCGCCACCTTGATGGCCCGCCGCTTCACCGATCGGCCGAGCTCGCGCGCGACCTGAAGCGAAAGGTGACGGGGTGAGGGCGGAAAAAACACGAATCCCACCATGTCGGCGCCGGCATCCAGCGCTGCGTCGAGCGTCTCGCGCGTGGACAGGCCGCAAATCTTGACGCTTAGGGACATGTTCGTCGGGTGCCGTTAAACCGTTCTCTGACGGGCGGGTTCTACAACGTTGCGCCCTGCTTGTCTCGCCCGGAAGCCCCTGACAGCCCGCCTGGCGCGGTGATCGCAGGGCGCGCCCGCTCGGCGCGCGCGGACAGTGCATCGGCGCGGAGGTCGGCCAGTTGCGCTTTTACGGCCCGCGCGTCGGCCTCATGTTGCCGCGCCGCCCGCCGCCAGCGTCTCTGGCCGAACCAGGTGGCCGAGCCGCCCGCAAGGACACCCAGGATTGCCACCACAATGATCAGCAGGAACAGTGGCAGCGACACGGAAACCGAGGGATCGGCCGAATTGAAGGGATCAAAGGACACCGTGACGAAGTGCCGGTTGGCTACCGCGAACACGACGAAAGTCAGGGCCAACGGAATGAAGATCAAGGCCCGGAGGAACTTCCGCATGATGATTGCTCGCGTTGAACCAAACCGGTCGTCGCATCACGCCAGATGCACTAGTGCCGCCTATTTGAAGTTCCTGCATTACAAGCGGCGAACTCGTTCAGGAACTTCAAATAGAAAAGCGGCGCTAGAATCAGAGATTTGCTAGTGTGGTGGATTTGACATTCGCTTCAGTGTCGCTGCGAGTTCTCGAGGCGAATGTCAAATCCAAAACCACACTAGAATCCAAGGTTTTCTAGTGTCCCTTTGGTTCTGACATTCGTAAACGAAGCCGCCCCGATATGATACGAATGTCAGAACCGGGACACTAGTGCCCATAACTTTCCGAAGTTCGTGAAAGGTGGGTGCGAAGACGAAGCACGAACTTCGGAAAGTGGGCACTAGTCGTCCGTGGCGCCCGCTTCGGGATCATCGCGGTTCAGTCGCTCGCGCATTTCCTTGCCCGTCTTGAAGAACGGGACGCTTTTTTGATCGACCGGCACATGCGCGCCGGTCCGCGGATTGCGCCCGGCGCGTGCCGGACGGTGCTTGACCGAAAACGCGCCGAAGCCGCGCAACTCGACCCGGTCGCCCCGCGCCAGCGCGGCAACAATCTCATCGAGGATCGCATTCACGATATTCTCGACATCCCGCTGATAGAGGTGCGGGTTATGCTCGGCGATACGCTGAACCAGTTCGGATTTGATCATCGAGAGGTCGTACCAGACAATAATATCGGTCCATTTCCGTGAAAATACCTTGAACTGTCAAGACGCTAAATCAGTTTTGCGCAGCGCGAAAAGGCCTGACAGGCGGCCGGACGGGGTTCCGTCGCAATTTGATAAAACTGTCAAAAACGGTGTTGGCGGCTCAATTGCTCGCAGTCGGCTGCCACAGGGCCAGCATTCCATCGAGCGAGAGACGATCGATTGCTTGCGCCATACCGGCCTGCCCGATTTGACGCGCCAAGGCATTCAGACCCACCGCATCGAGCACGATCGACGCCGCCGTGCGCAGGAAAGTCAGGTCTCCAAACTGCGAATTGAGCTTGTAGTCGCGCACCGGCAGATCCTTCTTGACGCCCTTCTGCTCGACCAGCCACGCAACCGCGGTTTTCTCGTCGCCGAGTTGATCGACCAGCTTGAGGTCGATGGCCTGACGGCCGGTGAAAACCCTGCCGTCGGCAACCTTTTCGAGCTGCGTGTCATCCATGCCACGCCGGTCTTTCACCAGCCCCTTGAACCAGGCGTAGGAATCCTTCACCAACGCATCGAGCGCAGCGCGCGCCTCGGGACTGGTCGGCTCAAACCCGTTGGGCGCTGCTTTCAGCGGGGAAGACTTCACCTCCTCCACCTTCACGCCGACGGTTTTCATGAGATCGCTGAAATTCGGATATTGAAACAGGACGCCGATCGAGCCGACCAGCGAGCTCTGCTGCGCCACAATGTGGTCGGCCGCGATCGCCGCGATATAGCCGCCGGACGCCGCCAGTCCCTCCACCACCACCACCAGCGGCTTCTTTGCCTTCAGCCGCGTCAGCGAATCATAGAGCTGTTCGGATCCGGCGGTCGTCCCTCCCGGCGAGTTGATGTGAACCAGCACGGCGGCGGCTTGCGACTTTTCCAGCCGCTCCAGCGCTTCGACGCGCTCGTGGTCGTTGCGGATCAGGCCGTTAATGTTGACACGTGCGATCGACCCCGAGGAGGTAAAGGCACCCCGCCCGTCCGGCGACAGCAACAAGCCTATGACGGCGATCGCCGCAATCGCGATGACGACCGCAAGCACCCGCCAGAATGTCAGCTTGCGACGGATCCTGCGGCGATCGACGATCACATCTGAATCGAGCGACATCGAAGTTCTCCTTCAAGCCAAGGCTTGCGCATTCAACCCGACCTTATCCGATTATATCAAAGGCCGCGCAATATGAAGAAATGAAGATTGCGCCGGATAGCGGAAGCGACAAAAAGGGCCCCGGTCATAAACCGGGGCCCTTCCAACCGTTACGCGATGGCTACTTGTCGCCACCGCGGTTCTTGAGCGCGGTGCCGAGAATGTCGCCCAGCGTCGCCCCCGAATCGGAGGAACCGTACTGGGCAATGGCCTCCTTCTCCTCGGCGACTTCCAGCGCCTTGATGGAGACCTGCACCTTGCGGGCCTTCTTGTCGAACTGGATCACCCGCGCATCGACCTTCTCGCCGACCGCGAAACGCTCGGAGCGCTGATCGTTGCGGTCGCGCGCAAGTTCGGAGCGCTTGATGAAGGTGGTGAAGTCGGTGCCGACAATCTTCACCTCAATGCCGGCGTCCTTCACTTCCAGCACCTCGCAGGTGACGACCGCGCCCTTCTTGACGTCGCCGGGCTCGGCGAAGGGATCGCCCTCGAGCTGCTTGATGCCGAGCGAGATGCGTTCCTTCTCGATATCGACGTCGAGCACCACGGCCTTGACCATGTCGCCCTTCTTGTAGTTGTCGATCACCTGCTCGCCAGGATGTTTCCAGTCGAGATCGGACAGGTGCACCATGCCGTCGACGTCGCCCTCCAGGCCCAGGAACAGGCCGAACTCGGTCTTGTTCTTGACCTCACCTTCGACCACCGAGCCGACCGGGAATTTCTCGACGAAGACTTCCCAGGGATTGCGCATGGTCTGCTTGAGGCCGAGCGAGATGCGCCGCTTGACCGAATCGACCTCGAGAACCTGCACTTCGACTTCCTGCGAGGTCGAGACGATCTTGCCGGGATGCATGTTCTTTTTGGTCCACGACATCTCCGAGACGTGGATCAGGCCTTCGATGCCCGGCTCCAGCTCGACGAACGCGCCGTAGTCTGTGATGTTGGTGACGCGGCCGTGGAAGCGCGCATTCAGCGGATATTTCCCCTCGATGCCCTGCCACGGATCTTCCAGCAACTGCTTCATGCCGAGCGAGATGCGGTGCGTCTCGTGGTTGATCTTGATGATCTTGACCTTCACGGTCTGGCCGATGCTCAGCACCTCGGTCGGGTGATTGACCCGGCGCCACGCGATATCGGTGACGTGGAGCAGGCCGTCGATACCGCCGAGGTCGACGAACGCGCCGTAGTCGGTGATGTTCTTGACCACGCCGTCGATCACCTGACCCTCTTCGAGGTTTTGCACCAGCTCCTGGCGCTGCTCGGCGCGGGTCTCCTCCAGAACCGTGCGGCGCGACACCACGATGTTGCCGCGGCGGCGATCCATTTTCAGGATCTGGAAGGGCTGCGAATTGTTCATCAGGGGTGCAACGTCGCGGATCGGACGAATGTCGACCTGTGAGCGCGGCAGGAAGGCAACAGCACCATCGAGATCAACGGTAAAGCCGCCCTTGACCTGGTTGAAGATGACGCCCATGACCTTTTCGTTGTTCTGGAACGCCTTCTCAAGCTTGCCCCAACTCTCCTCGCGCCGCGCCTTGTCGCGCGAGAGCACCGCCTCGCCGAGCGCATTTTCGATTCTGTCGAGGAACACCTCGACCTCGTCGCCGACCTTCAGATCGCTTTCGCGACCAGGACCGGCAAATTCGCGCAGGGCGACACGACCCTCGGTTTTCAGGCCGACATCGATGACGGCCATGTCCTTCTCGATCGCAACGACCTTGCCCTTGATGACGGAACTTTCCTGCAGGTTGCCGCCGGCGAAGGACTCATCCAGCATCGCGGCGAAATCGTCGCGGGTGGGGTTGTATGAACTAGCAGTGGTACTCGAAGCCATTTGATCTCCAGTAGCGAAGTCTTGCCGGCCATTGGGGTTTAAGGCGTATCGCATGTGCGGCGTCGGTGGTCGCAATTCCCACAACGACCGCTGATTGCGCGAGGCGCAACAGCGGGCCGGCAGTGGCCTGCACGTTCAATACGTTGATTTCAGTCCGGAGCCGAAGGCTGACCGAGCCTCTGGCAAAAGCAGGCTCGATATATCGACTTTCGAGGGCGGGAGCGGGCTTTTCCTCCAATGACGGCAGGGGCTCAAACCCGTTGCCGGCCCGCTCGGACGGCCTCGACAATGTCGATGGCGGCCCGGACGCCGGCTTCTATATCGAGATTGGTATTGTCTAGCAAGTAAGCATCGGCGGCTGGTTTTAAAGGCGCCACCGTGCGGTTCTGGTCGCGCTCGTCGCGGTTGAGGATGTCTTCCAGCACCAAGGCCTCGTCCGCATCCTCGCCACGGGCCCTGGCCTCCAGGGTCCGCCGGCGGGCCCGTACCTTGGGGTCGGCCACGACGAAAATCTTCACGTCGGCTTGCGGACAGATCACGGTTCCGATGTCACGGCCGTCGAGCACCGCCCCTGGCGGATCCGAGGCGAACTGACGCTGGAAATTGACCAGCACCTCCCGCACCCTGGGAATTGCCGAAACCAGAGAGGCGGCCTCGCCCACCCGCTGTGTCTTCAGGATGGGATTTCCGAACTTCTCGGGATCCAGCTCCAATGCCGCGGAGACCGCGAGCATTTCATCGTTCGGATCGGCACCGGCCTGCAGCAGCGCGTATGCGACGGCACGGTAGATGACGCCGGTATCGAGGTGGCGATAGCCGTAGTGCTTGGCGAGCCGTTTGCCCAGCGTGCCTTTTCCGGATGCGGCAGGTCCGTCGATCGCGATGATCATGAAAAATCGGCCCCCAGTGCGCGCATCATCGGAATGAAGTCCGGAAAGCTGGTGGCGATGAAAGCGGTGTCGTCCACCTTGACCGGCTTGTCGGAAGCCAGCCCCATCACCAAGGCCGACATCGCGATGCGATGATCCATCTGCGTTGCGACGAGACCGCCGCCCGGGACATGGCCCCTGCCTTCGACGATCAGGTCATCGCCAGCAATCTCGACCCTGACACCGTTGGCGCGCAGCATCGCAGCCGTTGCCGCCAGGCGGTCGGATTCCTTGACCCGCAATTCGTGCAGGCCGCGCATAACGGTCGTCCCTTCCGCAAACGACGCTGCCACCGCCAGCACCAGATATTCGTCGATCATCGAGGGCGCGCGCTCCGGCGGAACCTCGACGCCGCGCAACTTCGAGGCACGCACCCGCAGCTGCGCCATGGGCTCACCGGTGTCGCGGCGGACCTCCGCCTCCTCGATCGAAGCGCCCATTTCCCGCAAGGTCACAAACAGCCCACTACGCAGCGGATTGGTCATCACGTCTGATAGAACAAGGTCGGAACCTTCCACGATCAGGGCAGCGACCATCGGAAAGGCAGCCGAAGACGGATCGGCCGGGACAACGACATCGGCGCCGTGCAGTTCCCCTTGTCCGGTAAGCGCGATCCTGCGGCCGTGAGCGCCCTCCAATTGCGTGGTCAGTTCGGCGCCGAAATGCCTCAGCATCAGTTCGGTGTGGTCGCGGCTTGCCTCTTGCTCGATCACCGTGGTCACGCCCGGCGCGGCAAGCCCGGCCAGCAGCACGGCCGACTTGATCTGGGCAGATGCCACCGGCGTGCGATAGGTGATCGGCACGGGATCGCGTGCACCGACCAGGGTCAACGGCAGCCGTCCGCTCTCTCCATTGGCCCTGGTGCTTGCGCCCATCAGTTCGAGGGGATCGAGCACCCGCCGCATCGGCCGGCTGCGCAGGGAGGCATCGCCGTCGAATACCGCCGTGATCGGGCAGCCCGCGACGGCCCCCATCACCAGGCGACAGCCCGTGCCGGAATTACCGAAATCAAGCGCAGCTTCCGGCTGCGCGAACCCCGCGACCCCGACCCCCCGGATAGCCCAGGCGAAATTTCCCGTGCGCTCCACCTGCGCGCCCAGCGCCCGCATCGATTTGGCGGTGTTAAGCACGTCCTCGCCCTCCAGCAGGCCCGAAATCCGGGTTTGCCCCACTGAAAGCGAGCCCAAAATCAGGGCGCGGTGTGAAATCGACTTGTCTCCGGGCACGCGGACCAGCCCGGCCAGGGGGCCGCTGGAACGTGCCTCAAGCGGGGTCGGCTGGTTGGATTTGGTCAACATTATGTCCCTTGTGGCGGCGGGAGTACCACGGGGGTGCTGCGGCGTCACGGGGCAGTCTTTCATGCACAGACCACTATTGACAGGGCGCCCTCAACTAGCCAAGTGAAGCACCGCTTTTCAGACATTCTCAGGATTCCGCACGTGGCCAAATCCGATCTCGGAACCAAGCGCGTTTGCCCGACAACGGGCAAGAAATTTTACGATCTGAACAAGAATCCGGTGATTTCGCCCTACACGGGCGAGGTGGTGCCGATCGCTCCAGTGGCGCCGCCACGTACCCGCGGCGAGCCGGCGCGCGCGACCGCGCCAGCCGCCGAGGCCGTGCCAGAGCCGGCGGAGGCCGAGGAGTTGGTGTCGCTCGAGGAGGCCGATGCCGAGGAGAAGACCGGCAAGGTGAAGGCCGTTGTTCCCGAGTCGGAAGAAGATATTGAGATCGACGAAACCATCGAAGGCGACGACGATGACGACTCCACCTTCATCGCGGACGAGGAAGAGGGCGATGAGGATGTCACCGACATCATCGGCGACGTTGGCGACGACGAGGAGACTTGAGATAGACCCCGATCTGTGATCAGGGTCTGTTCTGCTGGCGCGTCTCGGCAAGGGCGCGCGGGTCAGCTTGATCCGGAACGGCGATGCCCGTTGCTTCCGGAACGGGTGAAGGGGCCATAGCTCAGCTGGGAGAGCGCTTGCATGGCATGCAAGAGGTCGGCGGTTCGATCCCGCCTGGCTCCACCAGCCTCCGCAGGCTTCGCCTGCTTTGGCTGGGCAAGCCCTATCGCAGCAAAGGCTGCGCCCCCGCAGTTCGAAGAGCGAAGACGGGCCTTGAGCCTTTGCCAATTCGTTGCTCGAATTGGCCAAGCCAATGTGAACCCCTGGAGGAGGACGTCCCATGTCAGTCAATGTGCTTTACAGGACCCAGGCGAAGGCCACCGGCGGCCGCGACGGTCACGCGGCCACGCTAGACGGGGCCTTCGACGTCAAGCTCGCAACGCCAAAAGAACTCGGCGGGGGTGGTGGCCCCGGTAACAATCCCGAGCAGCTGTTTGCTGCGGGCTACGCTGCCTGTTTCATCGGTGCGATGAAATTCGTCGCCTCACAGGGCGGCCCGAAGGTACCTGCCGATACCTCGGTGACCTCCACGGTGGGCATCGGTCCACGCTCGGCCGGCGGCTTCGGTCTGGACATCGACCTCGCCGTGTCGCTGCCCGGATTGTCCCGCGCAGACGCCGAGGCCCTGGTCCAGAAGGCCCACCAGGTTTGCCCCTATTCGAATGCCACGCGCGGCAATGTCGACGTCCGCCTGAAGGTGGTGTAACCGCCCACCCATAATCTGCGTGAAGCACCGGGCGACTTCTCGCCCGGTGACGGGCTTGTCTTCCCTTTCGCTCCGGACCGCGGCCTGGAAGCATCGCGCATTGCGCGCCGCGCATTTGCGCGGAGCCGGCGTCAATGCTTAATGATTGCGACGTTTCAACAGAACCTCGCAAGACGCCAACCATGACCCCTGAAACTGCTCCCGGCGCGATGGCCGGATTGCGCGTGATCGATCTGACGCGCGTGCTCGGCGGACCCTACTGCACCCAAATTCTGGCCGATCATGGCGCCGATGTGATCAAGGTCGAGCCCCCCGCCGGCGACGAGGTCCGCGACTGGGGACCCCCGTTTCACGAGGACGATGCGGCTTACTACGTCGGCATCAACCGCAACAAGCGCTCGATCGGGCTCGATCTTGCTTGCGAAGGCGGACGGGCCGTGCTGATGAAACTTCTCGAGGGCACCGACGTGCTGATCGAAAATTTCAAGCCAGGCACGCTCGACAAATGGGGTATTGGCAACGACGTGCTTCGCGCCAGATTCCCGAGGCTCGTTCATTGCCGTATTTCCGGCTTCGGCGCCGATGGCCCGCGCGGCGGCAATCCTGGCTATGACGCGATCATTCAGGCCATGACAGGAATGATCGCCGCGACCGGCTCGCCCGAGAGCGGACCGATGCGGATCGGCGTTCCGCTGGTCGACATCAGCACCGGCCTCTATGCCGCGATCGGCATCTTGATGGCGCTTTCGGAGCGGCAGAAATCGGGGCTCGGCCAGTTCGTGGAAACCACCCTTTACGAAACCGGCCTTGCCATCATGCATCCGCACACCGCCAATTACTTCATGCACGGCAAGCCGCCGAGCCTTACCGGCAACGAACACCCGAACCTCGTGCCTTATGCGATTTTCCCGACCAAGACCGACAACATCTTTATCGGCGTCGGCAATGACGGGACCTTCCGCAAATTGTGCAACGAAATCGGCAAGCCTGAACTCGGTGCCGATCCGCGCTTTGCGCGCAACAAGGACCGGATCGAAAATCGCGAGGCGCTGCGCGCCGAATTGGCCGCGGTGTTTTCCCGCCATGAAGCCGAGCCGCTCTGCAACCGCCTGCTCGCTGCCGGTCTTCCCGCCGGGCCCGTGCAGAAGATCGACCAAGCGCTTGGCAATGAGCATACGATCTATCGCGGCGATGTCATCGCCAAGGACTGGTACAAGGGGGTCGCTTCGCCGATCCGCATGCAACGCAGCAAGCCGAACCTGCGACACCTGCCGCCGAAATTCAGCGAGCACTCCGCCGAGGTGCTCGCCGAGTTTGGCTATTCGAGCAGCGAGATCGATGCACTGGTGGCGAGTGGCGTGGTTTGCGGCGGGGAGCGCAAGCGCTAGCGATGCTGGTTTTCAGCGGTGCGGGCGCGGGCGTGCCACGCGCCATCAAGGCCGGCATTCATCCATTTTCCCGCTTCCCTTCGGCCCGCCTTGCCCCGTACCTTCCGCGCCGCTAGTGTCCCGGTTCTGACATTCGTTTCAGTATCGCTGCGAGTCCTCGAAGCGAATGCCAAATCCACCACACCAGGTCATTTGCATGTCATCCGGCGCTGCTACGCGCGACAACGATAGTGACGATCCAAAAGGGAGGAGTTTTGATGGCTTTTCGACGGTTCGGTACGGCTTTCGCAATTGCATCCACGCTGGCAATTGCAGCGTCGCCCGCGTACGCAGTGGTTGAAATCCAGTGGTGGCACGCCATGGCTGGCGCCAATAACGACGTCGTCGTCAAGCTTGCGAATGATTTCAATGCATCGCAAAGCGACTACAAGATCGTTCCGACCTACAAGGGCGGCTATGCTGATACGCTGAACGCCGGCATCGCGGCGTTCCGCGCCGGCAACGCACCCGGCATCATGCAGGTGTTCGAGGTCGGCACGGCGACCATGATGGCGGCCAAGGGCGCGATCAAGCCGGTCTACCAGCTGATGAAAGAGCAAGGCGAGCCATTCGACCCGCAATCCTACTTGCCGGCGATCACCGGATATTATTCGACGGCGAAGGGCGAAATGCTGTCGTTTCCGTTCAACTCCTCGAGCATGGTCCTGTGGGTCAATCTCGATGCGTTGAAGGAGGCCGGCATCGCCGAACCGCCGAAGACCTGGCCCCAACTGTTCGAGGATGCGAAAAAGCTTCACGCCAAGCACCCGACCTGCGGCTTCTCCTCGAGCTGGATCACCTGGGGCCTGATCGAGCAATTTTCAGCCTGGCACAACGTGCCAATCGGTACCAAGGCCAACGGCCTCGACGGCTTCGACACCGTGCTTGAGTTCAATACGCCCCTGGAAACAAAGCTTCTGGAAAACCTCGCCGAGCTTCAGAAGGACAAGAGCTACGACTATTCTGGACGCACCAACACTGGCGAGGGACGCTTCACCTCCGGTGAATGTCCGCTGTACCTGACCTCCTCGGCGTTCTATCCAAGCGTCAAGGCCAACGCCAAATTTGCCTACACTGCGGTGCCGATGCCGTACTTCCCTGACGTCAACGGCGCACCGCAAAACTCCATCATCGGCGGCGCCTCGCTCTGGGTGATGGGCGGCAAATCGGCGGAAGAATACAAGGGCATCGCAAAATTCTTCACCTTCCTCTCCGACACCGACCGCCAAGTCTATCTGCACGAGGTTTCGGGCTATCTGCCAATCACAAAGGCTGCCTATGAGAAGACCAAGGCGTCCGGCTTCTACGAGAAGAATCCGATCCTCGAGGTGCCGCTGAAGGAATTGACCAACAAATCACCGACCGAAAATTCGCGGGGGCTCCGATTTGGCGGCATGGTGCAGATGCGCGACGTCTGGTCGGAGGAAATCGAAGCGGCACTGGCCGGCAAGAAATCGGCTAAGGAAGCCCTCGATGCAGCGGTGTCGCGCGGCGACCAGATGCTACGGCAGTTCGAACGCACCGCGGTCAAATGATGCGCTGAGGATTGGGGCTGCGCTTGGCGCGGCCCCCATCTCGGGAGCGGGGGCTTCATGGAAAACCGGGCGATCTTCTCAGGCAGGATGCTGGCCTATCTGTTGGTCCTGCCGCAGTTCGCGATCTCCCTGATCTTCTTCTACTGGCCGGCGATCCAGGCGCTCTGGCAATCGTTCCTGGTGCAGGACGCCTTCGGGCTTTCGACCGAGTTCGTCTGGTTCGAGAACTACGTCAACCTTCTGAGGACGCCCGAATATTACCAGGCCATCGGCGTCACTCTGGTTTTCTCGGCGTTTGTGGTGGTCTTGTCGCTCGTCATCGGGCTGTTGCTGGCAGTGATGGCAAACCACAACGTCACCGGCGTGCAGATCTACCGCACGTTCCTGATCATTCCCTATGCGGTTGCGCCGGCGGTCGCCAGCGTGCTCTTCATCTTCATGTTCCAGCCGGGGCTGGGCATGATCGCCCGCGCCCTGCAAAGCGCCGGCATCGACTGGAATCCGATACTCAATGGCACGCATGCGATGATCCTGGTCATCATCGTCGCCGTCTGGAACCAGATCAGCTACAATTTCCTGTTTTTCCTCGCCGGCCTGCAATCCATCCCGAAAAGCGTGATCGAGGCCGCCGCCATCGATGGCGCGCGGCCGGTACGGCGGTTCTGGACCATCGTCTTCCCGCTGCTGTCACCGACCACGTTTTTTTTGATCATCATCAATATCACCTACGTTTTCTTCAACACGCTTGGCATCATCGACACCGCGACCGGTGGCGGACCCAACGGCGCCACCCAGACGCTGGTCTACAAGGTGTTTCAGGACGGCAAGGTCGGCGCCGACCTCGGCGGCTCGGCCGCGCAGTCGGTGATCCTGATGATCATCGTTGTCGTCCTCACCGCGTTCCAGTTCCGCTATGTCGAGAAGAAGGTTCACTATTAACAGATCATGATCGAGCATCGACGATTCGGAAACCTGTTGCCCCACCTCGTGCTGCTGGCCGGCGTGGTGGTCGTCGCCTTTCCGGTTTATCTCGCGATCATCGCCTCCACGCACGACAACAGCGTCATAGCCAACGGCCAGATGCCGCTTTATCCCGGCTCCCACGCGTTGGAAACTTACTGGCACACGATCGTCTCCGGCACTCAGAAGACCACCCGTCAGCCGGTCGGCGGCATGATGGTGTCGAGCTTCATCATGGCGGTGGGGATCGCGGTCGGAAAAATCGCAATCTCGATCATTTCGGCCTACGCTATCGTGTTCTTTTCCTTCCCGTTCAGGATGACCGCGTTCTGGATCATCTTCGTCACGCTGATGCTGCCGGTCGAGGTGCGCATCTATCCGACCTACAAGATCGCATCCGATCTGCACATGCTGGATTCCTATTCCGGCCTGATCCTGCCGCTGATCGCCTCCGCCACGGCGACGCTTTTGTTCCGCCAGTTCTTCATGACCGTGCCGAAGGAGCTGGTCGAGGCCTCCAAGATCGACGGCGCCGGGCCGATCCGGTTCTTTTTCGATACGCTGTTGCCGCTGTCGGTAACCAACATCGCAGCGCTGTTCGTGATCCTGTTCATTTACGGCTGGAATCAATATCTCTGGCCGCTGTTGATCACGACGCGCGATGACATGCAGACCATCGTGATCGGCATCAAGAAGATCATCGACGTGCACGATGCGCTGACCGAATGGTCGGTTGCGATGGCGACCGCCGTGCTCGCGATGTTGCCACCGGTCGCTGTCGTCGTGCTGATGCAGCGATTGTTCGTCAAGGGCCTGATCGAGACGGAGAAGTGAACAATGGCTAACGTCGCGCTTCGCAACGTCCGCAAGGCCTACCCCAACGGTTTCGAAGCCATCAAAGGCATCGAATTCGAGGTCGATGACGGCCGGTTTTGCGTGCTGGTCGGCCCCTCCGGCTGTGGCAAGTCAACCCTGCTCAGGATGGTCGCGGGACTGGAAACCGTCACCTCGGGTGAAATCGATATCGGCGGGCGCATCGTCAACCAGATCGAGCCGGCCGATCGCGACATCGCGATGGTGTTCCAGAACTACGCGCTCTACCCGCATATGAGCGTCTACAACAACATGGCCTACGGCCTGCGTAACCGCGGCATGCCAAAAGACGAGATCGACGGCCGTGTCCGCGAGGCGGCACGAATCCTGGAGCTTGCCGCCCTGCTTGATCGCAAGCCAGGACAACTGTCGGGCGGGCAACGCCAACGTGTCGCGATGGGCCGGGCGATCGTGCGCCAACCCAAGGTGTTCCTGTTCGACGAACCGTTGTCCAACCTCGATGCCAAGTTGCGTATCGCGATGCGTGTCGAGATCAGGAAACTGCAGCGTCGGCTGAACACCACGTCGATCTATGTGACTCACGACCAGCTCGAGGCGATGACACTTGCCGACATTTTGGTGGTGATGAACGGCGGCCAGGTCGAGCAGATCGGCAATCCGCTCGATATTTACCAGAAGCCGGCGACGACCTTCGTTGCAACCTTCATCGGCGCGCCGCCGATGAACCTGATGCCGATGCGCTACGCGAGCCTGGGCCTGCCGGATGGCACAGATGGCGTGATCGGTGTTCGCCCTGAGGATCTCGAGGTCGCAAATGACGGAGCGGCGGAAGGCTCCATTGCCTTCGAACTTACGGTAGCTGCGATCGAGCATGTCGGCGCCGAGACCTATGTCTACGGCATGCGTCCCCAACAGGGCGATGCGGACACGATCAGCGCGAAGCCCGGTGAGCCGCCGCCCGGCGAAATCCTGGTCCGTGTTCCCGGGCAAGAGGCGCCTGCGATCGGCGAAAAAATCAGGGTGCTGGCGCCGCGCCAGAAGCTGCATGTTTTCGTCGACGGCGGCCGCAAGCGGATCGAATTGTAGGTATCTTTGCCCGGTTCGAGCCGGTTCCCGAGGTGCTTGAACACCCGCGCCTTTGTGCCCATATTGTTCCCCAAGGGGTGCCGCAAGGGCCCTGAAACGTCAAAGTCGCTTCGAGAGGACTTTGTAAACTATGTCTCGTGTTCCTTCGCTCTCCAGCCCGTTCCTGCTCGGCTTCGACGAAATTGAGCGTGTGCTCGATCGCGTGGTCAAAGGCGCCGACGGTTACCCTCCCTACAATATCGAGCGGTGCGACCGTGCCAACGGCCAGCCGGAGAAACTGCGGATTACGCTGGCGGTCGCGGGCTTTACCCGTGACCAACTCGATGTGACCATTGAGGAAAATCAGCTGGTGATCCGCGGCCGCCAGCAGGAGGACAAGGTCCGGCAATACATTCATCGCGGCATTGCCGCGCGCCACTTCCAGCGCACTTTTGTGCTGGCGGAGGGAATGCAGGTGCTTGGCGCTGATCTAAAGAACGGGCTGTTGTCGATCGATCTTGCCCGGCCCGAGCCGGAGAAGATCGTTAAGACAATCGCTATCAATGAACACGAATAATGGAACGAGTAGCGGACTCGACCGCTTGAGTTGAGAAGGAGTCGAGACCATGACTGAGGCCAATGTGACGTCAGAGCGCGTGTCGCTGGAGGCGCTGGCAACCCTGGGCGAGGGCCATATCGCTTATGTGAAGCAAATCCGCTCCGAGGACGTGCCGCAACTTTTCCCCGAGGCGCCCCGTATTGCGCCCGGGCTCAAGCTGTTCGCGCTCCACGCAGCCGACGGAACACCGATCATGCTGACCGATTCGCGCGAAGCCGCGATCGCCAATGCTTGGAGCAACGAGCTTCAGGCCGTCAGCGTGCACTGAGGCGCGCTCGCGCGAACGAACGCGAACCTCACCGCGTCGTCGTGGCCGATCCGATGACGCCGTCATGCGCGCACGCGATCCGCGTGTCCGTCATCCCTCCAAACCAGCATTAGGGACAGGGGTGGCCTATGCCGCGCTCGCCGGAGGCAACGCCAGCACCGAATAGATCGCCTGGGCGTCGCGCGATGCGCGCAGCTTCTTGGCGACGTCCTGGTCGCGCAACAGTCGTGCAATCCGCGCCAGTGCCTTCAAATGGTCGGCGCCCGCCCCCTCCGGCGCAAGCAGCAGAAAAATGAGGTCGACCGGCTGACCGTCCATCGCCTCGAAATCGATCGGCCGATCCAGCCGAGCGAACAGGCCGAACAATTTTTCCAGTTTCGGCAGCTTGCCGTGAGGAATGGCGACACCGTAGCCGACCGCCGTGGTGCCGAGCTTCTCACGCTGAAGGAGCACTTCGAACACGGCGCGTTCGTTTTGCCCCGTCAGCTCGGCTGCCCTGGCCGACAGCTCCTGCAGCGCCTGCTTCTTGCTATTGACTTTCAAGGCCGGGAGAATCGCCTCTGGCGCAACCAGATCGGTAATCGTCATAGGGCGTTCCGAGGTGAGTAAACCGTCAGGTTGCGAGATAGGCTTCTGTGGGCCGGGGTCAAGGAGATGAAACGGGAGGCGGGCCTAGCCCGGGTCCGGAATTGGGGGGCTTCTACTCCAACAGAACGGCGGTGCCAACACCTGCAATCACGTTCCCGCCGGCTATCCTTAAAAAAGGTGGACGACCGAAAAACGCCAAAAAAAACATCGAAATATGCCATCGATCAGGAGCCGACGGCCGGAGGATCGACCCAGCCTATATTGCCGTCCGAACGGCGGTAGATAATGTTCACCCGACCGCTGGACCCATGCTGGAATACCAAGCAGGCAGCCCCGGTCAGGTCAAGCTCCATCACGGCCTCGCTGACCGACAGACGCTTCAACGAGGTGGTCGCTTCCGCGATGATGACCGGGTTATAGCCAGTGATCTCTTCCTCGTCTGAGGCCGGAGCCTCGATCACATAGCTCGGCGCGTCCAGCGTCGTCATTCCCGCCAGCGCCTCGGAAGCTGCGTGCGCCTTGCGCGCGGAGCGGTCCTTGAGCCGACTCTTGTAGCGGCGCAACCGCTTTTCGATCATCAGGAGGGCCGCATCCGCGCTGGCATAGGCATCTGCCGCATTCGATTCGGCCTCCAGCGAGATTCCCGAATCCAGATGCAGCGCACAATCGGTACGGAAGCCGAAGCCATCCTTGGAAAGCGTGATATGGCCGGAATAATTGCCGTCGAAATATTTGCGCAGAACTTCATCAGTACGCGCGCTGAGCCGGCCGCGAAGCGCCTCGCCGAGGCTGATGCTTTTTCCCGAAATCCTGAGAGTCATGGAACGCCTCGAGGAAATGATCCGGAAAAACCTAGATTATTCCGTTTTGGCGCCGACGCAATGGACGCGGGGTGAAGCTTCAAATCGGCAGCACCAGCGCCCCGTTTCCGAAGTTCGTAAACGTGCGCGGAACCCCTGATACGAACTTCGGAAACCAAAGGGCGCTGGCATTATCAAATGCTGGTGCTGCTTACGATTTGAAACTCCGGGCACGAGCGCGCTGCGGATTGGGCAGGAGTTTCAAATCGGCAGCACCAGCGCACTCTGCTTGTCGCGTCGGCGCTGCACCGAAGAGGGGATCCGCATCGCCTCGCGGTACTTCGCGACCGTGCGGCGGGCGATTTCGATGCCCGCCTCGCGCAATCTTTCCACGATGGTGTCGTCGGAGAGGATCGCGGACGGGTCTTCCGCATCGATCAGCTGCTTGATGTGGTGGCGGACCGCCTCGGCCGAATGGGCCTCGCCGCCGTCTGCGGACGCAATCGAGGCGGTGAAGAAATACTTCAGCTCGAACGTGCCGCGATTGGTCGCCATGTATTTATTGGCGGTTACGCGCGACACCGTTGATTCATGCATCTGGATCGCGTCTGCCACCGCTTTCAGGTTCAGTGGCCGCAAATGCGCAACGCCATGGGTGAAGAAGCCATCCTGCTGGCGCACGATCTCGGTGGCAACCTTGAGAATGGTGCGGGCCCGCTGATCGAGCGCGCGGACCAGCCAGGTCGCGTTCTGCAGGCAATCGGTGAAGTAGGATTTTTCGCCATCCTTGCGAAGGGCTTTCGAGAGCTGGGTATAGTAGGTTTGATTGACCAATACGCGCGGCAGGGTGTCGCTGTTGAGTTCGATGAGCCAGCCACCGTCAGGGCCGGGCCGCACATAGACGTCCGGCACCATGGTCTGCGTTCGCGCCCCGCCGAATTTGAGTCCCGGCTTGGGATCAAGGCGTCGAATTTCACCGATCATGTCGGCGATATCCTCATCGTCGACTCCGCAGAGCCTGCGCAGAGAGGCGAAGTCGCGTTTGGCCAGCAGATCGAGATGTTCGACGAGCGCCTGCATCGCGGGATCGTAGCGGTCAAGCTCACGCAGCTGGATCGAAAGGCATTCGCTCAAGTTGCGCGCGCAGACCCCCGGAGGATCGAATTTCTGCAGCACCGCGAGTACAGCACCGACGTCCTCCCGCCTGGCACCGAGGCGTTCGGCAGCCTGGCCAAGATCAGCCGGCAGGTAGCCGGCCTCATCCACGAGATCGATCAGGTACTGACCGATCATGCGCTGCGCGGGCGCGCTGAAGGCCACGGCCAGTTGCTCGGCCAGATGATCGGCAAGCGTCAATTCGGCCGCGACAAAGGCCTCCAGATTGTAATCTTCATCGTTGGAGGCGCCGCCGCCCCATTCCGTGTAAGTCGTCGGCGGAGCATCCTGGGCGCTCCGCGCGGCCGCCTCGGCCGGTTCCTCGGAGAACACGTTATCGAGCCCGGTATCGAGGGTTTGCTCGATTTCGGTCCGGCTGCCGAGATTCCGGCTGAGCCATTCGTCCTGGACGGGCTCGAAACCATCCATCGCGCCATTGGCGTCGGAGGAATCGGGGATTAAATCCTCGTTTTGGCCGCGACCTCCCTCATCCAGATCGTCAGACTCAGCCCGCTCGGCCACATGTTCGCCGGCAACCGGGGGGTCATTGGCGTCACTAGCCCGCTCCAGCAGTGGATTGCGCTCCAGCTCCTCTTCAACAAAGGCCGACAGGTCGAGATTCGACAGCTGCAGCAGCTTGATTGCCTGCATCAGCTGCGGCGTCATCACCAGCGACTGGGACTGGCGAAACTCTAATCTCTGCGTCAGCGCCATGGGGGCAAGAAGATCCTAAACTTGGTCCGATTCTTGCTTATCCCAGTCCTGGATCGATGTACACGGCTTGACGGATGCCAAAAAACGGCTAAAGGCGGAATTCCTCACCAAGGTAAAGCCGGCGGACATCCGGATCTCGAACGATCTCGTCGGGACTGCCCTCTGTGAGGATTTCCCCCGCATAGACGATGTAGGCGCGGTCGGTGAGGCCGAGCGTTTCCCTCACATTGTGATCGGTGATCAGCACGCCGATACCTCGGCTGGTGAGGTGGCGCACCAGGTCCTGAATGTCGCCCACTGCGATCGGATCGATGCCGGCAAAGGGCTCATCGAGCAGCATGTAGTTCGGACGCGTGGCCAGCGCGCGTGCGATTTCGACCCGCCGCCGCTCCCCGCCCGACAACGCGATCGATGGCGTCTTGCGCAAGCGCGCGAGGTTGAACTCCTCCAGCAGTGAATTGAGCTCGGCCTCGCGCTTCTTCCTGGAGGGTTCAACAACCTCGAGCACCGCGCGGACGTTCTGCTCCACCGTGAGGCCGCGAAAGATCGACGCCTCCTGCGGCAGATAGCCGATTCCAAGCCTCGCGCGCTGATACATCGGCAACTGCGTTACATCGTGGCCATCAAGCTCAATGGCGCCGCGATCCGCCTTGATAAGCCCTGTGATCATGTAGAAGACGGTGGTTTTCCCGGCGCCGTTCGGACCCAGCAGGCCGACGGCTTCGCCGCGACGGACATAGATGCTGACGCTGCGGACGACCTGACGGGAGCCGAAGCTCTTCTCCACACTATGCACAGCCAGAAGGCCTGGCCTGCGAAGAAGCTGCGGCCCCGCCGCGCCATTGCCCTTGCCGGGCCTTGCGGCCTTGGCGGGTGCAAAGCGAGGACGCTGTCTTTCAGGGCGGAGCAGATCCCTTGGAAATTCGGGCGCCGGTGATGATCGCGGCAGCTCCACGCCACTCGGCGCCTCCCGCGCGATTGACGGCGCATCCCGCACTGGGCTTGTCAGCAACCCATCGATACCGTCGCCGAGTGACGTAATGTCGTTGCGCGAACGCGCAAAGCCCGCTTTGCCGCGTTTAGCGGGGCGCCGCCGGAACATGCCGAGTAGATCCACCATCCCCGCTTCGCTCAAGCCGCTAAATCGCGATGACTTTAAGTCGAACCGCCGTCGCGCTTTAGCTCATTGTTTGCGCATGATCTTTTCGGAAAACCGGTACCCACTTTTCCGGATCATGCGTCCAGGTCCCGCAATCCGCCACTGGCGGATCGATTCGCTCGCTCAGCATGAAGCAAGGGAAGTCCCTTGCCCAGCGGGACACCCCTAACACCGCCCCGCGCATATACAGGGTTGCGTCCCGCGCTTCAACCTCAAGGCCTTGATCCAATTTGTAACAGTTTGAATTTATTTGGATTTTCCCGACGGCAGCGCAGGCAACGCGGCGGGTTTGGCCGACCCGCAATCGCTTCCGCCGCCCTGCGGTAGCAATGCCTGCACCTTGCCGCTGTCGGATTCAACCCGCGACACGCCCGTCGTCATGTCCACCATGAGGCGATCGCCACGCAATACGTTCTTGCACTGGGTCAAAACCACGCCGCCGATCATGGTAATGAGGTTGGCCTTGGTGTCGAAAATCGCCGTTTCGCCGGTAACCACCTGATCCTTTTGCGTGACGACCACACCACCGTGTGCCTCCAATCGTTTGATCGAGGAGCTGCCGCCTGGACCGGGGGTCGCCGACTGCAGTGGACCGGCCTTTGTCGGTTTCGCAGCAGTTGGCGGCGACGCCGGGCTACCCCCCTCGTAGAACACGACCAACGTCTTTGCGGTCATCGTGGTGTCGCCTTGCACCACCTTCACATTGCCCGAGAAGGTCGCCTCCTTCTTTTTGTCGCGCATTTCAAGTGAAGCAGCTTCGATCTGGATCGGCTGATCGCGGTTCTGGGTGAACCCCTGCATCGCATTGGGCACGCCTTGGACCGAGCTTTGCGCGCGAGCCCCGAACACAGCCCCCGAAGCAAGCAGAAACAAAACCACAGTGCCGCAGCAGATCGCTGGCCTGGTCGCCGCGCCGAAAGCAGCCCATCCCGCAATCAAGGTCATTTCGAGTTGGCGGCCCTGTTTGGGATCGACCGCGCAATTGCAGGGTCGGCCGAAGCGCTGGCCTGCGGCGCGGCTGTACCGTCGCTATCGAGGCGGTCGAGATTCATCACGACGTTGCCCTCGAACCTCACGACAGCGCCGCCCTCAGTGACGTGGAGCCGATCCGAAGACAGCGTTCCGTTGGTGAGCTTGACGTCGACATGTTCGTCCGAATCCACGGTATTCCTGTTGATGTCGACAAAGGCCTCGGTGAGGCGAGCTTCATAGCCCGTCGTCGTCTTCAGCAGGATATCCTTGTGCAGATCGAGCGTCTGCGCCTTGTTGTCGTACAGACCGGTGGATGCATCCAACGCTACCGTCGAGCCATCGCGCATCAGGATCCTGCTGCGCATCCCGTTCAATTCAACTCGATCCGGATCGGAGAGATCCTGCACCGCGGTTTTCGCCCAAAGTTCGTAGAGCCGCTGATCGGGCGTGTAACCCGACAGGTGTGGCGATTCCATCGTGACCTTGGTGCCCGACACGACCAGGTTTCCCAATTCGAGCGGGAGCTTGGGCATCAGCAGGCGGAACGGGTTGAACACCGATACTGCGACCACCGCCGCCATCGAAAGGAACACCGCCGCCGGTACCGCAACGCGCAGTAGCCGTACCATCCGGCTGTGACGGGCCGCGGTCGCAAAGCGCGCTTCGAGGTTCGCCTGATAGGTTGGAGTTTGGACCAAATTCACCGCCGCTCCGAGCGCAGGTTTCTCGTCCTATCTTACCTGTCCCGGCCGGATTGTGCAGCCGGGACCTTCGCTAGTGGTCCGATTCTAACATTCGCCACCCATCTGGGGAGCCACTTTTAGTGGAGCCTTGGAACGTTCGCGTAAGCGGCAGATGGGTAGCGAACGTAAAATCCGCTCCACTAGCCGACTATGGCCGAAACGGGGCGAATGGACCCGCGCCGCATTAACGAAGATGAACAGCCACGGCCCATGTGTTTTACGAATGCGCGAAGATGTCCTCGAGCTCCCAGCCGCCCAGATCGAGCCGGGCGCGCGTCGGCAGGAAATCGAAACAAGCCTGCGCCAACGCCGTGCGGCCCTCGCGCGCCAGCATGGCGTCGAGCCGATCGCGCAGCGCGTGCAGGTGCAGGACGTCGGAGGCCGCGTAAGCGAGCTGCGCTTCGTTCAGCTGTTGCGCGCCCCAGTCGCTCGACTGCTGCTGCTTGGACAGATCGATGTTGAGGAGTTCGCGCACGAGGTCCTTCAGGCCGTGCCGGTCGGTATACGTGCGCGACAGCCGTGAGGCGATCTTCGTGCAGTAGACCGGCTGCGCCATCACGCCAAAAGTCTGGTAGAGCACAGCAAGATCGAAGCGCGCGAAATGGAAGATCTTAGGTATGTTCGGATCGGCCAGCAGTGCCTTCAGGTGCGGCGCGTCGCTATGGTCCTTGGGGATTTGCACCACGTCGGCGCTGCCGTCGCCGCCCGATAATTGCACCAGGCAGAGCCGGTCGCGATGCGGGTTGAGCCCCATGGTCTCGGTATCGATGGCCACCGAACCGATAAAGCGGGAAAGGTCGGGCAGGTCGCCGCGGTGCAGGCGTACGGTCATGGTGCGTCAAACCCTTTCGAATCGATGCCTGCCAAGCTACCGCTCAAAGCCGGAACAGGCGAGCACCGTGTCGGGAGTGAGCGACCAGCAAAATGGTGCCCAGGAAAGGACTCGAACCTTCACGGCCGTGAAGCCACTGGCACCTGAAGCCAGCGCGTCTACCAATTCCGCCACCTGGGCCCGGGGGGCGTTACTACGGATCGGTCGCGCGCTTGTCAAATTGGCGCTGCTTCGCCCAAATATTCTATACAGCGGCCGCCGGATGGCGTAGGCGGAACCATTGCGCAGGCTGGCAATCCCTGATGCGATCTCGGCGTTCGACCCCAAGGAAACTTACGAGGAAGCAGACGGCATGAGATCGAATTTGGATACCCTGGTCACGGTCTTCGGCGGATCGGGTTTTCTGGGGCGGCATGTGGTTCGTGCGCTGGCCAAGCGCGACTACCGCATCCGCGTCGCGGTTCGACGGCCGGAGCTTGCCGGCCACCTGCAGCCGCTCGGCAGAGTCGGCCAAATTCACGCGGTCCAGGCCAATTTGCGCTATCCGGCTTCGGTCGACGCGGCGATGCGCGATGCAGAGGTCGTCATCAACCTGGTCGGCATTCTGACCGAAAGCGGAGCACAGAGCTTCGATGCGGTGCAGGCCAGGGGCGCGGGGGCGGTCGCCGCGGCGGCCGCTGGCGTCGGCGCGCGCATGGTGCATGTTTCTGCCATCGGGGCCGACGAGAACTCCCCTTCGCGCTATGCCCGTGCCAAGGCGGCCGGCGAAAAGGCGGTACTGGCCGCGATTCCCTCGGCAACGATCATGCGTCCCTCGATCGTGTTCGGGCCCGAGGACGAGTTCACCAACCGTTTTGCCGCGCTCGCCCAGTTCTCGCCGGCCCTGCCGCTGATCGGCGGGGGCCGGACCCGGATGCAGCCGGTCTATGTCGGCGATGTCGCAAAAGCGGTGGCCGACGCCGCCGAGGGAAAGACACGACCGGGCGGAATTTACGAACTTGGCGGTCCCGAGGCACTGACGATGCGCGAGATCATGCAACTCATCCTCGAGGTCACCGACCGCAAACGGATGCTCGTGTCGCTGCCCTTCGGCCTCGCAAAGCTGCAAGCCGTGTTGCTGCAGTTTGCGCCGGGTGCGCTGAAGCTGACGCCGGATCAGGTGGAGCTGTTGCGCAGCGACAACGTGGTGTCGGAGGTGGCCCGCGCCGCCGGCCTCACTTTGGAAGGACTCGGGATCGCGCCGGACTCGCTGGAGGCCGTGGTGCCGCAATATCTCTGGCGTTTCCGCCCCGCGGGGCAATTCCAGCGCAAGAACGCTTGAGCGGCGCTACTACCGCCCCATCGCCAGCGCGACCAGGCCGAGCGTACCGACGATCACGCGCCACCAGGCGAACAGCTGAAAGCCGTGCCGCGTCACATATTCCAGAAACGTCTTCACCACGACCATCGCGACGAAAAACGAAACCACGAAGCCGATTGCGACGATGCCGAGATGATCGGTCGTCATCTCGGCGCGATTCTTGTAGAAATCGTAGGCGAAGGCGCCGATCATGGTCGGGATGGCCAGGAAAAACGAAAATTCGGCGGATGAACGCTTGTCGGCGCCCAGCAACATGGCGGCTACGATCGTCGCGCCCGATCGCGACACGCCGGGGATCATGGCAAGGCATTGAGCGATGCCGATCCAGAGATACATCAAAAGCGGAAACCTGGTGGCATCGTGTTCATGCGGCTTGAGATCGAGCTGATCGACCCAAAGCAGAATCGCGCCGCCGACAATCAAGGTGAAGCAAACCACCCACGGATTGAAGAGAACTTCCTTGATGTATTTTCCGGCGATCAGCCCGATCACCACCGCAGGCAAAAAAGCCAGCAATACCCCGATCACGAACCGGCGGGCGTAGGCATCAGTGAACATGCCAAGCGCAATGTGCCAGAGCTTGGAGAAGTAGAGCGCGACGATCGCGAGAATGGCGCCGAGCTGGATCAAAATGGTGAAACTGTTCCAGAAACTTCCCTCGCCGAGACCGAAGAAGCGCTCGGCCAGCAGCAGATGACCGGTCGAGGACACCGGCAGGAATTCCGTGACGCCCTCAATGATGCCGAGAATCACCGCCCGCAAGGTATCTGACATCGTGCTATGTTCCGTTATGATCGATTTCGGTCAAAATGGTGGGCTCTTCTCGCTTATTCGTACCTTTGCCGCAATCGCAAAAATATAAAAACACCTGGTGTGGTGGTTCGGAAGTTCTCTTCATTTCCAACGCGAGTCCGCCAAGAGAACTTCCGACCAAAACCACACTAGAATCATAGGTTTCAAGTGTCCTTTCCGACCCGAAGTTCGCAAAGGCACTCGCTGAAAAAGGATGCGAACTTCGGATTCGGGACGCTGGTTGCGCGGCGGGTTTGCTTGAGTAGCTTGGCGGCCTTGCGGTTGCCGTTTGAGAAGTTCTCTCTGGCGCCTTGATGATTTTTTAAGCGCCGCGAAATATTCGAAAGGCTGCATGTACACGCTGTTCCACCATCCGTTTTGTCCACACTCGCGCTTCATCCGACTGGCGATAGGCGAATACGGTTTCGACCTGCGGCTCGTGGAGGAACGGGTGTGGGAGCGGCGGGAGGGCTTTCTTGCGTTGAACGCCGCATGCACCACGCCGGTATTGTTCACCGAGGGGCAGCCGGCGATCCCGGGCGCTGCCATCATCGCCGAATTCATCGACGAAACCCGCGGTGCCGAGATGGGCGAGCGGCGGCTCCTGCCGACGGCGATGGGCGAGCGCATCGAGGTACGCCGGCTGATGGCCTGGTTCAACGAGAAGTTCTTTGAAGAGGCATCGAACCCGCTGGTGACCGAGCGCATTTACAAGCGCTTCATGCGCGAGGACGAGGGAGGTGGTCCGCCCGCAGTCGACGTGATCCGCGCGGCAAAGACCAATGTGCGCTATCATCTGGCCTATATCGGCTGGCTGGCGCAACGGCGGAACTTCCTCGCCGGCGACCGGCTCACCTACGCGGACCTCGCCGCCGCGGCGCATCTTTCGGCGATCGACTATCTGGGCGACGTGCCATGGATCGAGGACGAAGCGGCAAAGGCGTGGTACGCGCGGGTCAAATCCCGCCCGTCGTTCCGCCCGCTGCTCAGCGAATGGCTGGCGGGGGTGCCGGCGTCGCGGACCTACGTGGACCTCGATTTCTGAACGACCTGGCCAGCTTGAAGGTTGCGCTGGCGGAGCAGGCGAACGCGCTCGGGTTTGACTGTATCGGCGTGACTGCACCGGGCGCACTCGGCGAGGCGGCAGCACACTTGCGCGAATTCCTCGAGGCCGGTTCACATGGTGACATGGACTGGCTTGCGCGCAATCCGGAACGGCGTGCCGATCCACGCGGGCTTTGGCCGGAAGTGCGCTCGGTGATCATGCTTGGCGTGAGCTATGGGCCCGATTCGGACCCTCTCGCCATCCT
>Ga0306920_100001342_pt1 | contig 30378 bp, 30 predicted proteins | sample flu12Cox44000170_FD_204666 | JGI IMG/M metagenome (GOLD analysis project Ga0306920, IMG submission 204666) | Lab enrichment of tropical soil microbial communities from Luquillo Experimental Forest, Puerto Rico - flux4day.12C.oxic.44.000.170 (v2)... | ecosystem: Environmental > Terrestrial >... | reverse complement strand
GGTAGTGGGCATTGCTATGCTCAGCGTCGCGCCGGCTTCCGCCTGTAGTGGGCGCAATGGGTGTAGCGCCAACGGCTACTATGGTCGACCCATTTATCCCTATCTTGCACCACCGCCGGCTTACCATGCGCCGCCGGTCGCCTACTATGCTCCACGCCCGGTGTATGGCTACTACGCAGCACCCCCGATCTACGCCGCTCCGGTATACGGGTATGTCCGGCCACCCTACAGCTACGCGACCTATCGTCTTTTCATTCGCCGAAGTCCACTATAGCCATGCTGCAAGTCTGCAGCCTTCGGCCCGGAAGTCTGCGATTCGCTAGCAACGGAAGCAATCGTACACACGACGCCTCGCTCCAGACGCTCGCTTGTTGCTTGACTAGAATTACCACTTCTCAAGATCTGCTTCGCGCCATTCTTCCGGAGTGAACATTGAAAAATCGGCGTTGGGTCCACGCAAGCCCTTGGGTTCGTCCACAACAACCAACGCACACTCGCCCAGCAGGGGTACCCGCGCAGTGACTATAGTTGGTGCTTCGGCGAAGTTGCCATGCGTTCCTTGGCGCAGAACGGCATGGCTTTCGACAGGGAGGCGGAACAACCGACGGCTGATCACCGAAACGGAGTGGCAGACGTGGTGCGCAATCAGCACCTATGTCGCCAATCTTGCCAACAGCTCCGCTGGCAACCCCATCCCAACGGGCAGCTCGTTAGGAAGGCGCGGAGGAGTTCGTCCAAGGTGCGACCGCGCGCGCCGCCAATCCGCGCTAATAAGGAGGCCACTCTATGCTACTTCGCCCAAGCGTTAGCGGGCCTGGGCCTATCAGCCGTAGTGTGGTAGAGCCGAGCGGCGTTTATGCCCCCTGAATCCCCATGCGCGAGGTGACGCGCGAGCATTACGCGAGCGGCAAGATCTACGTTCACTCCTCCGCAGGCCGGGTGATCTCGAGCTGCCACCCATGCGACGCCCTTCCTTGCACGTGGTTTAACCCCATCAAGAACGCGGTCGGGTTTCTCTGAGCGCTTCCCCAGTAGTATTCCCAATGTCGAAAACCGATCGCAGCATGCCACATTTCACCCAGTCGGCCTGTCCGCTTGGCGAGCCCACTTTGTGGAGGGCGTGGTGTTCTCGTGGTTGCGCGAGCTGCTGAGGTTTGCACCTAATTTTGAGCGTCAACTGGCGCTGCCGGAGCACGGTGGTCGCAGCACCGACCTGGCATCTAGGGTTCGTGCTTGGGACTTGCTGAAGAGCAATCTCACTCCGGATCAGGCCAACCAATTGCGTCGGACGCGCGCGTTCGAGGTCATCGGCGGAACCACCGGTCGGCGCTACCGCATCCGGCACAGCTTAGTCTTCAACGTCGATCTGCTGAGTGAACAGGGTTGGCATGTCGTGTCGATTTGCTTCCGACCGCGCGGCGACCTGCCCTTGTGCGATATCATGCTAGCACAGAAGAACGCGCTTGAGCTGTATGAGCTCGAGGCTCTTAAGGTCGCGAACTGCTTGCGGCCGTGGGAATACTGCTGGGTCCGCGGATCGTGAACATAAGGTTCTTGCATGGAGATCGCCGCTTGCCGGTCTTGGGATTTGGCCCGATCCTGACGCAGCGCGACTCCACCAACATAGCTAACCCGGTCAGCGCTCTCCTGCAAATAATCCACCGCCTATCGTGTCAGCTCGAAGAGTAGTGGCGATCGCCCGAGCTGCGGCAACCGTCGCCGTTCGCCGGTGCCGTGGTTAGACGTAAGCCTCGAGCACATCCTTCTGAAACTGCCAAGCCCACCTTGTCGGATCATGGTGTCGACCTCGTCAAAAGGGAGGCCCGCGTGCATCCGAACCGTTTGCGAGGTCGCTGCGTACCCAGCGGGGAGTGCACAACTGCGCGTGAGCAACGCGCCTGATGCGACGCTAAGGTCAGGGTTTGCTGGCCGGCTGCTCGGCCTGCCATCGGCTCGAACCCGGTTTGCGGTGCGGAGGTCCTGTAAATCCTTGGTGTGCCCGCTCTTGCAGCCCACGGCCAAGACATTGAGACCTGCGATCGCTAGTGGCCGCGTCCCGTCCTCAAGCAGACGCGCGCGGCCAATGGCAGATGCCGACGCACGCTAGTCCGATCGGGCAGCAGAGGCGCTGAGCCTTCTCCCAACGATAGTGGTCGTGCCGACATTCCGATGGCAGAAGTGTGCAGTTGTTCTCGCCCTTCATTTCTTTTGTGCAGGATTCTGCAGAGCCTGTTCAAGGGGCTCGCAGGAGTCTTTGAGGAGCTGAGCGTACATGCCGCCGATCTTCGAGAGCTCATGGATGTAACCATCGAAGGTACGCGTGGTGAAGGCGCTCTGGATCCCTACCGCCTGCTCCAATGACTTGGCGCGGAGAAGCTTCTCGACGGTGGCAGCACCATCTTCGAATGATCGCTTTGTGAAGTCGGTCATTTCAGCGGTGATCGTACGCCAACCCTTATTCCATTCGCCGAACATCTTGATGGCCGTGTCGACGTTTTGTTGCCCCAGTCTTTGGAAGGATTCAAAGTTCTTGATCATCGTGATGTCCCGAGCTTGCCCATGCACCCATGCGCGGGTTGCTACTGAGTAGGGTCTTATGACCCGTCGTCCAAGTGATCAATCGTTGGCTAAGTGGGTTTTGCCGCGATCTCAATGGCTCTAAGCTCAACGGGAAGCTCAAGAGAGCACACTAATCGGATATCAAAACTCGCGGATTCAGAAAGTGGCCCACGCGCTTGGGGGTCCGCTGTCAACCAAATGTGATCGGCTCAGGCTACTACTGGTCGTCATCGCGCGAGTCTGACTTGAACCTCTCACAGGATTGTCCATTGGCCGCAGTTGAATTCAGGCCGCCACGGCAAGCGTCCCAGAAGCGGAGCATTGCGCAGGCGTCGCTCGTTGTCATGCACTTGTCATCAAATGCATTGACAGCCGCCATCCTGCAAATGCCGTTGAGTGGAAAGGACTGCTCGTGGCTAGGCGGCGTTCCCGCGCAATCCATGCATAATGCGCGGGGTTCTCGTAAGGCCCTGTTTCTCCGCGACCGTGACAAAGCCACCGTCTGCGAAAAGGAGCGCGGATCCCAGGTTATGGTGTGGTCAAGTGATTGGTTGCTTCCGGTTGTTGAGTCAGAAGTTCGGGGGGAGGGAAAAATTGGCTGAGACCGGCCATCTCCCGCGGCCGAACGGCAGGGATCAAGACATCCGCTGATGCATGTTTGCGCACATGCAACGCATCGCACGGATGGCAAGTTTCACGGGTGTCTGCGGTAATGATTTGATCGCCACGCGTGCAGATGCCCGCCATCGCGCCGGTGGCGAGCTCTGACATCAAGGTGTTGTCAACTTCTCAGGGCTCCCGCGCCAGGGCACGATAAAACGCCAAGAGCGCGCGCCAGCACACCCGCCCAACGGCCGCCATCCGCACCGGTAGAGCGATTTGCGGCGTCCCTAAAGCACCCGCACGAATAGCGCTACCGCCGAAGAAGCCCGACGCAGGGACGGATCAGCCGACCCTTCCCCGCGCACAGGTCTGCCTAGCGAGTCCGGTGGCCCTCCGCTGTCCTCGGCATGCCTCGACATCTGCGAAGATGACGCATCACTTGCCGGCCGGCTTTTGCGTCGCGTCCGGCATAGACTGAACTTCTTCACCTCGGAGCAGCAACTTAACCCGGTCGGCCAGATGCTCAAATTTGTCAGCGGTAATGGTCACGACCTTGGAGCCGAGGCCAAGCCACCGTCCGACGTCAACCTGGATGGACTGAATTTTGCCGTCAGGGCCCTTGTTGACCTCGACCACTTGACCGAGTTCCTTGCCGTCTGAGCTGAGAACGGGTCGACCCCGCAAGGCTGCCAGCCCCTGGAAAGCCTGTTGCAGGGCACCGATCACGGTCTGACAGGGTTGCGAAAGTGAGGCGCGCTTTTCCACCACGCATTGCTCGATCTTGTCTGCATCGCCGCATTTCTCTTGGATGTCGTTCCAGCATGCATCTGCGAGGCGGTCGACACGGCTTAGCGCAGCCTCGAGATTGCGGGAAACGCGGTACAGTGCAAACTGGCATCGGATGCTCAACTGGTCATCGTAAGCCTGCATACACAGCACGAGCCGACCCTCTCCACGAGTGACGTTACCGCAGAAATTTTTTAAGTCCGCGGCGCAAGCCCCTTCTACCGTCTCAACCGCAGCGGCTAGTCGATCTCTAAGATTAGGTAGCGTCGATGCACTCGGATTGGATTGGGCTAATGCGGCCGAATGCGCCAGCCCCGCAGCTGCTACGCACGCAGCGGAAGCGAGCACGATCCTTAGGCTGTTGGCCATTTTCCAGTCTCCTATCTTGAGGGCGAAAGCCCTGACTCTGGAGGCCTCGACGCGGCAAGAGAATCGAGACAAACCCGAAGCCAATTGGGAAATTTTCCCGGCTCTTCAAGGACTCCCACGCATGGCGCCGGTAACAAGTAACAGTCAGTTAACCGCAAGTAATTGAAATCAGGGCCTGACGACCTATCGGCAGTCGGCCTGAAATGCAGATCAGTCAATCATTGGGTGAAATCCTTATGGATCCCCTGCACTAATCTCCTTGGGGCAAAGGTCAGTCAGCTAGCCAGCATGAGCAGCGTCGTCAACAGCCCCATCTATGTTCTTGTCGTCTCCCTCGTTGCGCAATGCGCCGCGGTATATGTCGGAGATTTTCTGCGCAGGAGAGGACGACCCCTGACCGAAGGTGAACGGAAGGACTTCGATACAGTCCAAGCGGCCGCTTTGACGCTATTAGCGCTCATTATTGGGTTCAGCTTTTCAATGGCTGTCACGCGCTACGATCAGCGCAAGAATTACGAGGAAGCGGAAGCGAACGCGATTGGAACTGCGTATGCTCGCGCCGACTTGTTGCCGGCCAAGGGTGCAAAGGATGTACGTGAGCTACTGAAACGATATCTCGATCAACGCATCTTGTTCTACCTAACCCGCGATGAGCAGCAGATCGATCATATCAATTCCGAGACGAGAACACTGCAGGCCGACCTTTGGTCTACCGCGTCGCAGGCCGCAAGCACGCAACCGACCCCGCTGACGGCTCTCGCCGTGGCGGGCATGAACGATGTGCTGAATGCGCAGGGGTACACCCAAGCAGCCTGGTGGAACCGGATACCTATTGCAGCATGGGCAATGATGGGACTGATCGCGATCTCCTGTAATTTCCTGGTCGGCTACGGTGAACGTCGACAAGGTGCGCCTCTGCTTCTGGTTTTACCGCTAATCATATCAATTCCCTTGTTCCTGATAGGCGATATCGACAGCCCACGTGGTGGTATTATTCGTGTGTTTCCGCAAAACCTGATGTCGTTATCACAATCTTTGAAGGTGCCGTAGATGCATACCAGCAAATGAGCACGCGAAAAGCCCCGTCACCCCCTTGAGGTGAAGCGGGGCTCCTCAATCGCTTCCGATTGGTGCCCGGCATAGCCGGGTCTGAACACGAGGTTCTCGACCTCGTTGCTGGTCATAGATTGTCGTCGGCCTGGCCAATCGCTGATCAACTTGCTCGAGCGCCGTGATCCAAGCCGTGCCCTCGTGCTACGACGAGGGCTTGATGACTGTCCGGTGGCATCATGGCTCCTCCGCCCGCAGTTGCATCGCGACGACCGTCGGAACCGATTAGAGGAGCGCAGGTGTCGAGCTCATTACACCAAAGCACGCTCACTGAGCACGGCGACGAACGTCACGGGTGAACCTTCTCCTCGCAGATGACCCTGTCAAGATAGGGTGATCATGTAGGTCTGCCCTTTTGCTGTCAGGCGTGAAGGGGAACATCAGCAACGCGAAGTTGCATGATCGTTCGTGATTAGCGTTTCAGCACTTGCAGGCTTCGTTACAATTGGAACCCCTAATGATTTCTTGCGCAAATCGTCAAATCCGGTGTGGTACATGAACGGGATGCCGAAAGCACGGAGGTTTCGGCAGAGTTGTGCGGTGTTGTCACCTCTCGAATCAAAGTCGAGCACGCGCGTCAAATGGGGTGGATGCGGTGTGAACACGTGCGCCCTCCGCTTCGAAAAGCTCTTTTAGGTCAAGGCCAATGCTTGGACGACGAGAACAGACCAGCCGACACGACGTGTGGTGCTTCGCATTTTTGCACGCCCCAGCTGGATTCACAGTTGAGGCTAAGCTCACCGCTTCAGCTTGGTCACTAACCATAACCCTTAGGATTACAGCGCGAACCTCGACTAGGGGGCTGATCCCGTTAGCGGTGCTGTGCCGATCGGATGTGAAGTTGACCCGGTTTCGTGGACACCCAAGGCTTGGTGCCGAAGGGGTCCACCATGCCGAGCCAGGGAAGCAAGCGAGCACCATACCCGCCTGAGTTTCGGCGGCAGATGGTTTCTCTCCCCCAATGCGGGGATTTAGCAAACCGCAAATGCCGCCCACCTAGCGCCTTGGCGGTCTGGGCATTCGCTCGGAACGGAACCTGCCGGGCCACCCCTTGGTGGCGCCTGCGATCAACGGCCTACTTCACGCTTCGGATGCACAATGTCTTTCGCGCTGACTGACGAGCAACTTGTCATATTGGAACTGATCGCCGACCGGCCAGTCCCAGCAATGCCCAAAATCCATCGCTATACAGCGCCGCTGGCGGCGAACAAGCTCATTACGCTGACCGGTGAAGTCGAGTGGCAAATAACCTTGCTTGGCAAGGCGATGCTGGAGCGGATGGAGCACCGGTTGCAATAGGACAACGGTGGGTAGTGGCACCTCGGGCCACGTCCCGGCCGATACAAATCTGGCGAGCGGCATCAGAAGCCGTTGCGCTCGAGCCGTATGAGGTTGTCGGGCCCAAACCCGCTCACCGGCGTAGCGCTGGCGTTGCCTGGGGGCTCGGTTGCGGGTGGGCTCTGGGTGCGCGGTGCATCGTGCCCTGTATGAGGTAAGATCACCGGTCCCGGTTCGGCATCCGGCCCCGCAAGCGACATTCGGTCCTTGGCGAGCGGCGGCCCTGAGACTTCGAGAGCACCGACGGACGGCATCGGCGTGGATGTCCGTGGGGCATCGGCAGCCTCTGCCTGTGGCGAGGGCGGGGCATCGGAACGGGTGATGTGTTCCATGGGCGCGCTGCCAACGAGCGATGGTGACGCCTCGGCCGGGGCCGCAACCGGGATATCGGGTTGCGTGGCAGCGGCCAATGCGGCCGGTTGCGGTAGCGGGGGCGCGACCGACACAGGAGCTGCCGGCTCGGTCGGCGCGGGCCAAGGGCGCCAGGCTGCTGGACGCAGTCGGAGCGCGGCGCCAGGATCGAGCGCGACGGCGCTCGGGCGAGAGAGGTCTTGCTCCGCTTGCGGTTCGGCGCGCCGTGTGCCCCAGCTCAAGACGCCGTTCAATAATACCACCGCCCCCAGTCCCGCGGTTACCGCGGTCGTTCCAGTCATCCTCAACATGCTCCCCCTCTCTTGCGCGGTTGTCTGCTCCGCAGTGGCGACCACCCGAGCCAGCGCGCTGGCGCGCAACCTGCCGTGCACTTCTGAGCAGGCAGCCAAGCGCCAGCTATGCTAGCGCCAATAGGGGCCCTTTGTGGCGACAGCGCGACTTGGGCTTGGCCGCAGCGCCGCGGGAGCTTCAGCTCGCAATGCCCGGCCGACGCGTGCGACGCTGACGGGGTTGCGCCCATTTGGGCACTGCGATAACTACAGCACAGAGGCTGTGGCCGTAGCGCTGCAGCGGGTGGAGCTAAGCGCCCATGAACCAGCTGCTCATGGACTATCTGCCGCTCGCCGTCTTCATTGGTGTGGCGCTGGTGATCGGCCTGGCGCTGATGGTAGCGCCGTTTCTGGTGGCGGTCCGCAACCCTGACCCTGAGAAGGTCTCGGCCTACGAATGCGGCTTCAATGCCTTCGACGATGCGCGCATGAAGTTCGATGTGCGCTTCTACCTGGTGTCGATCTTGTTCATCATCTTTGACCTCGAGGTGGCGTTCCTATTTCCTTGGGCAGTGGCCTTCAAGGATGTTGGCGCCTTCGGGTTCTGGTCGATGATGGTATTCCTGGCCGTGCTTACCGTGGGCTTCATCTACGAGTGGCGCAAGGGTGCGTTGGAGTGGGATTGAGAGGCCGGCAGCGGCCTCTGCGGCAGTAGGGAATAGGCGGAAGCAATGGCAACGCAGGCTGCCAAGCCCGGGTTGGTCAAAGCCGGTGATGCCTATTTCACCGAGGTGTCGAATAAGCTCGCCGATAAGGGCTTTCTCGTTACCACCACGGATGATCTCATCAACTGGGCCCGCACGGGCTCGCTCATGTGGATGACCTTTGGGCTTGCCTGCTGCGCGGTGGAGATGATGCAGGCCTCGATGCCGCGCTGGGACCTGGAGCGCTTCGGCTTCGCCCCGCGCGGCTCTCCGCGTCAGTCCGACGTGATGATCGTGGCCGGCACGCTGTGCAACAAAATGGCACCTGCCCTGCGCAAGGTCTACGACCAGATGCCCGAGCCGCGCTACGTCATTTCCATGGGCAGCTGTGCCAACGGAGGAGGCTACTACCACTACTCCTACTCGGTGGTGCGCGGTTGCGATCGCATCGTGCCCGTCGACATATACGTGCCGGGCTGCCCGCCGACCGCAGAGGCCCTCGTCTACGGCGTGCTGCTGCTCCAGCGCAAGATCCGTCGCACCGGCACCATCGAGAGATAAAGCAGCAGGCCGCTCATGATCGTGCGCGTGTGGCGGGCCATTGCGACACCAGGAAATGCGCCTGCTTATCGCGAGCACCTCGAACGGACGGTGCTCCCGCAGCTGCGCGCGCTACCCGGCTTCATCGGCGTTACGCTCATGCAGTGCGAACGGGGAGATCAGGTAGAGCTCGTGGTCAGCAGCCGCTGGGAATCGCTGACAGCTGTTCGCGCGTTCGCTGGGTCGACACCGGAAAGAGCCGTCGTCGAGCCGGCGGCCAGGGCGGTGCTGGTGGGGTTCGATCAATCGGTCACTCACTATGAAGTGACGTTGGAGGCCGGCGTGGCATGATGACGAGGTCGCTTGCAGCGACGGCAGGGCGCCGGTCCCCTCGGCGGCGGGAGGATCTCGAGCCATGCGCTTGACGAACATCCCGTTCGGCACCACGGACTGGGCAACCGAGAACCCGACCATCCACCAAGGCGCGACCGGCGTGGCCACCTGGCGCACGCGTCAGTTCGGCGACATTCGTGTGCGGATGGTGGAGTACTCACCCGGTTACTTGGCCGATCACTGGTGTGAGAAGGGCCACATCCTTCTGTGCGTCGAGGGTGAACTCCATACCGACATCAAAGACGGCCGCTGTTTCACCCTGACGCCCGGCATGAGCTATCAGGTGGCCGATGGCGGCGAGCCGCACAGGTCGCGCACGGCGAAGGGCGCGCGGCTTTTCATCGTGGATTGAGCGAGATTCTACCCATGCCCGGCGCACTCGAAGACCTCGCCAAGCACGTGGAGGCTCTGCTGGGGCCGAAGCTGGTGGGCCGCCAGGTGGCGCGGGGCGAGCTCACCGTGGTCGTACCGGCCGAGCACATCCAAGGGGTGCTGATGATCCTGCGCGACGACGGCCAATGCCAGTTCGAGCAGCTGATCGATGTCTGCGGCGTCGACTTTCCCGAGCGCGCGAAGCGTTTCGACGTGGTCTATCACCTGCTCTCGCCGCGCAAGAATCAGCGCCTGCGGGTCAAGTGTGAGACGGATGCGGACAGGCCCGTGCCGAGCATCGTCGGCTTGTTCCCGTCCGCCAATTGGTACGAGCGAGAGGCCTACGACATGTACGGCATCCTGTTCTCCGGCCACCCGGATCTGCGCCGCATCCTCACCGACTACGGCTTCCAGGGTCATCCATTGCGCAAGGACTTCCCGCTCACGGGCTACGTCGAAGTGCGCTACGACGATGACCAGAAGCGCGTTGTCTACGAGCCCGTTAAACTCACGCAAGAGTTCCGCTCCTTTGACTTCGAGAGTCCCTGGGAGGGCGTGGAATACGTGCTGCCGGGCGATGAGAAGGCGAAGGGCGCGTGATCACGGGGTGACTTCGCGACCTCACACTATCGCGACTTGACGGCTCCAGGACCAGCCAATGCCCGAGACGGAAATTCGCCAATTCAACATCAACTTCGGCCCACAGCATCCGGCCGCGCACGGGGTGCTGCGGCTGGTGCTGGAGCTCGACGGCGAAGTCGTGAACCGGGTCGATCCGCACATCGGCCTGCTCCACCGCGGCACCGAGAAGCTGATCGAGCACAAGACCTACTTGCAGGCCATCGGCTATTTCGATCGTCTCGACTACGTGGCGCCGATGAACCAAGAGCATGCCTTCTGCCTTGCGGGCGAGAAGCTGCTCGAGCTGAAGGTGCCCAAGCGCGCCCAGCTCATCCGGGTGCTCTACTCAGAGATCGGCCGCCTCCTCTCGCACCTTCTCAACGTCACCACCCAGGCGATGGACGTGGGCGCGCTTACCCCGCCACTGTGGGGCTTTGAGGAGCGCGAGAAGTTGATGGTGTTCTACGAGCGCGCATCCGGCAGTCGCATGCACGCCAAATACTTCCGCTTCGGCGGCGTGCATCAAGACCTGCCGCCCAAACTGATCGAGGACATCGCCAAGTTCTGCCAGACGCATCCCAAGGTGCTCGATGACATCGAGGGTCTGCTGACCGATAACCGCATTTTCAAGCAGCGCAACGTCGACATCGGCGTGGTAGCCCTGGAGGATTGCCTCAAGTGGGGCTTCTCGGGGGTCATGCTGCGCGGCTCGGGCGCCGCCTGGGACCTCAGGAAGGCGCAGCCCTACGAGTGCTACAGCGAGCTCGACTTCGACATTCCCATCGGCAAGAACGGCGACAACTACGACCGATACTGCATCCGCATGGAGGAAATGCGCCAGGCCGTGCACATCATGAGGCAGTGCTGCGAGAAGCTCCTGTCAGCGGAAGGGCAAGGCTCGCATGTGGCCGACGACAAGAAGGTGGTTCCACCCAAGCGGGCTGAGATGAAGCGCTCCATGGAGGCCCTGATCCACCACTTCAAACTTTACACCGAGGGCTTTCACGTGCCAGCGGGCGAAGTCTATGCTGCGGTGGAAGCACCCAAGGGCGAGTTTGGCGTCTACCTGGTGGCCGACGGCAGCAACAAACCCTACCGATGCAAGATACGCGCCCCGGGTTTCCCGCACCTGCAGGCCATGGACTTCATGAACCGCGGCCACATGCTGGCCGATGTCTCGGCCATCCTCGGCAGCCTCGACATCGTGTTTGGGGAGATCGATCGGTAGGGCCGCGAGCGATTGTGGTTGTGCCACCGCGGGTGTGCCTCCCACGCGCAGCATCGCGCCGACGGTGCGGGCTTGGTTGCACCTCGCCTTCGAGTAACCTCACTCGCATCGGCGTTTGTCCGTGCTCTTGAACCACTAGCGATGGGAGGCGGGCGCCGGTGGGCCGCATTGATCTCGGGTTTATCCTGGCGGTCGTCGCCTTCGGGTCGGGTTTGAGCCTTGCGACCTATCGCCTCGTGGCGGCTCGATTAGGTTGGCCCATGGGTGCTTGGCACAAGGAGAGGCCCATCCGACCGGTCCTCGTGGGCGGGGTCTCAATGCTGCTGGCGGGGGCCTATGCATTCGCACGGGGCTATGGGGGATACGTTCTCAGCGCCTCGCTCATTCCAGCCTTCGGCAGCGCCTGGGCCGTCTTTTGGACGGGCTTCCTGCGCGCCGGCGCGCAGAGCGCGCTGCTGCTGGCGCCACTGGCGGCCGCACTGCTCATCGTGCGCTGGTTGGGGTAACTGCGCACCTTGGCTCCCGACGCTACCGCCTCACGTTCGGCAAGGAGCCGTGCGCTCGATGCTGCCTATAGCTGAGGCTCCCTCTCGGCTGCAACTTTGCCGCCTTCCTCGCGCTTTGGCAGCGGTCTAAGAAACGGGGACAAATGCGCCTCTTTTGCCTATAAGAGTGCCGCCGCCGCTTCGCCGCCAACGGAAATGCATCGCTGCCTATGTCCATCCGCAGACTAGACGCTCACCAGCCCGCCTCGTTCGCCTTCTCGCCCGAAAACGAAGCGTGGGCCAAGGCCACCATCGCCAAGTACCCGCCGGGCAAGCAGGCCTCGGCCGTGCTCCCGCTCCTGTGGCGGGCCCAGGAACAGAACGGCGGTTGGCTGCCCGAGCCGGCCATGCGTCTCGTCGCGGACATGCTGGGCATGGCCCACATCCGGGTCTATGAGATTGCCACCTTCTACACGATGTTCCAGCTCTCTCCCGTGGGCAGGAAGGCGCACGTGTGGGTGTGCGGCACCACGCCTTGCATGCTGCGCGGGGCAGAGGCGCTCGTGGCGGTCTGCAAGCGGCGCATCAGCGAGGAGCCGCATCGCCTGTCCAAGGACGGCGACTTCTCTTGGGAGGAGGTCGAGTGCCTTGGGGTCTGTGCCAATGCGCCGATGGTGCAGATCGGCAGAGATACCTATGAGGATCTGACGCCTGAGCTGTTCGAGAAGGTGCTCGATGGCCTCGCCGCCGGCGACCCGCCAAAGCCAGGCTCCCAGATCGGCCGGCAGGCCAGCTGCCCGGCAGGCGGCCCGACGACGCTCGCGGACTTCGCCAAGCCCGGGATCTAGAGGACGGACGCCGTGGCCCTCAGCGATAAGGATCGCATCTTCAAGAATGTCTACGGCCTTCAGGACTGGAAGCTTGCGGGCGCCCGCGCCCGCGGCGCTTGGGACAACACGAAAGCCCTGATCGACAAGGGTCACGACTGGATCATCAACGAGATCAAGTCATCGGGCCTGCGCGGGCGCGGCGGGGCTGGGTTTCCGACGGGCCTCAAGTGGTCGTTTATGCCCAAGAACGATCCGCGGCCCTCGTATCTGGTGATCAATGCCGATGAGTCCGAGCCCGGCTCTTGCAAGGACCGGGAAATCATGCGCCACGATCCGCACTTGCTGATCGAGGGCGCCCTGCTCGCCTCTTTCGCCATGCGCGCCCATACCTGCTACACCTACGTGCGCGGTGAGTTTATGCGCGAGCGCGAGCGCCTCGAGGCAGCGGTGGCGGAGGCCTACGCTGCCAGGCTGATCGGCAAGAATAACAGCCACGGCTGGGACTTTGACTTTATCGTCCATCACGGCGCCGGCGCCTACATCTGCGGCGAGGAGACGGCGCTGCTTGAGAGCCTGGAAGGCAAGAAGGGCATGCCGCGGCTCAAGCCACCGTTTCCCGCCAACGTTGGCCTCTATGGCGCACCCACCACCGTCAACAACGTTGAGTCGATTGCGGTTACGGGCGACATCCTGCGCCGCGGTGCAACCTGGTTCTCGGCGCTAGGCAAGCCCAACAACACCGGCACCAAGCTGTTCCAGATCTCCGGTCACGTCGAGCGTCCGTGCGTGGTCGAAGAAGAAATGGGCATCCCCCTGCGCGAGCTTTTGGAACGCCACGCCGGCGGCGTCCGTGGCGGCTGGAGCAACCTGCTGGCGGTGATCCCCGGCGGCTCTTCCATGCCGCTGTTGCCCTCTTCGCTGTGCGAGACCCTCACCCTCGACTTCGATACGCTCTCCAAGCTCAAGTCAGGCTTGGGCACCGCCGCCGTAATCGTGATGGACAAGTCCACCGACGTCATCGCCGCCATCCGCCGCATCGCCTATTTCTACAAGCACGAAAGCTGCGGACAGTGTACGCCCTGCCGCGAGGGCTGCGGCTGGATGTGGCGCGTGCTGCAAAGGATGGAACGCGGCGAGGCCGACAAGCGCGAGATCGACCTGCTTTGGGATGTGACGACGCGGGTCGAGGGCCACACCATCTGCGCCCTGGGCGACGCGGCGGCCTGGCCGGTTCAGGGTCTGATCCGCCATTTTCGCAGCGAAATCGAGGCGCGCATCGACCGCCGCCAGGCGGCGCAAAAGCAGGCGGCAGAATAGGTCGCGGGCTGCTGGATCGGGTGCGGGCGAGTGTTGGCGCGAAGTCTTGCTCCCTGTGTACTATCTTTGTTCTTGTCGGCGCCCCTGCCGACCTCAGGGGCTCCAATGGGCAAATGCCGGCGATGCGTGGGGGGCGATCGAGGGTCTTGGCGTGGAAGGGACGTCGACCAGCCCGCAAGCTAGAGTTGAAGCTCGCCCCACACCTGCAACTGGCCAAGCTCAAGGGCGAATTGAGCCCAAGATGGTGTGACGGTGGTGAGGGACCATCGTCGCGACCTGCACGCGCAGGCCAAGCGCATCTGCGGATCGCCGCGCAACCAGTGGCCCGCATGGACCCCCTTGCGAAAGCGATGAGGCTTCATCCTTTTAGAAGGGCCACCCTATGAGATCGACAAACTGCTGCCGGGTGAGCCGCTCGACATTTGCGATCCCCCGCGCCAATTGTCGCCCTAGCGCTGATGCGTCTGCCCGTGTAGGAAGCCTTGTTCGGACCGGGCGGCGCGCTTGGCGGCTATTGTATTGCGTCGCGCTCGGCTGCGGAGGCGGTGGTGGACTTCAAGAAGCTCGGCAACATCCTGGCCGCGGCGGGAGCGGTGGTGCTGGTCGGTGCCTGCTTCTGGTGGTTTGCCTTCTACACCTCAGTGGTGCGCGACATCGGCAGGCTTACCGGGGGCGGGGCCGACGCCGGCCTCACCGACGCTCTGACCTGTCTTTACAGCTCCGGCGGCGTCTGCGCGGTGGTTGCCGGCGCGTCGAGCCTCACCGGCAAGACCCCTTACGAGCCCATCCTGTTCTGGTTCGGCTTGGCGGGCCTCATGCTCGGCCTCCTCATCCGCTTTGCGGCCAAGCCATCCGGCACGACCTGAGAACGAGGCGTTTACGAAGGACCCGACGGCGGCAATGCCCAAACAGCTGATCATCGACGGCAAGCCGATCGAGGTCGAGGACGGCATCACGCTTATCCAGGCCTGCGAGCTGGCCGGCGTGGAAATCCCGCGCTTTTGCTACCACGAGCGCCTGTCGATCGCCGGCAACTGCCGCATGTGCCTGGTCGAGGTGCAGGGCAGCCCCAAGCCGGTCGCCTCCTGCGCCATGGGCGTCAACGACCTGCCCCCCAACCGGGACGGAAGCCCCAAGGTCATCAACACCAAGACGCCGATGGTGAAAAAGGCGCGCGAAGGGGTGATGGAGTTCCTGCTCATCAACCATCCGCTCGACTGCCCGATCTGTGACCAGGGCGGGGAGTGCGACCTGCAGGATCAGGCCATGGCCTACGGTTTCGGCGGTTCGCGCTTTGCCGAGAACAAGCGGGCGGTGGAGGAGAAATACTTAGGGCCGCTGATCAAGACGGCCATGAACCGCTGCATCCACTGCACGCGCTGCGTGCGCTTCACCACCGAGGTGGCGGGCGTGGAAGAGCTGGGTGCGATCGGCCGTGGCGAGGACATGGAGATCACCACCTACCTCGAACGCGGCATGATGTCGGAGCTCTCCGCCAACGCGACCGACCTTTGCCCCGTCGGTGCGCTGACGCATCGGCCCTGGGCCTTCATCTACCGGCCTTGGGAGCTGCGCAAGACGGAATCGATCGATGTTATGGACGCGGTCGGCTGCAACATCCGCGTCGATGCGCGCGGTCGGGAAGTACAGCGCATCCTGCCGCGCAACAACGACGCGGTGAACGAAGAGTGGATTTCCGACAAGACGCGCTTCGTGGCCGACGGGTTGAGAACCCAGCGCCTCGACCGCCCCTACATGCGCGCGAACGGGCGGCTCGAGCCCGCCAGCTGGGATGCGGTGCTGGACTTGGTTGCCGCCAGGCTGAAGGCGGCAAAGCCGGAGCGGATCGGTGCCATTGCCGGTGACCTTGCCGGCGCCGAGGAGATGTTCGCCCTGCGCGATCTCCTCACCGGCCTCGGCTCGCGCAATTTCGACTGCCGCCAGGACGGCGCCAAGCTCGATCCTCGGTTCGGCCGCGCGAGCTATCTCTTCAACAGCAGCATCGAGGGTATCGAACGGGCCGATTTAGTCCTGCTCGTTGGCACCAACCCGCGGCTCGAGGCAGCGGTGCTCAATGCGCGCATCCGCAAGCGCTGGCGTCAGGGTTGCACCGTCGGGCTCATCGGCGAACGCGCCGACCTTACCTACCCTTACGACTATCTGGGCGCCGGCCCGCAGACACTCAAGGATGTGGCCGACGGGAAGCACAGCTTCGCCGCCACGCTGGCCGCGGCCAACTATCCGATGGTGATCGTGGGCAGCGCGGCCGCGGCGCGGCCCGACGGCATGGCCGTCCTGTCCGCTGCGGCTCGCATCGCGCTTGCTGCCGGCCGGGGCAAGGAAGTGGGTTGGAATGCCTTCAACGTGTTGCACGCGGCGGCCTCGCGTGTGGCCGGGCTCGACCTTGGCTTCGTGCCGGGCGAGGGCGGGCTTGACGTGGCCGGGATGTGGTCTGCCGCGGCTGGCGGTAAACTTGAGATTCTCTACCTGCTCGGCGCCGACGAGCTCGACATGACCAGTCTTGACAGGACCAGTCTTGACAGGACCAGTCTCGACAAAGCCTTCGTGATCTATCAGGGAAGCCACGGCGATGCGGGCGCGCAGCGCGCCGATGTCATTCTGCCGGGCTCGACCTACACCGAGAAGAGCGCAACCTACGTCAACACCGAGGGCCGGGCACAGATGGCGAACCGCGCCGCCTTCCCGCCTGGCGATGCCAAGGAGGATTGGGCGATCGTTCGCGCGCTGTCGGCTCGGGTCGGCCGCAAGCTGCCCTACGACAGCCTTTCTGCGCTGCGCGCGGCCCTGTACAAGGAGGCGCCGGCGCTCGCTCGCCTCGATCGAGTCGAGCCTGCCGGCTTGGCGGGGGTGGAGGCCCTCGTTGGGCTCGGCGAGACCCTGGGGTCGGAGCCGTTCACAGCCGCCGTGCGCGACTTCTATCTCACCAATCCGATTGCGCGGGCTTCCGCCATCATGGCCGAGCTCAGCGCCATGAAGAAGGCCGCCCAGCAAGGGACGACCGGAACGCATGGCTAATACCTGGTCCTGGCCGGAGATCTGGCAAGCCTATCTGTGGCCGCTGCTGGTGATGGTGTTCCAGAGCGTGGTGCTGCTGGTCGCGCTGCTCATTATCATCGCCTTCCTGTTGCTGATGGATCGCAAGGTATGGGCGGCCGTGCAGCTGCGACGCGGCCCCAACGTGGTGGGGCCGTTCGGGCTCCTGCAGTCTTTCGCCGACCTCTTGAAGTTCGTCCTCAAGGAGCCGCTGATCCCTGCCGGCGCCGACAAGGGCGTGTTCCTGCTGGCGCCTCTCGTGGCGTCCGTACTGGCGCTTGCCGCCTGGGCCGTGATCCCCTTGAACGAGAATGGCTGGGGCCGTTGGGTAATCTCAGACCTCAACGTGGGCGTGCTCTATCTCTTCGCCATCTCCTCGCTCGGCGTTTACGGCATCATCATGGGGGGCTGGGCCTCGAACTCGAAGTACCCATTTCTCGGTTCGCTTAGATCCGCTGCGCAGATGGTGTCCTACGAGGTCTCGATCGGCTTCGTCATCATCACGGTGCTGCTGTGCGTCGGCTCGCTCAATCTCACCGACATCGTGAACGCGCAGAAATATGGGCCCGGCACGCGCGCTGGGTTGCCGAACACGCTCATCGACTGGCATTGGCTGAAGCTGCTGCCGATGTTCGTCGTCTTCTTCGTCTCCGCACTTGCCGAGACCAACCGGCCGCCGTTCGATCTGCCGGAGGCAGAGTCCGAGCTCGTCGCGGGCTTCGCGGTGGAATACTCCTCCACACCCTACCTGCTGTTCATGTTGGGCGAGTACGTGGCCATCACCACCATGTGCGCGCTCACCAGCATCATGTTCCTGGGTGGCTGGCTGCCGCCCGCCGACGTGTGGCCGCTCAATCTGGTGCCCGGCCTCGTCTGGTTCCTGGCCAAGATCGTGTTCGTCTTCTTCATGTTCGCAATGGTGAAGGCGTTCGTGCCACGCTATCGCTACGACCAGCTCATGCGGCTTGGCTGGAAGGTGTTCTTGCCGCTTTCGCTGGCCATGGTGGTGGCGGTGGCGGGTGTGCTCCATGTCTTCGAACTCGCGCCCTAGGAATTCGCATGGCTGTCGGACAGGCAATCGGATCGCTCTTCCTTAGAGAGTTCGTATCGGCGCTGTTCTTGTCGATGCGCTACTTCTTCAAGCCGAAGGCGACGGTCAACTACCCCTTCGAAAAGGGGCCGCAGTCTCCCCGCTTCCGCGGCGAGCATGCGCTGCGGCGCTATCCCAATGGCGAAGAACGCTGCATCGCCTGCAAGCTGTGCGAGGCCATCTGTCCGGCTCAGGCCATCACCATCGAGGCCGGTCCGCGCCGCAATGACGGCACACGCCGCACCACCCGTTACGACATCGACATGGTAAAGTGCATCTACTGTGGGCTCTGCCAGGAGGCCTGTCCGGTTGACGCCATCGTCGAGGGCCCCAACTTCGAGTTCGCCACCGAGACGCGCGAGGAGCTCTACTACGACAAGGAGCGGCTGCTAGCCAACGGCGACCGCTGGGAGCGCGAGATTGCCACGGCCATCGCGCTCGACGCCAAGTACCGGTGACGCGATGCGCAGCTGGCAGAGCTTTGTCGGCTTGCCGTCAACCGTGCTGAGGTGGACCTCAGCGAGCTTGTCGAGGGACGGGCAGTGCAAGTCGTGTCGTGGTTCGATGAGCTCGCCACGAGGATTAATGATCGCCGTTCGCGAGCTGCCCGGGGCCATGCGATGACGCTGCCTTTCCTGTTCTTCTATCTGTTTGCCGGGCTGACCGTGGCCGCCGGCTGCATGGTGATCGTGGCGCGCAACCCGGTGCACGCGGTGCTATTCCTGATCCTCGCCTTCTTCAATGCGGCTGGATTGTTTGTCCTGCTGGGCGCCGAATTCCTGGCCATGATCCTTGTCGTCGTGTACGTCGGCGCGGTGGCCGTGCTGTTTCTGTTCGTCGTCATGATGCTCGACGTGGACTTTGCCGAGCTGAGGGCTGGCTTCGTCAGGAATGCGCCGCTCGGCGCCATCGTCGGCCTCATCCTGCTGGGTGAGCTCATCATGGTGGTGGGCTTTCGCGTGCTAGAGCCCGGCGCGCTGGCTCTGCCTACCGCCCCAATTCCGACGGCTGGCTCGGGCATCACCAACACCGAGGCGATCGGCCGGGTGCTCTACACCAAGTATATGTATTATTTCGAGGGTGCGGGGCTCATTCTCCTCGTCGCCATGATCGGCGCCATCGTCTTGACGCTCAGGCACAAGCAGGGAGTGAAGCGCCAGTCGGTCGCGGCGCAGGTGGCGCGCGGCAAAAGGACGGCGATCGACGTGGTCAAGGTTCCTCCCGGCGGCGCGATCGTGCCGGCCGCGGCAGAGCGGCGGGGCTGACGCCATGGCGGCGATCGGCCTTGGTCACTATCTGACTGTCGCGGCGATCCTGTTCACGCTCGGGATTTTCGGCATTTTTCTCAACCGCAAGAACGTCATCGTGATCTTGATGTCGATCGAGCTCATGCTGCTCGCCGTCAACATCAACCTCGTTGCCTTCTCCTCGTTCATGGGCGATCTCGTCGGTCAGGTGTTCGCGCTGTTCGTGCTGACGGTGGCAGCCGGCGAGGCCGCCATCGGTCTGGCGATCGTCGTCGTCTACTTCCGCAACCGCGGCTCCATTGCCGTCGAGGACATCAACATGATGAAAGGCTGAGATGAGACGAATAGCGGAATGGGGAGCTCCGAAGGCGGCCACGAGGTCGAGTGACGCCTGTTGGCTCACACCGCGGCATGGTCGCCCGGCAGAAGGCCTTGGCGCTTGCCGCCCTGTCCATGCGAAGTGGCACCCTTTTCCCCCCGCAGTGAGGCATTCGGCATGGCTGTGCTGATGGGTGCGCTGCCGCGGCAAATCCGGGCAATGTTGCGCTCGACAATGGCCCCGCGCTTAGGGGGCTGCGACGAGCGCGCTCAGCGGGTATCGGGCCGCTCGAGGCGGTGGAGAACGCCCTGCTGTTTGCGCAAACGCCCGAATGATGTATGGCGCGGCCGCGGAGCGGATGCTCGGAATGAGCAAAGTATGACCGCAGGTAGGAAACTGGCGCGAGGCTGAATGAGCGTGCTGCACGAGCGGGGCTACCAGCAAGGGATACGAGCATGATGTGCTGCCTGCTCCCTACTCCCAGTTCTCCACTCCCGCCAAGCCGACAGCTCGGCAGACCGCTCGCATGCGGGAGACGCCAGGATCGCGATCGATGATCTACAAGACCATCGTCTTACTGCCCGCCATCGGCGCGCTCATCGCGGGCCTGCTCGGCCGCATGCTGGGGCCGCGGCCGTGCGAGATCATCACCACGGCGTTCGTCCTCACGGGCGCGGTGCTCTCCTGGATCGTCTTCTTGCACGTGGGGTTCGGCGGCGAGACGCAGCGCGTGGGGGTGCTGCGTTGGGTGGCCTCGGGCGAGCTCGACGTGTCGTGGGCGCTCAGGATCGACACGTTGACCGCGGTGATGCTGGTGGTGGTCAACACGATCTCCGGCCTCGTGCACCTCTACTCCATCGGCTACATGCACGAAGACGACAGCCGGCAGCGCTTCTTCGCCTATCTCTCCATGTTCACCTTCGCCATGCTGGCGCTGGTGACAAGCGACAACTTCTTGCAGCTCTTCTTCGGCTGGGAGGGGGTCGGGCTCGCCTCCTACCTGCTGATCGGGTTCTGGTACCTGAAGCCCGAGGCCAACGCCGCGGCCATCAAGGCCTTCATTGTCAACCGTGTCGGCGACTTCGGCTTCGCGCTCGGCATCTTTGGCACATTCGCCGTGTTCGGCAGCATCGGCTTCGACGCGGTATTCCGCGCGGCTCCGGATGTCGCCGGCAAGCCTATGGAGTTCCTCGGCCATCAGTGGGATACGCTGACCGTGCTGTGCCTCTTGCTGTTCATGGGCGCCATGGGCAAGTCGGCGCAGTTCCTGCTTCACACCTGGCTGCCCGATGCCATGGAGGGGCCGACACCGGTTTCCGCCCTGATCCATGCCGCCACCATGGTCACGGCCGGCGTGTTCATGGTGGCACGGCTGTCGCCGATGTTCGCGTTAGCGCCGGCGGTGCTGCAGGTCGTGACGCTGGTCGGCGCTGTGACGGCCTTTTTCGCTGCCACCGTGGCCCTCGTGCAGAACGACATCAAGCGCGTCGTTGCCTATTCGACCTGCTCGCAGTTGGGCTACATGTTCGTCGCCTGTGGCGTCGGCGCGTACGCCGCGGGCATCTTTCACCTCTTCACCCACGCCTTCTTCAAGGCGCTCTTGTTCTTGGGCTCGGGGTCGGTGATCCAAGCCATGCACCACGAGCAGGACATGCGCAAGATGGGCGGGTTGGCGGCAAAGATTCCCTTCACCTACGCCATGATGGTGATCGGCACGCTGTCGCTGACGGGCGTCGGCATCCCGCGTGTCGGCGGCTTTGCCGGCTTCAACTCCAAGGATGCCATCATCGAGGCGTCCTTCGCCGCGCACACGCCAAACGATTACGCATTCTGGTTGCTGGTCGTCGCCGCCTTGATGACCGCTTTTTATTCCTGGCGGCTCATCTTCATGACATTCCACGGGCAAACACGGGCCGACCATCACACGTATGACCACGCCCACGAGAGCCCCTTCGTGATGCTCATCGTCCTGGCGGCCTTGGGCCTGGGTTCGGTAGTCGCCGGCTTCGCCTTCCAATACTTCTTCATCGGCGAGGGCCATCGGGAGTTCTGGGGTCGTGCGCTGTTTGAGGGTGAGCACAACCACATCCTGCATGCCCTGCACGAGGTCCCGAATTTTGTCACCTGGGCCGCCACGCTGGCAATGGTTGCAGGCTTCGCCCTTGCCTATCTCTACTACATCGCCGCGCCGTCGCTGCCGGCGGCGACCGCCCGCACCTTCCGACCGATCTACCTCTTCCTGCTCAACAAGTGGTACTTCGACGAGCTCTACGACTGGCTGTTCGTGCGCCCGGCGTTCTGGATCGGACGCGTGCTGTGGAAGCAGGGCGACGGCGCCATCATTGACGGCCTGGGCCCAGACGGCATTGCCAACCGCGTGCTGTGGACCGCGGGCCGCGCCGTGCGCCTGCAGACCGGCTACGTCTACCACTATGCCTTCGCCATGCTGATCGGCGTGGCGCTGATCGTCACCGCCTTCATGTTTGCGGGGAACTGGCGATGACGAGCACCGGTTTTGGACTTCTCTCCCTCATCACCTTCTTTCCGCTGATCGGTGCGCTCGCCATCGCGCTGCTGAACAAGGAGGCCAAGGGCAACGCGCGCTGGATCGCGCTCTACACGACGCTCTTCACCCTGGGAGCTGCGGTCTACCTATGGGGCCAGTTCGATCCGGGCAACGCCGGCTTCCAGTTCGTCGAGGAGATGGACTGGCTCGGTGGTTCCATCCGCTACAGGATGGGTGTCGACGGCATTTCCATGCTGTTTGTGGTGCTCACCGCCTTCCTTATGCCGCTCTGCATCCTGGCGAGCTGGCAATCGATCGAGGAACGGGTCAAGGAGTACATGATCGCCTTCCTTGTGCTGGAGACGCTGATGCTCGGCGTCTTCTGCGCGCTCGACCTCATCCTGTTCTACCTGTTCTTCGAGGGCGGCCTCGTCCCGATGTTTCTCATCATCGGCGTGTGGGGTGGCGCGCGGCGGGTCTACGCCGCCTTCAAGTTCTTCCTCTACACGTTTTTGGGTTCCGTGCTCATGCTGCTTGCCATGATGGCGATGTACTGGCACGCACAGACGACCGACATTCCCACTCTGCTCACCCAAAAGTTCCCGGCCGACATGCAGTGGTGGTTGTGGCTCGCCTTCTTCGCCTCGTTCGCGGTGAAGCTACCGATGTGGCCCGTGCACACCTGGCTGCCCGATGCGCACGTGGAGGCGCCGACGGCCGGCTCCGTGATCCTTGCCGGCATCCTCCTAAAGATGGGCGGCTATGGCTTCCTGCGCTTCTCGCTACCGATGTTCCCGCTGGCGAGCCTGGATTTCGCACCCTTCGTGTTCGCGCTCTCGGTTGTCGCCATCATCTACACCTCACTCGTGGCCTTGGCGCAGGAGGACCTGAAGAAGCTGATCGCCTATTCCAGCGTCGCCCACATGGGTTTCGTCACCATGGGCATCTTCAGCTTCACCGTGCAGGGGGTGGACGGGGCCATCTTCCAGATGCTCTCGCACGGGCTCGTCTCAGCCGCACTGTTTCTGTGCGTCGGGGTCGTGTACGATCGCACGCACACGCGCGAGATCGCGGCCTACGGCGGCCTCGTCAACCGGATGCCGCTCTATGCGGCGACCTTCATGGTCTTCACGCTCGCCAACGTTGGCCTGCCGGGCACGAGCGGCTTCATCGGCGAATTCCTGACGCTGGTCGGTGGTTTCAGGGCCAACACGTGGGTCGCGTTCCTGGCCACCAGCGGCGTAATCCTGTCCGTGGCCTATGCGCTCTACCTTTACCGGCGCATGATCTACGGACCGTTGGATAAGCCCGGCTTGCGCAGCATCGCTGATCTGAACTACCGCGAGGTGGTGGTGTTCACGCCACTGCTGCTGCTTGTCATCTTCTTCGGCTTCTATCCGGCGCCGCTGCTCGACGTCACGGCGGTGTCGGTCAAGAAGCTCGTGGCCGGCCACGAGGCCGCCGTCCGCGCGGCCTCGGCCATGAGCGTGCGGTAGCCCAGGCGCGTGAGTTTGGCAAAAGAGGGCCGCCCATTCAGATCTATCTTGCAACGGACCGCAACGTTCGTGGGTGGCTCTATATCAGGGACCGGCTCCACTATGATATTTGCAGGCACTCGCCGGGGCGGCACACCATGAGCGGCACACCATGAGCGGCACACCATGAGCGGGTTGGTGGCGAGCTATGGGCTGATCGCGCCGGAGATTGTCCTGGTCGTCGGCGCCATGGTGCTGCTGATGCTGGGCGTGTTTCGGCCCGAGAGCGATCGCGAGGCTGACACCATCGGGTGGCTTGCTATCGGGGTACTGTGCCTGGCGGCATGGCTCGTCCTCCAGCAGGCGCCTGAGCGACAAACGTTGTTTGAGGGAGGATTCCTGGTCGACGGATTCGCCCGCTTCATGAAGGTGCTCACCCTCGTGGCCAGCGCCGGCGCGCTGCTGCTCTCCTTTGACTACATGCGCGAGACGCGGTCGCAAAAGTTCGAATATCCCGTATTGGTGCTGCTGGCGACCGCCGGCATGATGATGATGATCTCGGCCAACGATCTTATCGCGCTCTATCTTGGGCTCGAGCTGCAGAACCTTGCGCTCTACGTCGTGGCGGCCATCCGCCGCGATGACGTGCGCTCCAGTGAGGCCGGCCTCAAGTACTTCGTGCTGGGCGCGCTCTCGTCCGGCATGCTGCTCTATGGTGCATCGCTGATCTATGGCTTTACCGGGTCGACGGGCTTCGCAGCCATCGCCACGGCGGCCAAGGTGACCAGCGCTGCCACGGACATCGGCCTCATTGTCGGCCTCGTATTCCTGCTTGTCGGCATCGCTTTCAAGATCGCGGCCGTACCCTTCCACATGTGGACGCCCGACGTGTACGAAGGCGCGCCGACCCCCGTCGCCACCTTCTTTTCCGCGGCGCCCAAGGCGGCAGCTATGGCGCTCTTCATGCGCGTGACGCTCGGTGCCTTCGCTGGCATCGGGCCGCAGTGGCAGCAGGTGGTGAGCGTGCTCGCCATCGCCTCCATGGGTCTTGGCGCCTTTGCCGCCATCGGCCAGACCAACATCAAGCGGCTGCTCGCCTACTCGGCCATCGGCAACGTCGGCTACGCCCTGATCGGGCTGGCGGCTGGATCGCCGGAGGGCGCACAGGGTGTGGTGATCTACATGGCGATCTACGTGGCCATGACCCTCGGTGCCTTCGCCTGCGTGTTGGCGATGCGCCGCCCCCAGGGCATGGTGGAGGAGATCGCCGAGCTGGCCGGCCTGGCCGAGACCAATCTGGGCATGGCAACGGTGTTCGGCATTCTGATGTTTTCGCTTGCCGGCGTTCCGCCGCTGGCGGGCTTTTTTGCCAAGTTCTACGTGTTCGCCGCCGCCGTGAAGGGGGGACTGTGGCCGCTCGCGGTGCTGGGCGTGCTTGCCAGCGTCGTCGGTGCCTACTACTACGTGCGCATCGTCAAGATCATGTTCTTCGACGCGGCGAAGGAAGGCTTTCTCGCCGTTCCCGTGAAGGCGGGGCTAGTCATGGGGCTCGCGAGCCTGTTCGTGCTGCTGTACGTGGTCTGGCCCTCGCCGCTCGTTGCCGGTGCCGACGCGGCGGCCAGAACCCTCTTCTAGGACTCGAGCCGTTGGTCGACCGGTTGCCCTCTTTTCGCAGCGTCATTCTCGAGGAAGCTGGCTCAACCAATTCGGAAGCGTTCGCCCGCGCATTCGCCGGCGAGAGCGGGCCCCTGTGGATCATGGCGCGGCGCCAGAGCCACGGGCGTGGGCGCTCTGGGCGCCCGTGGGCATCCGAGCGCGGCAACCTATACGCGAGCCTGCTGCAGAAATTGGTCTGCCGCCAGAACGTGGTGCACCAGCTATCCCTCCTCGCCGGTGTCGCGACCGTGGAGGCGATTGCGGCCGCGGCCGGCGCGCCGATCGCCGGTTTGCGGCTAAAGTGGCCCAACGATGTCTTGATCGGAGAGGCCAAGTGTGCGGGCATACTGCCGGAGAGCCAAATGGGTGCGGAGGGCTTGGAGGCGGTGGTGGTAATCGGCATCGGCATCAACCTGGCGTCGCATCCGACCGGGCTTGGGCGTGCCGCCACCCACCTGGGCGCACACGGTGTCGAGCTCGAGCCGGAGGCGATGCTTGGCTTCCTGGCGGAGGCGGTCGAGCGCTGGGTCGAGGCGTGGGACGGGGGTGCCGGTTTCGCGCGCGTGCGCGCCGCCTGGCTCGGTTACGCCGGTGCGGTGGGTGAGAGCCTCAGCGTCGACACGGGGCGGGAGCGTATCGCTGGCACCTTCCTCGGCCTCGATGAAGGCGGCGCGCTCCTCATGCGCGACGTCGATGGGCAGCGGCGCAGGCTGACATTCGGCGACGTCACATTGGCGCGCGCAGCTCCCCAGGATCGCGGCTGATGGGGGGCGCGCGCAACACGACCGGTGGTGATGAGCTTGTCTTCATGGCGCTCGGCGGCATCGGCGAGATCGGCATGAACTGCTATCTCTACGGCCTCGGGCCCGCCGCCGCGCGCAAGTGGCTGATGATCGATCTCGGCATCACCTTTCCCGAAGGCGAGAACGACCCCGGCATCGATGTCATCCTGCCCGATCTGCGCTTCATCGAGGAGGAGCGAACAAACCTGGCTGGCCTCCTGCTCACGCATGCGCACGAGGACCACTTGGGTGCCGTGATCGAGCTGTGGCCGCGGCTAGGCGTGCCAATCTATGCAACGCCGTTCACGGCAACGATGCTCAAGTCCAAGCTCGCCGACTTCGGCGGCAAGCTGCGGCTGCCGATCGCCGAGGTGGCCCTCAATGCCCGCTTCGGCATCGGGCCGTTTGACGTGGAGCTCATCGCGGTGGCGCACTCGATTCCGGAGCCAAGCGCGGTGGCCATTCGCACGGGGCTCGGCACCGTGCTGCACACCGGCGACTGGAAGATCGATGCGACGCCGACGGTCGGGCCCCCTACCGACGCGGCTCGCCTGCGCCAGCTCGGCGCCGACGGCGTTCTGGCGATGGTCTGCGATTCCACCAACGCCCTGCGCGAGGGGCGCTCGCCCTCAGAACGCGATGTGGCGAAGTCGCTCGCCGGCATCATCAAGGGAGCCAAGCGCCGCGTTGCCGTCACCATCTTCGCCTCCAACGTCGCGCGCATCAAGGCGGTGGCAGACGCGGCGAGGGCCGCCGGTCGCCATCTTGTCGTGGCGGGCCGGGCCATGCACCGTATCATCACGGTGGCATCGGAGACGGGCTATCTGCCCGCCAACTTCAAGTACTATGACCAGCAGCACTTCTCATATTTGGAGCCGCATCAAGTGGTGCTCTTGTGCACCGGCAGTCAGGGCGAGCCGCGCGCGGCGCTCGCGCGCATCGCCGAGGACGCGCATCCCGAGGTGCGGCTGGACCAAGGCGACCTGATGATCTTCTCGTCGCGCACCATCCCGGGTAACGAGCGCGCGGTCGGCCGCATTCAGAACCGGCTCATCGACCTCGGCTGCGAGATCATCGCCGACGGCGACGCACTGGTGCACGTCACGGGCCACCCGCGTCGCGATGAATTGATCGAGATGTACGGTTGGGTCAGGCCGCGCATCGCCATTCCCATGCACGGTGAGGCGCGGCATCTGTCCGAGCACGCCAAGCTCGCGCGGGCCGCGGGCGTCAAGGAAGTGTTGGACGTGCGCAATGGCGACATCGTGCGGCTGGCTCCAGATGCTGCCGAGGTCGTGGACGAGGCGCCGGTGGGACGTCTCTTCCGTGACGGACAACTGATGGTGCCTGGCGAGGATGGACCTGTGCGCGAGCGCCGGTCGCTGGCCTTTGCTGGCATTGTGATGGTCGCGCTGGCGCGGTCGGGCCGCGGCGATGTGTTGGCCGAAGCCGAGATCGCGCTCGACGGCGTGCCGGCCGCCGATGCCGAGGGCCGGCCCATGATCGACATCGTGCGCGAGGCGGTGGAGGGCGCGGTAGTCAGCATCCCGCGCGAGCGACGCCGCGATGGGGAGATGGTGCGCGAGGCGGTGCGGCGGGCAGTGCGGTCGGCGGTGGAGCGAGTGTGGGGCAAGCGTCCCATTGCCAAGGTGCTGCTGGTGCGTGCCGGGCGGTGAAGCATGCGCATTCGCCCTCATCCAACGACGGTGGGCGCCGCCCGGGCCCGCAGACGCTGCAGGTGCTATGTTGGTCTTGCGGGCGAGGAGTAAAGCCAGATGATTGGACGGCTCAACCATGTTGCCATTGCGGTGCCGCAGCTTGGGCCTGCGGTTGCGCAATATCGCGGCACGCTGGGTGCGCAGGTGTCGGAGCCGATCCCACAGCCCGAGCACGGTGTCACGGTCGTGTTCGTCACGCTGCCCAATACCAAGATCGAGCTGTTGGAGCCCCTCGGCGATCGATCCCCGATCGCGGCCTTTCTGCAACGCAGCCCTTCGGGAGGCATCCATCACCTGTGCTACGAGGTGGCCGATATCCATGCCGCGCGCGACAAGCTGAGGTCGGCGGGCGCGCGCGTGCTGGGCGACGGCGAGCCCAAGATCGGCGCCCACGGCAAGCCGGTATTGTTCCTGCATCCCAAGGATTTCAACGGCACGCTGGTCGAGCTGGAGCAGGCGTGAGCGCAGCATGAGTGTTTCGTTCGCCATCGCCATCTATGTCATCATCTGGTGGACGGTCTTGTTTGCCGTCCTGCCGATTGGTGTGCGCACGCAAGGGGAGGACGGCACGATTGTGCCCGGCACGCCGGCTAGCGCGCCGACACGGCCGCGTCTGCTGCGCGTCGTGGTGCTCACCACGCTCATCTCGGCGCTGGTGTTTGCTGCCTTGTGGTTTGCGGTGCGGTCCGGCCTCATCGATCTTGAACGCTGGCTCGGTCGCCCGTCGGTGTTGTGAAGTCCGCGCCCCGACCCATCCTGCTCAGCGCGCAGACGAAATGAGCAAGGCCGGCGGCCTTGCTCGAGGGATTGCCGATCTCGCTTTTCTCATACCGCACGCGCGCATCACCGACGCGAAGCGCGGAATTCCTTCCCCAGACTTGGGCTCCGAAGCCCCTGCTCAATGCGTGGTCTTGTGACCGTTTTTATAACACCACAGTAGCTAAGGCGCGGCCTTCTGTCACCCCCTGAAACCAGAAAAATGCGCGCGGCAGGGTCAGCGGGGTGCAATGGTCATGGGCTGCGGCGCAAATGACGTGCGCCAAAGCGCTCACCAAAGCGCTCGGGCCAACAGCGGGGCCATGACTTGGGCGGGCCATGACTTGGAGGGCCATGACTTGGGGGGCCATGACTTGGATTGCCTCGGCGTTGGGAACAGGATATTAGGCGCGTGAGCGCCGGCGTGCGCGGGGCAACGCGTGGGGCCGGTCAGTGCCCTCGGAGTGCGCAAGTCTCCGCCCTGCCTCAGAATTAATCACGGGCATCCATGCGCCTTTCCCGGTTCTTCCTGCCCGTCCTGCGCGAGACGCCCAAAGAGGCGGAGATCGTCTCTCATCAGCTGATGCTGCGCAGCGGCATGATCCGCCAGTCGAGCGCCGGGATCTATTCCTGGTTGCCCCTGGGATTTAGGGTCCTCAAAAAGATCGAGCAAATTGTGCGCGAGGAGCAGGACCGGGCGGGTGCCATGGAAATGCTGATGCCCACCGTGCAGCCCGCCGACATCTGGCAGGAGAGCAAGCGCTACGACGCCTATGGCCCGGAGATGCTGCGCTTCGAGGATCGGCACGGCCGAGAGATGCTCTATGGGCCGACCAACGAGGAGTTGATCACTCAGATCTTCCGCGATGGGGTGAAATCCTACCGCGACCTGCCGCGCAACCTCTACCATATCCAGTGGAAATTCCGGGACGAAGTGCGGCCCCGCTTCGGCGTCATGCGCGGGCGTGAGTTCCTCATGAAGGATGCTTACTCCTTTGACCTGACGCTTGCGGCAGCGCGCCACTCCTATAACAAGATGTTCATTGCCTATCTGCGCACGTTCGCGCGCATGGGGCTCAAGTCGATCCCCATGGCGGCAGAGACCGGGCCCATTGGCGGGGATCTGAGCCACGAGTTCATCATCCTGGCGGACACGGGCGAAAGCCGCGTGTTCTGTCACGCCGATCTCGTGGAAACGCGGGTGCCGGCCGCCGACGTCAACTTCGAGCAGGACCTCTCGCTGCTCATCACCCGGTGGACGAAGGCCTATGCGGCGACAGATGAGAAGCACGACGCGGCCCGCTTCGAGGCCGAGGTGCCGGCCGACAAGCGCGTCAGTGCGCGCGGCATCGAGGTCGGCCACATTTTCTTCTTCGGCACCAAGTATTCCGAGCCGATGGGGTGCCGGGTACAGGGGCCGGACGGGGGCATGATCGCGGTGCAGATGGGCTCGTATGGGGTGGGCGTTTCGCGGCTGGCCGGCGCCATAATCGAGGCGAGCCACGACGAGGCGGGCATAGTCTGGCCGGTGCCGGTCGCACCTTTCGAGGTGGGCCTCATCAACCTCAAGGTCGGCGATAAGGAAACCGAGCGGGCCTGCGGCGATCTTTATGGCAAGCTCGAGCGGGCCGGAGTGTCGGTGCTTTACGACGATACGGAAGAGCGCGCCGGCGCCAAATTCGCGACCATGGATCTCATCGGCTTGCCGTTCCAGCTGATCGTTGGCCCCAAGGGCCTTAAAAGCGGCGAAATCGAGGTCAAGGAGCGCAAGTCGGGCGAGCGCATGACCATGACGCCCGATGCGGCCGTAAAGCGCCTTGTCGAGCTCGTGAGCGCGCGCCGCGTGCTGGCCTAAGGCCGGCGGCGAAGCAAGAGGGGG
>Ga0306920_100001341_pt1 | contig 30396 bp, 31 predicted proteins | sample flu12Cox44000170_FD_204666 | JGI IMG/M metagenome (GOLD analysis project Ga0306920, IMG submission 204666) | Lab enrichment of tropical soil microbial communities from Luquillo Experimental Forest, Puerto Rico - flux4day.12C.oxic.44.000.170 (v2)... | ecosystem: Environmental > Terrestrial >... | reverse complement strand
ACGGTGCGGCACGAGGCGACGGTACGGAGCGAGGGCGAGGCGACGCGTTGCGCGCTGCACGGCGCCTTTGTGCTGTCGGGGCGCCAAGAGGCGAATATTGTCACCACGGTCGACCACGCAGCGCCGGCCGGCGAAACCCGCGAGGTGTTCAAAGGGGTCGCCGCAGGGCGGGCGCACGGCGCCTTTCAGGGTCGCATCACGGTTCGGCCCGGGGCGCAGAAGGTCGATGCGCACCAGCTCAGCCAGAACCTGGTGCTGAGCCGGCGCGCCGCGATCGACACCAAGCCCGAGCTTGAGATCTATGCCGATGACGTGAAATGCAGCCACGGTGCCACGGTGGGAGATCTCGACGAAGCGGCGCTCTTTTATCTGAAGACCCGCGGCATCGGGAATGAGGAGGCGCGGCGGATGCTGATCGAGGCCTTCGTCCGCGAGGTGCTCGAGCCGGTGGGCTTCGTGCCACTAAGGGCGCATTTGTTGTCGCGGCTCGCCCGTCGTTTGGCGACGTTGGAGGAATGAGAATGACGACGGCGAGTTTGCGTAGCGTTTACCCCGTGGCCCCCACCCTTCCCTCCCCCGCGAGCGGGGGAGGGTTAGGGAGGGGGTTTGATCCGCGCGTGCTGCGGCGGGAATTTCCAATTTTCGCGAACAATCCGGACCTTGTGTTTCTCGATTCCGGCGCCAGCGCTCAGAAACCGCACTCGGTCATCGACCGCATCGCTGATTACTACCGCACCGATTACGCCAACGTGCATCGCGGGGTCTATCGTCTGAGCGCCCGCTCGACGGAACTCTACGAAGCGGCGCGTGAAAAGGTGCGGCGCTTCCTGAATGCCGCCGACCCGCGCGAGATCGTGTTTGTGCGCAACACCACCGAAGCGATCAACCTAGTCGCCCAGAGCTGGGGGCCAGCGTTCCTCAAGCCGGGCGATGAGGTATTGATCAGCGTGCTGGAGCATCATTCCAATATCGTGCCCTGGCAGCTGCTGCGCGACCGAATCGGCATTCGGCTCGTCGTGGCGCCGCTCGACGCGACTGGGGGCCTGGATGTGGCCGCTTTCGAGGCGCGCCTGTCGCCTCGCACCCGCCTGGTCGCTGTCACTCACGTCGCCAACGCCACCGGCGCCGTCGTCCCAGTCGAAACGATCGTGCGGCTGGCGCATCAGGGGGGCGCCAAGGTGCTGATCGATGGTAGCCAAGCGGCACCGCGGCTACCGGTCGACGTGCAGGCACTAGGCTGCGACTTCTATGCCCTGACTGGTCACAAGGTCTATGGGCCTACGGGGATCGGTGCGCTCTATGGGCGCTACGATCTTCTGGCGGCGATGCCACCCTGGCAGGGTGGCGGCGAGATGATCCTTCATGTCACTTTCGACGAGACCGAGTACCAGCTCCCGCCACACCGGTTCGAAGCCGGCACTCCGGATATTTCGGGCGCGATCGGGCTCGGCGCGGCGATAGACTTCATCGGGACTCTCGGGCGCGACAACATCCTCGAGCACGAGGAGGCGTTAACCGGCTACGGTGTCGACCAGCTGTCGCGCATTCCGGGCCTCAGGCTGCTCGAAGCCGGCCAGCGGCGGCTCGGTATTCTTTCGTTCGACTTGCAGGGCGTGCATCCCCACGACGTCGCTCAAATCCTCGATCAGCATCACGTCGCGGTGCGCGCCGGCCACCATTGCGCCCAGCCCTTGATGGAGTGGTTCGGGCTCTCCGGGACGACCCGAGCTTCGCTCGGTGTCTACAACGATGAGCGCGACATCGATCGGCTTGCCGAGGCGATCGATGCGGCTCGGGAGATGTTTCGGCGATGATGGATCTGCGCGAACTCTACCAGGACATCATCCTCGATCATGGGCGCCATCCGCGCAACTTTCGCAAGATCGAGCAGCCGACGCATTTTGCTCATGGGTACAACCCGCTCTGTGGCGACCGGGTAACCGTCTATCTGTTGCTCGATGGCGACCATATCGCCGATGTCGCGTTCCAGGGTCGCGGCTGCGCGATCTCGACCGCGGCGGCCTCGCTGATGACTGAGGTGCTCAAAGGCAAGACGGTCGAGGAGGCCCGGATCCTCTTTGCACAATTCCGTGCCCGGGTGACCGGCGGCGAGCCCATAGAACTGCCCGAGCCGCTGGCCGAGGAGGCCGAGCGGCTCGAACCCTTGACCGGGGTCAAGGCATACCCGGCCCGGGTCAAGTGCGCAACATTGTCCTGGCATGCGCTCGAGGCCGCGCTGAAGAACGGCGGCGCGGGCGCCACAGTGAAGACGGAGTAGAGAGATGGATCGCGATCCGTTCGACTTCGCGCCGAAAACAACCGCTGAGGCCGAAGTTGAGCGCCCGGAAGGCGGCGACGACGATCTGGCGCTGATGGCGCCGGTGCTCGCAGCGCTGAAGACCGTCCGGGATCCGGAAATCCCGATGGATCTCGTCGAGCTCGGCCTGATCTACGAGCTGATCGTCAAACAAGGTGGTACGGTCTATGTCGAGATGACATTGACGACACCGGCCTGCCCGGTCGCCGCGAGTATGCCGGGCGAGGTCGAGGCGGCCATCCGTGCCGTCCCCGGCGTCACCGACGTCCGAGTCAAGCTCGTCTGGACGCCGCCTTGGGGGCCGGAGAAGATGACCGAAGAGGCTCGGCTCGAGCTCGGTATGCTGTGACCCCGCTGATCGCGCTTCGCGCGTAAGGGAACGCACTTTGGTCATACCCGTCTCGTTGAAGGGAAGCTGCCTCTGCGGCGCCGTGAGCTACGAGGTGACAGGCACCCCGGCCGGCTTCGACCTCGATCATTGCTCGTGCTGCAGGAAGTCCAGCGGCTCCGCGTTCAAGGCGGAGCTAATCTTCAAGACCGCAGAATTTCGTTGGGTCTGCGGACGACCGCTCGTCAAGACCTACGAGGCACCTGTGCGCAACATGCCGCCAGGATACCGACGGACGTTCTGCGTGGCATGCGGCGGACCGCTGCCCACGGTAGACGACGATATGGTCAATGTACCCGCCGGGACGCTGGACGACGATCCTGGCCTGCGGCCGCAGCGTCATATTTTCGTGGATTTCAAAGCCTCATGGTTCGAAATAACTGTATGCTCCCCCGCTTCTCCGCAAAATAGGCATGAGCTTCGTCAAGAGAGGGTTCGACGCTGCCGTCAGTTCTGTTGTGGGATTCCCAGCTCTGTCAGGCGATCCTGGAGAAAATTGCGCGCGTTTACGGTGAGATCGCCGACTCGGAAGAGGAGCGCGAAGATCACGACGAGCTAAGCAGACAGACACCAACTTTTGCAGCAATTTCTAAATCCTTCCTCGGTTTCCCTGCGCGAACGCGGAAGGAACATTAAGAGTTCTTTAAGAGAATCACCGTCGCGACCAGAAACGAGAGAATTGTTCGTTAATTTTCTAGTAAATTAGGTTAAATATTCGCGATCGAGCGCAGATCGGAGGCCTTACGCGCGGCCATCTTTGCGGAAAGTTCTTGGCCGGCGGCCGTCCTCAATCGGCGGTGCTCAGCGCGCGGCATAGGGTCGGCGAGAAGGTCGCGGGTTTCGACACCACAGAAGCGAGTCTGGCCTGGGCCGCGGCCGATGCTGGTTGTCGGGTCGCACCTGCGCCGCGAGCGTCGCGGAGTGGGCTGATTTGCCGGTCATCGCCAAGCCTTTCGGTGTATGCTCAGTGCTCGTCGTCCCCAATTGGGAAACTTTGAAACCGCCGCATGATGACGCGCCGGGCTCTGTTGCTGCTGGCTGCTGCGATTGCCGCAAGCTTATTCGCATTCTTGGCAAGAGCCCAACTCCAGCGCTTCGAGACATCCACGCTGACGATCGTCAGCGCGACGGGGCCGCACCGCTTCACCGTCGAGGTTGCCGAAACGCCGGGGCAAATGGAGCAGGGTCTGATGTTCCGACGGACCATGGCCCCGGACGCCGGAATGCTGTTCCACTACAAGACACCGACCTTAGCGACGATGTGGATGCGCAACACGCTGATTCCGCTCGACATGCTGTTCGTCGATGCGCAAGGCCGGATCGTCAACATCCACGAGCGCGCAGTACCCCAGTCGCTCGATGTGATCGCCGCAGCGGCTCCGGTTCGCGCGGTGATCGAGTTGAATGGAGGAACCGCGGCGCGTCTCGGCATCGCGCCGGGCGACCGGGTGCAGCACCCGATCTTCGGCAATGCGTCGTGATGGCCGCGAGTCAGCGTTTGCACGCCAATCTCAGGCCATCACCGATCGGCCGAAGGCGGTTCAGAAGAAGCCCCTTAAAATGTCGAGAAAGGCGTCGAGGCGGTCGTGATGCACCCAATGCCCGGCACCGTCGAATGAGACCACACGGGCATGTCGGAAGTGGCGCAGGCGACCGTCGCTCTCCGGGTTCGCGGCCCAGCTCTCCTTGCCGTAGACGAGCAGGGTGGGACAGGCGATGCGCGCCCAGAGCTGCTCAATTTCGGCCTGCGGCATACCATAGGCCGAATTGGCGCGCGTGTAATTGTCGAATTTCCAGCTGCAAGTGCCATCTTCGTTCTGGTTGACGCCATGCTGGGTCAGGTGGCGCGCCTGCTCGGGCGAGAGATGCTGGTTGGCCTCCTGCATCCGCTTTAACGCGTCGTCGATCGAGGGATAGCGGCGCGGCAACCGTCCCGACAGCCGGCGGGTTTCCTCGATCCATTCGCGCATCCGCTCGGCGAGCGGCGCCCGCGCCCGCTCGGCGGTCTTTTCCGGCGATGCCCCAACGCCTTCGATCGCCACCAGGCGACGCACGTTATCGGGATAGATGCCGGCATAGCGCAGCGCGATGTTGCCGCCGAGCGAATGGCCGATGATTGTGACTGGAGCGAACTCCTGCTGATGGATCAGCTGGGCGAGGTCATAGATGAAGGCGGCGAGCGTGTAGTTGCCGTCGGGCGACCATTGGCTGTCGCCGTGGCCGCGGAGATCGGGCGCCAGGACGTGCCACTCGCGCCGCAGTGCCGCAGCCACCCAGTCCCAATTTCGGCAATGGTCCCGCCCACCATGCAGGAGCACCAGCGGAGGTGCTCCCGGATTTCCCCAATCGACGTAATGCAACCGCAGGCGTTGCGAGAAATAAATGCGTGAGGTCGGTCCGGAGCTGTCGAGGGCCATCCGCGCGTCTCGTTGGTTTCGGCCAGGACGGCAAGACGAGCGCCGCCCTAAACATGCGAAGACCCCCGCGCGCTCGCAAGCGTCAGGCGGGGGTCGCTGTCGCGAAGTCATCCTTCGCGCTCGGGTTGGAAACCGAGCTAAATCTTGGACTTTGAACTCGGTTGCCGATGCCAAGCGGTCGGCAACTCGGTCTCTCCGGGTGGCGTCATGTCTGTGGCACACCCTCCCTCTAAGTTGACGACAGAAGTCATCTACGACTCTCGTTGCGGTGCGTCAAGGGGCAACTTCCGACCCCTTTGCTCGCGGCCGCTTGAAACCGATGGAGCCATCGTTTATCTTGTTGGCACTCTCGAACGGTGAGTGCCAACCCCCATTCGAGAACGTCTGGTTCTATGGGTTTTTATGGAGGGATTCCGTGAAATTTCGACCACTGCAGGATCGCGTGCTGATCCGTCGCATCGAGGAAGAGGAGAAGACCAAGGGCGGCATCATCATCCCAGACACCGCCAAGGAAAAACCGATGGAAGGCGAGGTGATCGCCGCCGGCCCCGGAACGCGCAGCGATGACGGCAAGCTGCATCCGCTCGATGTCAAGGTCGGCGACCGGGTGCTGTTCGGGAAATGGTCGGGCACCGAGATCAAGATCGATGGCGAGGACCTCGTCGTCATGAAGGAGAGCGACATCATGGGCGTGGTCTGAGTGACTGCGTCCCGTAAGGCTGTATAAAGGGAGAGGATCATGGCAGCGAAGGAAATCCGGTTTCATACCGATGCGCGCGAGCGGATGCTGCGCGGCGTCGACATTCTCGCCAACGCGGTCAGGGTGACGCTCGGTCCGAAGGGCCGAAACGTCATTCTTGACAAATCCTTTGGCGCGCCGCGCATCAGCAAGGACGGCGTCACCGTCGCCAAGGAGATCGAGCTCGCCGACAAGTTCGAGAACATGGGCGCCCAGATGGTGCGCGAGGTCGCCTCGAAGACTAGCGATGCCGCCGGCGACGGCACGACGACAGCGACCGTCCTCGCTCAGACGATCGTGCGCGAGGGCGCCAAGGCGGTGGCCGCGGGCATGAACCCGATGGATCTGAAGCGCGGCATCGACCGGGCAACCGATGCGGTAGTCAAGGAGATCGAAAAGCGCTCGAAGAAGGTGTCGACCAATGACGAGATCGCGCAAGTCGGCACGGTCTCGGCTAACAATGACCGGGAAATCGGCCGGATGATCGCCGAGGCGATGCAGAAGGTCGGCAACGAGGGCGTGATTACGGTCGAAGAGGCCAAATCGCTCGAGACCGAGCTCGACGTGGTCGAGGGCATGCAGTTCGACCGCGGCTATGTCAGCCCCTATTTCGTAACCAACGCCGAGAAGATGGTGGCCGAGCTGGAGGAGCCCTACATCCTGCTCCACGAGAAGAAGCTGTCGAGCCTCCAGTCGCTGCTGCCATTGCTCGAGTCGGTCGTCCAATCGGCAAAACCGTTGCTGATCGTCGCCGAAGACGTCGAAGGCGAGGCCTTGGCGACATTAGTCGTCAACAAGCTGCGCGGCGGTCTGAAGGTGGCGGCGGTCAAGGCGCCGGGGTTCGGTGACCGACGCAAGGCCATGCTCGAAGACATGGCGATCCTGACCGGCGGTCAGGTCATCAGCGAGGACCTCGGCATCAAGCTCGAGAACGTCACGCTCGATATGTTGGGTAAGTCCAAGCGCATCCGGGTCGAGAAAGAGAACACCACGATCATCGACGGTGGCGGCCAGAAAGACGACATCCAGGGTCGCTGCACGCAAATCCGCCAGCAGATCGAGGAGACGACCTCGGATTACGACCGCGAGAAATTGCAGGAGCGGTTGGCAAAGCTCGCGGGGGGTGTCGCGGTGATCCGCGTCGGCGGCTCGACCGAGGTCGAGGTGAAGGAGAGGAAGGACCGGGTCGACGACGCCACCCATGCGACGCGGGCCGCGGTCGAGGAAGGCATCGTCCCGGGCGGCGGTGTCGCCCTGCTCTATGCCGCCAAGGCGCTCGACGGGTTGACGCCCGAGAACAACGATCAGAAGGTCGGGATCGATATCGTCCGGCGCGCATTGCAGTCGCCGGTCCGGCAAGTCGCCGAAAACTCGGGGACCGAAGGATCGGTCGTCGTCGGCAAGCTGCTCGACTCGAACGATCTCAACCGCGGCTTCGACGCGCAGACCGGCGAATATGTCGACATGGTGAAGGCGGGCATCATCGATCCGACCAAGGTGGTACGGCTGGCCTTGCAGAACGCCGCTTCGGTGGCGGGCCTCTTGGTAACGACCGAGGCCATGGTCGCCGAAAAGCCGAAAAAGGAGACCCCGCCCGCAATGCCGCATGGCGGCGGAATGGACGGGATGGACGACTTCTAGCCTATTGCAGCCAACGAGCGAGGCCGGCATCCCTGACGGGGTGCCGGCCTCTTTTTTTCAGCGCGTCGACGACGCCTCAGTCACTCGCGAGGATAGACGAAATAGGTCTCCATCGACCCCTTGCCTTTGATTTCGAGCGGGCCGCGGGGCTCGCAGCGGAAGGCGTCACCCAATGCATGCCGCGTCGCGGCGGAGGCGTGAACGCGGCCGGGCAGGCCGTAGCTCTCCATGCGCTTTGCCGTGTTCACGGTGTCGCCCCAGACGTCGTAGACGAATTTGTGCGTGCCGAGCACGCCGGCGATCAGCGCGCCGGTGTTGAGGCCGATGCGCAGCCGGAACGGCTCTCCACCGGTCCGCCCAGCGGTCTCGACCGCATCGAGCATCGCCAGCGCCATCTCCGCGACCGCCACGGCGTGGTCGGGTCGCTCCTCCGGCAACCCGCCGGCGACCATGTAGCCGTCTCCGGTGGTCTTGATCTTTTCGAGCCCGTGCCGGGCGGCGAGAGCATCGAACCGGGAGAAGATCTCTCCCAGGAGCGCTACGGTCTCTTCCGGTGAAGACTTGGCGGCGAGCGAGGTGAAATCGACCAGATCGGCAAAGAGAATGGTCGCTTCGGCGATGCGGTCGGCGATCACCGTCTCGCCTCGCCGCATGCGCTCGACGATTGTGCGCGGCAGGATGTTAAGGAGCAGAGCTTCGGATCGCTCCTTTTCGGCGTGCAGCTCGTCGAGCAGCCGCTTCTTCTCGAGGCACGCACCGATGCGCGCGCGCAACAGGATAGGATTGAACGGCTTGGGCAGGTAGTCCTCGGCGCCAGCCTCGATGCAGCGGACCGTGCTGTCGAACTCGTCGAGGGCCGAGATCATGATGACCGGAACGTGCCGCGTGCCCGCGTCGGCTTTGAGCCGGCACAGTACCTCGAAACCGCTCATCCCCGGCATCATCAGATCGAGCAGCACGAGATCGAAGCCCTCGGCAGTGGTCAGCGCGAGCGCCGCTGCTCCGTTCTCGGCCGCCGTCACGCAATACCCTTCGCGTACCAGTCGGCGCGACAGAAGATCGCGGTTCGACGCATTGTCGTCCACGACGAGGATCCGGCTCGCTACCGATCTCGAATCGGCAACATCGCCGTCGCCGAGAGGCCTTATCGTCTGCAGCATGTCGCCGACCATGGCGATCGGCGGCGTCGCAGCGGCTTCGACGATGCGGTCGATCTCCGCCAGCAGGCGATCGGCGAGGTCGAGCACCTTGCCGAGATCGATCAGCAAAGCATCCTGCCTGCCGTCGCGCGCCTCCTCGACGAGCAGTTCGCCATAGCCCTTGATTGCATTCAGCGGCGTGCGCAACTCGTGCCGCAGCCGGGCGGTATCGCCTTCGCCTGGTTGCGCGGACTCGACGGCCTTCGCGATCAGCGCGGAAAGCTGCGCTCCTGCCTCCCGCATCCGCCGGAGATCGGGAACTAATTCCTCCAGATCGTGCCGCTGTGCATCCTCGATCAGAATGTCAACGAAGCCGATGATCGCGGCGACCGAGGCGCCGAGCTCCTGCCGCAGAAAGGCGGCGACTGCGTGCTCGAGCCGCCCGCCACTCACGACCGCTCGCCAGCGCGGGCGAGGAGCGCCTCGATTTTCTGCAACAGCCGAGGCAATTCGACCGGCTTTGTGTCGTAATCGTCGCAGCCCGCCTCGATGACCTTTTCACGGTCGCCCGCCATTGCGTGCGCGGTGAGCCCGATCACGGGGATCGACCGGGTCAGAGGCTCGGTCTTGAGCCGGCGAGTCGCTTCCCACCCGTCGACCACGGGCAAGCTCATATCCATCAGCACGAGGTCGGGGTTTTCGGCTTTCGCCGTAGCGATGCCCTCGGCGCCATCGACCGCCATGACGATCTGATAGCCGCGGCGGATGAGCCGGCGCGACAGCATGTCCCGGTTCATTTCGTTGTCCTCGACAATCAGGATCTTGGCCACGCGTCACCCCCTTAGCCGGCCGCCGCGACTTCCGCCGTCTTCGGCAGGCGCACCAATATCCGCCGCAGCACTACGGCGAGATCATCGGCGCCCTTGGCGATGACCTCGCGCGTGCGCCCCGCCAACAGCTCGCGCTCGGCGGCGCCCAACGGCATTGCCGTCAGTATCACGATCGGGATATCCCGCCACTCTGCACGTTTCGCGATCTCTTCGAGAAAGGCGAACCCGTTCATACCCGGCATCACCAGATCGAGCAGGATCATCGCCGGGCGCGGGTTCTGCGAGAGCCATGACAGGGCGCCCGCGCCGTCGGCAGCCTCTGCGACCTCCCAGCCGAGCCTGTCGAGGTGCCGTCTGGCAATACGGCGGCTTTCGGGCTCGTCGTCGACGACGAGAACGACGCCGCTGCCATAGACATGCTGCCGGATCGTCGCCGCAAGCCGCGGGCGGTCGACCGGCTTGGTTAGGAACTCGGCCGCACCCAGTGAGACTGCGATGCCGCGATCCTCGAGCACGGTGACGATGATGACTGGAATCTCGGCGAGCTCGTGATCGGATTTGAGCGCGGTCAGCACCGCCCAGCCATCCATCCGCGGCATCAGCACGTCGAGCGTGACGACGTCGGGATGCCACTCGCGCGCCAGCGCGAGCGCCGCTTCTCCGTCCGTCGCCTCGATCACGCGGTAGCCCTCCCGGCGCACCGTCGAAGCGAGGAGGCCGCGGGCGTTGGGGTCGTCGTCGACGATCATGACCAGGGCAGCATGTTCGGCGCCTTCGGGGATCGCAGCCGCCGCGGGCGCGGCGCGACGCCGGTCGGGCAATGTGATCGTAAAGGTCGAGCCCTGCTCGGGGGTGCTTTCGACCGCGATTCTGCCGCCGAGCATCTCACAAAAATGCTTGCTGATCGCGAGACCGAGGCCGGTACCGCCATATTGCCTGGTCGTCGACGCGTCGGCCTGGCTGAAGGCCTGGAACAGCCCGCCCTGCTGCTCCTCGGTCATGCCGATCCCGGTGTCACTGACGATGAAGGAGATTTCGGTGGGGGCGGGTCTGACTTCGAGCTTGACCCGGCCCTCATGGGTGAACTTGCCGGCGTTGCTCAACAGGTTGAGGAGGCTCTGCTTGAGCTTGGTCCGGTCGGTGTAAAATGTGCCGAGCGCCGCCGGACGGACGATTTCGAGACGGTTCGCATTCGCCGCCATCAGCGGCTCGACGATCGAACGCACCTCCTCGACGAGGCCGGCGAGATCGGCCTCTTCGAGATAGAGATCCATCTTGCCCGCCTCGATCTTCGACAGATCGAGGATGTCGTTGATCAGCCCGAGAAGATGCCGGCCGGCGTCGCGGATCTTGGCGAGGTCAGGGAGAAACTCGTCCTGGCCCTCATCTTGCGCGGTCTCGTAGAGCATCTCGCTGTAGCCGATGATCGCGTTCAATGGCGTGCGGAGCTCGTGGCTCATGCTGGCGAGAAAAGCCGATTTGTGCTCGCTCGCCATTTCGAGCTGCCGGTAGAGATCGCCGAGCTGCTCGGAGGTGCGGTTGACGTTGGTCGCCAGCGCGCCCAATTCGTCGCGATTGCCGACCTTGACTCTCTGGGTAAAGTCACCGGAAGCGATTTCGCTCAGTCTCGCGTCGATCTCGCGGATCGGCCCGATCAGCGACCACGAGATCGTGCGGCCGAGGATCAATGCCAAGGCGATGGCGCCGACCACGAAAGCGATGACGATCGTCTGCGAGGTGCGGTAGGCCTCGCCGCTGGCCTCGATCCCCGCCACTACATCCGCCTCGGCCTTGTTGACCAGCTCGTTGGTCAGCCGCTCGAGCCGGTTCGCCAACGGCCGCGCCTCTTTCAGCTGCGCTTCGCGCGCTTCCTCGACGTGCCCGCCGCGGATCAGCTCCACGACACGGGTCACGACGGCGATGAAGCGGTCATATTCCTCCCTAACCTTGCCGAGCAATTTGATCTCGTCCTTGGCGACGAATTGCAGCCGTTCGAGGTCGTAGCCGAACTGGTTCAGCTGGCGCAGCGCGCTGTCCAAGGTGCGCTCGTCCGACACCAGGAGCGCCGAAGAGATGCTGTAGAGCTGGCTCGTCGTGTCGTGCTGGACCTGGCGGTAGGCAGCGATTTTGCGCTCGCTCTTGATCAGCTCTTCGGTGCGTTGGTTGACGGCGCTCAACTCGTAGATCCCGATACCTCCGAGCGCGGTCAGCAGGGCGACGATCGCGAGGAACGCGACCAACAGCTTTGTCTGAACACGCCACGGCAGCCGTGCAACAGGGCCGACGATGAGATTGTTGAGCGGCATCATTCCTTGTCGACGAGGCTCATCAGGTCCTGCCGGAATTCCTCCGGATCAAAGCGCGCGCCGAGATACTGCACGCGCATCTGCCCCTCGGCATCGACGAGCGAGGTGAGCTGCGAGTGCTCGACCGAGCCATCCTCCTTCTTCGAGAAGAATACCCCATAACGGCGTGTTACGTCGTGGACGGCCTCGAGCGAACCCGTCAGGAAGCTCCACCCGTCGAGTTTGGCGCCCCAAAATTGGGCGTAGTCCTTGAGCACCGCCGGCGTGTCGTGCCCCGGGTCGAGCGAGATGGAAACGAAGGCGATCTTGGCGCCGAACTCCGCTCCGAGCTCGCCCTGTACGTCTACCATCTTCTGCGTCAGCATCGGGCAGATGTCCGGGCACGCGGTATAGATAAAGGTTACCGCGACGACCTTGCCGCGCAAATCGGCGAGCGCCACCGGCTTGCCGTCCTGAGAGGTCAGAGTGAAGGGCGGCGCCGGCCCGATTACCGGCAATTGCCCGCCCCCACCGGCGGCGTAGGCCGGCAATATCAGCATTGCCAACATCGTCAGCGCGCGACTGAAGCGGGCGGCAACCCTCACAGAAGCGAGCGGCGGCGCTAGTTGCGCCGCGCGCGCCCGCGCGCGAGGCCGTGAGAGATCAGGACCAAGTGGCGGAGATTCTTGGATTCCGCCTTGGGAATGCGGCAGCGAGCAGGGCGGATCCGGCGATCGACAAGGAATGTCCGGCATACGCGACGTTCCGAGGTTATGGCTTTGGGGAGAGCCGCACATTATAAGTTCGCGATATGTTCTGGTCAAGGGCTTGCGACAACGGTGGTGAGCCGAGCGCCTTCGCGGAGCGCCCGCGCTCACGCCTTCAGCTCGCGTTTGAGCTCGTCGAGAAAGCGCCAATCGGCGCCGTCAGCGATGATCTTCTGCGGGCTTGATTTGATGAAGCCGGCCTCATGGAGGCGCAAAGCATAGAACCGAATCGTGTCTTCGGCGTCGTACTCCCGCCATTTGTCGTACGGAAGCTCACTCAACGTTTCCAGGGCATAATCATAGCGGTCGACGAAACCGCCATCGACTAGTTGCCGTGCCACGCCCGCAGGATCGGTAGCGCATAGGTCGGCCGCTTTGAGGATGGCCCGCAGCGCGCGTTTGGTGGCAACCGGGTATTTGCGGACATATTCCCGATTGCCTGCGAGCATGCAGCAGAAATACTGCGACCATGGTCGGTCTACGGCTGTCTTGAGGACAACGTGACCGATGCGTCGCGCTCGCAGATCTTGCGGCTCCGGCGGAAAGCCAAGGAACGCGTCGATCTTGCCGTCTGCGAACAGCTCGGCCGGTTTTGGTGATGGGCCGGTGACCCAACGGATGTCCTTGATCGGGTCGAGCCCTACGTGCGCCGCCATGACCGATACGAACAAATGCGGAGGCGATCCCAGTTCGATAACCCCGACAGTCTTGCCCCGGAGGTCGGCGACGCTGCGGACGCCTTCGTGGGCGAGCAACTCGTAGCAACCGACATGCACGCCAGCCAGCACGACAATCGCGCCGCCACGGTCGATTACGGAGATGTGATCCGACGCAATGTCCAAACTGAAATCGGCGTCGCCGCCGGCGACCGCCTCGGCAAAGGCCTGGCTCGTCCACGGAACGAGACGGATGTCGGTGAAGCCCTCGGCGCGCAAAAGCCCCGCGGCAATGTCCTGAGGGGCGACGCAAGTGCTGGGTATTTTGGGCAGACGCACGGAGGTCGTCTCAAGCGCCCCCTCCGCGGCGAACGCTCGCCGCCCGCCGACGAGGCCAGCGGCACCCGCCATTGCCAGCGTCTCCAAAAGGCGGCGTCGCGTTTGTGTCATCGGCATCATGCCCTCCTCTGCGCTCACGCCTTCAGCTCACGCTTCACTTCGTTGAGGAAGCGCCAGTCGGCGCCGTCGGCGATAATCTTCTGCGGGCTCGTTTTAATCATCTCGGCTTCATGCAAGCGCAGCGCGTAGAAGCGCAGCGTATCCTCGTGATCATATTCGCGCCATTTGTCGTACGGGATCTCCGAGAGCGCCTCCAGCGCATAGTCGTAGCGTTGTGTGAAGCCGCCATCGACCATCAACCGCGCCGCCCGGGCCGGCTCGTTGGCGCACAAATCAGCGGCCTTCAGGATGGCCCTTACCACGCGTTTGGTCGCGACCGGATGATTGCGCACGAAATCCCGGTTGCCACCAGCATGCAGCAGAAATACTGCGACCACGGGCGATCCATCGAGCTGTTGACGACGATGTGGCTGATGTTTCGCGCCCGCAGATCCTGGGCCACCGGCGGCAGGCCGAGGCAAGCGTCGATCTTGCCATCGACGAACAGCTCGTCCGGCCGCGGCGACTGGCTCGTCACCCAATTGATGTCGCGGGCCGGGTCGAGCCCGATATGCGCGGCCATCACCGCAAGGAACAGATGGTCGCTCGATCCCGCGCCGCTCACGCCGACGCTTTTGCCTTTGAGATCGGCAATGTTGCGGACCCGGTCGTTGCCGAACAGCTCGAAGCAGCCGACATGCACGCCCGCCAGAACCGAGATCGCGCCGCCGCCGTCGATCGCCGACACCCATTGCGGCGCGAAATGAGCATCGAAATCCGCCCGGCCATGCATGACCGCATCATTGACCTCTGCGCTCGACGCGATTTTTGTGTAGTGGATATCGGTGAACCCCTCGGCGCGCAGCTGCTCCTCGGCGACGTATTGCGGGGCGCCACAGATCGACGGCTTGTGCAGCAGACGCAGTGCGGTCGTCTCCGGTCGTTCTTCCACGGCGCGCGCCGGTGGCACGCGCGCGAGCGTGGCGGCGGCGGCCAGCGACAAGCTGGTTAGAAAACGGCGGCGGGTCAGTGTCATCGGCAAGCCTCCCGGGTTGCGCTCACGCCTTCAGCTCGCGTCTGATCTCGTTGAAGAAGCGCCAGTCAGTACCGTCGGCGATGATCTTTTGCGGGCTCGATTTGACCATGCCGACTTCGTGCAGGCGTAGCGCGTAGAACCGGATCGTGTCTTCGGGGTCGTACTCACGCCATTTGTCGTAGGGGACCTCAGTCAACGTCTGCAGCGCGTAATCGTACCGCGGGGTAAAACCGCCATCGACGAGCCGTTGCGCGGCTCGCGCGGGGTCGCTGACGCAGAGATCATCGGCCTTGAGCATGGCCCGCACTACCGCCTTGGTCGCGACCGGATTATCGCGGACGAACTTCCGGTTGCCCGCCAGCATGCAGCAGAAATATTGGGACCACGGCCGGTCGAGGGCACTGTTGACGATGACCCGCCCGATATTTTGGCCGCGCAGCTCTTGCGGGTCCGGGGGAAAGCCGAGGAAGGCGTCGACCTTCCCGCTCGTGAAAAGGTCCATCGCCACAGGCTTCCCACTCGCGACCCAGTGCAGATCCTTCCCTGGGTCGATCCCGACATGGGCGGCCATCGCGGCGAGGAACAAGTGGCCGGGCGATCCCAAATATGTGATTCCTACCCGCTTGCCTTTCAACTCGGCGAGGCTGCGAGTGGCATCGTTGACAAAAAGCTCGAAGCAGCCAACATGCACGCCGCCGAGCACCGTCAGGTCAATGCCGCGATCGAGGCCGGCGACGAGCACGGACGCAAAGTTAGAGCCGAAATCAACCTCGCCGCTCGCAATCCCCTCCGGCGTGTTGTGGCCCGGAGCCAAGGATACGTAACGAACATCGGTAAAGCCCTCGGCGCGGAGCAATTCCTCGGCGACGTATTGCGGAGCAATGCAAATGCCGTCAACCCTGGCAATGCGCACAGTGGTCGTTTCGAGGTGACCCTCTGCGGCCGGCGCCGACGGCGCACGCAACAGGCTGGCGGCACCAGCCAGCGAGAGGCCGGTAAGGAACTGGCGTCGTGTTTTGGTAACTGGCATTGAAATCCTCCCGTCTATTCGGAATCACGCCTTCAGTTCGCGTTTGAGCTCGTCGAGGAAATGCCAATCGGTGTTCTCAACGATGATCTTGTTGGGCAGCGATTTGATCATGCCCGCCTCGTGCAGCCGCAGCGCATAGTAGCGCATCGTGTCCTCGGGATCGTATTCGCGCCACTTGTCGTATTGGACTTCTTGCAAGGTGGCGAGGGCATAATCATAGCGGTCGGTAAAGCCGCCATCGACGATGCTGCGCGCTACGCGCGCCGGCTCGGTGACGCAGAGATCGGCGGCCTTGAGGAAAGCGCGCAATACCCGCTTGGTGGCGGCGGGATACTTCCTGACGTATTCCTGGTTGCCGCACAGCATGCAGCAGAAATATTGCGACCACGGACGGTCCACGATGCTGTTGAAGATGACATGGCGGAAACCGCCCGCGCGCAGCACCTGCGGCTCGGGCGGGATCGCCAGGTAGGCGTCGATCTTGCCTTCGGCGAAAGCACCGAGCGGATTGGAGCCAGTCACCCAATGAATATCCTGCAATGGGTCGAGCCCGACATGGGCGGCCATTGCGGTCAGGAAAGCGTGCGGCTTATCACCGCCGAGTTCAATGCCCACAGTCCTGCCCTTGAGATCGCCGACGCTGCGGATGTCATCTTTCGCGAACAGCTCGTAGCAGCCGACATGGACTCCGCCCAGCACCGTCAGGGCTCCGCCGCCGTCGATGGCCTGGATGGTCCGCGCCGCGAATTCCAATGTAAAATCCGCCTCGCCACGCCCGACCTTGACCGACAATTCGACGCTCGGCCCGGCATCGACATAGCGAACATCGATAAACCCCTCCAAGCGCAGCAGTCCATCGGCGACGTATTGGGGCGCTATGCAGATTCCTGGGAACTTCAAAAGCCGCACCGCGGTGGTTTCGAGGGCCCCCTCCCCGGCGAACGCCAACGGCGCGCGGAGGAGACTCGTGGTGCCGGCCAATGAGAGAGCGGTCAGAAAACGGCGTCGGGTCTGCATCGTCGGCATTGGAATCCTCCCTGGCCCTTAGTTTCACGCCTTTAGTTCGCGTTTGAGCTCGTCGAGAAAGCGCCAATCCGTACCGTCAGCAATGATTTTCTGCGGGCTCGATTTGATGAAACCCGCCTCGCGCATCCGCAACGCGTAGAACCGCAGCGTGTCCTCGGGGTCGTATTCGCGCCATTTGTCGTAAGGGTTGTCGTTCAGCGTCTGCAGCGCGTAGTCGTAGCGCTGTGCGAATCCGCGATCGACGAGCTGCCGCGCGGCATTCGCCGGATCGCTGGCGCATAGATCGGTGGTCTTCAGGATCGCCCGCAGCACCCGTTTGCTCGCGACCGGGTTCTTGCGCACGAACTCGCGGTTGCCGGCCATCAGGCAGCAAAAATACTGCGACCACGGGCGATCCAATGCGGTGTTGACCAGCACGTGGCTGATCTTGCGGGCTCGCAATTCCTGCGGCTCGGGCGGGAAGCCGAGAAAGGCGTCGATCTTGCCCGCGGCGAACAGCTCGATCGGCTTCAGTTTCAGGTCGATGATGAAACGAATGTCGGTTTTCGGGTCGAGCCCGACCTGGGCGGCCATCAACGTCACCAGCGTGTGCGGCTGCGAGCCGATCGCCTGCACGCCGACGGTTTTGCCCTTCAAATCGCCGATGCTGCGGACGTTGTCACCACCAAACAATTCGAAACAGCCGACCATGACGCCGCCCAGCAATGTCACCGGCTCGCCGGCGTCGATCGCGGCGACGAATTGCGAGGCATAGGCCATGCTGAAGTCGACCTTGCCGGCGCCGACCGCGCTCGGTATCTCGGGCGCGATCGTCTCGACATACCGGATCTCGGTGAAACCCTCCGCGCGCAGCAGCTCCTCGGCGATGAATTGCGGTGCGGTGCACAGCGCCGGGGTTTTGGCGAGTGTCACGCTAGTGGTTTCCGGCACGCCCTCCGCCGCGCCAATCGAAACCGGGCGCAGCAGCGAGCCGCCGACCGCTGCGGCAATGGCGCTGATGAAACGTCGCCTGTGCATGGTCATACCTTCAGCTCGCGTTTGACCTCGTTCAGGAACCGCCAATCCGTGCCGTCGGCGATGATCTTGCTTGGGGTAGATTTGATCAACTTGGCCTCGTGCAAGCGCAGCGCATAGAAGCGCATCGTGTCTTCGGGATCGTATTCCCGCCACCGGTCGTAAGGCAGCTCGCGAACCACCTCTAGGAGACGGTCGTAAGGTTCTGCAGCGCCATCATCGGCGAGTTGTCGGGCGACCCTTTCGGGCTGGCTGGCGCAGAGGTCCGTGGCCTTGAGGATGGCGCGCAGAACGCGCTTGGTCGCTATTGGGTTCCGTCGGACATAATCCTTATTGCCATAGAGCAGGCAACAGAAATATTGGGACCAAGGGCGATCCACCGCGCTATCAACAACCAGGTGTCCGATCTGCCGGGCCCGTAGCTCTTGCGGCTGAGGCGGAACGCCGAAAAACGCGTCCGCCTTGCCGTTGATGAAGAGTTCGATGGCGTCGCCGCCCGGAGCCAAGATCCATTGAATTTCCTTGCCGGGATCGATCCCGACCTGAGCCGCCATCGCAGCGACGAAGAGGTGCGAGGGGCCACCCATCGCCGACACCGCGACGCTCCTCCCTTTGAGATCTGAAATGCCATGGATGACCTCATGGCCAAACAGTCCGAAGCAGCCGGCATGGATGCCAGCCAAGACCGTGATCGGGACGCCGCGGTCTATCGCAGCCGTCAGCGATGAGGCAAAATTCAAAGCGAAATCGAACGTGCCATCGCCGACCGCCTGAGTGGCGTCGCCTGGCCCGAAAGGCACATAGCGGACATCGCCAAAACCCTCGGCCCGTAGCAACTCGCCGGCTACCCTCTCAGGAGCGGCACAGATGCCGCCTTGGGATATCTTCGCGAGGCGCACCGTCGGGGTTTCGAGGGCCCCTTCACTGGCCAGCGCATATGGAGCGCGGAACAGAGCGGCGGCACCGGCCAGCGAGAGTGTGGTCAGAACCTGGCGTCGGGTCTGCATTAATGTCATTGGAAATCTCTCTTTCATTCGCTCACGTCTTCAGCTCGCGTTTGAGCTCGTCGAGAAAGCGCCAGTCGGTGCTCTCGGCGATGATCTTTTGCGGGGTGGACTTGATGAACCCGGCGTCACGCATGGGCAGCGTGTAGAACCGGATCGTGTCCTCCGGGTCGTATTCCCGCCATCTGTCGTAGGGAAGGTCCTTTAGCGTCTGCAGCGCATAGTCGTACCGCGGCGTGAAGCCGCCATCCACGAGCAGTCGCGCGGCGCGCGCCGGGTCGCTCGCGCAAAGATCCGCCGCCTTCAAGATCGCGCGCATCGCCCGCTTGGTCGCGACCGGATGCCGCCGAACGAACTCGCGATTGCCGGCGAGCATGCAGCAGAAATATTGCGACCATGGCCGGTCCACCGCCGTATCGAAGATGACCCGGCCGATCTGCTTCGCGCGCAGTTCCTGCGGTTCTGGCGGGAAGCTGAGGAACGCGTCGATCTTGCCCTCGATGAACAGATCTTTCGGCTTCTCCGCAGGATCGGCGATCCAGCGCAGGTCCTTTTTGGGATCGAGCCCGACCTCGGCGGCCATTACGGTCAGCAACAGATCCGGGCCCGTCCCGAACCCCGGCACGCCGACGGTCTTCCCCTTCAGACCGGCGATGCCGTGGACGTCTTCATGGCCGAACAATACGAAGCAGCCGACATGCACGCCGGCCAGCAGCGTGAACGCTTCTCCCTTATCGAGGCCGAGGATGAAATTCGAGGCATAGTTCACCATCAGATCCACATCGCCGCGCGCCAGCTGCTCGGCGGCGCCGCGTGGCTCATAGTGGATGTCGGTGAAGCCCTCCGCCTGCAGCAACTGCTCAGTGATCATCTGCGCCATAATGCAGATTGTGGAGGACCTCGGGAGCTTGATGGTGGTCGTCTCCAGACTCGGCTCGGCGGCCGGCGCACCGAGGGCCGGCAGCATGGAGGCGGCGATGCCTGCCAGCGCCGTGCTGCTAAGGAAGCGGCGTCGGCTCAGTATCGTCGCCATTGCGAGCCTCCTTTCCTGTCGATCACGCCTTCAGCTCGCGTTTAAGCTCGTCCAGAAATCGCCAATCGGTATTCTCGGCGATGATTTTCTGCGGGCTCGACTTGATGAAGCCCGCTTCCCGCATGCGCAGAGCGTAGAACCGGATCGTGTCCTCCGCGTCGTATTCGCGCCATTTGTCGTAAGGCAGCTCACGAAGTGTCTGGAAGGCATAGTCATACCGAGGGGTGACACCACGATCCACGAGCTGTCGCGCGGCGCGATCCGGTTCAGCGGCGCAGAGGTCAGTTGCCTTCAGAACCGCGCGCAGCACCCGCTTTGTCGCGACGGGGTGAGCCCGCACGTAATCCCTATTGCCTCCCAAGAGACAGCAGAAATACTGCGACCACGGACGGTCGATCGCCGTATTGACGATAACGTGGCCGATATGCCGGGCGCGCAATTCCTGTGGCTCGGGAGGAAAGCCGAGAAACGCGTCGATTTTGCCCGCAACGAAGCTCTCGATCGGCTTAACCGCCGGATCGGTAACCCAGTGGATATCCTTGAGGGGATCAAGTCCGACCTGGGCGGCCAGCAGGGTGAGCAGCGCGTGCGGATTGGATCCCACAGCTTGAAGCCCCACGCTTTTTCCCTTGAGGTCGGTAATGCTGCGGATGCCTTCGTTCCCGAACAATTCGAAGCAGCCGACATGAACCCCGGACAGCAATGTGATCGGCTCGCCGGCATCAATCGCCCTGACAAAGTTCGACGCATAGTTCGTGTCGAAATCGATCTTGTCATGCGCGATCAATTCAGTTGCGCCGGGTGGTTCCTCGATATAGTGGATATCGGTGAAACCCTCCGCGCGCAGCAGCTCCTCGGCAAGTTGTAGCGGGGAGGCGCATATGCCGGCGGTGGACCTGCCAAGACGAACCGTCGTCGTTTCCAGCGGACCCTCCGCGGCGCGCGCCGCCGGTACGCGGAGCACGCTGGCAGCTCCAGCCATCGACAGGTTGGTCAGAAAACTCCGTCGCGTCTGCACCGTTGGCATTACCACCCTCCCTCCGCCTCGCTCACGCCTTCAGCTCGCGTTTGAGCTCGTCGAGGAAGCGCCAATCAGTGCCCTCGGCGATGATCTTCTGCGGGCTCGATTTGATGAACCCCGCTTCGCGCATACGCAGAGCATAAAACCGCACTGTATCCTCGGCGTCGTATTCGCGCCATTTGTCATAGGGAAGCTCGCTCAGGGACTGGGCGGCATAATCGGAGCGGGGCGCGCGACCCGCACCGGCTCTGCAGCGCAGAGGTCGGTTGCCTTGAGGATGGCGCGAACCGCTCGCTTGGTCGCAACCGGGTGGCTCTGCACGAATTCGCGATTACCTGCCAGCATGCAGCAGAAATACTGCGACCACGGGCGGTCCAAGGTGCTGTCGACGATCACGTGGCCTACGTGTCGCGCGCGCAGATCCTGTGGCTGGGGCGGAAAGCTCAGAACGGCATCGATTTTTCGTTCGATGAATTGATCGATCGGCCTGACCTTGGGGTCGGCAGCCCAGCGAATATCCTTGGCAGGATCGAGCCCGACATGCGCGGCCATCAAAGCCACGAGGACGTGATCGGTCGATCTCCAATCTTGCACACCGACGCTCTTGCCTTTGAGGTCTGCGACGTTGCCGATGTCCTCCTTCGCGAACAATTCCATGCAGCCGATATGGGTGCCGGCCAACACCGTCAGCGATTCTCCGGCGTCGATCGCGGCGATCGCCACCGGCGCGTAGTTCAAACCAAAATAGACATTGCCGCGCCCGATCGCCCCGGCTACCCCAGTCACCTCTGTTTCGATATACTGAACATCGATGAAGCCCTCGGCGCGTAGCAATTCCTCGGAGACATAGAGCGGCGCGAGGCAGATATTACCGGTGCTGGCAATGCGCACTGAGGTCGTTTCGAGGGTGCCTTCGGCGGCGGACGCTCGCGGTGGGCGGAGAAGGCTGGCGGCGCCAGCCAGCGACACTGCGGCCAAGAAGCGGCGACGGGTCTGCATCGTTGGCATTGCAACTGCTCCCTTCAAGCCTTCAGCTCGCGTTTGAGCTCGTTCAAGAAACGCCAGTCTGTGCCTTTGGCGATGATCTGCTGCGGGGTAGATGTGATCAACCCCGCCTCGCGCATCCGTAACGCGTAGAACCGCAGCGAATCTTCGATGTCGAAGTCGCGCCAGTTATTGTACGGGATATCGCTCAATGTCTGAGAGCGTAATCGTAACGCGGCGTGAAGCCGCCATCAACGATGCGCCGCGCGATTCCAGCCGGATCGTTGGCGCACAGGTCGGTTGTTTTGAGGATCGCACGGACCACGCGCTTGGTCGCGACGGGATATTTGCGGATGTAGTCGCGGTTGCCGACGAGCGTACAGCAGAAGTACTGCGACCATGGCCGATCGATGGCGGTGTTGAGAATGGCATGGCGGAGGCCGCGGGCACGCAATTCCTGTGGCTCCGGCGGGAATGCAAGGAAGGCGTCGATCTTGCCCGCGGCGAACAGGTCGAGCGGGCTGACCTGCGGATCCGCTCCGGTGACCCAATTTATGTCTTTCGCCGGGTCGAGACCGACCTGCAACGCGATCAGCCGCAGCAGATCGGGCGGGCTCCTCTGCAAGCCGACGGTCTTTCCTTTCAAACGACCAATGCTGCGGATGTCGTTTCTCGCGAACAGCTCGAAACAGCCGACATGCACGCCAGCGAGCACCATCTGCCCGCCCAGCTCTTCGACGGCCCCGATTTCAATCAGCACAAAGTTCAGCCCGAAATCGGCCTTAGCTTCTGCCAATGCGCCGCCTTCCGCGTGCCGCACCACCGGGATCTCGACGTGTTGGATGCCGATAAAGCCCTCGGCCTTCAGCAGCTCTGTCGCCGCCATCAGCGGCGCTTCGCAGATCACGCCGATGTTGACGAGGCGGACGCTGGTCGTTTCCAGTTCATCGCTTGCGCCGAGCACGGTTCGTGCGCCGGCAAGGACCGCCCCGCCCGCGAGCGAGGCCCCGGCGAGAAAGCGTCGACGTGTCTGCGGCCGTCCCATCGGCGGTCCTCCGCGCTGGCATCACGCCTTCAGCTCACGCTTGAGCTCGTTGAAGAAGCGCCAGTCCGTGCTGCCGGCGATAGTCTTTTGTGGCGTCGACTTGATCATGCCGATTTCGTGCAGACGAAGCGCATAGAAGCGGTTCGTGTCCTCGGCATCGTAGTCGCGCCATTTGTCGTAAGGGACCTCGTTCAGCGTTTGCAGTGCATAATCATAGCGCGGGGTGAACCCGCCATCGACGATCTGCCGGGCGACGCGCGCCGGCTCGGCGACACAAAGATCGGTGGCCTTCAGGATGGCGCGAAGCGCGCGCTTGGTCGCAACCGGATGGTCCCGGACAAATTCCCGATTGCCCGCCAGCATGCAGCAGAAATATTGCGACCACGGGCGATCGACCGAACTGTTGACGATCACGTGCCCAATATTGCGGGTGCGCAGCTCCTGCGGCTCGGGCGGAAAGCCCAGGAAAGCATCGATCTTTCCTTGCGCGAACAGCTCGATCGGCTTGACCGATGGGCCGGCGCTGATGACCCAATTTATCTCCTTGACGGGATCGAGCCCGACATGGGCCGCCATCGCGGCCAGAAATAAGTATGGACTCGACCCCAGGCCCTGCACGCCGACGCTTTTTCCCTGCAGATCCGTGATGCTGCGAACGCTGTCATTGCCGAACAACTCGAAGCACCCGACATGCACGCCGGCAAGCACCGTGACCGGTGCGCTAGTATCCATCACGGCGATGAGGGGAGCCGCAAAGTTCAAGCTCAGGTCGATGTTGCCGCGTGCGAGCGCGTCGGTCGAAGCCTCGCCTGCCACCGTTTCGACGTAGCGGATTTCGGTAAACCCCTCGGCCCGCAGCAGCTCCTCTGCGACATATTGCGGGGCAATACAGATCCCCGCGATTTTCGAGAGGCGGACGGTCGTCGTTTCGAGGGCGCCCTCGGCGGCCGCCGCCGATGGAGCTCGGACAAGGCTCGGAGCGGCCGCCATTGACAGTCCGGTCAGGAAGTGTCGTCGGGTCTGGATCACCGGCATTGTAACCCCACCTGCCTCATGCTCACGCCTTCAGCTCCCGTTTTACCTCGTCGAGAAAGCGCCAGTCTGTGCTCTCGGCGATGATCTTCTGCGGGCTCAATTTGATGAAGCCTATTTCGCGGAGCCGTAGCGCGTAGAAGCGGATAGTATCCTCCGGGTCGTACTCGCGCCATTTGTCGTAAGGATTCTCGCTGAGCGTCTGGACAGCAAAATCCTCGCGCGGCGTGAACTTGCCCTCGACGAGGCGCCGTGCGGCGTTCATGGGATCAGTGGCGCAGAGGTCGGTTGCCTTGAGGATCGCGCGCAGGACCCGTTTGGTCGCAACCGGGTGGTTCCGCACATACTGGAGATTGCCGCCCAGCATACAGCAGAAATATTGCGCCCACGGATCGTCCACCGCGCTCCTGAGGATTATGTCACCGATATGCCGCTCACGCAGATCCAGGGACAAAGGCGGAGAGCCCACGAACGCATCGACCGTTCCGTCCAGGAATAGCTGCATCGGGTCTACGTCGGAGCCGGTAATCCAATGGATATCGTTGACTGGATCGAGCCCGATCTGGGCCGCCATGATTGAGAGGAGTACGTGCGGGGTATACCCGATATATTTGACAGCGACGCGTTTGCCCTTCAGGTCTGCAATGCTGTGAATGCCTTTGTTCCCGAACACTTCGACGCAGCCGACGTGGAGGCCTGCAAGAATCACGATCGGAGCGCCGGAGTCGATCGCCATCAGAAGTGCGGAGGCAAAGCCAAAGCTGAAGTCGACCTCGCCACGTCCAATCCAATCGGCCGTTGGATTTGGTACATCGATATAGAGGATATCAGCAAACCCTTCCGCGCGTAGCAGCTGCTCGGCGAGGTATTGCGGGGCGCCGCAAATATCCGGGGTCTTGGCCAGACGAAGCGTGGTCGTTTCGAGAGGCGGTTCCGCAGCCAGTGTTCGCCGCGCGTGCGTGAAACTTGCGGCGCCAGCCGCCGCCAGCGTGGTCAGAAAGCGGCGCCGGGTTTGCGTTGTAGGCATCGCAGGTCCTCTCACGCTTTTAATTCGTGCTTGAGCTCGTTCAGGAAGCGCCAATCGGTGCCGTCGGCGATAATCTTCTGCGGGCTCGCCTTGATAAAGCCACCTTCGCGCATGCGCAGCGCGTAGAACCGGATCGTGTCCTCCGGATCGTATTCGCGCCATTTGTCGTACGGAACCTCGTTGAATGTCTGGAGAGCGTAGTCGTATCGCGGGGTGAAACCGCCTTCTACGATCTGTCGCGCGACGCGCGTCGGCTCGGTGGCGCAGAGATCCGTCGCCTTGAGAATGGCGCGCATCACCCGCTTGGTGGCGACCGGATGGTTCTGCACGTATTCCCGATTGGCACCCAGCATGCAGCAGAAATATTGCGACCACGGGTGGTCCATGGTGCTGTTGACGATCACATGGCCGATATGCCGAGCGCGTAGATCCTGCGGCTGGGGCGGAAACCCCAGAACGGCATCGATGTTTCGTTCGACGAACTGCTCGATAGGTTTGACAAAAGGGTCGGTGACCCAGCGGATGTCATTCACCGGGTCGAGCCCGACATGAGCGGCCATCAGGGCCACCAGCACGTGCGCGGTTGACCCCCAGTCTTGCACGCCGACACGCCTGCCTCTGAGGCCGGCGACGTTGCTGATGTCCTCCTTCGCGAACAATTCGAAGCAGCCGACATGGATGCCCGCCAACACCGTAAGCGATTCTCCGGCGTCGATCGCGGAGATCAGCAACGGCGCATAGTTCAGGCCGAAATCGAGCTTGCCGCGCCCGATCGCCTCCGCTACTGCGGTGGCGGGAATTTCCACGTAGCGAATGTCGCTGAAGCCCTCGGCGCGCAGCAGCTCCTCAGCGACATATTGGGGGCTGACGCAAACCCCGAGAACTTTCGGGAGGCGCACTGAGGTTGTTTCGAGCACCCCCTCCGCGGCCAGCACTCGCGGCGCGTGCGCGGGACCCGCGGCACTGGCCGCTGCCAGCATGGTCAGGAGGCGGCGTCGGGTCTGCATCTGTGACATTGGAAACCTCCCCTTATTCAGCTCACGCCTTCAGCTCACGCTTGAGCTCGTTCAAGAAGCGCCAATCGGTACCCTCGGCGATGATCTTCTGGGGGGTCGACTGGATCATGCCGATTTCATGAAGCCGAAGCGCGTAGAACCGGATCGTGTCCTCGGGGTCGTATTCGCGCCATCTGTCGTAAGGCACCTCGCTCAGCGCCTGCACGGCATAGTCGTAGCGATCGGTGAAGCCGCGCTCGACCACCCGCCGGGCGATGCTGGCCGGCTCGCTGACGCAAAGGTCGGCGGCTTTGAGGATGGCGCGCAACGCGCGTTTGGTCGCCACAGGGCACTTGCTCACGAATTCTTTGTTGCCACCCAGCATGCAGCAGAAATATTGCGACCACGGGCGGTCGACCGAGCTGTTGAAGATGACATGACCGATTTTGCGGGCGCGAAGCTGCTGCGGCTCGGGTGGAGCGCCGAGAACGGCGTCGACTCTGCCTTTTGCGAAGAGGTCGATCGGTCCGACCGCCGGGTCGGTGACCCAGTGAATATCCTTCGCGGGGTCGAGCCCGATATGGGCGGCGGTCGCGGCCAAGAAAATATGTGAGCTGTTGCCTATGGCCCCCACGCCAACGCTCCTGCCCTTGAGGTCGGCGACGCTGTGGAGGCTCTCCCTCGCGAACAGCTCGAAGCAGCCGACGTGAACCCCGGCTAGCAGGACAACCGGTGCGTCGGTATCGATAACCGGGACCCAATAGGACGCGTGCGCCATGCTGAAATCGACCTTGCCGGCCGCGATCGCCCCGGCGGTGGTCTCCTGCGGAGTGTCGATATAGTGGATCTCAGTAAAACCCTCCGCGCGTAATAGCTCCTCGGCGACCAGCTGAGGGGCGTTGCAGAGCGAATGGCGGTTGGCGAGGCGGACGACTGTCGTCTCAGGGGGGCCCTCGGCGGCGAAGCTCGGCCGAGCACGCAGCAAACCGGCAACGCCGGCCAAGGACAGTTCCGTCAGAAAGCGGCGTCGTGTCTGGGCTATCGGCATTGGCGACCTCAAGTTATGCCTTCAGCTCGCGCCTGAGTTCGTTGAAGAAGCGCCAATCGGTATTCTCGGCGATGATTTTGTTCGGATTAGCTTTAATCAAACCGGTATCGTGCAATCGAAGGGCGTAGAAGCGCATCGTATCCTCGGGGTCGTACTCCCGCCATTTGTCATAGGAATTCTCGCTCAAGGTCTTCAGCGCGTAGTCGTAGCTCGGGGTGAAACCGCGATCAACGATCCGCCGCGCCGCGCTCGCCGGGTCCGTGGCACATAGATCCGTGGCCTTGAGGACGGCGCGCAGCGCGCGCTTGGTGGCGACCGGATTGTTGTGCACGTATTCTGGGTTACTACCCAACATGCAGCAGTAGTATTGCGACCACGGACGGTCGACCGCGGTATTTATGATGACATGGCCGATGCCGCGGGCGCGCAGTTCTTGAGGCTCTGGTGGAAAGCCGAGGAACGCGTCGATCTTTCCGTCGATGAAAAGCTCTTTGGGCTTAACGCTCGGGTCGGTGACCCAGTCGATGTCCTTGACGGGATCGAGCCCGACATGAGCGGCCATGAGGACCACCAGAATGTTGGGAAGCGACCCGGTCGCCTGTACCCCGACCCTCTTACGTTTCAAATCTGTGACGCTGCGAATGCCTTCGCGGGCGAATAATTCGACGCAGCCGACCATCACGCCACCAATCACCATGACCGGTGTGCCGGCGTCGATATCCATCGCGAACTGCGGCGCATAGGCCATGCCGAAATCGACTCGGCCCCGCGCGATCGCTGTTGGGATCTCAGGCGGCGGCGTATCGACAAAGCGGATATCGGTGAACCCCTCGTCGCGCAGCAACTCCTCGGCGACATATTGCGGGGCATAGCAGATGCCCTGGTTCTTCGTGATCCGCACCGAGGTTGTTTCGAGGCGTCCCTCCGCACCCAGCCCTCGCTGCGCGTGCAGGAGGCCGGCCGCTCCTGCCGATGAAAGGGTGGTCAGAAATCGGCGTCGGGTTTGCGTGATCCGCATCATCATCCCTCCCTGCTTCGGCTCTTGTCGATCCGGGCGGTTTGATTGTCCGCGGCACGGATCGCAGCCGTCAAATCCTCCCGTTGAGGAGGACGTACAGGATAGATAACCTCAGGGGGGCGGGAAGTCCATTCAACGCAGTTAGCAGGTTTTGTTCGGACGCGACTTTAGGAGAGAAGCATGCGGCTGGTGCTGGCGGCGACGACCGGCCTGTCGATAGCGGTTATCTCAAGGGCCGCTACCGAAGAAAACGCCGAAGATTTCATGCAGCTTCGCAGGGTCTAGATCGCCTTTCACGGGGCGGGTACGACGAAAAACCTGGACCTGATGCTGTCTCTCTTCGCCGATGACGCGGTGCTCACCGTCGGCGGCAAGACCTACACCGGGAAAGATCAAGATCAAGAGCTTTTGGCAGGCCGCAGGCACCTTCCAACCGCAAAACCAGTGGGTGGCTTATACGCCGGCCTTCCGCATTCGCTACGATGTGGAAGGCGACCGTGCGCACCTCTATTTCGGATGCCTCTATGTCGACAAGGCAGCGAACAAGATCGCCGCGCACACCAACTCGGAGGATACCCTCGTGCGGGTCAATGGCCGCTGGCTTATCAAGGAGATGAAGGCAGCTCCCGTGCCGGAGCTTTGACGGTTGCTCCGGGCGCCGAGATTGATTGCGCTCACACCTTCATCTCGCGTTTGAGCTCGTCGAGAAATCGCCAATCGGTATTGTCGGCGATGAGCTTGTTGCGACTTAGATCGGGGCGATCCGGATGGGTGGGCCCTTGGCCAAGCGGACCGTCGTGGTTTCGAGAGCGCCCTCCGCGGCCAGCACCTGCGGCGCGCGGCCGGCGAGGGGTTCCGCGTGAGCGGATGGTGCCCGCAAAGGGCTTCTGGTTCGCGCCGGCCGCGGGCAACGATATCCAACCGCGAGCGCTGCGTCCACCGCTCGGAGCGCCTCGACCTTGCCATCTTGGCGTCAAGATCGGGGCCTAGCATGCGCGCCAACGATAGCTGTGGAGGCATCGTGTCAAGGCAATAGTCGATTCCCGGTTATTTCCCGGTTATGCCTTTGGGTTCCCGGTTCTACGCCCGATGGATTCCCGGTTATTGAACCGGCAATCGGCTCCTAACTATTTGAGTTCAAAGGGATTGGCGATCGATTTTGCGTCTGAGAAGATTTTTTTACCCGGTTTTTCCCGCAAAACCGGGAAAACCCCGCGCCTCGGCCTGCAGCTGTTGGCGGCGCAGCGCGCGGCCCGGGCATTCGCCGGTAGGCTTGCCGTCGGTCCATACCGGGCGGCCGTTGACGAAGACATGCTCGATCCCGGCGGCGGGGGTCGTCGGCTCTTCGAAGGTCGCGCGGTCGGCGACGGTCTCCGGGTCGAAGACGGTCACATCGGCGTAGGCGCCCGGCGCGAGGACGCCGCGGCCGGCAAGACCAAAGCGGTACGCGGATAAGCCGGTCATCCGGCGCACCGCCTCTTCGAGGCTGAAGAGGCCGAGCTCGCGGCTGTAGTAGCCGAGCACGCGCGGGAAGGCGCCCCACAACCGCGGGTGCGGGTGGGTGTCGTGCGGCAATCCGTCCGAGCCGATCATCGTGTGGGGAAACTGCAGCACCCGCTGGACATCGGCCTCGTCCATCATCCAATACACGGCACCCGCCGGCTGCAGCCGATCGGCCGCCTCCTGCTCGCTGACCCCCCAATCCAAGGCGATCGCCGACAGCTCGCGGCCGGCCTGTTCGGGGACGCTCTTCGACCATGTCACCAGCACCTTCAACGCCCTCGCCGCCTGAGCCGCGCTAAGAACGGTTGACGAGGCGATGTAGGGATAGGCGTCGAGCCCGACCTCCTGCCGCGCGATCGTCGCCGCGAGCAACGGCAGGGTCTCGGCGGTGCGGCCGAAATTCTCGCGGCCGACCGTCTTGTGGTGCGAAATCACGACCGGCACTCCAGCCGCGCGGCCTACGGCGAAGCTTTCCTCGAGGCTGTCGATGACGGCGTCGGCCTCGTTGCGCATATGCGTGGTGTAGAGCGCACCGGCGGGCCGCAGCATTGCCGCCAACGCCTCGACCTCGGCGGCCGGCGCATACGATGCCGGGGCGTAGGCGAGCCCGCTCGACAGGCCGATCGCACCGGCGTCGAGCGCCTCCCGCATCCGCTCGCCCATCTGCGCCAACTCGGCCTTCCCGGCCGGCCGGTCGAGTGCGCTCATCGCTCCGACGCGCAGGGTCGAATGGCCGACGAGGCAGGCCGCGTTGAGCGCTGCCGGTGCCTTGTCGAGCGCGGCCAGATAGTCGGCGAAGCGCGCGTAATGGTAATCGTCCGTGTCGCCAATCAGATCTAGTGTAGTGGACTTAACAAAAGATTCCCAGAGTGGGCAGTGAGGTGCGATAATCCTGGGATGAGCGCTAACGTATGCATCTGGCTCTCTCCTGAGGATCGGGCGGAGCTGGAAGGTTGGGTGGCG